>Ga0233425_10000031_pt1 | contig 339929 bp, 309 predicted proteins | sample Watercolumn_Towu_2_FD_181712 | JGI IMG/M metagenome (GOLD analysis project Ga0233425, IMG submission 181712) | Freshwater microbial communities from Lake Towuti, South Sulawesi, Indonesia - Watercolumn_Towuti2014_140_MG | ecosystem: Environmental > Aquatic > Freshwater > Lake | place... | reverse complement strand
CCGCGCAGGCTGGCTCGGTCACGCTGACCTACACCCCGGCCGCAGGCAACGGCGCCGCCGGCACCACGTGGGACTGCGCCCGCACCGCGGGTGCCGCCGAGCACGTCCCGGCCGACTGCCGATAAGCGTTTCAGCTTTTGAGAAAGCCCCGGGCGACCGGGGCTTTTTCGTTTTGCGGCGGCACGCACGCTTTAGCGGAATCGAACGTGACCTCCTTGGCGGTTTATTCAGCTTACGGTGGCAAACAGGGACGGCGGACGTTATGCGTACGCCCGGATGCGCGGACAGCCCGGCCGACCTACAGGAACCCAGGCGAGCCGTCCGGCACCGTCCGTGATCCATACCACTCCTAGGGGATACACCATGAAGAAGCAGCAGGGCTTTACCCTCATCGAGCTCATGATCGTCGTCGCGATCATCGCCATCCTGGCCGCCATCGCACTGCCGGCCTACCAGGACTACACGATCCGCGCCCGCGTCTCCGAAGCTGTCGCACTGGCTTCGGGCGTGAAGACCACGGTCGCCGAGAACATCGCCAACAACGGCGGGGTCGCAGCAGCGAATGCGTGCGACGGCGTCGACACCACGAACCCGGCCACGACCAACGTCGCCACGCTGACCTGCACGGGCAACGGCGTCATCACCGTTGGCACGACCGCGCAGGCTGGCTCGGTCACGCTGACCTACACCCCGGCCGCAGGCAACGGCGCCGCCGGCACCACGTGGGACTGCGCCCGCACCGCGGGTGCCGCCGAGCACGTCCCGGCCGACTGCCGATAAGCAGCAAAAGAAGAAAAAGGGCCGCCTCGAGGGCGGCCCTTTTTTGGCGCGAAAGTTGCTTGTGAGCGTTGAGCCTGTCGGGGAGCAAGCGATGTCCAGCCAAGCATGGCGCCAATCCGGATTCACTCTCATCGAGCTCATGATCGTCGTCGCGATCATCGCGCTCCTCGCCGCACTCGCGGTGCCGGCCTACCACGACTACACCATTCGCGCCCGCATGTCCGAAGCACTGATGCTGGCAGGCGGCGCCAAAGCGATCGTGACCGAAAACATCGCCAACAACGGCGGGGCTGTCGGGCCGGCCGTGTGCTCAGGCGTTGCGGTCGGTGCGGTCGGTACGGCCAACCTCGCGCTGATCGGCTGTGATGCCTCAAATGGGCAACTCAGCTTCCGGGCCACGCCATCGGGCCGGAACGTCCTGGTCGTGTTCACCCCAGGGACTGGCGGCGGCGAAGTGGTGACGTGGACGTGCCGCCCGGCCAATCCTGCCGACTCACGCTACCTGCCCTCGTCCTGCCGATAGCGCGGGCCCGCCACAACTGTGGTAGGCGGCGCGCTTTTCGCGGGACGAGGTGATGTACATTGCCCGCGGGGAACTGTGGGCACGACCTGAATGAGTACCGTCGCTTCGGCCAACCTGGTCGGAATCACCGGCATCGCCCGGCGTCTCGTCCTCGACGGGGCCATAGATGAGAGCACCGCGCGCGCCGCCATGGCGGCAGCGAGCACCGAGAAGCGGCCCATCGCCAACTACTTGGCGGACAAACGCGTGGTGACGGCCGCCCAGTTGGCTGCCGCCAACTCCGTCGAGTTCGGCCTGCCCCTGTTGGACGCGACCGCGTTTGATCCCTCCCATGCCGCGCTCAAGCTCGTCAGCGAGGAGCTCCAGCGCAAGCACAATGTCATTCCGCTCTTCAAGCGCGGATCGCGCCTGTTCGTCGCGGTCGATGATCCGGCCAACACGCAGGCGCTCGACGAGATCAAGTTCCAGACGAACCTGACCGTCGAAGCCGTCCTCGTCGACCAGGACATGATCCGGCGCTGCCAGGACCAATGGCAGGATCCGGGAGATTCCCTGGGCGTGGGCGGGGACGACGAAGGCTTGGAAGGCCTCGAGGTCTCGGGTGGCGACGAGGACGGCGCGGTCGGCGATTCGGGTGTCGATGCCAAGGGTGACGACACGCCGGTCGTCAAGTTCGTCAACAAAGTGCTCGTGGACGCGATCCGCAAGGGGGCGTCCGACATCCACTTCGAACCGTACGAGACGGACTACCGCGTCCGTTTCCGCATCGACGGCATCCTCAAGCAGGTGGCGAAGGCGCCAGCTAAGCTCAATCCGCGCATCGCCGCGCGCCTGAAAGTGATGGCGCAGCTGGACATCGCCGAGAAGCGGGTGCCGCAGGACGGGCGCATCAAGCTCAACCTGTCCAAGACCAAGCAGATCGACTTCCGCGCCAGCACGTTGCCGACGCTTTTCGGCGAGAAGGTGGTGCTGCGAATCCTCGACGGCAGCGCAGCGAAGCTCGGCATCGACAAGCTCGGCTACGAGGAAGACCAGAAGCGGCTGTTCGTCGACGCGATCCAGAAGCCTTACGGAATGGTGCTGGTGACCGGCCCGACCGGCTCCGGCAAGACGGTGTCGCTGTACACGGCCCTCAACATCCTCAACGACGACACGCGCAACATCTCGACCGTCGAGGACCCGGTGGAAATCCGGGTCCAGGGCATCAACCAGGTGCAGCAGAACGCCAAGCGCGGCATGACGTTCGCCGCCGCGCTGCGCAGTTTCCTGCGCCAGGATCCGGACGTGATCATGGTCGGCGAGATCCGCGACCTCGAGACGGCCGAGATCGCGGTCAAGGCGGCGCAGACGGGCCACATGGTCCTGTCGACGCTGCACACCAACGATGCGCCGCAGACGGTCGCACGACTGATGAACATGGGCATCGCGCCCTACAACATCATCTCCTCCGTCACGTTGGTCATCGCGCAGCGCCTCGCGCGTCGCCTTCACGACTGCAAGCGCCCCGTGCACCTGCCCGAACACGCGCTGCTCGCGGAAGGCTTCAGCCCGGATGAGGTGGCCTCGGGCATCACGCTCTATGAGCCGGTCGGCTGTTCGGACTGCACCGAGGGGTACAAGGGGCGGACGGGCATCTACCAGGTCATGCCCATGACCGAAGAGATCCAGGCCATCATCCTCGAAGGTGGCAATGCGATGCAGATCGCCGAAGCCGCGCAGCGGTCCGGGATTCGCGACCTCAGGCAGTCGGCCCTCATGAAGGCCCGCAACGGCATCACGAGCCTCGCCGAAATCAACCGCGTCACCAAGGACTAAGCCATGGCAAGCCGCTCCGCGCCCAAGCCCGTCGCCCGCGCAAATGACATGCAGACCTTCACCTGGGTCGGCAAGGACAAGCGCGGCGTCGTCATGAAGGGCGAACAAGCCGCCAAGAACATCAACATCGTCAAGGCGGAACTGCGACGCCAAGGCATTACGCCGCAGGCGGTAAAGCCGAAGGCGAAACCGTTGTTCGGCGGGGCCGGCAAGGCCATCACGCCGAAGGACATCGCGGTCTTCAGTCGCCAGATCGCGACGATGCTCAAGTCGGGCGTGCCGATCGTCTCGGCACTCGAGATCATCGGCAATGGCAACAAGAATCCGCGGATGCGGACTTTGGTCGATACGCTTCGGGCTGACATTCAGGGCGGCATGTCGCTCTACGAAGCGATGAGCCGGCACCCAGTCCAGTTCGACGAGCTGTTCCGCAACCTCGTGCGTGCCGGCGAAGCTGCTGGCGTTCTCGAGACCGTGCTCGACACGATCGCGACGTATAAAGAGAACCTCGAATCCCTCAAGGGCAAGATCAAGAAGGCGATGTTCTACCCCGCGATGGTCGTCGCGGTGGCTCTCGTGGTCAGCGGCATCCTGCTGGTGTTCGTCGTCCCGCAGTTCGAGGAGGTGTTCAAGGGGTTCGGTGCCGACCTGCCGGCGTTCACGCAGATGGTCGTGAACCTCAGCCGATTCATGGTGCAGTGGTGGTGGCTGATCCTCCTTATCTTGGTAGGAGCAATCATCGGATTGATCGCGGCGTACAAGCGCTCGCCTGCGATGCAGCACTGGTTCGACCGGACGATCCTCAAGCTGCCCGTGATCGGCCAGATCATGCACAACTCTTCCATCGCGCGCTTCTCGCGTACGCTCGCGGTGACGTTCAAGGCCGGCGTGCCGCTGGTGGAAGCCCTCGAAACGGTCGCTGGCGCGACGGGCAATTCGGTCTACGAGAAGGCGGTCTTCCGCATCCGCGATGACGTCGCGGTCGGCTACCCCGTCAATCTCGCGATGAAGCAGGTCAACCTGTTCCCGCACATGGTCATCCAGATGACGGCGATCGGCGAGGAAGCGGGCGCTCTGGACACGATGCTCTTCAAGGTCGCCGAGTTCTACGAGCAGGAGGTGAACAACGCGGTCGACGCGCTGTCGAGCCTGCTCGAACCGCTGATCATGGTCTTCCTCGGTGTCATCGTGGGCGGCATGGTGGTGGCAATGTACCTGCCGATCTTCAAGCTCGGCGCGGTCGTGGGCTGATCGCGCGTCGATGGCGTTCCTCGACCAGAACCCCGCGCTCGGCTACCCGCTCGCCGCAGGCTTCGGCCTGCTCGTCGGCAGCTTCCTCAATGTCGTGATCCTGCGCCTTCCGCCCCGCCTGGAGTGGGGCTGGAAGCGGGACTCGCGCGAGATGCTCGAAATTCCCGAGGTCTACGATCCCCCTCCGCCGGGGATCGTGGTGGAGCGCTCGCACTGCCCGCACTGCAAGCACGTGCTGAGCTGGTACGAGAACATCCCGCTCTTCAGCTGGCTCACGCTTCGGGGGAAATGCCGCCATTGCAAGGCGTCGATCTCGCCGCAGTACCCGATCGTCGAGCTGCTGACCATGCTGTTGTTCGTGGCCTGCGTCTGGCGCTTCGGCTTCGGCTGGCAGGGCTTCGGGGCCATGGTGTTCACGGGCTTCCTGATCTCGCTGTCGGGCATCGACCTGCGCACGCAGCTCCTGCCGGACCAGCTGACGCTCCCGTTGATGTGGCTCGGCCTGATCGCAGCCGCGGACAACCTCTACTTCGAGGCGAAACCGGCCCTGCTGGGCGCGGTCGCGGGCTACCTGAGCCTCTGGATCGTCTGGTGGCTGTTCAAGCAGCTCACCGGCAAGGAAGGCATGGGGCACGGCGACTTCAAGCTGCTGGCCGCGATCGGCGCCTGGACCGGGCTGAAGGGCGTTCTGCCGACCATCCTCTTCTCCTCGCTCGTCGGCGCGATCGTCGGCTCCGTCTGGCTCGCCATGAAGGGGCGCGACCGCGCCACGCCGATCCCGTTCGGCCCCTATCTCGCCATCGCCGGCTGGATCGTCTTCTTCTGGGGCGAAGCGCTGGTCGATGGCTACATGCGATATTCGGGCCTGAAGTGACATGGCCCGTTATGCCGTCGGCCTGACCGGGGGCATTGCGTCCGGCAAGTCCGCCGTGAGCGACCGTTTGGCGGCGCTGGGCGCCGCGGTCGTCGATGCGGATGCCGTCGCGCGCGATGTCGTGGCCCCGGGATCCGACGGGCTTGCCGAACTCGTCGCCGTCTTCGGCGACGGGATCCTCGACGCCGATCGCGCCCTCGACCGGCGGCGCATGCGCGAGCACGTGTTCAACGATCCGGCGGCCCGCGCGCGCCTCGAAGCGATCGTGCATCCGCGCGTGCGTGCGCGGCTGCGCGCGGATGCCGAACTGGCCGACGCGCCGTATGCCATCGTCGCCATCCCGCTGCTGGCCGAAGGCGGCGGGCGGGCGGCGTACCCGTGGCTGGACCGTATCCTGGTGGTCGACGTGCCCGTCGACGTGCAGCTGCGACGCCTCGTCTCCCGCGACTGCATCGATCCCGAGCTCGCCCGGCGGATGATCGATGCGCAGGCGACCCGCGAGCGGCGCCTGGCGATCGCCGACGATGTGCTGGTCAACACGGGCGATCCCGAGGCGCTCGATGCGCCCATCGCCGCGCTGCATCGCCGTTACGCCCATCTCGCCGCGCTGTGCGTCCGAGGCGACCTCCCCGAACCAGCCAAACCGCTCGCGCCGACCGGATCGCAGCCCGCCGGCCCGTAGTCGCGCCGTCGCGATCGGGCGATCAATCGCCCCGATCGCGCGCGATCTGGAAGGCGCGGATGCCGGCGATGCCCTGGGCGCCATGGGCACGGGCCTGCCCGAGGTCCGCGGGCCCCAGGCCGCCGATGCCGTAGATCGGGAGGCTGGCCTGCGCGCGGAGCGCGGCGAATCCCTCCCAGCCGAGGGGCGGCACACCGGGATGGGAAGGCGTCTCGGCGACGTGGCCGAGCACCGCGAAGTCGCAGCCCAGGCGCTCGGCGTGCTGCAGGTCGGCCGCGCCATGGCAGGAGGCCGCGACCGGTAGCCCCGGCGCCAGCGGTCGCGCGTCGAGCGCCGCGAGCTGCACCGACTTCAGGTGGACACCGATCCCGAGTGCGCGCGCGAGGTCGATGTCGCCATTGACGAGCACGTCCACGTCCGCGCCCCGGCATCGCGTCGCCGCGGCTTCGACGCGTCGACGCCACGACGGGTCGCCGGGGACGCCGCCACGCAGCTGTACGCGCCGTGCGCCGGCCGCGACGATGTCGTCGAGCACGGAGTCCCAGTCGTCGACGTCGCCCGGCGCGGGCGTGACCACGTAGTGCGCCGGCTCGCGCAGGGCCGCCACCACCGGGCGGTCGGCGGGCGGCATCGCATAGCGCGTGAGCCGATCCTCGGGCACCCATGCCAACGCCTGTCCTTCCCGACCGCGGGCGGGCCCCTGCCAGGCGTCGACGAGGCGGACATCCAGCACGAGGTGCTTGTCGGGGTAGGTCTGCGGGACCGCGATCAGCGGCGCGCCGATGCGCGCGTCGATGCCCAGCTCCTCCTGCAGCTCCCGCGCGAGCGCCTCGTCCTCCGACTCCCCCGGTTCGCGCTTGCCGCCAGGAAATTCCCACAGCCCCGCCAGATCGCGCCCTTCCGTGCGGCGCGCGAGCAGGATGCGCCCGCGCGCATCGCGGATCACGCCGGCGACGACGTGGATGCGCTTCGAGGGAACCGGCAGGTCGCTCACGACAGGGAAGGCGACTCGATCACGCCCCATGTCGCCGCGCCTAGAGGCCCCGCGTCACGCGCGCGCTTCCGGAATCGCTCGATCAGACCAGCTGCCCGTGGCAGTGCTTGTACTTCTTGCCGCTGCCGCAGGGGCACGGATCGTTGCGGCCGATGTTGGCCGGCACCGCGCCCTCGTCGAGCGCCTGCGCCGCCTCCTCGTCCGCGCCGAAGCCGCCGGTGCCCGGATGCTGGAACTGCATCTGCCGCGCCTGCGCTTCGAGCGCCGCGCGGGCGGCCGCCTCCTCCTGCGCGATCTCCTCCTCGGTGCGGATGCGCACGCGGGCGAGCAGCGTCACGACCTCGCGCTTGACCTTCTCGAGCATGTTCGAGAACAGCTCGAAGGCCTCCTTCTTGTACTCCTGCTTGGGCTGCTTCTGCGCGTAGCCGCGCAGGTGGATGCCCTGGCGCAGGTAGTCCATGCGCGCGAGGTGCTGCTTCCAGTTGTCGTCGAGCACATTGAGCATGATGTGCTTCTCGAGCATGCGCATCGTCTCCTCGCCGAGCTGCTGCTCGCGCTGGGCGAAGTGCGCGTCGATCTGCTGGTCCACGTGCTCGAGGATGTCTTCGGCATCGAGATGCTGCTCGCGCTGAACGAGGCCGGCGAGGTCGAGCTGCACGCCGAAGTCCTCGGCGATCGCAGCCTCCAGGCCCGGCAGGTCCCACTGCTCGTCGATCGAGTTCGCCGGCACGAAGCGAGTCACCGTCTCGCCGACCACGTCACGGCGGATCGCGGCGATGTTCTCGCCGACGCTCTCGGCCTCCAGCAGCTCGTCGCGCTGGCCGTAGATCACCTTGCGCTGGTCGTTGCTGACGTCGTCGTACTCGAGCAGGTTCTTGCGGATGTCGAAGTTGTGCGCCTCGACCTTCCGCTGCGCGTTCGCGATCTGCTTGGTGACCAGCGGCGACTCGATGATGTCGTCTTCCTTCAGGCCCATGCGCGCCATGACCTTCTGCACCCAGTCGGCCGCGAAGATGCGCATCAGGTTGTCTTCGAGCGACAGGTAGAAGCGCGAGGAGCCCGGATCGCCCTGGCGCCCGGAGCGGCCACGCAGCTGGTTGTCGATGCGTCGGGACTCGTGGCGCTCGGTGCCGATGATGTGCAGGCCGCCGGCCGCCTTGACCGCCTCGTGGCGCGCCTGCCATTCGGCCCTGAGACGCTGCTTCGTGACGTCGTCGACTTCCTGCCCTCCGGCCTCGAGCTGGGCGATCTCGGCTTCGAACGAGCCACCGAGCACGATGTCGGTACCGCGGCCCGCCATGTTGGTGGCGATCGTGATCCCACCCGGACGGCCCGCCTGCGCGACGATGATCGCCTCGCGCTCGTGCTGCTTGGCGTTGAGGACCTCGTGCGGGATGCCGGCCTCGCGCAGCTGCTCGCTGAGCATCTCGGAGACCTCGATCGACGTGGTGCCGACCAGCACGGGCTGCTTCTTCTCGTAGCAGGCCTTGATCTCGCCGACCACCGCTCGGAACTTGCCGGCCTTGTTGAGGAAGACCGCGTCCGGATGGTCCTTGCGGATCATCGGGCGGTTGGTCGGGATCACCGCGACCTCGAGGCCGTAGATGCTCTGGAACTCGTAGGCCTCGGTGTCGGCCGTGCCAGTCATGCCGGCGAGCTTGCCGTACATGCGGAACAGGTTCTGGAAGGTGATCGACGCGAGCGTCTGGTTCTCGCGCTGGACCGGCACGCCCTCCTTCGCCTCGACCGCCTGGTGCAGGCCGTCGGACCAGCGGCGGCCCGGCAGCGTGCGCCCGGTGAACTCGTCGACGATCACCACTTCGCCGTCGCGCACGATGTAGTCGACGTCGCGCTGGTAGATCGCGTGCGCGCGCATCGCGGCGTTGAGGTGGTGGACGACGGTGAGGTGCTTGGGATCGTAGAGGTCGTCGTCCTCGCCGATGATGCCGGCCGCGCGCAGCAGCGCCTCGGCATGCTCCTGCCCGGCCTCGGACATGTGGACCTGCTTGGACTTCTCGTCGACCCAGAAGTCGCCCTCGCCTTCCTCCGTCGCCTGGCGCGTGAGCTGCGGGACGATGCGGTTGACCTTGATGTACAGGTCCGGCGATTCGTCGGTGGGGCCCGAGATGATGAGCGGCGTGCGCGCCTCGTCGATCAGGATCGAGTCGACCTCGTCGACGATCGCGTAGTTCAGGCCGCGCTGCACGCGGTCCTGCTTCGACAGCGCCATGTTGTCGCGCAGGTAGTCGAAGCCGATCTCGTTGTTGGTGGCGTAGGTGATGTCGGAGGCGTAGGCGGCATGCTTGTCGCCGTGCGGCATGCCCGGATACACGACGCCGACGCTCAGGCCGAGCCAGTTGTAGAGCTTGCCCATCTGCGCGGAGTCGCGGCGGGCGAGGTAGTCGTTCACGGTGACGACGTGGACGCCCTTGCCTTCCAGTGCGTTGAGGTAGACCGGCAGCGTCGCGGTGAGGGTCTTGCCCTCGCCCGTGCGCATCTCGGCGATCTTGCCCAGGTGCAGCACCATGCCGCCGACGAGCTGCACGTCGAAGTGGCGCATGCCGAGCACGCGCTTGGACGCCTCGCGGCAGACGGCGAAGGCTTCCGGCAGGAGGCGGTCGAGCGACTCGCCCTTGGCGATGCGGGCCTGGAACTCGGGGGTCTTGGCCTTGAGCTCGTCGTCGCTCAGTCGGGCGAGGTCGGCCTCCAGGCCGTTGATCTTGTCGACCGAGCGCTGGAGCTGGCGCAGGAGGCGGTCGTTGCGGCTGCCGAAAACGCGGGTGAGCAGGCTGTTGAGCATCGTGGGGCCGGAATTGGAGGGACGCTGCAGGCCGCGCGGCCCACAGCAAAACGGGGCGCTGGGCGCCCCGCATGGCAATCGCGGATTGTACGTCGGGGCGGGCGGCGGCGTTTACAAGCCGTGAGCGCCCGCTCCGCGGCGGCTCAGCCGCGCTGCGAGAGGAACCGGCGCGGATCGATCACGCGGCCGTCCTGCCAGACCTCGAAGTGCACGTGCGGGCCCGTCGAGCGACCGGTCGACCCGGCCTTCGCGATCTCGTCGCCGGCGCGGACCAGCTCGCCGATGCGACGCACGACGCGCGAGTTGTGCGCGTAGCGGGTCGTCAGGCCATTGCCGTGGTCGATCTCGACCGTGCCGCCGTACCCGGCGCGATCACCGGCATAGCTGACCACGCCGTCGGCCACCGCGAGCACGGGATCGCCGATGTCCGCCTCGAAATCGATGCCCTTGTGGAACTGGCCGCCGCCGAGGATCGGGTCGACGCGCATGCCGAAGCCGGAGGTGACGTAGCTGCCGGCGATGGGCGCCAGGCGCGGCAGGGCGTTGTCGGCCAGGCGGCGGTCGGCGAGCAGGCGCTCGATCACCGAGAGCTGCTCGCCCGACGCCGTGAACTGGCGCTCGAGCGCCGCGATCGAGCGGTCGAGCTCGGCCCTCGGGAGGGACTGCACCTCGCCCGAGCCGCCACCGACGCCCGGCGGGGTCTCGAAGTCGAACTCACCGTCGCGCAGCTCACCCATGCGGGTCAGGCGCTCGCCGAGGGCATTGAGGCGGTTGGCCTGCGCCTGCAGCTCGCCGACACGGGCAGCCAGCGCATCGAGTTCACGCTGCGCTTGGCCGCGGCTCATCGAAGCCTGCGCGGCCTGGGCCTGCAGGTGGTCCTTCGTGAGGGCCATGCCGGCCGCGGCGCCGGCACCGAGCAGCGAGAGGCCGCCGGCCATGAACATGCACAGCGCGAGCGCCGGGCGGCGGGCGGCATGGTCGCCGAGGAAGGCCAGCCCATCGCTGACGAGACGCTGCGGATTTAGGATGTCGGAAAAGCGCATAGGTCCGATGTCAGATTCCAAGCCCAGACCCCGGAAGGCCTCCGGACCCGCCCGCACGCCCCTGGACGTGCTGATGGCCGATCCGGGCGGCGATCCCGTCCGTCGAGCACTCTGGCTCGACGGGCTGGACGGTCGATTACGCCCATGCCTGCCGGACGGGCTCGCCGCGCATGCGCGGCTCGCGAATTTCGATCGCGGCAGGCTCGTGTTTGTCGTCGATGCTCCGGCGTGGCGCGCCAAACTTCGGCTCGCCGCCCCGGAACTCCTCCATGCGGCCCAGTCCATCGGGCTTGCTGCGAGCGAGGTCGTGATCAGGACCTCGCCGGGGACTCCCGCCGACCGACCGGTCAAGGCGCCTCGTCCCATGTCGGCCGCCTCGCGCGAAGCGCTGCAGTCGGCCTTGGCATCGCTGAGGGAACCCGAAGAGCCCCGTACGCCTGATGCCCGCCCCGTACGGCGTCGTACGCCGTGAAAGCGAGGTGATCCTACTGACCCCGTGCGCCCGGGGTGTTAACGGGTCGGTAAGCCAGCTGATGGGCTCGTTAAGAAATCCGTAATCGTCACCGGAAATTCACGGTTGGGACGACGAACGGTCATACGCGGCCGCCGATCAATCGGCTGGCACATCGTTCGGGACCTTGGCTGCGGGGATTCGCGCTCGATGCCACGAGCGGTCAGGACTTCCCTTGAAGTCCGGAAGCTCAGGACTCACGGAGGCGGTCGGCAGGTACCCACTGCGCCCGTCAGGCGTAGGCCGGGCTTCCGTAGGCGACCGGCGTCTGCGCGTCGGACGTGTAGGTCACTTCTTCCCAGGCGCCCTGCTCCGCGAGGAGCGCACGCACCAGCTTGTTGTTGAGCGCGTGGCCCGACTTGAAGCCTTCGTAGGCGCCGATGATCGGCCGCCCGGCGAGGTAGAGGTCGCCGACGGCGTCGAGGATCTTGTGGCGCACGAACTCGTCGGGATACCGCAGTCCGTCCTCGTTGAGGACGCGGAACTCGTCGAGAACGATCGCGTTGTCCATCGAGCCGCCCAGGCCGAGGTTGCGCTCGCGCATGTATTCGAGGTCGCGCATGAAGCCGAACGTGCGTGCGCGGCTCACTTCGCGGATGTAGGCCTCGGTCGAGAACTCGAGCACCTGGCGCGACTGGGTGGCCGGGATCGCCGGATGGTCGAAGCGGACGGTGAAATCGAGGCGGAAGCCGTCGTAGGGGGTGAAGCGGGCGATCTTGTCGCCCTCGCGCACCTCGACCGGCCGGGTCACGCGGATGAAGCGCTTGGGCGCCTCCTGCTCGGCGATGCCGGCCGACTGCAGCAGGAACACGAACGGGCCGGACGAGCCGTCCATGATCGGCACCTCCGCCGCCGACAGCTCGACGTAGCAGTTGTCGATGCCGAGCCCGGCGAGGGCCGACAGGAGATGCTCGACCGTCTGCACCTTCGCCGGCCCGCAGGTGAGGCCGGTGCACAGGGTGGTCTCGGTGACGAGGTCACCCTTGGCGGGGATCTCCTGCACCGGTTCCAGGTCGACGCGGCGGAAGACGATGCCCGTGTCGACGGGAGCCGGTCGCAACGTCATGAACACCTTCTCGCCGCTGTGCAGGCCGACGCCGGTCGCGCGGATCACGTTCTTGAGGGTGCGCTGACGCAGCATGGGCGGACTCGTACCGGGCGGTGCGGGACGGGAAGTTAGCATGCAGGCGGCTGAACCTGAACGGAAACGCCGCCTGTCGAGGCCTCACCGGCAGGACATAGACGCCGGCCGGCGTGAACGAGAAGTCATTGGCGCACGGTGCGTGGACTGCGAACCAAAATCGTGGGACGCCGCATCGGGCGCCCCACGCCAAGTTGCCGGCCGACGGACAGGCGGCCAGGGTCGCGCTCGGACGCCGCAACGGGCGCCTCGCCTCGTTACCGCTGCGCGGCGCCGTAGCGCCGCGCGCGCATTCAGTCGGCCTGACGGCGCAGGAACGCCGGGATGTCGAGGTAGCTGTCGGCCGTGCCGAAGTCGGCCACCGCCGGCTGCGACGCCGGGGCGGACGGCTCGATGCGGCCCGACGGCTGGCGCAGGCCGCTGGTGAAGCTCGGCATCGCATTGGTCGCGGCACTCGGCGCGTAGGCATGGGCCACGTCGTCGATCGGCAGGCCGGTGGTGCCATCGCGCTTGGAGGCGACGACCTGCATCTGCGGGCGACGCGTCGACTCGAAGCCGCGGTCGGTCGCGCGCGCGGCCACGCGGTTGAGGCCGGTGGCCACGACGGTGACGCGCACCTCGTCCTGCATGTCCGGATCGAGCACGGTGCCGATGACGACGGTCGCGTCCTCGGAGGCGAACTGCTCGACCGTGCGGCCGACCTCGTCGAACTCGGCCATGGTGAAGTCCGGGCCGGCGGTGATGTTGACGAGGATGCCGTTGGCGCCCGACAGGTTGACGTCGTCGAGCAGCGGGTTCTGGATCGCGGCTTCGGCGGCGGCCTGCGCGCGGTCGTCGCCGCGGGCGGCACCGGTGCCCATCATCGCCAGGCCCATCTCGGACATGACGGTGCGCACGTCGGCGAAGTCGACGTTGATCAGGCCCGGGCGGACGATCAGGTCGGCGATGCCCTGCACGGCGCCGAGCAGCACGTCGTTGGCGGCGCGGAAAGCCTGGATCATCGTGGCATTGCGGCCGAGCACGGTGATCAGCTTCTCGTTGGGGATCGTGATGAGCGAATCGCAGTGGTGCGACAGCTCCTCGATGCCCTTGAGCGCGACCTGCATGCGGCGGCGGCCCTCGAACGGGAAGGGCTTGGTCACCACGGCGACGGTGAGGATCCCCATCTCCTTGGCGAGCTGCGCCACGACCGGCGCAGCGCCCGTGCCGGTGCCGCCGCCCATGCCGGCGGTGATGAACACCATGTCGGCGCCCTGCAGGGCGTCCATGATCCGCTCACGGTCCTCGAGCGCGGCCTGGCGACCCACTTCGGGGTTCGCGCCGGCGCCCAGGCCCTTGGTGACGTTGCCGCCCAGCTGCAGCTGCAGCTTCGCGCCGCAGTTCTTGATCGCCTGCGCGTCGGTGTTGGCGGTGATGAACTCCACGCCGTCCACGCTGCTGTTGACCATGTGGGCCACGGCGTTGCCGCCGCCGCCACCCACGCCCACGACCTTGATGACGGCGTTCGGAGCCATCTTCTCGACCAGTTCGAAATGCGCCATGTCCGTTGTCCTCGTTGGTGCCTGCTGTCGACGCGAGTCCCCGTGCGATGCAGGCTTTCTTTGATGTGTATTGTTGCTGATGTACGTAACGCTTTGTGCTGTCGCTCGAAACTTTTTTCGGTTTTTTTTGCTAAGCCGTCGCCGCCCAACGCCGTCGACGAGTCCTGCCGTCAGAACTCGCCGCGATACCAGTTCTTCAATCGGCTGAAGAAGCCGCCTGCACGCCCCGCCGGCAGCGTCGGGCGCCGCGGGTTCTCGATCTGGCTGCCCATCAGCAGCAGGCCCACGCCGGTGGCGTGCACCGGATTGCCGACCACTTCGCCGAGCCCCGTGACGTGCTGCGGGATGCCCACGCGCACCGGCATCTGCAGCATCTCTTCCGCCAGCTCGACCACGCCTTCCATCTTCGAAGCGCCGCCGGTCAGGACCATGCCGGCGCGGACGTGCTGCTCGAAGCCCGAGCGGCGCAATTCGGCCTGCACCATCTCGAAGATCTCCTCGTAGCGGGCCTGCACGGCCTGCGCGAGCGAGGCGCGCGGCATGCGCCGCGGCGGCCGGTCGCCGACGCTGGGGACCTGGATGGATTCCTCGGCGGTCGCCATCTGCGCGAGCGCGCAGGCGTAGCGGACCTTGATCTGCTCGGCCTCGGGCGTCGGGGTGCGCAGCATGTGCGCGATGTCCTCGGTCACCTTGTCGCCGGCAATGGGCAGCGAGGCCGAATGGGCGATCGCACCCTGCACGAAGACCGCGATGTCGGTGGTGCCGGCGCCGAGGTCGACGCAGACCACGCCGAGCTCGCGCTCGTCCGGGGTCAGCACGGCATTGGCCGAGGCCAGCACCGATAGGATCAGGTCGTCGACTGCCAGCCCGCACTTCTGCACGCACTTGGTGACGTTGGCGGCCGCCGACTGCGCGCAGATCACCAGGTGGGCATGCACCTCCAGGCGCACGCCGGTCATGCCGACCGGATTGCGGATGCCTTCCTGCGAGTCGTCGAGGACGTAGTCGCGCGGGATGGCGTGCAGGATCTTCTGGTCGGCGGGGATCGCGACGGCCTTGGCCGCCTCGAGCACGCGATCGAGGTCGGCGTAGGTCACCTCGTTGTTGTCGCGGATCGGGGCGATGCCCTGCGAGTTCCGGCACTGCACGTGGCTGCCGGAGATCGAGGCGTAGACCGAGCGGATCTCGCAGCCGGCCATGAGCTCGGCCTCCTCGATCGCGCGCTGGATCGACTGCACGGTCGAGTCGATGTCCACGACGACGCCGCGGCGCATGCCGCGCGACTCGTGGGAGCCCAGGCCGATCACCTCGATCGGCTGGCCGGGCAGGTACTCGCCGACCAGCGCCGTCACCTTGGAGGTGCCGATGTCGAGGCCGACGATGAGGGATTTGTCGCCCTTGCGGTTCATGTGGGGGAAGCCGGGGATGCGGGTGCGGTGGTGGGGGCGCGCTGGGCGTCGGCGCGAGGTGCCTGGAGAGCGGTCGACGGGGAGGTCGAGCCCGTCTTTGCGGCGGGCGCGGCCCAGTTGAGCGCGAACCCGTTGGTGTAGCGGAGGTCGGCGCGCTCGATGCGCCGCTCGGGATTGACGAGCAGTTGCGGCAGCAGGCGCACGAAGCGGCCGATGCGCGCGCGCGCTTCGCTGCGCCCGACGACCACCTGCGTAACGGCGCCGCCATGCGCGCGGTTGAGCAGCCGTACCGACCAGCTGCCGCGCGGATCCAGCTCCACGCCCTCGACCACCAGGCCGACCGGCGCGAACAGCTCGCGCGACTGCTGGTAGAGCTCGACGACCTCACGAACTCGGGCCTCGGGCCCCCCGAGCTTCGGCAGCCCCGCCGGGACTTTCGCGCCGCGCGCGGCAAAGACGCGCCCCCGCTGCGACAGCAGGCGGTCCGCGCCCCAGTGCGCATACGGCCGGTGCTCGCTGATCCGCACCTCGAGCACGTCGGGCCAGCGCTTGCGCACCTCCGCCTTCTCGACCCACGGCAGCGCCGCGACCGCAGCCTGCGCGGCCTGCAGGTCCACGGCGAAGAAGCCCCGCCTGGCGTACGGCAGCAGGGTGGCGCGCACCTGTCGGGCGTCCACGTAATCGAACTCCCCCTGCGCGCGCAGCGTGCGCAGGGGCCACTGCTCCGCGCCGATCCACCCGCGCAGCACGGCGACCACGGGCAGCGCGACGAGCGCCACCGCGACCAGCCATGCGACGAGGCGGAGGATCGCGTTCACGCCGCGCGACCTCCTTCGCGGTCGAAGCTCGATTCGAGCACGCGCCAGCACAGGTCGGCGAACTCGATGCCGACCTGGCGCGCGGCCTTGGGCACCAGCGAATGGCTGGTCATGCCCGGCGCGGTGTTGACCTCGAGCAGGTAGAAGGCGCCACTGGAACGGTCGCGCATGACGTCGACGCGGCCCCAGCCCGTGCAGCCGGCAGCCTCGAAGGCGGCGAGCGCGATGCGGCGGATCTCGGCCTCGGCCTCGCCGTCCAGGCCCGGGCACAGGTACTGCGTCTCGTCGGAGATGTACTTGGCGTCGTAGTCGTACCACTCGCCCTTCGGGACGATGCGGATGGACGGCAGCGCCACGTGGCCGTCGCCGTTGGCGATGACCGCGACGGTGAGCTCGTCGCCCTGGACGAGCTGCTCCATCAGCATCTCGCCGGGATAGCGCGCCGCGAGCGCGACGGCCTCGTCGAGACCGGCATCGTCGAGCACGCGCGAGACGCCCACGCTGGAGCCTTCGCAGGACGGCTTCACGATCACCGGCAGGCCGAGATCGCGGCCGGCGGCATGCACGTCGTCGCCCTTGTGCAGGCGGACGTAGCGCGGCGTCGGCAGGCCGAGGCTCAGCCAGACCTGCTTGGTGCGGATCTTGTCCATCGCGAGTGCCGAGCCGAGCACGCCCGAGCCGGTGTAGGGCACGCCGAGCGCGTCGAGCAGGCCCTGCAGCACGCCATCCTCGCCCCCGCCCTTGTTGCCGTGCAGGATGTTGAAGACGCGGTCGACGCCGCCGCCGCGGATCGCGTCGATCAGCGCGGGGATGCCGTCGACGGCGAACGCATCGACGCCCTTGGACTGCAGCGCCTCGAGCACGTTGCGGCCGGAGTCGAGCGAGACCTCGCGCTCGGCGCTGGTGCCGCCCATCAGCACGGCGACGCGGCCGAAGTCGGCCGGATCGGCGATGCGCGGCGGGACGATGGCGAGACTCACTTCGAAACTCCTTCGAAACCCTGCGCGGCGATGTGCTGCGCGGCATGGCCGATGTCGCCCGCGCCCATCATCAGCAGCAGGTCGTCGGCTTCCAGGACGTCGGGCAGCACGCGCGCGAGATCCGCCGCACCGTTGACCACGATCGGATTGGCGCGGCCGCGCACGCGGATCGCGCGGGCGAGCGACTTGGCGTCGGCTCCGGCGATCGGGGCCTCACCGGCCGGATAGACCTCGGTCAGCACGAGCACGTCGACGTCCGACAGCACCGCGGCGAAGTCGTCGAACAGGTCGCGCGTGCGGCTGTAGCGGTGGGGCTGGAACGCGACGACGAGGCGCTTGTCCTTCCAGCCGCCCCGCGCGGCCGCGAAGACCGCTTCGAGTTCCTTGGGGTGATGGCCGTAGTCGTCGACCAGCGTGACCGTCCCGCCCTCGACCGGCACCTGCGCGAGCAGGTTGAAGCGCCGTCCGATGCCGGCGAACTTCTCCAGCGCCCCGCAGATCGCGGCCTGGTCGACGCCGAGCTGCCAGCCCACCGCCGCGGCGGCGAGCGCGTTCTGGACGTTGTGCCGGCCGGGCAGCGCCAGGGTGACGCCGCAGCGCACGCCATCGGGCATCACCAGCGTGAAGCGCATGCGCGCGCCGTCCTGCACCACGTCCTCGGCGCGCACGTCGGCCTCCGGCGAGAAGCCGTAGGTCAGCACGTGCCGCGTCGCGCGCGAAGCCAATTGCGCGACCTCCGGATCGTCGATGCACAGCACCGCCAGCCCGTAGAACGGCAGGCGATGGAGGAACTCGTCGAACGCCGCCTGCACCTTGGCGAAGTCGCCGCCGTAGTTCTCGAGGTGGTCGGCGTCGATGTTGGTGACGATCGCGATCTGCGGATTCAGGCGCAGGAAGCTTCCGTCCGACTCGTCGGCCTCGGCCACGAGCCAGTCACCGCCGCCGAGCTTCGCGTTCGCGCCCGCGGCGAGCAGCTGGCCGCCGATCACGAACGTCGGATCGATGCCGCCCTCGCCCAGCACGCTGGCGGTGAGCGAGGTGGTGGTGGTCTTGCCGTGCGTGCCCGCCACGGCGATGCCGCGCTTGAAGCGCATCAGCTCGGCGAGCATCTCGGCACGCGGGACGATCGGCATGCGGCGCTCGCGCGCCGCCATCAGCTCGGGATTGTCCGGCTTGATCGCGCTGGAGACGACGAGGCACTCGGCGCCGTCGATGTGCGCCGCGTCATGCCCCTTGTGCACGGTGATGCCCAGGCGCGCCAGGCGGCGCGTGACCGCATTGTCCGCATTGTCCGACCCGGAGACCTGGTAGCCGAGCGTGCACATCACCTCGGCGATGCCGCTCATGCCCACGCCGCCGATGCCGACGAAATGCACGCGGGTGCCGTCGGCGGCGGCGTCGGAGGGCAGGCGGTAGCGCTGGCGCAGCGTCATGCCGCGCGCTCCGGGGTCGGGTTCTGCAAGGCGATCTCCTGCATGACGAGGTCGGCGACGCGCGCGGCCGCGTCGGGTTTCGCGAGGGCCCGCGCGGCCTCGGCCATCGGCCGCAGTGCATCGCGGCTGCCGAGGGCGGTGAGGCAGTCGGCCAGCCGCGCCGGGAGCGTTTCGCTCTGCGGCAGCAGCTTCGCGGCGCCGCGCTCGACGAGGTACTGCGCGTTCTTGGTCTGGTGGTCGTCCACCGCCTGCGGGAACGGCACGAGCAGGCTCGCGACGCCCACCGCGCACACCTCCGCGAGCGTGAGCGCGCCGGCACGGCAGACGACGAGGTCGGCCCAGGCATAGGCGGCGGCCATGTCGGCGATGAAGGGCTCGACGGAGGCTTCGACGCCTGCGTCGCGATACGCCGCGCGCGCGTCGTCGAGCATCTTCTCGCCGCACTGGTGGCGAACCGTCCACTGCGTCTGCGCCCCGAGGGAGGCGAGCGCCTGCGGGACGCCGCGGTTGAGCGCGGCGGCCCCCTGGCTGCCGCCGAGAACGAGCAGGCGCAGCGGACCCTCGCGACCGGCGAGTCGGCTCGACGGCGGCTCGACGGCGGCGATCTCGGCGCGCACCGGATTGCCGACCACGTCCTCGCGCAGCGGGAAGCTGCCCGGGAAGCCGGTGAGCACGTGCCGCGCCAGTCGCGAAAGCACCTTGTTGGTCATGCCCGGCGCGCGATTCTGCTCGTGCACCAGTAACGGGATCCCCGCGAGTCGTGCGGCGAGGCCACCCGGGCCCGCGGCGAAGCCGCCGAAGCTGATCACCGCGCAGGGCTTGCGTTCGGCGAGCACGCCACCGGCCGCCCACACCGCCGAGATCAGCTTGAACGGCGCGCGCAGCAGCGTGCCGAGGCCCTTGCCACGCACGCCGCGAACCGCGATCTCGTCGACCTCGATGCCGTGCTGCGGCACGAGGCGCGTCTCCATGCCGCCGGCGCTGCCGAGCCAGCCCACGGCCACGCCGCGCCGGCGAAGTTCGTGCGCGACGGCGAGGCCCGGGAAGATGTGCCCGCCCGTGCCGCCGGCAAGGATCATCACGCCGGGCGCGTTCGCAGCAGTGGCGCGCACCTGGCTCATGCGATGTTGCGGCCCCCGAACGTGGGCTCGACGCGTGGACGCAGGCGGCTCGTGCCGCGCGGATCGGCGCGCGTGGCGGACGGCGTTGGCGCCGCGGGCGGCGTGCCGAGCCGCGCAGCATGCAGGCCCACCGGCCGCGGTGCTTCGGGCAGGGCCCCCTGCGGGGCACCGGCGGGCTCCCCGCGCAGGCGTGCGACCTGCCGGCGCGCACGCTCGAGCTCGTAGGAGATGCGAAGCAGCAGACCCATCGCCGCCATCGTCATGGCGACGCTGGAGCCGCCGTACGACACCAGCGGCAGGGTCAGGCCCTTCGTCGGGAGCAGGCCGAGGTTCACGCCCATCGAAACGGTGCTCTGCAGGCCGATCCAGAGCGCGATGCCGAAAGCACAGTAGCCCGCGAAGTGGCGGCGCATCTCCACGCACTGCAGCCCGAGCCACAGTGCGCGGCCGACCAGGCCGACGTACAGCGCGACGACGAGGCAGACCCCGACGAAGCCCAGCTCCTCGGCGATCACCGAGAAGATGAAGTCGTTGTGCGCCTCGGGCAGGTAGCCCGGCAGCTTGTGCACCGAGGCGCCGAGGCCGACGCCCAGCCACTCGCCGCGGCCGATCGCCATCAATGCGTTCGAGAGCTGGAAGCCGGCGCCGAACGCGTCCTCGAACGGGTTCATGAAGGAGGTCAGGCGGCGCACGCGATACGGCGCGGCGAAGGCCAGCGCGACCATCGCGAGCAGCACCAGCATGGCCGGGCCGAACATCCGGGGCAGGTGTGCGCCGCCGAGCACGAGCATGCAGCCGGCGATCGCCATCAGCAGCGTGGCCGAGCCGAAGTCGGGCTGCACGAGCAGCAGCGCCATGAACAGCAGCGCCACGCCCAGCGGCTTGAGCATCGCCGGCCACGTCGCGCTCACGTCCTCGGAGAAGCGCTTGAGGTAGCTCGCCATCCAGACGATGAAGAAGATCTTCACCGCCTCGACCACCTGGAAGCCCGCGATGCCGAGGTTGAGCCATCGCCGTGCGCCCTTGACCGACACGCCGATGCCCGGGATGAGCACGATCACCAGCAGCAGCAACGAGATCGGCAGCAGCCAGTGCGCGAGGCGCTCGAGCGTCTTGAGCTCCAGACGCATCGCCCACACCGCCGCGACGGTGCCCACGGCGAGGAACATCAGGTGGCGCATCAGGATGTAGGTCGGCGTCTCGGCCTGCGCGACCGAGCTCGATCCGACCATCACGATGCCGAGGCTGACGAGCGCGACGATGAAGCCGACCAGCCACGGGTCGAACCGGCCGGTGACGGCCTCGAGGCGGGTGGCCTGGCGCGCGGCGACGTCCATCAGCGCACCTTCAACGTCGCGAGGCCGACGAGCACGAGGATCACGGAGATGATCCAGAAGCGCACGATCACGCGCGGTTCCGGCCAGCCCTTGAGCTCGAAGTGATGGTGGATCGGCGCCATCTTGAAGACGCGCTTGCCGGTGAGCTTGAAGCTGGCGACCTGGATCATCACCGAGAGCGTCTCGACGACGAAGATGCCGCCCATGATCACCAGCACCAGTTCCTGGCGGACGATCACGGCGATCGTGCCGAGCACCGCGCCCAGCGCGAGCGCGCCGATGTCGCCCATGAAGACCATGGCCGGGTAGGTGTTGAACCACAGGAAGCCCAGGCCCGCGCCCGCGATGGCGGCACAGATGATCACGAGCTCGCCGGCGCCGGGCACCTGCGGGATCTGCAGGTAGTTCGAGAAGACGGCGTTGCCCGAGGCATAGGCGAATACCCCCAGAGCGCAGGCGACCAGCACCGTGGGCATGATCGCCAGGCCGTCGAGGCCGTCGGTGAGGTTCACCGCGTTCGAGAAGCCGACGATCCAGAGGTAGGCGATCGCCAGGAAGAAGATCACGCCGGCGGTGCCCACCAGCGGGAGGGCGACGTTCTTGAAGAACGGGATGTAGAGCGTGACCGCGGCCGGGGCATCGGCCGTGGTGTACAGGACCAGTCCCGCGCCGAGGCCGATGATGGACTGCAGCAGGTACTTGGTCCGGGAACGCATGCCGTTGGGGTCGCGCTTGACGATCTTGATCCAGTCGTCCCACCAGCCGATCGCGCCGCAGGCGAGCATCACCGCCAACACCAGCCAGACGTACTTGTTGCGCAGGTCGCCCCACAGCAGGACCGACGCCACCACCGTCAGGAGGATGAGCGCGCCGCCCATGGTCGGCGTGCCGGCCTTGGAGAAGTGCGACTTCGGGCCGTCGGTACGGATCGGCTGGCCGCCGGCCTTGAGCTGGCCGAGGCGACGGATCACCGCCGGCCCCCACCACAGCGAGAGCATCAGCGCGGTGAGCGCGCTGAGGATGCCGCGGAAGGTGAGGTAGCCGAACAGGCCGAACAGGCTCTGCAGCTGTTCCAGCCAGCGGGTGAGTTCAAGCAGCATGCGGATCCTTCGCGGCCTCGGCGGGCAGCAGCGCGGCGACGATGCGGTCCATCGCGCTCCCGCGCGATCCCTTCACCAGCACACGGATGTCGGAGGCGAGGTCGGCGCGGAGTGCGTCGGCCAGCGCCTCGTGGGTATCGAAATGACGGGCACCTGCGCCGAATGCTTCGGCTGCGGAGGCGCTGAGCGGCCCGAGCGTGTACAGCCGGGCGATGCCGGCGGCCTTCGCGCGCTCGCCCGCCTGCGCATGCAGCGAGGCGCCCTCCGGCCCGAGCTCGCGCATGTCGCCGAGCACCAGCCACGACGCGCCCGTCTGCGCGGCGAGCGTGTCGATGGCCGCGGCGAGCGACGCCGGATTGGCGTTGTAGCTGTCGTCGATGAGCGTCGCGCCGTTCGGCAGGCGATGGGTGACGAGGCGGCCGGCGACCGGCCGCGCGGCATTGAGCCCGCGCACGATGGTCGGCAGGTCGACGCCAGCGCCGAGCGCCAGCGAGGCCGCGGCGAGCGCGTTGCGGACGTTGTGGCGGCCGGGCATCGCGAGCTCGATGGCCGCCTCGCCCTGCGGGGTGAGCATCACGAAGCGCGACCCCTCGTCGACGAGCGCGATGTCGCGCGCGGTGACGTCGGCGGTGTTCTCGAGGCCGAAGCGGATGTGCCGGCGGCCGGCGGCGCGCTCGGCGAAATACGGCGCGAAGGCGTCGTCGGCATTGATCACCGCGACGCCGTCGGCGGGAAGCGCGTCGTAGATCGCCGCCTTGGTGTCGGCGATGCCGAGCAGCGAGCCCATGCGCTCGAGGTGCGCGGGGCCGATGTTGTTGACCACGGAGACATCGGGCCGCGCGATCGCGGTGAGGTAGGCGATGTCGCCCGGCGCGCCCGCGCCCATCTCGTAAACGGCGAACTGCGCGTCGTCCGGCGCATCGATCACCGCGAGCGGCAGGCCGATCTCGTTGTTGCGGTTACCCGGCGTCGAATACGTGCGGCCCGCCGCCTCCAGGATCGCGAGGGTGAGCGTCTTGACCGAGGTCTTGCCGTTGCTGCCGGTGATCGCGACGAGCTTCGTCGCGCGCGAGGCCTGCAGCCCGCGCGCGAGGTCGGCGAGGGCCAGCTGCGTGTCGCCCACGTGCACCTGCGGCAGGTCGCCGTGCACGCGCGAGACCAGCGCGGCGCCGATGCCGGCCTCCTGCGCGGCCGGGACATGGTCGTGGCCATCGAAGTTCGCGCCCTTGAGCGCGACGAACAGGCCACGCGCGCGGTCGCCCGGCGCGACGTGCGCGAGCGCGCGCGTATCGGTGAGCAGGCGCTCGACCACCACGTCCTCGCCGACCACGCGGCCCGCCGTCATCGCGGCGATCTCCGACAGCCGCAACGGCCTCATGCGGCCACCCCGAGCGCGTCGCGCGCGACCAGCGTGTCGTCGAATGCATGCAGCACGCCACCGATGTCCTGCGTGGACTCGTGCCCCTTGCCGGCGATCAGCACGACATCGCCCTCGCCGGCCATGGCGACGGCGCGCCGGATCGCCGCGCGGCGATCACGCTCGACCCGGACATGGTCGGCCCGCGAGAGCCCGGCGAGGACCTGCGCGACGATCGCATCGCCGTCCTCGCCACGCGGATTGTCGTCGGTGACGATCGTGACGTCCGCGAGGCGCTCGGCGATCGCGCCCATCTGCGGGCGCTTGCCGGCATCGCGCTCGCCGCCGCAGCCGAAGACGCAGACCAGGCGGCCGGCCGTATGCGCGCGCAGGGTCGACAGCGCCTGCTCCAGCGCATCCGGCGTGTGCGCATAGTCGATGACCACCAGCGGCTGGCCGGCTTCGCCGCCGAGGCGGTTCATGCGCCCGTGGATCGGCTGCAGGCGCGAGAGCGTCTCGGCGATGCCCGCAACGTCCTCGCCCAGCGCCAACAGGGCGCCGCCGACGGCCAGCAGGTTGTCGACGTTGAAGCGGCCGAGCAGCGGCGAGCGGACTGCGTGGCGTGCATCGCCAGCGACGAGGTCGAACGCGAGGCCGCGCGCGTCGAGCACGACGTGGTCGGCGCGGAGCGCGGCATCGTCGGCGCCGCGCGAGCTGAGGCAGATGGCGCGGATGTGCGAGGGCAATGCCGCGCACAGCTGTCGACCGTAGTCGTCGTCGATGTTGATGGCCGCGGCCTTCAGGCCGGGCCAGCCGAACAGGCGTGCCTTGGCGGCGCCGTAGGCCGCCATGGTGCCGTGGTAGTCGAGGTGGTCGCGCGTGAGGTTGGTGAACACCGCGACGTCGAAGCGCACGCCGTCCACGCGGCCCTGGTCCAGTGCGTGCGAGCTGACCTCCATGGCCAACGCGTCGGCACCCTCGCCACGCAGCGCACCGATCAGTGCATGCAGGCGCAGGACCAGCGGCGTGGTGAAGCCGGTCGGCTCGGTGCGGCCGTACAGGCCGGCGCCGAGCGTGCCGATGGTGCCGGCACGGCGGCCGCGCAGGCTCCAGGCCTGCGCGAGCAGCTGCACGGTCGACGTCTTGCCGTTGGTGCCGGTCACGCCGACGACGGTCATCGCCTCGCTCGCACGACCGTGGAAGCGGTGCGCCATCTCGCCGAGTCGCGAGCGGAGATCGGGTACCGCGATCGCATCGACAGGCGCGGGATGCTCAGCCGGCGCAGGCGGCTCGAACAGGATCGCCGCCGCCCCGCGCGCCCGTGCGGCGTCGGCGAACGCCAGGCCGTGCGCGCCGAAGCCGGCAATCGCGACGAATGCCGCCCCCGGCACCACCTCGCGGCTGTCCTGCACCAGCGCGGTGATGTCGAGGTCGGCGGGGATGCCGTCGACGTCGGGCAGCAGCTCGGCCAGGCACCTCGTCATGGCGTCACCTGCGGCGCGACGGGCATGGGCAGCGCGGTGGCGACCTGGGGCACGGGCGTCTCGGTCTTCTCGGCATCCTTGGCCTGCGCGGCGAGCCAGGTGTCGATGTCGTCGGGCGCCACGTCCATCAGGCGCAGCGAGCCCTCCATCACCGACTTGAAGACGGGCGCGGAGACGACGCCACCGAAGTAGCCCTTGGACGGATCGGGGTCGTTGACGACGACCACCGTCGCGAACCGCGGGTTCTGCACCGGCACCACGCCCGCGAAGTAGGAGATGTAGCGGCGCGAGTAGCCGCCGGTGTTGTTGAACTTGCGCGCCGTGCCGGTCTTGCCGGCCACGTGGTAGCCGAGGATGGCGCCCTGGGTCGCGGTGCCACCCTCCTCCGTCACCGTCTGCATCATCCGCATCACGGTGCGCGCGATCTGCGGATCGACGACCTGGCGCGCCTGCGGCTTCTCGCCCTTCACGAACGTCGGCACCGTGTAGCGGCCGTCGTTGGCGAGCGCGGCATAGGCCGCGGCGATCTGCAGCGGCGTCGCCGACAGGCCGTAGCCGTACGAAATCGTCGCCTTCTGCAGGCCGTTCCAGCGCGCGGGGTCGGCGAGCACGCCGGACGACTCGCCCGGGAAGCCGCTGCCCGGCTTGGTGCCGTAGCCGAAGCCGCGCAGGAACTCGTAGAAGTAGCGGTCTTCCATCTTCGCCGCGAGCTGTGCGGCGCCGAGGTTGGAGCTCTTCTTGATGACGCCGGTGATGTCCTGGACGCCGTAGTTGTTGTGGTCGCGGATGGTGTAGCGGCCGAGCTTCATCCAGCCCGGATTGAGGTTCATGGTCGACTCGGGCCGGATGATGCCGGCCTTGAGCGCTGCGGCCACGGTGAGCGGCTTCATCGTCGAGCCGGGCTCGAGCACGTCGGTGACCGCGCGGTTGCGGTGCGCGTCGCGCGGCGCGCTGCCGATGGAATTGGGATTGAACGTCGGCAGATTCGCCATGGCGAGCACTTCGCCCGTGGCCACGTCCACGACGACGATCGAACCGCTCTGCGCGCCGTATTTGGTCAGCGCATTGCGCAGTTCGCGGTGCGCGAGGTACTGGATGCGGCGGTCGATCGTGAGCGTCAGGTCGCGCCCGGGCGCGGCGGGGCGCACCAGGTCGACGTTGCCGACGATGTGGCCGCGGCCATCGCGGATCACGCGCTTGGCGCCCGGCCGGCCGCGCAGCCACTCGTCGAAGGCGAGCTCCAGGCCTTCCTGGCCTTCGTCGTCGACGTTGGTGAAGCCCAGCACGTGTGCCAGCGCCTCGCCCTGCGGGTAGAAGCGACGGTACTCGCGCTGGCTGGACACGCCCGGAATGCCGAGCGCAAGGATCTTCTGCGCCTCGTCCGGATTGATGCGGCGCTTGAGGTACAGGAATTCCTTGCCGGCCTTCTGGCCGATCTTGCGCTCCAGCTCGTCGACCGGGATGCCGAGCGCGGCCGCGAGATGCGGCAGGCGGTCGCGCACCTTCAGCAGTTCCTGCGGATTGCCCCAGACCGACTCGACCGGCGTGGACACGGCGAGTGGCTCGCCGTTGCGGTCGGTGATCATGCCGCGCGAGGTCGGGATCGGGATCTCGCGCAGCGAGCGCGCCTCGCCCTGCGCGACGTAGAAGTCGTTGTCGACGATCTGCACGTAGAACGCGCGCGCCACCAGCGCGAACGAACACAGGCCGAGCACGCCGGCCATGCCGAGCAGGCGGATGCGCAGGTCCATGCGGCCGCGGCCGCGCGGACCGTCGCTGCCCTTCGACAGCAGGCGCAGGAGTCGACGCGGGTCGAGCGGCCCGCGGCTGCGCTCGTTGCGACCACGGCGGATGTCGCCCGGCGTCCTCATGGGCGGATCACCACGATCTCGTTGCCTTCGGGGAATTTCATGCCGAGCCGGTCGCGCGCGACCTGGTCGATGCGGTTGGCCTCGGCCCAGGTCGCCTGCTCGAGCTGCAGGCGGCCGAACTCGATGTTGAGCTCGTCGCGCGCCTTCTCCAGGCGCGTGGCCTCGATGAACAGCTCGCGGTGGCGATGGCGCGAATGAACGACCGCGAGCGCCGTGGCGATGACGGCGACGATCAGGCCGACGAGCAGCGCGCGCAGGATCATGCGGCGGTCCCCAGCTTCTCGGCGACGCGCAGCACGGCGCTTCGCGCGCGAGGATTCGACGCGATCTCCGCATCGTCGCCCTTCACCGCACCACTGACATCACGCAGCGTCGGCACGAAGCCGACTTCGACGGGCATGCGGCGGTTGCCCGCCGGTGCCTTGGCATGGCGCGCGATGAACTGCTTGACGATGCGGTCTTCGAGGGAATGGAAGCTGATCACGGCGAGGCGCCCGCCGGGCTTCAGCCGCGACAGCGCCGCGTCCAGCCCGTCCTCGAGGTCGCCGAGTTCGCGGTTGACGTAGATGCGGATCGCCTGGAACGAGCGCGTGGCCGGATGGATCTTCTGGTCGCCACGTGGAATGACCGAGGCGATGAGCTCGGCGAGCTGCGCGGTGCGCTCGATCGGCTGCTCGCCGCGGCGCGCGACGATCGCACGCGCGATGCGACGGCTCTGCCGCTCCTCGCCGAAGGTCCACAGCACGTCGGCGATCTCCTTCTCCGACGCCGTGGCGAGCCACTCGGCCGCGCTGACGCCCGACTCGGGGTCCATGCGCATGTCGAGCGGGCCGTCCTTGCCGAAGGAGAAGCCGCGTTCGGCGACGTCGAGCTGCGGCGAGGACACGCCGAGGTCGAACAGCACGCCGTCGAGGCCGGTCGCGGTGGCATCCCATTGCGCCAGCTGCGCGAACGAACCGCGGAAGATGGACACGCGCGGATCGGCGCCGAACTCGCGTTCGGCGACGGCGATCGCTTCGGGATCCTTGTCCATCACGAGCAGGCGACCCTCGGGGCCCAGTTGCTCGAGTACGCCGCGGGCATGCCCGCCGCGACCGAACGTGCCGTCCAGATACGTTCCATCCCCCACCACCCGCAGGCCGTCCAGGACCTGCGCGTACAGCACCGGGAGGTGGCCTGCGAGCGCGGCGCGCTCCATGCCACCGGCCGTCACAACTCGAGACCGAGCAGGTCGTCGCCCAGATCGTCGTCAGAGAGCGTCTGGCGGATCTGCGCGAGGTGGGCCTGCTCGCTCCACAGTTCGAACTTGTCGCCCATGCCCAGCAGCACGGCGCGCTTTTCGATGCCCACCGCGGCGCGCTGGCTCGCGGGCACGGAGATGCGGCCGTTGCCGTCGGGCTCGACGAAGGCGGCCGCGCCGACGAGCTTGAGCTGCAGGAAGCGGCTCTGCTTCTTCGCGCGCGGCAGCGCGTTGACCTGGTCGCGCACGCGCTCCCAGACCGGCTGCGGATAGAGGTAGAGCGAGCCGGACTCGAACGGGTTGTAGGTGAACACCAGGCGGCCGTCGCACGCACGGGCGATCAGGTCGCGGTAGGCAGTGGGAACTGCCATGCGGCCCTTGTCGTCGATGCTGATGGCGGTCTCGCCCTGGAACACGCGGGTCCCCTGTCCGGTCGCCCGTCTTCACGCGGGCTTGATGGCTAAGGGAAAACCACGGAATCCCCGGTTTTCCCACTGAAGGCCACCTTAGGCCCCGCCCCGGGGGTTGTCAACAATCCGACGCGCTCATTTTCCTAAGTGAAGTCAACGACTTGCGGCACTCTTCAGAGACTTGTTCAAGCTTTATCCACAAGCTGCTGTTTCGTCTCAAAATTTGAGATTCCGCGGAGTTACGGGCGAGTCTTCACCGGATGTCCACAGGGCGCACGGCCGCTGTGGTGCGCTGCAGCGACGCCCGTCGCGGCGGCTCGTGGGAGTCGCCGCTCGTCGGCGCGGTGGAAAAAAGTGGCGGAGCCGGCCGGTAAGCCGGGTTCTGTCGTGGACAGTCATTCCTCTAGGCGACGCGTCACCGCGCCGCTCAAGCGACCTACCCGGAGGCACCGCGGGCCGCGGCATCGCCTCCCTATTTGGTCTTGCTCCCGGTGGGGTTTGCCGTGCCGGTCCGTTGCCGGACTCGCGGTGCGCTCTTACCGCACCGTTTCACCCTTGCCTGATCCCGTGAGGGCCATCGGCGGTCTGCTCTCTGTTGCACTTTCCGTCGGGTCGCCCCGCCCAGGCATTACCTGGCACCGTGCCCTGTGGAGCCCGGACTTTCCTCGGCATCGTGAGATGACGCGACTGTCTGGCCGGCTCCGCCGCCGCGGAGTCTACGGGAATCGCCCGGCGGCATCGGCAACCGGCGGTGAAGCGCCGCCCGACAGGTGCCCGCGCCGGACGCACTCCGCGCGGGTCCTCACTCGCCGCCGTAGAGCGCCTTGCGCGGCGCACCGCTGAGCTCGGCGGCGAGCTTGGCCGCCTGCGAGGGCTTGAGGTACTCGCCGAGCCGCGCATAGAGCCGACGGCCCTCCGCGATGCGCGCGTCGGCATCGTCGGCCGCGCCTTCCAGCACCAGCACGAACTCGCCGCGCCGCTGGTTCGGATCGGCCCCCACGGCCTCGAGCACGCGCGCGGCCGGGCCATCGAGGACGGTCTCGAACAGTTTCGTGAGCTCGCGTGCGAGCACGAGGGGCCGATCCGGCCCCATGACGGCGACGATGTCGGCGAGCGTCTCCTCGATCCGGTGCGCGGACTCGTAGAACAGCAGCGTGCGCGTCTCCCCGGCGAGGTGCGACAGGCGCTCACGCCGGGCGCCGGCCTTCGCCGGGAGGAAACCTTCGAAGACGAATCGATCGGAGGCGATGCCCGCCACGCTGAGCGCGGCGATCGCGGCGCAGGCACCGGGGACGGGTGAGACGCGCAGCCCCGCCTCGCGCGCCGCACGCACGAGCCGGTAGCCCGGATCGCTCACCAGCGGGGTGCCCGCGTCGCTCACGAGGGCGAGCGACTGCCCGTCGCGCAGCCGCGCGACGAGCTGGCCGGCCTGGGCGTCCTCGTTGTGCTGATGCAGCGCGACGAGCGGCTTCTCGACCCCGAAGTGGGCGAGCAGCTGGCGGGTATGGCGCGTGTCCTCGGCACAGATCGCGTCGACCGATCGCAATGTGTCCAGCGCGCGGGGGCTGAGGTCGGCCAGGTTCCCGATCGGGGTGGCGACCACGTGGAGCGTGCCGGGGGTGTGCATCGGGGCGGCGTGATCCTCGTCGGCGGGGGCGGCGGATAGAATCGTACCCCGCCCACGCCGTTCCCCCGCGCGCATGCCCATGTCCACGAACGATCGTCGCGTCTCCTTCCCGCACCTGCGCGGCATCGCTGCCGGCGTGCTCGCGCTGCTGCTCGTCGCCGGCTGTGCGCAGGTCGCCACCCGCCCGCAGACGCCCGCGGAGTCCGCCGCCGCCACCGCGGCACGCGACACGGCGCGGCGCGCCGGCGAGCTGGCGCGTGCCAACGCGTCGCTGCAGGGCGCCGCGCGCCGGTCCAACGAAGCCGAGATCGAGCGGCTGCTCGGCGCACTCGACGACGCGACGCTCCAGCGCGAGGCGGCCGCCCTGCCCGCCGGCGACCCGCTCTACGACTTCGCCGGCCGCGCGCTGATCCGCCGTGGCCTGCCGCTGCCGCGCGCGTTCGAGCGCACCGGCTGGAATTTCGACAACCGGCCGGCCGCCGATCGCGACGGCTACCGCCCGCCGGTCAAGCTCGCGGTGCTGCTGCCACTGTCGGGCAGCCTCTCGGCCGCGGCGCGCCCGGTGCGCGATGGCCTGCTCGCGGGCTACTACGGCGAGGGCCGCCGCCGCCCCGAGATCCGCTTCTACGACACCGCCGGCACGCCGGCCGGGGCGATGTCCGCCTACGACCGCGCCGCCGGCGACGGGAACGACTTCGTGCTCGGCCCGCTCGGCCGCGACGAGGTGAGTGCGCTGTTCGGGCGCGGTGCGCTCGCGGTGCCGACGCTCGCGCTCAACCGCGGTACGCAGGCCACGCCGGAGGGCCATGCCAGCTTCTCGCTGTCGCCCGAGGACGAGGGCCTGGCCGCTGCGGATTACCTGCTGCGCCGCGGCGCCCGCAACGTGCTGGTGATCGCCGGCGACGACGACACGCAGCGCCGCGCGGTCGGCGCGCTCCGTGAGCGCCTCGTCGCACGCGGCGGCAGCGTGACCGACACGCTCGACGATTCGACCACCGACTTCTCCGCCGCCGCCGCCAAGCCGGTCGACGCCGTGTTCATCGCCGCCCGCGGCAACGTGGCACGCGCGATCGTCCCGCGCCTGGGCTCCACCGCGCTCGCCGACAAGCCGCGCGTGGCGACGTCGGCGCTGGTCACCGGCACCGGCAAGGCCGCGGAGGACCGGGTGCTCGACGGCATCGCGTTCCCGAGCGAGTCGTGGATCACGCGCGGGGTGCGCGGCCTGTCGAACGCGGAGGCCACGGGCGCGCGCCTGCCGACCGCACGTGGCGCCGCAGGCCGCCTGTTCGCCTTCGGCTTCGATGCGTGGCTGCTGACCGCCTACCTCGACTACCTCGGGCGCACCGCCGAAGGCTCCGTGGAAGGCGCCACGGGCGTGCTGCGCCTCGACGGCTTCGGCAACGTCCAGCGCACGCCGGCATGGTCGACGTTCCGCGATGGCGAACCGGCTCCGCTGGCCGACGCGGGCCGCTGAGCCCGCGCCTCGCTCCACGCGCGCGCGTGGAGCGGCGGTCGAAGCCGCCGCGCGCGAGTTCCTGATCTCGCGCGGATTGACCGCCATCGCGGCGAACGCCACCTACCGCGTCGGTGAACTCGACCTCGTGATGCGCGAGCGCGACATGCTCGTGTTCGTCGAGGTGCGCCATCGCAGCGGAAGCCGCTTCGGCGGCGGCGCGCAGTCGATCACGGCGGCCAAGCGCCGCAGGCTGGTGCGGGCGGCCTCGGTATTCCTCGGCGCGAATCCGGCGTTCGCCACGTGGCCGTGCCGCTTCGACGTCGTCGAGGCCGAGGGCGATGCGGACGCACCACGCCTGACCTGGATCCGCGACGCGTTCCGCGCCGACGACTGACGCGCGCGTGGGCCTCGAATCGCTGCTCGACGAGATCGGCCGGTGCCGGCTGTGCGAGGCACACCTGCCGCTCGGGCCGCGCCCGGTGCTGCGGGCCTCGCCCACCGCCCGCCTGCTCATCGTCGGCCAGGCACCCGGCACGCGCGTGCACGCCAGCGGCATTCCATGGGACGACGCGAGCGGGCGTCGCCTGCGCGAGTGGATGGGCGTCGATGCCGACACGTTCTACGACGCCTCGCGGATCGCGATCGTGCCGATGGGCTTCTGCTATCCGGGCCGGGCCGGATCGGGCGACGCTCCCCCGCGGCGCGAATGCCGCGAGACCTGGCATCCGCGACTGCTGCCGCTCATGCCGCGCATCGAACTCACGCTGCTGGTCGGCCAGTACGCGCAGGCACACGGGCTCGGCGAGCACCGCCGCGGCAGCCTCACCGAGACGGTCCGCGCATGGCGCGACTACCTGCCCGGCGTCGTGCCGCTGCCGCATCCCAGCCCACGCAACGTCGGCTGGTTCAAGGCCAATCCGTGGTTCGACGCGGAGGTGCTGCCCGAACTGCGCGAACGCGTGCGGGCCGTGCTCGCGCGCCGCGGGGATGACACGGCGTGATCACCCGCGCCGCGCGGCGGGTGCATCGCGCGGCTCATGCATCAGGCGAAATGCACGTGCCCGGCGCGTGGCGGCAGCCATGCCGTGCCGTCGGCGAGCCGCGCATGCACGCCGCGGCCGCCCCGCACGCGGCCGATCCGCGTCACGCGCGTCGCGGTGACCGCGGCGATCGCCTCGATCGCGGACGCGTCCGCCGGAGCCGCGGTGAAGCACAGCTCGTAATCGTCGCCGCCGGTCGCCTGCGTGCAGCGCCGCGCGTCCGCGGCGAGTGCAAGTACGGCCGGTGAGCCCGGCAGCGCGTCGAGGTCGATGTCGATCGCCACGCCGCTCGCCGCCGCGACGTGCGCGAGGTCGGCGAGCAGGCCATCGGAGACGTCGATGCCGCTTCGCGCGAGGCCTGCGAGCGCGCGTCCGAGCGCGACACGCGGCACCGGCCGGTCGAGCCGCGCCCGCATCGCCGGATCGACCGCCGCCCCCGCGAGCACGCCCGGCAGGGCCGCGGCGGCATCACCGAGCGTGCCGCTCACCCACACCTCGTCGCCGTCGCGCGCGGCATCGCGGCGCAGCGCGCGCCCGGGTTCGACGAAGCCGTGCGCGGCGATCGAGATGGAGAGCGGCCCCCGCGTGGTGTCGCCGCCGACGAGCGCGATCCCGTGCGCCCCGGCCAGTTCCGAGAACCCGTCGAGGAAGGCATCGAGCCATTCCGCGTCCGCGACCGGCAGCGCCAGCGAGAGCGTGCACCACGCCGGCTCGGCGCCCATCGCCGCGAGGTCGGAAAGGTTCACGGCCAGCGCCTTCCAGCCGATGTCGGCCGGCGCGGTGTCCACGGGGAAATGCACGCCCGCGTTGAGCGTGTCCATCGCGACCACGAGCTGGCGGCCCGGCGGCACCTCGAGCAGCGCCGCGTCGTCGCCGATGCCCAGCGCGACGTCGCCGCGCGCGAGCACGCGGCGGCGGATGCGGTCGATCAGGTCGAACTCGGCGGGCATGGCGATGCGGCGCCGGTGGCGTCGATCAGCGGCGCGTGCGCGCGGCCTGCACTTCCACCGCGCGCCAGTCGGCCGCGGCGCGGTCGAGCACGCCGTTGACGTACGTGTGGCCGTGCTCGGCGCCGAACTTCTTGGCGGTCTCGATCGCCTCGTTGATCACCACGCGGTACGGCACGTCCGGCCGCATGCGCATCTCGTAGGCGGCGATGCGCAGCACCGCGCGCTCGATCGGATCGACCTGGTCGACATCGCGGTCGAGGTAGGGCTGCAGCGCCTCGTCGAGCGCTTCGTGATGGGCATCGACGCCGCGCACCAGGTCCTCGAAGTATTCGAGGTCGGCGATCTCGCGGGCCTGCTCGTGCGCGAACTGCGCGATCACGTCACGCACCGCGGCGCCCGAGAGCTGCCAGGCGTAGACGGCCTGCAGCGCACGGCGGCGTGCACGCGAGCGCAGCACGGGGTCGATGCCGTCGCGACGGGGCGTCTTGTTCATTCGATGTCTCCGGTGGGCAGCTGCGTGAGCAGGTGCGCCATCTCGATGGCGACCAGCGCCGCCTCCTCGCCCTTGTTACCATGGCTGCCGCCGGCGCGCGCCTCGGCGTCCTCGAAGCGGTCGACGGCGAGCACGCCGTTGGCCACCGGCACGCCGGTGTCGGTGGACACGCGCATCAGCGCCTCCGAGCAGCCGTCCGCGACCTGCTCGTAGTGGCGCGTGTCGCCGCGCACCACGCAGCCGAGCGCGACGATCGCCGCATGCTCGCCGCGCGAAGCCAGGTGCATCGCCACCACCGGGATCTCCCAGGCACCGGGCACGCGCAGCACGTCGACGCAGTCGTCGGGCACGCCGTTGCCGGCGAAGGTCTGGCGGGCGCCGTGGACCAGCGCATCGGTGATGCGGGGATTCCAGCGGCTGGCGATGATGGCGTAGCGCGCGCCGGTCGGGCTGCGCAGGTCGCCTTCGATGTGCGGCATCGGCAGGGTCTCGCGGAGGGCTGCGAAGTTTACCGGCTCGGGCCGGGCACCGGTCGTGAGGCGCCTCAGCGCCCCGGTTCGACGTAGTCGACGACCTCGAGCCCGAAGCCCGCGAGGCCGATCTGCTTGCGCGGCGTGCCGATCACGCGGAGCCGGCCGAGCCCGAGGTCGGCGAGGATCTGCGCGCCGGCGCCATTGCGGCGCCATTCGGCCAGCCCCGCGCCACGGCCTTCCGGCTCCGGCGCGGGCTGCTCGCGGATGCGCGCGAGCAGCGCGGCCGGATCGGTCGGCTCGCTGAGCAGCACCAGCGCCCCGCAGCCCTCGGCGGCGATCTGTGCGAGCACGTCACCCACGGCCGGGCCGAAATCGGCGCGGCGCCAGTGCACGGCGTCCGCGAGCGGATTGAGCATGTGCACGCGCACCAGCGTCGGCGCGGCCGGGTCGGCCTCGCCCCGCAGCAGCGCGAAATGGAGGGCGTGGCCGACGCGGTCGCGGTAGACCGCGAGCGTGAACGGGCCGTGCTCGGTCTCGATCGCGCGCGTCTCCACGCGCTCGACGGTGTGCTCGTTCTCGAGCCGGTAGCGGATCAGCTCCTCGATCGAGCCCATCTTCAGGCCGTGCTCGCGCGCGAACACCTCGAGCTCGGGGCGGCGGGCCATCGAGCCGTCGGGATTGAGGATCTCCACCAGCACGCCCGCCGGCTCCAGGCCGGCCAGCAAGGCGAGGTCGCTGGCCGCCTCCGTGTGGCCCGCGCGGCTGAGCACGCCGCCCGGCTGCGCCATCAGCGGGAAGATGTGGCCGGGCTGGCTGAGGTCGGCGGCACTCGCATCGGGCCGCACCGCGGTGCGCACGGTGTGCGCGCGGTCGTAGGCGGAGATGCCGGTGGTCACGCCCTCGGCCGCCTCGATCGAGACGGTGAAGTTCGTATGGTGCGGCGAGGTGTTGTCGCGGACCATCGGCGGCAGCCCGAGCTGGCGGCAGCGCTCGCGCGTGAGCGACAGGCAGACGAGCCCGCGCGCATGCGTGACCATGAAGTTGATGTCCTGCGGCCGCACGAGTTCGGCGGCCATGATCAGGTCGCCCTCGTTCTCGCGGTCCTCGTCGTCGACGATGACCACCATGCGGCCGGCGCGGATCTCCTCCAGCAGCTCGGGAATCGGCGCGAAGCTCATGGCGTGTCCTTGGCGAGCAGGCGCTCGACGTAGCGGGCGACCAGGTCGATCTCCAGGTTCACCGGGTCGCCGACCTGCGTGCTGGAGAAGATGGTGTTCGCGACGGTGTGCGGCACCAGCGCGACGTCGAAGCCGTCGGCGTCGACCTCGTTGACGGTCAGGCTCACGCCGTCGACGCAGATCGAGCCCTTCTTCGCGACGTAGCGCAGCAGCGCGGCCGGCGCCGAGAACCGCCAGCGCTGCGCGCGCGCATCCTCGTGCACCGACACCACGGCACCCACGCCATCGACATGGCCGCTCACCAGATGCCCCCCGAGCCGGTCGTGCGGGCGCATCGCGCGCTCGAGGTTCACCGGCGCGCCCGCCGCGAGGCGGCCGAGCGTGGTCAGCGACAGGGTCTCGTTCGAGGCATCGGCCTCGAACGAGGTCGCGTCGAACGCGACCACCGTCAGGCACACGCCGTTGACCGCGATGCTCTCGCCGAGGCGCACGTCCTCGAAAGGCAGCGTGCCGCTACCGATGCGCAGGCGCGCGTCGCCGCCGCGCGGCTCGATCGACGCGATCGCGCCGACGCCTTCGATGATGCCGGTGAACATCAGCGCGCTCCCCCGATGCGGACGGCGGCTGCAAACGCGATGGAGCTGGACATGAAACGTTTCTCGCGGACGGGACAGGCGAAAAACGCCCCAAGGCACGAGGCGACGGCCTGCACGGCGGGGCCGGCAGGCGGGTCGTCTTCTTTCATCCGGACTGTGACCGTCGGCTCCGGCATTCGACCGGATCTGCTGACCCTCCGCATCGCGGAGGCGCTCGCGGGCTCGCACGGGAACCCGTGCCTACCGCCGGTGGGGAATTCCGCCCCGCCCTGAAGACGTCATGGAGCCGGCGAACCGGCGTGGGCATTGTACCGGCCCGCCTCCGCCCGGGTCGGCCGCCCGGCCAACGCACCGTTGCGCGGGAGCCCGCCTGCGGGTTCGCCGCGCCGCCCGGTGCGGCAGCGCCCGTCAGCCGGCCTTGCGCCGCAGGTGCACGAACAGCGGCCAGCGGACGACGCGCACACGGTCGGCACCGCCCCAGGCCCGGGCCAGCGCCGCCCGGTGCGCCTCGACGGGATCGGTCCCGGTGCGCGCGCGGTGGCGCACCACGGAGGAATAGCTCGCCAGATAGGCGAGCATCCGCTCCAGGGTCCAGGTCGCCTCGAGCGAGAGCGGTGGCGCGGCCATAGCGTCGAACGGCCAGTCGAAGCTCGCGTAGTGCGCGTCGACCAGCGAGCGGCCGAGCGGCCAATCGCCGGCGATGTCGCGCCGGAATGCGTCGAACGCGGCCTCCATGCCGGCCGGCGCGTCGAAATCACCGTAGCCCCACGCGGCCAGCACGCCGCCAGGTTCCAGCACGCGCCCGCATTCCGCGAAGAACGCCGGCAGGTCGAACCAGTGCAGAGCCTGTGCGACGGCGACCAGCCCCACGGAGCGGTCCGCCAGCGCGGTGTGCTCCCCGGCCTCGACCGCCAGCGTCACGCGCGGATCGGGCGTGCGCGCGGCCCAGTGCTCGCCGAGCTGCTGCGGGCTGGGGTCGGTGGCATGCACCTGTGCGAAGCGCGCCGCGAGCCCGCGCGTGGCCTGCCCGCTTCCGCAGCCGGGTTCCCACACCCGTGCGTCGGCCGGCACGTGCCGCGCGAGCAGGTCGTAGAGCGCGTCGGGATACTCGGGCCGCGCGGCGGCGTACGTCGCGGAAACGCTGGAGAAGTGGTCCTGCATGCTCATGTCCGCGGGCGCAGCAGCACGCGCAGGTCATCGCCGAGCCGGCGCGTCTCCACGATCTCGAGCCGGTGGCGCGCGGCCATGTCCGCGATGCCCAGGCCGTCGAACAGCGGCCGCGCCTCCGCGCCCAGCAGCACCGGCGCGATGTAGAGCAGCAGCTCGTCGACCAGGCCTGCGGCGATGAACGCGCCCGCGAGCGTGGCACCCGCCTCCACCTGGACCTCGCCCACGCCGCGCTCGGCGAGCAGGCGCAGCACGGCCGGGAGGTCGAAGCGGCCACCGGCGACCGGTGCGGACGCCATCTGCGCATCGACGCCGCGCGGCACGCGCGCATCGGGCGCATGCAGGTAGAGCGTCGGTGCATCGCCCTCGCGCACGTGCCCGCGGTGGATCGTCGCGAGGCCCGGGTCCAGCACCAGCCGCAGCGGCGGCTCGAAGTCGGTGTCGTCGCCGAGGCGCACGGTGAGGTGCGGATCGTCGGCGAGCACGGTGCCGGCCCCGGTGAGCAACGCGTCCGAACGCGCGCGCCAGCGCTGCACGTCCATCCGCGAGGCCGGGCCGCTGATCCATTTCGACTCGCCGTTCGCGAGCGCGGTGCGGCCATCGAGGCTGCTGGCGAGTTTCACCCGCAGCCACGGACGGCCGCGCTCCACGCGCGAGAGGAAGCCGCGGTTGAGCTCACGCGCCTGCGCCTCCATCAGCCCGCTCTCGACCGCGATGCCGGCGGCACGCAGCGCCTCGAAGCCGGCGCCGTCGACCTTCGGGAACGGGTCGCGCATCGCGGCGACCACACGCGCGACGCGCGCTTCGATCAAGGCATCGGCGCAGGGTCCGGTACGCCCGGTGTGCGCGCACGGCTCGAGCGTGACGTAGGCGGTGGCGCCCACCGCCCGTTCGCCGGCTTCGCGCAGTGCGAAAACCTCGGCATGCGGCCCGCCCGCGCGCTGGTGGAAGCCCTCGCCCACCACGTCGTCGCCCCGGGCGAGCACGCAACCCACGACCGGATTCGGCCGCGTGGTGTAGCGGCCGCGTTCGGCCAGGCGCAGCGCACGCGCCATCATGGCGTGGTCGACCGCGGAAAACGTCGTCATCGGCTCACCGGCGAGCCGGCGTGGAATGCGGGGGCGTCGGCGCGGCTCAACGCCGGCGTCCCTTCTCGGGCCGCGGCTCGTCTTCGGCGAGCAACGGCAGTTGCCCTTCCGCGGGCGCGACGTCGCGCTCCAGCCGGTCGAGCTCCTCGCGGAAATCGGCGACGTCCTCGAACGCGCGGTACACCGACGCGAAACGCACGTAGGCGACGTGGTCGAGCTTGCGCAGCTCGCCCATCACGAACTCGCCGATGCGTCGCGAGGGCACCTCGCGCTCGGTCGTCATGCGCAACTGGTGCACGACCGCGCGCACCGCGGCCTCGATCTGCTCCTCCCCGACCGGGCGCTTCTGCAACGCGCGATCGAAGCCCACGCGCAGCTTGCGCGCGTCGAACGCTTCGCGGCGTCCGTCGCTCTTGACGATCATCGGCAGCTTGAGCTCGATGGTCTCGAGCGTGGAGAAACGTTCGCCGCAGGCCTCGCAGACGCGGCGGCGACGGATCGTCGCGCCGTCCTCGGACACGCGCGAATCGATCACGCGCGTGTCCTGGTGCTGGCAGAACGGGCAGTGCATCAGCGATCCGACCGGCCGTGGACCCGCACCAGCATCGTCACGCTCGGGGCGGGCACGCCGTCGAACGTCGCCGGCGTGTATTCGCTGCGCATCGCGGCGCGCGCGGTCGCGGTCGACAGCGCCGCGGCGGTGGCGCAGACGACGCGCGCTGCGATGGGACGGCCATCGGCCCCGACCAGCACCGCCGTGACGGTGGTCGCGCCGTCGGGGGCGACGTCGCCGCGCAGCTGCGGTACGACATCGCGCGTGATGCGCGGCGGCGTGGCGACCCGGGCGGCGGCCGGATGCGCGGGCCAGTCCGCGCCGAAGACCTCGGACATCGAACGGCCGGCGAAATACTCGATGTCGCCGGGCCTGCATCGCACCGGCAGGTCGCGGACGCCTGGCACCGTGTGGTCGCGCCGGGACGACGTGGCCGCTTCGGCCTCGGCCATCGAGCCGGCGCGCGCAGGCGCGGCGGCGGCCAGCAGCGCGAGCGCCAACAGCCCGGCGCGCATCAGGCGGCCCCGTACACCGGGAAGCGCGCGCACTGCGCCTGCACGGCCTCGGCGACGCGGGCGATCACAGCCTCGTCCTTCGGTGCGTCGAGCACGTCGGCGATCCAGTTGGCGAGGTCGACGCATTCGGCCTCCCCGTAGCCACGCGTGGTCACCGCCGGCGTGCCCAGGCGCAGGCCGGAGGTCACGAAAGGCGAGCGCGGATCGTTGGGCACCGAGTTCTTGTTGACGGTGATGTGCGCACGGCCCAGCGCGGTTTCCGCGTCCTTGCCCGACACGTCGCGGCCGATCATGTCCACCAGCATCAGGTGGTTGTCGGTGCCGCCCGACACGATCCTGTAGCCACGCGCCATCAGCGTCTTCGCCATCGCCTGCGCATTCTTCACCACCTGCTGCTGGTAGGCCTTGAAGTCCGGCTCCAGCGCCTCCTTGAAGGCGACGGCCTTGGCGGCGATCACGTGCATCAGGGGGCCGCCCTGGATGCCGGGGAAGACGATCGACTGCAGCTTCTTGACGAGGTCTTCCGGCGGATCCTTCGCGAGGATGATGCCGCCGCGAGGCCCGCGCAGCGTCTTGTGCGTGGTCGAGGTCACCACGTGCGCATGCGGCAGCGGGCTCGGGTAGACGCCCGCGGCGACGAGGCCGGCGATGTGCGCCATGTCGACGAAGAAGATCGCGCCGACGGAGTCCGCGATCTGGCGCATGCGCGCCCAGTCGATGATGCGCGAATAGGCGGAGAAGCCTGCGATCAGCATCTTGGGCGTGTGCTCCTGCGCCATGCGCTCGACTTCGGCGTAGTCGATCAGGCCGTTCTCGTCGACGCCGTACTGCACCGAGTTGAAGACCTTGCCGGAGAAGTTGACCTTCGCGCCGTGGGTCAGGTGGCCGCCGTGGGCGAGCGACATGCCCAGCACGGTGTCGTGCGGATTGAGCAGCGCGAAGAAGACGCCCATGTTCGCCGAGGCGCCCGAGTGGGGCTGGACGTTGGCGTAGTCGCAGTCGAACAGCTGCTTGAGGCGGTCGATGGCGAGCTGCTCGGCGACGTCCACGTACTCGCAGCCGCCGTAGTAGCGCTTGCCCGGATAGCCCTCGGCGTACTTGTTGGTCAGCACGGAACCCTGGGCCTCGAGCACCCGCGGGCTCGCGTAGTTCTCGCTGGCGATCAGTTCGACGTGGTCCTCCTGCCGCCGCGCCTCGTTCGCGATCGCCTGGGCCAGTTCGGGGTCGAATCCATCGATACGGGCATCGCGCGCAAACATTGACAGCTCCGGCAGGGGCGTGGGGAGGCGTGAATTCTAGCCCGCCACCCTCCCCGCCCGGGCCCGCCGGGGCGCCCGCGGCCTTATAATTTCGGGCTATCCACGATCCGAAGCGGCCCTGCCCCGGCAGGCCGCGACCGTCTGCCCCCGCGGCGCGCCCTGCGCCGAGCCCGACCGGAGCTCCCATGCAGTACATCTACACGATGAACGGCGTCAGCAAGACCGTTCCGCCCAAGCGCCAGATCATCAAGGACATCTCCCTGTCGTTCTTCCCGGGGGCCAAGATCGGCCTGCTCGGCCTGAACGGCGCCGGCAAGTCGACGGTGCTGAAGATCATGGCCGGGGTCGACACCGACTTCTCGGGCGAGGCGCGCCCGCAGCCGGGCATCAAGGTCGGCTACCTCGCGCAGGAGCCGGAGCTCAATCCCGAGCACACCGTCCGCCAGGCGGTCGAGGAAGGCGTGGGCGAAGTGCTCCAGGCGCAGCAGCGCCTCGAGGAGGTCTACGCGGCCTATGCTGAGGAAGGCGCGGACTTCGACGCCCTCGCCAAGGAGCAGGAGCGCCTGGAGGCGATCCTCGCCGCCGGCGACGCGCACACGCTCGAGAACCAGCTGGAAGTCGCCGCCGATGCGCTGCGCCTGCCGCCGTGGGATGCGATCGTCGGCAAGCTCTCGGGTGGCGAGAAGCGCCGCGTCGCGCTGTGCCGCCTGCTGCTCTCCAAGCCCGACATGCTGCTGCTCGACGAGCCGACCAACCACCTCGACGCCGAGTCGGTCGAGTGGCTGGAGCAGTTCCTCGCGCGCTACACCGGCACCGTGGTGGCGGTGACGCACGATCGCTACTTCCTCGACAACGCCGCCGAATGGATCCTCGAGCTCGACCGCGGCCGCGGCATCCCGTGGAAGGGCAACTACACCGAGTGGCTCGTGCAGAAGGAAGAGCGCCTCAAGCAGGAAGAGAACCAGGAGAAGGCGCGCCAGAAGGCGATCCAGAAGGAGCTCGAGTGGGCGCGCCAGAACGCCAAGGGCGGCCGCTCCAAGGGCAAGGCGCGCCTGGCGCGCATCGAGGAGCTGCAGTCGATCGACTACCAGCGCCGCAACGAGACCAACGAGATCTTCATCCCGCCGGGCGAGCGCCTCGGCCAGAAGGTCATCGAGTTCAAGAACGTCTCGAAGAAGTTCGGTGATCGCCTGCTGATCGACGACCTCTCGTTCTCGGTGCCGCCGGGCGCGATCGTCGGCATCATCGGTCCCAACGGTGCCGGCAAGTCGACGCTGTTCAAGATGATCACCGGCAAGGAGCAGCCGGATTCGGGCACGATCGACATCGGCCCGACCGTGAAGCTCGCCTACGTCGACCAGAGCCGCGACTCGCTGGAAGGCAACCACAACGTCTTCCAGGAGGTCTCCGGCGGCCTCGACATCCTCAACATCAACGGCATCGAGATCCAGTCGCGCGCCTACATCGGCCGCTTCAACTTCAAGGGCCAGGACCAGCAGAAGATCGTGAGCCAGCTCTCCGGCGGCGAGCGCGGCCGCCTGCACATGGCCAAGACGCTCCTGCAGGGCGGCAACGTGCTGCTCCTCGACGAGCCGTCCAACGACCTCGACATCGAGACGCTGCGTGCGCTCGAGGACGCACTCCTCGAGTTCCCGGGCAACACGTTCGTGATCTCGCACGACCGCTGGTTCCTCGACCGCATCGCCACGCACATCCTCGCCTTCGAGGGCAATTCGCACGTGGAGTTCTTCCAGGGCAACTACCGCGAGTACGAGGAAGACAAGAAGCGTCGGCTCGGCGAGGCCGGCGCGCAGCCGCACCGCCTGCGCTTCAAGGCGCTCAAGTAATCGCGACATCGACGCCCGCCTTCCCGGCGGGCGTTTCGCATCCGTCGACCGGAGGACCCATGGACGCACCCCGCAACCGCCTGCTCCTGATCGGCGCCGCGCTCAGCGCGACCGCCTCGCTGCTGCACGTCGGCATCATCGTCGGTGGGCCGGACTGGTACCGGTTCTTCGGCGCGGGCGAGCGCTTCGCGCAGCTCGACGCGGCCGGCAGCCGCGTGCCGGACCTCGTCACCCTCGGCATCGCCTCGGTGCTGGCGCTGTGGTCGGCCTATGCGCTCTCGGGCGCGGGCATGATCCGTCGCCTGCCGCTGCTGCGCACGGCGCTCGTGGCGATCACGGCGATCTACCTCGCACGCGGGCTCGTGCTCGCGGTGATGCCCTTCGTCGACCATGACTTCACCGCATTCGACTGGTGGAGTTCGGCGATCTGCCTGGGCTATGGGCTCGTGCATCTGATCGGGCTCGCGCAGTCATGGCGTCGCCTCGCGGCCCCTCGCACGGCGCCGCCCGCGCCCGTGCCGATGGAGGCGGGACGATGAGCTTCATCCGGGCGCTGCGCGCGCGCTGGCGGCAGGCGGATACGCTGGTGTGCGTGGGGCTCGACCCCGAGCCGGCGAAATTCCCTGCACGCTTCGCGAACGATCCCGATGCCGTCTTCGCCTTCTGCCGCGAAATCGCCGACGCCACGGCCGCGTACGCCTGCGCGTTCAAGCCGCAGATCGCGCACTTCGCCGCGCTCGGCGCAGAGAACGCGCTCGAGCGCCTGATCGCGCACCTGAAGTCCGCGCATCCCGACGTGCCGGTGATCCTCGACAGCAAGCGCGGCGACATCGGCAGCACGGCGCAGCATTACGCCCGAGAGGCCTTCGATCGCTACGGCGCCGATGCCGTCACCGTGAATCCGTACCTCGGCCGCGACGCGCTGCAGCCATTCCTCGACCGCGCCGACCGCGGCGTGATCATCCTCTGCCGCACGTCCAACCCCGGCGCGGGAGAGCTGCAGGACCTGCTCGTCGCGGGGCGGCCGCTGTACCAGCACGTGGCGGAGAAGGCCGCGCTCGAATGGAATGCGCACGGCAACGTCGCGCTGGTGGTCGGCGCCACGTGGCCCGGGCAGCTCGCCGAGGTGCGGACACTGGTGAAGGACGTGCCCCTGCTCGTCCCGGGTGTCGGGGCGCAGGGCGGCGATGCGGCCGCCGTGGTCTCGAACGCGAAGTCGGCCGACGGCACGGGCCTCATGATCAGCTCGTCCCGCGCCGTGCTCTACGCCTCCGCGGGCGACAACTACGCGGACGCCGCCGCCGACGCGGCACGCGCGCTTCGCGACGCGATCAACGCCCACCGCTGAGGCCACGGCCCCGTCGCACGCGACGGGGCCGCGCGACGCGGGCACCCGGCGTCGTGCGGGGGCCCCGATCCCCGCACGCCACGCGGCCATCGCCGGTTCAGCTCAGCGCCGCGCCCCTGACCCGCACTCCACGCGCGCGCACCCAGACTGCAGCGGTCCCTCGCGAGGCCGCCGCCATGCCCATCGCCCTCCGCCTGCTGCGCCCCTGCCTGCTGGTCGCCCTGCTCGTCGCGGCCGGCAGCGCGCGGGCGCAGGACGCCCGCACCGGCCCCGAATGGTGGGGCAACGTCAACCTCGTCTCCTACCACTTCGGCGACGAGGACGAATTCCTCGCGCCCGGCGAGTCGTTCAACCAGGAGAACTGGGGTGGTGGCGTGGAGGTGCAATGGAAGCCGCGTCACGCGGTCTCCGCCGGCTACTACCGCAACTCGGTCGACGAGGACTCGCTCTACGCGCTCTACCACTACACGCCGCTGCAGCTCGGCCGCTACGTGCGCGTCGGCGGCATGGTCGGCGCGGTGACCGGCTACCCGGGCTACAACGACGGCGGCATAGCGCCGGCGGGCGGCCTGGTCGCGAAGATCGAAGGCGACCGGGTCGGGGTGAACGTGATCTACCTGCCCAAGATCCGCGACATCACGCCGAATACGGTGGCGCTGCAGTTCAAGGTGCGTTTCGGGCGCTGATCAGCGGACCGAGCGCCACCAGGCGCGCAGCGCGGCGACGGCGAAGCGCGCCGCGATCGCGAGGCGTACGGCCCCGTGCACGAGCACGCCGCGGCGCGGCGACTCGAACTTGATGAAGTACCGCCAGAGTCCGCGGTGCTTGTGCCATTCGACGAACAGCGGCCGCGAGCGGCTCGATACCCCGCGCACGTGCACCACGCGCACGTCGTTGGCGACGGCCACCGTGCCTCCGGCCTCGCGCGCGCGGCGACAGAGGTCGAGGTCCTCGGCATGGAGCCGGTAGCCTTCATCGAAGCCGCCGATGCGCGAGTACAGCGTGCGGGGCATCAGCATCAGCGCGCCGGAGACCGCATCGACGAGCTGGACCGGCTCGGCGGACGGCGCCACCGACAGGTCGGTCGCGGGCGCGCCGCGCAGCAGGCCGGCGAGCATCGCGCCGAAGTCCGGGTCGCGGCGCCGGGCCGCGCCGTCGCGGATGCCGTCGTCGTCGACGAGATCCGCACCCACGAGGGCGGGATCGAGGCTCCGGGCGACATCGCGCAGGCGCGACAGCGTGTCGGGCTCGACTAGGCAATCGGGATTGACGAGGGCGAGCCACGGCGCGTCGGCCTCGGCCGCGCCCTGGTTGCAGGCGACGGCGAAGCCGGGGTTGTCGGGATTGGCGATGAAGCGCAGCCGCGGGTCCATGCTCGCGATGCGCGCGACGATCTCGAGCGTGCCGTCGTCCGATCCGTTGTCGACCACGCGCACCGCCGCCACACCGTCGGCGGCGAGCAGGCGCTGCAGGCACAGCGCGATCGTCTCCGCGCTGCGGTAGGTGACGACGACGGCGGCGATGTCCCCACTCATGCGTCGAGGAACAGGCCGGGCTGCACGACGGTGGCGGCCTCGGCGCGCGCGAGCGCCGCCGCGACGGCCTCGCGCTCCCGCCGCAACGGATCGTCCATCAGGAATGTGGCGAGGCTCGCGTTCCAGTGCGGCCAGCGCGCGGCGAGCCGGTCGAGGTCGCCGTCGCCCGGACGCCCTTCCCCGGTGCGTGCCACGTAGGCCTGCGCGCAGAGCACGTTGCGCCCGCCGAAGGCGGCCAGGCGCAGCGAGAGGTCGATGAGCGCGGCGTACCAGGAGCGGTAGGTCGTCGGATCGGGCCCGCCGACGGCGTGCAGCCGCGCGCCACGCAACAACACCGCATGCCCCACGGCGGCCGGCAGGTCGGCGACCCCGCCGCCGGCGTCCGCCGCGGCACGGGCGATCGCATCCGGCTGCACCGGGACCGCGACGCATTCGCCGAGGCGCGGGAAGGCCGCGGTCTCGCCCGCATTGCTCCACGGCGTGACCGTGGCGATCGACGCATCGCTGGCCAGCACGCGGGCCATACGCGTCAGCCAACCTGTCGCGGGCTGCGCGTCGGGCGCCAGTACGGCGACATCGTCGGGTGCGCATGCGCGGAGCACTTCGTCGAGGTGCGCGACCTCCCCGAGCCTGCCGGGCCGTCGGCTGTACCCGGCCTCGAGCGGGGTGCGCGCGCGCCACGCCTCGACCACCGCCTGTGAGCGCGGTCCGCCGCAGGCGTCGTCGGCGAGCCAGACGCGCGTGCCCGGTGGCGTGGAGGCATCGAGCGCGGCGAGGCAGGCATCCAGCGCCGCATCGTCAGGCCCCACGGGCACGACCACGATCGGCAGGCGGGCGCCCGCGACGGCGGTGCCCGGCACGCTCGCTGGCGCGTCGGGCATGGCGTCAGCGGACGTCGGTGCCGGCCTTGGGCGAGCGCGGCGCGGGGCGGCGCAGCGGCTCCATCGCGCGGAAGCGGCGGCCGTACTCGTCGGTGAGGTCGCGGACTTCCTGCGGGTTGCGCACGACGGTCGGGGTGAGCAACACGATCACCTCGTTGCGGTCGGTGCGCGAGGTCTGCCTGCCGAACAGCCCGCCCACCACCGGCAGGCGACTCAGCCCTGGCAAGCCCGACGACCCTCGGGTCACGCCGTCGCTGATGAGGCCGGCGAGCATCACGGTGTCCCCGCTCTGCACCGCGGTCTCGGTCTTCACCTTGCGCGTATTGATCGGCACGTTGCGCTGGCCGGATTCACGTGCGCCCGGCGAGCTGATCTCCTGGACGATGTCGAGGAAGACCATCCCGTCGCGCGTGATGCGCGGACGCACCTTGAGGATCACGCCGGTGTCCAGGTACTGCACCTGGCTGTAGGTGCTGCCGTTGCCCAGGCCCGGGTCGACCGTGACGGACTCGATGGGGATGCGGCTGCCCACATTGAGCGTGGCTTCCGCATTGTTGCGGACGAAGATCGACGGCGTCTGCAGCAGCTGCAGGTCCGTGACCTGGTCGAGCGCGCTGATGACGGCTGCGGCATTGGTGCCGAGGAACGTCCATGCGAGCCCGCCGGTGCCGTTGGTCACCGGCCTCAGGCTCCCGCTCAGGTCGCCCCAGATCGACCGGCCAGCCGCATTGGGCAGGCCGGCCCCGCCGGGCGCTGCGTCGCTCACCGCGTTCTCGAAGAACCAGTTGACGCCGTACTCGAGCGCGCCGGTCAATGTGACTTCCACGACCTGCGCTTCGATGTGCACCTGCAGCGGCATGACGTCGAGGCGTTCGACCACGTCGCGGATCGACTTCCATGCCTGCGGCGTCGCGCGCACGAGCAGCGAATTGGTCTCGTCGACCGCCGACACGCCGACGCGCTGGCCGTCGACGTCGAGCGTCACGCTGCCGCCGCCCCCGCCGCGCTCGTCGCGCGGATTCAGTGAAAGCGAGGAGTTGGTGCCGGTGCTGTTGCCCGTGCCCTCGTTCGCAGGCGTGGCCGCCCCCCCGATGGGCGCAGTCGCGCCGTTGTCGGTGTCGCGCAGTTCGACGGAATCCAGGCCGGGCATCAGCGACGGCGCGCCCGTCCCGTTGTTCCCCGCCGAGCCTCCGCCACCGCCGAAGACCTCAGCCAGCCGCTCCGCCAGATCGCCTGCCTTGATGTACTTGAGCTCGTAGGAGAACAGGCGCGGCTCGGTGCCCGCGCTGTCGATGCGGTCGAGCCACTGCTTGATGTCGTCGAGGTAGGCGGCCTGCGGCGTGATCACCAGCACGGCGTTCGCGCCCTCGAGCGGCATGAAGCGGAACATGCCCGCCACCGGCGACTTGCTGTTCTCGCCGAAGACCTTCTCGAGGTCCGCGACCACCCGCGAGGCGCGGCCGGACTCGAGCGGGAACACGCCCACCGACATGCCCGACAGCCAGTCGACGTCGAAGACCTCGATCGTGCGCAGGTAGTTCTCGAGCTCGGCGCGGCTGCCCGTCACCGTGATGACGTTGCGCGCGTTGTCGACGCCGATGATCGCGTTCTGGCGCGCGTACGGCTTGAGGATCTTCTCCATCTCCGTCGCGGAGACGTACTTGAGCGGCACGGTGCGCGCCTCGAATCCGCGCGCGGTGCCGGCGGGGCCCGTGCGCGGGGACACGTTGCCAGCGACGGCCTGGTCGGCCGGCACGATGTTGTAGCGCCCGCCGGAATAGACCATGCGCGCGTTGTTCCAGCCCAGCACCATCTCCAGGAGGCTCATCGCGTCGGCCGGGCTCACCGGCTTGGGCGTGGCGAGCGTCACGGTGCCCTGCACGTTCGGCGCGATCACGTAGTTCTGGCCGAGCATGTCGCCGAGGATCGCCTTGACCACGGCGTGCAGCGACTCGCCCTCGAAGTTGAACGTCGCCGCGCCCGAGCTGCCACCGAGGTTCGGCGGCGGCGCGCTCGCGGCGCCGCGGTTGATCACCTGGCCCGTGCCGCGGCGGATCTGTGCGACGGGCGCGGCGTCCTCGGCCGGCAGCGGCGTCGTGGTGACGACCGTCCCGTTGGTCACGGTGGCCGTCCCGGCGGCCGACGACGTGCCGGCGGAGGGCGCGTCGATCACCGCCTCCCGTCGCACGCTCGGCACCGGGGCGGTGGTGCAGCCGGCGAGCACGGAGGCGATCGCGAGCGCGACCGCACTGTCGCGCATCGGCTGCACGTTGCGGAGGCGACGGGAAAGGGGGGAGGCGTTCGGCGTCATTGCGTTCACTCAGCGGGTCGGCGGCGCGGGGGTCGCGGTCGACGGCGGGTTGGCGGTCTGCGCACGCTGGCGCATCTGTTCGCGGCGCGCCTCGATGCGGCGGCGGATCGCCTCGATCTGTTCGGGATCGGGGGCGGCGGAGGCGTCGGTCGGCGGCGGAGGCGGTGGCGCGGGCACCGGCGTGGGCACCGGGCCGGGCGTCTCGACGGTGGGCGGCGTGGGGCCGGGCCCACCCGCCGAGGGCGCCCCGCCGTAGACGCGCAACTCGAGCGTCTTCTCGCCTTCCGGACCGGCGAACGTGGCGCTGCGCGGCGCGATCGAGGCGAGTCGCCAGTTCGGGAACGCCTCGGGGGCGTCGCCGACCCGCACCCGCCACGAGGCGCTGCCGTCGGGCTTCTGCACGATGGCGATGTTCGCCTGCGGCGTGATCAGCACGCTGGTCAGGACGAGGTCGAAGGCGGGCGCATCGGTGGGCTCGCCGTTCTCGGCCCGGAGGACGAACGGATGGGGACGCCGGTCGGTGGCAAACAGCGGGCGCGCGGCGATCGCGTCGTACTGGCCGAGCGGGCCGAGTGCCGGCGCCGTGCTGCGAGACTGGGGCGGCAGGGGCGGCGCTGGAAGACTTCCCGACGACGGTCCCGGCAGCGTCCCGCCCATGCCGGCGAGCGCGAGGGCCCACGCGGCGAGCGCCCAGCCGGCGAGCACGCCGAGGAGCAGCGTGCGCGGGGCGACGTCGTCAAGGCGCATCGGCACCTCCCGGCGAGGTGGCCGCGTCGGTCGCAGCCTGCGGCCGCAGGTAGCCGACGAGGTCGAAGCTCACGTCGAGCCCGGTGCCCTGCCCGGTGCCCGGCTCGGGCGGGCCGAAGTTGAAGCGCGCCGCGAGGACGTTGAGGTTGTCGACGAACAGGCGCGGCGTGCCCGCCTCCAGTGCGTGCAGCACGGTGGCGAGTTCCGGTGCGCCGCAATCCATCCGGACCTGCACGACCACGCGCGGATAGCGCTCGCGACCGACGTCCGGCACGGGCGAGCGGTTCTTGATCGCGCAGCTGCGGTTGCCGGGGCTCGCCTGCTGCACCACCGCTTCCAGGCGCTGCACGAGGCCGGCCGTGGCGAGCTCGGCACTGCTCTCGGCGAGGAAGCCGGGCTGCGTGGCGAGCCGCTGCTGCGCGGCCTGCAGCTGGCGCGCGATCAGCGGCGCCTGGGCGATCTGCGCGCGCAGCCGCGCGTCGCGCTCCTGGAGCTGCTCGATGCGCGCATTGGTCTCCCGCAGCGACACCGTCCACCACGGGTGCACCAGCACCAGGTAGGCCAGGGCCAGCACGCCGGCGAGCAGGCCGAGCGCGATCCAGCGCTCGCGGTCGGTCACGACGGGCGTCATGGCGTGGGCTCCGCGGGGGCGCCGCCGGCCGGGCCGAGCTCCGCCGCGATGTTGAAGCGGTCGCGGCCCGACGCCGGGTCGGGCTGCACCGCGCCGACCAGGGCGGGGGCATGCCAGAGCTCCGACCCCTGCAGCTGCGTGACCAGCGCCGAGGCCTGGTTGCTCAGGCCCATGAGCATGATCTTGTCCTGCTCGATCGCGAGCTTCTCGAGGTAGGTCCCGTCGGGCAGCCGGCGGGTGAGTTCGTCCATCACCACGACCGACGGCGGCCGCTCGCGCCGCAGCCGATCGAGGAAGGCCTGGCCTTCGAGCAGGTCGACCAGCGCCTGGCGTTGCGCGGCGGCGACGCGGGCGGGCGCCGCGCGCTCGCGCACGGAGGCCTCGAGCGCCTCGGCCGCCGCGCGCCGATTGGCGAGCACCGTCCAGAGCGTGGCGGCGGCCGCGAGCACCGCCGTCGCGGCGAGCACGCGGTTCCAGAGGCGCCACGGGTCCTGCTGGCGGCCGCGCGCCGTCGGGTCGAGCAGGTTGACGGCGCGGGGCGTGCCGTCGGGCATGGCCACGTCGATGCCGGCCAGCCGCGCGCCGAGCGCGCCGAGCGCGGCGAGCTGCGCGTCCACGCGCTCCCGCGGGGCGACGACGAGCTCGACGTCGAGCTGGCCATCCGCGCGCCGCCCCAGCAGGCGCGCATCGAACATGACCGCCTCGGCAGCGAACGGGGTCTGGCGATCGATCTCGAAGCGCACCACGTCGCGCAGGCGGTCGGCGGCGGCGGCGGGGAGCGTCATGCGCCGCACCAGGCCGCTGGCGGCGGGCAGCAGCAGCCAGCGCGGGAGGTCGAGCGCCGCGGGCGCGAGCACGGTGGCCAGCGGATCGGCGACGCCCTCGTCGGCGGCCGGCGCGGGCACGCGGCCGAGCTCGGCCACTTCACCGTCGCGGTGCAGGCGCAGCGCGGCCTCGCCGGCATCGACGGGCTGGAGGAGGAGGCGGCCGCGGTCCACGCCCAGGGCGCGCCGCACGCGCGCGGGCAGCCACGCGGCGAGCGCATGGCCCCACCAGGCGAGCAGGCCGCGCAGGCCGACGGCCTGCGGACCGAGGCGGGCGATCACGCGCCCGAGGCCGCGGAAGCGGCCCTCGAGGATCGAGGTCATCGCGGTGAAGTCCCCTCCTCCCAACGCAACGGGGTATAGGCCATGCCCGGAACGGCACTGCCTCCGGTGCGCACCACGACGCGCAACGCGGCGATCCTGCCGTCGCGGAGCCGTGCCTGGCTCTCGATACTATACGTGCCGCTTCCGAACGCCTGCAGGTTCTCGGCGCCGGGCACCCCCGGAAGCGGCTGGCCGCTGCCCGGGTTCCACGCCTCGCGCTGCCGGACGATGCCCTCGCCGTCCATGCCCATCGCGGTGAGCACGGGCGCCGACGCGTAGGCCGGCTCCGGCCGCGCCCGCCCGGTGTAGACCGTGACGTGCGGAGCGAGCAACGCATAGTCCTCCGCGGTCACGCCCAGCACGTGCAGCAGCTCCCCGACGCTCTCGAACTCCGCGTCCTTCGCGCCGTAGGGCAGCTCGGCACTGGCGTAGTCGGGATCCTCCGCCCCGCCGGCCGGCTGCGTGAGCGGGTCGGGATCGCGCCAGTCGAGGATCGCCGCGGCGATGCGCTCGGCGCGCTCGCGCGGCAGGCCGACGGCCTGCGCGAGCGCGGTCAGCAGCGGCGCGTCGGACTGGTTGAGGTCGACCTTGCCGTCCTCGTCGATGATCCGCACGGTGACCTCGGCATCGCCGAAGCGCCAGGGATATCGGCGTCCGTCGGGGCGCCACTGGTAGCGCGGATCGGCCGAGGCGACCCGCACGAGCGCGAGTTCCATCCCAGCCCGCGCCGCGCTCCCGCCGACCGCGCCGCCGACCACGGCACGCCCCTGGAGGCCTTCGGTCCGCGCCAGCAGGGCGAACGCGCCGACCAGCGCGGTCAACAGGGCGACCAGCCACAGCACCAGCAGCAGCGCGGCGCCGCGGATTCCGGTGCGGAACCGTCGCGTCACTGCGCGTTCCCTCCCGCGTAGGCGCCCGCGAGCCGCGGCGCGACGACGAGCGTCGGCCAGGTGCGGCCGTCGCCGGCGACCATCACGACCTCCACGAGCAGGGGCAGCTGCTCGACCGCCGTCCATTCGTCCTGCCAGTCGGCGAGCGCGCCGTCGGGGCCGAGCCCGCGGTACCGGAAGCGCGCCTCGCGCAGCCCGTCGGCGAGCACCTCCGGCTCGCGCCCACGCTCGACCAGCGTCGTCCCGGCCTGCACCACCGCGAGGTCGAGCATCAGCCGAACGCCCTCGCCGTCGCGCTCGATGCGCAGGTCGTGCAGGTTGGGGCCACCGCGCCCGATGTAGTCCGGCAGGTCGGCGACGAAGCGCATGCGCTCGGCGTCGCCCACGAAGCGCATCGGCAGGCCGCTGGCCTGGTCGGTGTCGAACGATGCTCCGCGCGCGCCCGCGATGCGCCGCCGCAGGAAGCCCTGCACGGCGCGCACGCGCTCGTTCGCCTGCGCCATCTCCTCGCCGCGGCGGGTCGTGCCCGTGGCGCCCATGATCGTGGCGAAGGCGAGCGTGAGCCCCGCCGCCAGCAGCGCGCTGGCCAGCAACACCTCGATCAGGGTGAAGCCGAATACGCGCCTCACAGCGTGGCCTCCAGGCCCGCGGGCACGAGGCGCAGCGAGCGCAGCGCGATGCGCTCGCGCGGCCCGCCCTCGCCCCATTCGAGCGTGACTTCCAGTTCCATCAGGCGCGGGGCGGCGGGATCGACCGGCCCCGGGGGGCGCTTCGGGTCGCGCCACGGCCGCACGGCGAGGGCCCAGCGGTAGCGCCCGTCCTCGAGCACCCCGTCGCGGCGCCCTTCGCGCAACGGGCCTTCGAGCTCCACGCGATCCAGCAGCGACTCCGCCAGCAATGCCGCGCGGCCCGCATCGCCGGACCAGCGCACCTGGCGGCTCGAATTGGTGAGGATGCCCAGCAGCATCGTGAGCGCGAGCGCGAGCACGCCGAAGGCGATGACCACCTCCAGCAGCGTGTAGCCACGGGCGCGTGCGCGCGTCACGGCGCGCCAGCCCGCGCGGTGCGCACTTCGCCGGTGAGCCAGCGCACGTCGACGTCCCAGGCGGCACCGTCGCGCGTCAGGCGCACGCGGCCGCCGGTGGACGCGCCATCGGAGAAGAACAGGATCGCGCCGACGTCGTCGCGCGCCTGCGCCTGCCGCGCGCCGGTGAATTCGATGGCGAGCGCGGCGGGCACCTCGCCGCGGCGCCCGTCCGCGGCCTCCCACGCACGCGAGCGCGGATCGATCGAGAAGCGCTGGGTCTGCCCCGTCGCGATCGCGCGCGTGCGGGTATAGCGCAGCTGCGAGGCGACCTCGCGCGCGGCGCCGCGCAGCTGCATGCCCTTGAATCCCCCGCCCATCGCCGAGGCGGCGAGCAGGCTCATCAGCCCGACGAGCACGATCACGATGATCAGTTCGACGAGCGAGACGCCGCGTGCGACGCGGCGCGGTCCGGTCCGGCCACGCGCGGGCATCGGCGCGGGCCGGCGGGGGCTCATTCGTGGCGGACGTCGGCGTTGACGCTGTCGCCGCCGGGCTGCCCGTCGGCGCCGAGCGAGACGAGGTCGTACGGACGGCCGGACTCGCCCGGCACCTTGTACTGGATCGCGTTGTTCCACGGATCCTTGAGTTCGGCGTCCTTGGCGTACGGGCCGAGCCAGCCGGTGGCGCCGGCATTGGTCACGAGTTCCGACAGCGAGGCCGGCTTGCGGCCCGTGTCCATCTCGAACTGCTCGATCTTGCCGGCGAGCGTGGTGAGCTGCGACTTGGCGAGGTTGGTCTTCGCACGGTCGGAGCCGCCGAGGATGCGACTGCCCACCACGGTGAGCACCAGCCCGATCAGCACGATCACGATGATGATCTCGATCAGGCTCATGCCGCGCTGCAGGGCGGCGGGGGTCTGGCGGGGGAGGCGTCGGCGCATCGTCGGCTCGCGGGGCTGCGGGGCCTGCCTTATTACCAAATTGCGGGTCGCGAGCGGCGGTACGCGTCGTCCGGGGTCAGCCCGAGTTGCGGATCCGCGGGTTCAGGAAGGTGATGCCTGGGGGGTGGCGTCACTTCGCGCGGCGGGCTCGAGCCGGCGGCGCAAGGGACGTACCGGCCGAGCAGATGCGCGTTGGGCCCCGGGCGAGCGGGATTTCCACGGCCCTGCGCGGGCGTATGCGCCAAGCCGGGCGCATGCGAGCCGCCCCGTAGGTGCACCGCAGCGGGCGGGCCGGAAGCTCGCGCACGCATGCGCGCCCGCTACCCGATCTGCCCCGTCAGCTCGTACATCGGCATCAGGATGCCGAGGATCACGATGCCGATGACGAAAGCGAGCACCATCGTCACGATCGGCACCAGTGCGGCGAGCATGCGGTCGAGCGCGAGCGAGGTCTCGTGCTCGAACGTCTCGGCGGTGCGCAGCAGCATCGTGTCGAGCGCGCCGGATTCCTCGCCCACCTGGATCATCTGCAGCGCCAGTCGCGGGAAGCGCTTGCCCCGACCCAATGCCGTCGACAGCGCGACGCCGTTCTTGACCTCTTCCGCGGCCTTCTCGACGTCCTCGGCGAGCATGCGGTTGCCCAGCACATTGCGTCCGATGCCGAGCGCCGACATCAGCGGCACGCCGTTGCGCACCAGCGTGCCGAGCGTGCGCGCCAGCCGCGCGACCTCGATGCGCGCCACCAGCAGGCCGGCGAACTTCCGCCGCAGCAGCCAGGCGTCGAAGGCGAGGCGGAACGCGGGATCGCGGCGTTTGCGCTCGATCCACCAGACGGCCACCGCCGGAATCGCGATCAGCACGAACCAGAAGTCGCGCACGACGTTGCCCACGCCGAGGATCAGCTGCGTGAACATCGGCAGCTCCGCGCCGAGGCTCTCGTACATCTGGGCGAACTGCGGCACCACGTAGCCCAGGAGGAACAGCAGGCTCAGCGTCACCATCACCAGCAGGATGGCCGGATAGATCAGCGCATTGATCACGCGGCCCTGCAGGGCGCGCGCGCGTTCGAGGTAGTCGGCCAGGCGCGCCAGCGTCTCGTGGAGGTTGCCGCCGGCCTCGCCGGCGCGGACCATGTTCACGTAGAGGCGCGAGAACGTGCCGTGCTGGCGGTCGAGCGCGGTCGACAGCGCCGCGCCGCCGCGCACGGCCTCGCGGATGTCGGCCACGGTGCGGCGCGCCGCGTCCTCCTCCGGCAGTTCGAGCAGGATCGACAGCGCGCGATCGAGCGGCTGCCCCGCGCCGAGCAGCGTCGAGAGCTGCTGGGTGAACTGCACGAGGCGCGCGCCGCCGAACGGCTTCGGCTTAAAAAGCCCCTTCCAGACCGCGGGGCCACCGCCCTCGCTCGCGGGCTTCGCTTCCACCGGCAGGTGGCCCTGCCCCTGCAGCCGCTGGACCACCTCGTCGACGCTCGCGGCTTCCATCTGCCCGTCGAGCATCTCACCGCGCGCGTTCAGCGCCTTGTAGCGGAACAGCGCCATCGGCTCAGGCGTCCTCAGTGACGCGCAGCACTTCCTCGATCGTCGTCAGGCCGGCGAGCGCCTTGGCGATGCCGTCCTCGTACATCGTGCGCATGCCCGCCGCGCGGGCGAGCTGCTCGATCTCGCCCATGCCCGCGTGGCGCATCACCGCGCGACGCAGCTCGTCGTCCATCACGAGGAATTCCATGATCGTGGTGCGGCCCAGGTAGCCGGTCGGCGCCAGCGGTGAGCCTTTCGGGCGGTAGAGCCAGATGTCGCCCTCGGGCTGCAGCCGGCGCAGGTCGAACTTCTCGATCTCTTCGGGCGAGGCGCGATAGCGCTCGGCGTGCGTGGGCTCGAGCCGGCGCACGAGGCGCTGGGCGAGGATGCCGTTGATCGTCGAGGTGAGCAGGTAGTCCTCGACGCCCATGTCGAGCAGGCGCGTGATGCCGCCCGCCGCATTGTTGGTGTGCAGTGTCGACAGCACCAGGTGGCCGGTGAGCGCGGACTGGATCGCGATGCGCGCGGTCTCCAGGTCGCGCATCTCGCCGATCATGATGATGTCCGGGTCCTGACGGACGATCGAGCGCAGCGCGTTCGCGAAGTCGAGACCGATCGCGGGCTTGGCCTGGATCTGGTTGATGCCCTCGATCTGGTATTCGACCGGGTCCTCGACCGTGATGATCTTGACGTCCGGGGTATTGAGCTTGGACAGCGCGGTGTAGAGCGTGGTCGTCTTGCCCGAGCCGGTCGGGCCGGTGACGAGCACGATGCCGTGCGGCTGGTCGAGCACGCGCTGGAACTGCGGCAGGAAGTCGGACGTGAAACCGAGCTTCTCGAAGCTCAGCACCACCGACTCGCGATCGAGCAGTCGCATCACCACGCTCTCGCCGTGCGCGGTGGGCACCGTGCTCACGCGCAGGTCGAGCTCGCGGCCCTGCACGCGCAGCTGGATGCGGCCGTCCTGCGGCAGGCGGCGCTCGGCGATGTTGAGCTTGGCCATGATCTTGATGCGGCTGATCACGGCCGCGGTCAGGTTGGCCGGCGGGCTCTCGCCCTCGTGCAGCACGCCATCGACGCGATAGCGCACCTTCAGCTGCGTCTCGAAGGGCTCGATGTGGATGTCGGACGCGCGCAGCTCCACCGCGCGCTGGATGATCAGGTTCACGAGCCGGATGACCGGCGCCTCGGAGGCGAGGTCGCGCAGGTGCTCGACGTCGTCCATGTCGCCGCCGTCGCCCTCGGCGTTGTCGACGATCGCGCCCATGGCGCTGCGGCCCTGGCCATGCCAGCGTTCGATCAGCGCATCGATCTCCGAACGGATGCCGACCACCGGCCGAAGCGCGCGCGGCGTGGCGAGGCGCAGGGCGTCGAGCTGGTAGGCATCCTGGGGATCGGCCATCAGCACGTCGATGCCGCGCTCGTCCTCGCGGATCGGGCACAGGTGGAACTGGCGCATGAACTTCGGCGAGAGCGCGACGTTCTCGGGCGGAAGATCGGGCAGGTCCTTGGTCGCGACGAGCGGCAGGTCGAGCACCGAGGAGACCGCTTCGGCGTGGTCGCGCTCGGAGACCAGGCCGAGGCGGCCCAGCAGCGCGAGCAGGGAGCCGCCGGTCTCGGCCTCCAGGCGGCGCGCACGAGCGAGGTCGGCGTCCTTGAGGCGCCCGCGCTCGAGCAGCAGCGCGATGAGGCGCGCCTCGACGGGATCGCCCCCGATGGGCTCGTGGATGGGGTCGACAGCCGCGTTCACGTGGTCCTCCGTGGCGAGGCGCCGACTCTAGCAGCCGGCCTCGCCATGCGGCGCCACGCGGTCGGTCGAACGTGCCGCGCATGGCGGTGCATACAGCTGCGAGTCGATCTGCGCGGACTCAGCGGCCGATCGCGAAGCGGCGGCCGACTCACCGCACCTCTGACCTCCGCCCCCCGGGCCGCGCCGTGATGCCCGAAGGCCGGCACGACGCGGGCGGGACGGATGCGCTGGGCGTCAGCCCACCCAGCTCCGCGCATTGCGGAACATCCGCAGCCACGGCGAATCGGCCGGCCAGTCGCGCGGTGCCCAACTCAGATTGGCGGTGCGCAGCGTCCGCTCCGGATGCGGCATCAGCAGGGTCACCCGGCCGTCGCGGCTGGTGAAGCCGGCGATGGCGTCGGTCGAGCCGTTGGGATTGAGCGGGTACTGCGTGGCCTGCTCTCCACGGCCATCGACATAGCGCGCCGAGACGGCGATCGCCATGCGGGCGGCCGGATCGTCGAAGTGCACGCGGCCCTCGCCATGCGCGACCGCCACCGGGAGTCGCGAGCCTTCCATCCCCTTCATGAAGATCGACGGCGATTCGACGATCTGCAGCAGCCCCAGGCGCGCCTCGAACTGCTCGCTGCGGTTGCGCAGCAGGCGCGGGAAGTGCTCCGCGCCCGGGATCGCCGGCGCCATCGACGCCATCATCTGGCAGCCGTTGCAGACGCCGAGCGCGAAGGTGTCCTCGCGGCGGAAGAAGGCCTCGAAGGCCTCCCGCACATTCGCGCGCTCCAGCGCGCTGGTCGCCCAGCCGCGACCCGCACCGAGCACGTCGCCGTAGCTGAAGCCGCCGCAGGCGGCCAGGCCGGCGAACTCGCGCAGGTCCACGCGCCCGGCGATGAGGTCGCTCATGTGCACGTCGACGGCGGCGAAGCCCGCCCGGTCGAAGCCCCAGGCCATCTCGACCTGCCCGTTGACGCCCTGCTCGCGCAGGATCGCCACCTTCGGGCGCGCACCCGTGCCGACGTAGGGCGCGGCGACGTCGTCGGATGGATCGAACGTGAGCGCCGGCACCAGGCCCGGCGCCTCGAAGTCGCGCGCGATCGCGCGCTCCTCGTCGGCGCAGTCGGGGTTGTCGCGCAGGCGCTGCATCGCATGGCTGACCGACCACCAGGCGTCGAACAGCGCCTGCCATGACCATTCGGCGACGGTCTCGCCGTCACGGCGCACGCGCACGTGCGGCTGCGTGGTCGGGCGCGCGACGCGCTGCGCGCAGTCGATCAGGCCATGCTCGGCGACCAGGTCGGCGAACTCCGCGCGATCCTCGACCGCGACCTGCACGATCGCGCCGAGCTCCTCATTGAACAGGGCGCGGAACGGATCCTCGCCCCAGGCGTCGAGCGAGATCTCGAAGCCGGTGCGCGAACAGAACGCCATCTCGCAGAGCGTGGCGAAGGCGCCGCCGTCGGAGCGGTCGTGGTAGGCGCGCACCAGGCCCGCGGTGCGCGCCGCGCGCATCAGCTCGAAGAAGTCGCACAGCCGCCGCGGATCGTCGACGTCGGGCACCGGACCGCCGAATGCCGGCAATGCCCCGTCGCCGCCGGCCTCGGGATGGCACTGCGCGAGCACCGAGCCGCCGAGGCGCTGCTTGCCGCCGCCGAGGCCGATGAGCCACAGCTCGGTCTCGACATCGCGGTCGAGCAGCGGCGTGACCTGCGCACGCACGTCCGGCACCGGCGCGAACGCGCTGACGATCAGCGAGACCGGCGAGACCGACTTCTGCGGCTGGCCCTCGGCCTGCCACTGCGCCTGCATCGACAGCGAGTCCTTGCCGACCGGGATCGCCAGCTGCATCGCCGGGCACATCTCCATCGCGATGGCCTCGACTGCGTCGAACAGCAGCGCATCCTCGCCCGGGTGCCCCGCCGCGGCCATCCAGTTGGCCGAGAGCTTCACCTGTTCGAGGGATTCGACCGGCGCCGCGCAGAGGTTCGTGATCGCCTCGCCCACCGCCATGCGCGCGGCGGCGGCGGAATCGAGCAGCGCGAGCGGTGTGCGCTCGCCGATCGCCATCGCCTCGCCGGCATGGCTGTCGAACCCGGCGAAGGTGATCGCGCAGTCGGCCACGGGCAGCTGCCACGGGCCGATCATCTGGTCGCGCGCAGTCAACCCGCCGACGGAGCGGTCGCCGATGGTGACCAGGAAGCTCTTGGACGCGACCGTGGGATGCGCCAGCACGCGCAACGCCGCCTCGCGCAGGTCGAGCCCGCCCCACTTGAGCGCCGGCCATTTCGGCGGCGCCGGATGCCGCGTGTCGCGATGCATCTTCGGCGGCTTGCCGAACAGCACGTCCATCGGGATGTCGATCGCCCAGCCGGCCTCACCGGCCGCGACGCTCTCGAGCGTCGCGCCGTGGCCCACGACGAGTCGCTCCTCGGCCGTCGCATAGCCCACCACCGCGAACGGGCAGCGTTCGCGCTCGCAGATCGCGGCGAACTCCTCCACGCGCTCCGGCGGCAGGCCCAGCACGTAGCGCTCCTGGGACTCGTTGCACCACAGCTGCATCGGCGAGAGCGAGGGATCGTCGCTCGGCACCCGGTCGAGATCGATGACACCGCCGAGGTCGGAGTCGTGCAGCAGCTCCGGGATCGCATTCGACAGTCCGCCGGCGCCCACGTCGTGGATCGTCGCGATCGGATTGAGCTCGCCCAGGCCGACGCAGCGGTCGATGACCTCCTGGCAGCGGCGCTCCATCTCGGGGTTGTCGCGCTGCACGCTGGCGAAGTCGAGCGCTTCCTGGCTCTCGCCGCTCGCGACCGAACTCGCCGCGCCACCGCCCAGGCCGATCAGCATCGCGGGGCCGCCGAGCACGACGATCGCGTCGCCCGGCCGCAGGCCGTGCTTCTGCACCTGGATGCGATCGATGGCGCCGAGGCCGCCGGCGAGCATGATCGGCTTGTCGTAGGCGCGGGTGATCTCGCCCTCGGGGAGCTCGAAGCTGCGGAAGTAGCCGAGCAGGTTCGGGCGGCCGAACTCGTTGTTGAACGCCGCCGCGCCGATCGGGCCGTCGAGCATGATCTCCAGCGCCGGCGCCATGCGCGGATTGAGCGCGCGCTCGCCTTCCCATGGCTGCGGCAGCGTCGGGATGCGCAGGTGCGACACGGAGAACCCGGCCAGGCCCGCCTTGGGCTTGCCCCCGCGACCGGTCGCGCCTTCGTCGCGGATCTCGCCGCCTGCGCCCGTCGAGGCGCCGGGGAACGGCGAGATGGCCGTGGGATGGTTGTGCGTCTCGACCTTGATGCAGAAGGCCGATTCGGCCTCCGGCTCGCTGCGGTACGTGAAGCCCGGACCCGACGGACGGAAGCGGCTCGCGCGATAGCCCGCCACCACCGCCGCGTTGTCGCTGTACGCGGTCAGCGTGTGCTGCGGCGTGGTCGCATGCGTGTGCCGGATCATGCCGAACAGCGACTTCGGCGCGTCGACGCCGTCGATCGTCCAGCTCGCGTTGAAGATCTTGTGCCGGCAGTGCTCCGAGTTCGCCTGCGCGAACATCATCAGCTCGACGTCGGCCGGCGCGCGCCCCAGCGCGGCGTAGCGCTCGCGCAGGTAGGCGATCTCATCGTCCGCGAGCGCCAGGCCCAGGCGGACGTTCGCGTTTTCGAGGTCGGCCAGGTCGATGCGCTCGAGGTCGCCGCGCGCGGGTGCGTCGAACAGCGCGATGGCATCCTCGCGCGCCTCGAGCAGCGACTGCGTCATCGGATCGTGCAGCACCTTCGCCAGCTGCCCCTGCGACATCGCGTCGCCGGGCCAGCCGGCGAGGTCGATCCGCATGCCGCGCTCCACGCGCTGCACCGGCAGGCCGGCGCCGCGCAGCAGCTCCGTGGCCTTGCTCGACCACGGCGAACGCGTGCCCAGGCGCGGGGTGACGTACCGGGAGACCGTGCCTTCGTCGCGGTCGGCGAAGCGCTCGCCGGCCTCGAGGATCGCGCCGAGCTTGGCGACGTCCGGCTGTGCGCCGGCCTCGGGCACCACCCAGTAGGTATGCCGGGCACCGGTGATGCGGAGGTCGGACTGGAGCTGGCGGAGGCGGGCTTGGAGCCGTTCCAGGCGGAAGGGCGACAGGGCGGGGGCGCCCTCGAGGACGATCATGTCCGACGGACCGTGCGACTGCAGGGCCCGCCATTGTACCGGCCCGGGCGGCAGCGGCCCGCGCCGGTCCGGTCGAAGCGATCAGCCCGCGGCGGGGGCCGCCGGTGCGGACTTCGCGACGAGCTCGTCGAGCACCTGCCGCAGGCGCGCGGCGGGCACGTAGCCGCCGAGCTGCGTGCCGTCCTCGGCGACGATCATCGGCGTGCCAGTCAGGCCGGCGCGCTGGCCGACGTCGTACTGCTGGTTGACGCTGGTCTTGCAGGTCCGCGGCGGCACGGTGCGGCCCGTCTTGGCATCGGTGAGCGCCTTGCGGCGGTCGGGCGAGCACCAGACCGAGACCATGGTCTGGTAGTCCGGGCTGCCGAGGCCGGAGCGCGGGAACGCGAGGTACTCGATCGCGATGCCCTGCCGTCCGTATTCGGCGATCTCGCTGTGCATCTTCTGGCAGTAGCCGCAGCTCACGTCGGTGAACACGGTGACGCGATGCTTCGCGTCCGCGGGGCCGAAGACGATGCGCTCCGACGCCGGCACCGTCGCCAGCAGGCGCTTGCGCTCGGCGGCGAGCGAGGCCTCGGTGAGGTTGCGCTGCGCTGCGACGTCGAATACCGCGCCGCCCTGTCCCGGCACGAACAGGTACTTGCCGTCGTCGCTCGCGTAGGCGATCTGGCCGGCGACCACCACCTCGCGGAAGCCGGGCATCGGCGCGGCGCGGACCTGCGTGACGACGGCCTGCGGGCTCAGCGCGCGCACGGCCTCGACCGCGCGGGCGTCGGGTGTCCCCGCGCCCGGCGCGACGCCGACGGGCTTGGCCGGGGCGCTGACGGCGGCCGCGCCTTCCTTCGCCCCGGGCGACGGCGCCTGCGCGCAGGCGGAGAGGCTGAGGGCACCGAGGGCGACGGTCAGGAGAGCTTTCATTCGGGTTTCCGGAGAGGCGGCCCGGGTGGGACCGCGGGACGCGGGGAGGGTTCCGGATTGTGGCACGCGGGGTGGCGCGCACCGGATCGCGGCGCGCGAACCCGTCGCCGGATTCACGGAACGGAGCGACGGCCGCACCGGCCCGAATGCGATGCGGTCGCGGACCGCAGCACGGCTGCCACGACCATCGGCGATGCCGATATCGCCGGCGCGGGCCGGGACGCAGCCTCCATCAGAGACCCCATGCCGCGACTCCGGATGCACGTCGTGCGGCCGCAGCGGGACGCCAGTGCTTCGGCCCGCCTCACCCCCGCGGGTGATGCATCCGGTGGAGCTGCTTGAGCTTCTCCTTGGCCACCAGCGTGTAGATCTGCGTCGTCGACAGCGAGCCATGGCCGAGCAGCATCTGCAGCGCGCGCAGGTCGGCGCCGTGGTTCAGCAGGTGCGTGGCGAAGCTGTGCCGGAGCCCGTGGGGGCTGATCCTGTCCGGATCCACGCCGGCGACCGCGGCCATCCGCTTGACCGTCGTCCAGAACTGCTGGCGCGTGAGCGGCTCGCCGCCGCGCGCCACGAACAGCGTCGCCGGCGCGCGGGCGGGCCCGGCGAGCTGCGTGCGGGCCTCCGCGACGTAGCGCTCGAGCCAGTGCTGCGCCTCCTCGCCCATCGGCACGAGGCGCTCCCGGCTGCCCTTGCCGGTGACGCGCAGCGCGCCCTGCCGCAGGTTCACGGCCTGCGCGGGCAGGCCGACGAGTTCGCTCACGCGCAAGCCCGTCGCGTACATCAGTTCGAGCATCGCGCGATCGCGGAGGCCTTCGGGCGAGGCGACGTCCGGCGCCGCCACGAGCGCGGCGACCTGGCTCTCCGTCAACGCCTTCGGCAGCAGGCGGGGCAGCGTGGGCGCGCCGAGCAGCGCGGTCGGGTCGTCGGCCCGCAGGCGCTGGCGCATCGCCCAGGCATAGAACCCACGCAGGGCCGAGAGCAGGCGCGCATTGCTGCGCGGCGAATACCCGGCGCGGGCGCGCCAGCCGAGGAAGGCCGACAGGTCCGCCCCCGTCGCCGCGAGAAGCGCACCGTCGCGGCCGCTCCACCGCGAGAAGCCGGCGAGGTCGCGGCGATAGCTCGCGCGGCTCGCCGCCGACAGGCCCGTCTCGGCCCAGACGCCATCGAGGTGGCGGTCGATCAACGCCGCCTCGGCCGGGGCGAGCTCGGGCAGCGCACGCGCGGCCACGCGGCGCTTGGCGATGCCCGCGCGTCCCCGGCGCGGCGTGGAGTCGGAGGTCATGCCGCGAGCTTGCCACTATCCTTGCGCGATGACTTCGACTCCCGTCGCGCCCCGCGCCCTCGTCGGCTGGCGCCTGCTCGCGCTGTTCTACGACCTGTGGCCGGTGGCGGCGCTATGGATGCTCGTCTCGACGGTGTTCAACGTCGCCTACACGCTCGCCGGCCACGACGCCCGCGACTACGTCCAGCCGTTCACGCTGCTGGGCTGGCTGCTGTGGATCGCCTGCTGGATCGTCGCCGGCGCCTATGCGATCGCGAGCTGGCGGCGTGGCGGACAGACGATCGGCATGCGCCCGTGGCGCCTGCGTGTCGTCGGTATCGACGGCGGCGTGGCGGATCTCCACATGCTCGTTCGGCGTTACGCGGTGGGCACGCTCTCGCTGCTCGCGGCGGGCGCCGGCTTCTGGTGGGCATGGTTCGACCGCGACCGGCTGACATGGCACGACCGCGCGAGCGGGACGCGGGTGGTGCGGGAGCCCAAGGCGCCGCGGAGCTGATCGAGCCGGCCGCAGGGCCCTCCGCGGGCCGTCCGGGTCAGCCGGAACGACGCCGGAACAGGACGATCGAGACCGCCACCATGACCAGGATCGGTGCCAGGTAGGCCACGCGGTAGTCGAGGTCGAAGACGTTCGCGAGCTGCACGAACTGGACCTGCACCAGGCGGAAGCCGAGCGCGAACACGACCCCGATGAAGAGGCGCTTGCCGAGGCCGCCGCTGCGCAGCGTGCCGAAGGCGAATGGCGCGGCGGCGAGCACGAGCGCGAGGACGTTGAGCGGATAGAACCAGCGGCCCCAGTAGTGCTCCTCGAACTGGCTGGCGTCGAGGCCGTTGCGCTCGCGGTACTCGATCGCCGCGCGGAGCTCGTGCGCGCCGAGGTAACGCGGACGGTCGAGATCGGCCGTGAGCGCGGTGGTGTCGAGCTTCGAGGTCCAGCGCTCCTCGGCCACCTGCACGCGCGTCACCGACTTGCCCGCGAACTGCGTGCGCGTGACGTCGCGCAGCACCCACGCGCCGGGCCGGTGCTCGGCGATGCGCGCCCGTGCGATCGACTTCAGGCGCCCGTCCTCCTCGAAGGCGTAGAGGCGCACGTCGCGCAGCTCCAGCCAGCGCTGGCCGCCGTCCTCGCGTTCCTGCCCGCCCTGGGCATTGAGGATGATCTCGCCCTCGCGGGCCCACAGCCCGGAATAGCGCGCGACCACCGTGTCACGCGATTTCGACGTCTGCTTCAGGACGTTCGCCTGGCGCTCGCCCCACGGGCTCAGCGTCTCGCCGTTGAGCACCATCGCCGCGGTCAGCACCGCGACCGCCGCCGCGACGCTGAGGCTCAGGCGCCGCCGGGACAGCCCGAGCGCGCGCAGGGCGGTCAGCTCGCTCGACGTCGCCAGCTGGCCGAGCGCCATCAGCGCACCGATCACCGCCGCAGTGGGGAAGAGCTCGTAGCTGCGGCGCGGCGTGGTGTAGGCCACGTGCGCGAGCGCGCGGCCGAAGCCGTAGTCGCCCTCGCCGATGTCGCCGAGCTGGTCGAACAGCGCGATCATCAGGTCGAGGCCGATCAGCACGAACCACGTCAGCACCACGGTGCCGATCACGTTGCGCGCGATGTAGAGGTCGTGGAGCCGTGGGAACGGGGTCATCGCGCCACTCCGGCCACCCGCGCGCGGCGCATGCGGCCGTCGGTGAAATAGAGCCAGGTCGCCAGCGCCAGAAGCGGCAGCACCAGCCACCACAGCCCCGCCGGCGCCGGCATCCGGCCCGTCTCGAGCCACTTGGTGCCCAGCAGCAGCAGCTGGAAGCTCACGAGGTAGGCGAGCACGCCGAGCACCACGCGCCCGTACCGCGCCTGCCTCGGCGCGCTGCGCGCCAGCGGCACCGCCATCAGCGCGAACGCGAAGGCCAGCAGCGGCGGCGCGAGGCGGAAATGCAGCTGCGCCGCGGCCTGCGGGCGCTCGTCGCGCAACAGCGCCGACGTGGGCAGCAGCTCCGGATCGTTCGGGTCGTACTTGCGATCTGCCGCGGGCATCTGCGCCTCGTTGCGGCGATAGCGCATCAGGCGGTAATCGCGACCATCGCCTTCGCGGGGGCCCTCCACCTCGAAGCCGTTCTCCAGCACGAGGTAACGCCGGCCCTCGTCATCGACCTCCAGATGGCCCTGGTTCGACGTGGTCACGTCGAGCCGGTCACCCTTCTGGCGGTAGATGAAGACCCGTTCGAAGCGGCTGCCGTCGCCCGAGATCCGGCCCACGAACACCACGCCACCGTTGGCGATCGGGGTGAAGCGCCCCGGCTCGAGGCCCGCCACGAGCAGGTTGCGGCTGGCCGCGTTGACCATCTGCTTGGCCGAGCGCTCGGCCGCCGGGGCGAGCCACAGCGAGCACAGCGCCACCACCGACACCACCGGCACCGCGAGCGCGAGCACGGGGCGCAGCAGCCGGCGGGGCCCGACGCCGACGGACTGGATCACCGGCATCTCCGAGTCCCGGTAGAGCCGGCCCACGGCGAGCATGAGGCCGATCATCAGTGCGAGCGGCAGGATGATCGGCAGCCAGTTGACGAACAGCAGGCCCAGCTGGGGCAGGAGCATGTCGACCGGCACCCGCCCTTCCGCGATGTCCGCCAGTACCCGCGCGAACGCCGCGCCGAACACCACGATGCCCAGCACGAGCGTGGTGGCGAAGGTGGCCTGTACGAACTCGGACAGGAGGTATCGGTCGAATTTCAGCATTAACGGGCGCTGCTTTAGACTCGTGGCTTGTTCGACGGCCCGGCCGCCGCCCGACACGGGCGCCGCGGGAATGAGTGTCTCCGGCAACCTCCGCCGGGTTCTCGGCCCTCAAGGCCGGCGATTGTACGTAAATCCATTTAGATCACTTTTCGCCGGGAACCTGCTGGATGGCCCTTGAATTCGACTTGAACTCCGCCTCGCCGGCCTCGGTGGCGGTCGACTGCCTCATCGTCGGCGTCTTCGCCGACAAGACCCTGACGGCGCCCGCGTCGGCACTGGATGAAGCAGCCGGGGGCCGCCTGCGTGCGCTCGTCGAGCGCGGCGACGTCTCCGGCAAGACCGGCAAGGTGGCCATGCTGCACGACCTCGACGGCATCGCCGCCCCGCGCGTGCTCGTGGTCGGGCTCGGCGAGCAGGCGAAGTTCGGGGTGCCGCAGTACATCAAGGCGATCGGCGATGCCGCGCGCGCACTCAAGGCCGGGCCGGTCGCGCATGCGCTGACCACCCTCCCCCAGGTGCCGGTGAAGGGCCGCGACGCCGCGTGGGCGATCCGCCAGGCCGTGATCGCCACCGACCATGCCGCCTACCGCTACACCGCCACGCTCGGCGAGAAGTCCAAGGCGAAGCTCGAGCCGGGGCTGGCGCGCCTGTCGGTCGCCGGCGACGACGCCGAGGCGCTGGCGCAGGGCCAGGCGATCGCCGCGGGCGTGCAGTTCGCGCGCGAGCTCGGCAACCTGCCACCGAACATCTGCAATCCGACCTACCTCGGCCAGCAGGCGCAGGAATTCGCCGCGCGCTTCGCCGAGTGCAGCTGCGAAGTGCTCGACCGCGAGCAGATGGAGCAGCTGGGCATGGGCTCGCTGCTGTCGGTCGCGCGCGGGTCCGCCAATCCGCCCAGGCTCGTGGTCATGCAGTACCGCGGCGGCGGCGATGCCAAGCCCTACGTGCTCGTCGGCAAGGGCATCACCTTCGACAGCGGCGGCGTGAACCTGAAGGTGCAGGGCGGCGTCGAGGAGATGAAGTACGACATGTGCGGCGCGGCCACCGTCATGGGCACGTTCGTGTCCGCGGTGGGCCTGAAGCTGCCGATCAACCTCGTGGTCGTGGTGCCGGCGGTCGAGAACATGCTCGACGGCAACAGCTACCGCCCCTCCGACGTCATCACCTCGATGGCCGGCAAGACGATCGAGGTCGGCAACACCGACGCCGAAGGCCGCCTGATCCTCTGCGATGCGCTGACCTACGCGCAGCGCTTCGAGCCGGCCGCGCTGGTCGACGTCGCCACGCTCACCGGCGCCTGCGTCGTCGCGCTCGGCAAGTACGCCACGGGCCTGATGTCGAAGGACGACGAGCTGTCGACCGAGCTGCTGCAGGCCGGCGAGGAGGTCTTCGACCGCGCCTGGCGCCTGCCGCTGTGGGACGAGTACCAGACCCAGCTCGAGTCCACGTTCGCCGACGTCTACAACATCGGCGGCCGCTGGGCCGGCGCGATCACCGCGGGCTGCTTCCTCGCGCGCTTCACCGAGGGCCAGCGCTGGGCGCACCTGGACATCGCCGGCGTCGCGAACGACGAGGGCAAGCGCGGCATGGCGACCGGCCGCCCGGTCGGCCTGCTGTCGCAGTGGCTGATGGATCGCGCCGCGCAGGCCTGAGCCTGCCAGGCACGACCCCATGCCGCGCGCCGACTTCTACCTGATCACCACGCCGCGGTTCCGCTCGGAGCCGCTGCGGCTGGTCTGCGAGCTGGCCAAGAAGGCGGTCGACGCCGGCCTGCCGACGCTGGTGCTGGCGCGCTCGGCCGAGCAGGCCGAGGCGCTGGACGACCTGCTCTGGGACATGGGCGACGACGTCTTCATCCCGCACCAGATCGTCGGGCTGGAGGAGGACGACGACGAGGCCGAGGTGCTCATCGCCGCGCCCGAGGCCGATGTCCCGATGCGCCCACTGGTCATCAACCTGCGTGATGCGGCGGTCGAGGGCGCCTTCGAGCGCGTGCTGGAGGTCGTGCCCGCCGACGAATCGGCGCGCGGCCCGCTGCGCGAGCGATGGAAGCAGTACCAGGCCCGCGGGCTGGAGCTGAAGAAGCACGACATGTGACCGCCTGCGGGTGGGCGCATCCGCAACGCCTGTCCGGGACGATGCGTCGCGCGATGCCGGGTCCGGCCCCGTCCATTCCGGCCTCGCCGGGTGCCCGTGGCTCGCGGGGCGCGGGCCCTGCCCGGTATCCTGAAACCCTGCGGGCCCGTCCCGCCCGACTCCCACTCGCCTGCCCACGGCGCCGCGCGCCGACGGCGGGCCATTCCCGCGACCGCCACCATGTCCCTCGCCCCCGGCTACGACCCCACCCAGTTCGAGACGCGCCTGTACCAGCAGTGGGAGGCCAGCGGCGTCTTCAAGCCGCGGGGTGAAGACGAGCCCTATTCGATCCTGCTGCCGCCCCCGAACGTCACCGGCACGCTGCACATGGGCCACGCGTTCCAGCACACGCTGCAGGACGCGCTGATCCGCTACAAGCGCATGTCCGGCTTCGACGTGCTCTGGCAGATGGGCACCGACCATGCGGGCATCGCCACCGAGATGGTGGTCTCGCGCAACCTCGCCCTCGAAGGCAAGGGGGAGACGCGCGATTCGCTCGGCCGCGAAGGCTTCATCGCCAAGGTCTGGGAGTGGAAGCAGACGTCGGGCGACACCATCGAGCGCCAGATGCGCCGCCTCGGCACCTCGGGCGACTGGACGCGCAGCGTGTTCACGATGGACCCGATGGCCGCCGACGCCGTGCGCGAGGCCTTCGTGCGCCTGTTCGAGGACGGCCTCATCTACCGCGGCCAGCGCCTGGTCAACTGGGATCCGGTGCTGAAGACCGCGATCTCCGACCTCGAGGTCGTCAACGAGGAGGAGGACGGCTCGCTGTGGTCGATCCGCTACCCGCTCGCCGACGGCGCGACGTACGAGCACGTCGAGCGCGACGCCGACGGTAACGAGGTCCTTCGCGAGGTGCGCGACTACCTCGTCGTCGCCACCACGCGCCCGGAGACGATGCTCGGCGACACCGCCGCGATGGTGCACCCGGAGGACGCGCGCTACCTCGCGCTGCACGGCCTGCACGTCGAGCTGCCGCTGACGGGCCGCCTCATTCCGGTGATCACCGACGACTACGTCGACCGCGCCTTCGGCACCGGCGTGGTGAAGGTGACGCCTGCGCACGATTTCAACGACTACGCCGTCGGCCAGCGCCATGCGCTGCCGATGATCGTCATATTCACCCCTGAAGCGAAGGTGGTGGACGACGCCGGCGTGCCGGCCGCCTACCGCGGCCTCGACCGCTTCGACGCGCGCAAGGCCGTGCTCGCCGACCTCGAGGCGCAGGGCCTGCTGCTCGAGACGAAGCCGCACAAGCTGCAGGTGCCGCGCGGCGACCGCACCGGCCAGGTCATCGAGCCCTACCTCACCGACCAGTGGTTCGTGAAGATGGACACGCTCGGCGCGCGCGGCCTGGAACTCGCCGAGAGCGGCGACGTGCGGTTCGTGCCGCCGAACTGGATCAACACCTACCGGCACTGGATGGAGAACATCCAGGACTGGTGCATCTCCCGCCAGCTCTGGTGGGGCCACCGGATCCCTGCGTGGTACGACGCGCAGGGCCGCGTCTACGTCGGTCGCGACGAGGCCGAGGTGCGCGCGAAGCATGGCCTCGCAGCCGACGTCGCGCTGACGCAGGACAGCGACGTGCTGGAGACGTGGTTCTCCTCCGCGCTCTGGCCCTTCAGCACGCAAGGCTGGCCGAACGCCGAGCTGATGCAGCAGCGCGGCTTCGAGCGCTACGTGCCCTCCAGCGTGCTCGTGACCGGCTTCGACATCATCTTCTTCTGGGTCGCCCGGATGATCATGATGACCGACCACTTCACGGGCGAAGTGCCGTTCAAGGACGTCTACATCACCGGCCTCGTGCGCGATGCGCAGGGCCAGAAGATGTCGAAGTCCAAGGGCAACATCCTCGACCCGCTCGACCTCATCGACGGCATCTCGCTCGACGACCTCGTCGCCAAGCGCACCTCCGGGCTCATGCAGCCGAAGATGGCCGAGAAGATCGAAAAGGCCACGCGCAAGGAATTCCCGAACGGCATCCCCGCCTTCGGCGCCGACGCGCTGCGCTTCACCATCTGCGCGCTCGCTACGCACGGCCGCGACATCAAGTTCGACCTCGGCCGCGCCGAGGGCTACAAGAACTTCTGCAACAAGCTGTGGAACGCGACGCGCTTCGTGCTCATGAACACCGAGGGCTTCACGGCCTCGGGCGCGCCGACACCCGCGACGGATGCCGAGCGCTGGATCCTCGCGCAGCTCGCGCGCGTGGCGGCCGAGGCCGAGCAGCACTTCGCCGACTACCGCTTCGACCTGCTCGCGCAGTCGCTCTACGAGTTCGCCTGGAACCAGTTCTGCGACTGGTTCGTCGAACTGGCGAAGCCTGCCTTGACCGGCGACGACGCGGCCGCTGCGGACAGCACCCGCCACACGCTGCTGTTCGTGCTCGAACGCCTGCTCTCGCTGCTGCACCCGCTGATCCCATTCGTCACCGAGGAGTTGTGGCAGGCCGTGGCGCCGAAGCTCGGCACCACGGAGGCGACGATCATGCTTCGCCCCTACCCGACCGCCTCGGGGCTGCCCACGGGCGATGCGCAGTCGGAAGCCGCCGTCGAATGGCTGAAGGCGGTCATCTCGTCGGTACGCCGCATCCGCAGCGAACTCAACGTCGCGCCGTCGAAGCAGGTCGCGCTCCTGGTCGCCGAGGGCGGCGGAGAGGACCGCGCCCGCGTCGCGCGGTTCGATTCGCAACTGCGCTTCCTGTGCAAGCTCGACTCGATCACCGTGCTCGACGATGCGGCTGCGGCGCCGGCCTCGGCCGCGGGGGTGGTCGGCGAGCTCAAGCTGCTGGTGCCGCTCGAGGGGCTGGTCGACCTCGGCGCCGAGCGCGCGCGCCTGGACAAGGAGCTCAAGCGCGTCGACGGCGAGATCGCCAAGTCGCAGGGCAAGCTGGCCAGCGAGACGTTCGTGGCCAATGCGCCGCCGGCGGTGGTCGAGCAGGAACGCAAGCGCCTGCTGGACTGGACCGCGCAGCGAGAGGCGCTCGCCGGGCAACGCGCGAAGCTGGGCTGACCCGTCGCGAGGAGGCGGCGGGCCGCCGTGGCATGCGGTCGGGGCATCGTGGCCTCTGGACCGCCCCGGCCCTGCTGGACCGCAGGGCGAAATCAGCCGCCGCACGGCCGGTGGCGTGCATCGGGCGAGGCGGCTCGGCGCGGCCCGCGGACCTTGCTGAAGCGGGTCCGACCCGCGCCGAGCGCCCCGGTCCCCCGCGCGCTATCCTGAGGTCACGGAGGACCCGGCCGTGATCCTGAATTCGATGCTGCAGAACAGCCCGGTGGCCGCGGTGCTCGCGCCCGTGCTGGCGCTCGTGGCCTACGGCGTCGCCCACGTCCTCGGGGCCTGCGCGAGGCGCCTGCGCGGGCCGCATCCGCCGGCCCGCTGACCCCCCGGCCTAGTCGGGCAGCAGCTCCATCGCCATCACGATCGCGTCCTCGCGTCCGTCGCGCGCCGGGTAGTAGCGCGGACGCCGCCCGATCTCGTTGAAGCCTTCCTGGTGGTAGAGCGCGATCGCGCCGCTGTTGGACGGCCGGACCTCGAGGAAGACCCGCTGCGCCGCGCGCGACCGCGCCAGGTGCACCAGCGAGCGCAGCATCCGCCGCCCGTGGCCGCGCCCCTGGTGCTCCGGCGCGACGGCGATGTTGAGCACGTGCGCCTCGCCGGCGGCGAGGCTCAGCAGGAAATAGCCGAGGATCGCGCCGTCGCGCTCGAGCACCCAGGCCATGTAGTCGGCGCGCAGGCAGTCGCGGAAGATGCCGGCGGTCCAGGGGAACTCGTAGGCGCGTCGCTCGACGTCATGGACCGCCTCGACGTCGGCTTCGCGCATCGGCCGCAGCGCCGCGGCCTCGCGACCGGCCTGCAGCGCCGCGTTCATCGCGCGCGCGCCGCTTTGCGCAGCGGGCGCAGCGCCCGCCAGAGGGCGCGCCTCGCCGCCGGGTCACGCGGCGGGCCATCGGCAAGCAGGGTCGCCAGGTCGATGCCGCGCGCGGCGCGTTGCAGAGCCAGCGGAAGACCCGAGCCGGACGAGCGGGCCTGCAGAGCGGACGCCCGGCCAGCCTCGGCCGTCACCATGGCCCGCGCATCCGCCGGCGGTGTCGCGACATGCGCCTGCGGGGTCCGTCGCGCCATCACCTCGAATCCCATCTCGCGCAGCCACTCGAGCTGCGCGCCGGACCACGGCAGGCTCATGCGGGCACCTCGGGCTGGCGGCGCAGCCGGCGCCACGTCCAGTACAGCGGGCCGGACAAGGCGTAGAACGCGGTGAAGGCGAGGAGCACCGTCGGCGGGTCGATCGCGATCGCCACGACGACGGCCACCACCACCACCACGGCCAGGAACGGGACGCGGTCGTTGCGCGGTCCGCCGCCCTTGAAGCTGAAGTAGCGCAGGCGGCTGACCATCAGCAGCGCGGCCGCGACCGTCACCGCGAGGGCCGGATACCGGAGCGCGTCCCCGGTGAACCCGAGGCTGGTGGAGGTCCAGACGAAGCTGACCACCAGCCCCGCCGCCGCCGGGCTCGCCAGCCCGATGAACCAGCGCTTGTCCACCTGCCCGACCTGCGAATTGAACCGGGCCAGCCGCAGGGCGGCGCAGGCCGCGTACAGGAAGGCCGCGATCCAGCCGAGCTTGCCCGGGGTCGGCCCGTCCAGCCGCATCGCGGCGAAGGCCCAGTGGTACATGAGCATCGCCGGCGCGAGGCCGAAGCTGACCAGGTCGGCGAGCGAGTCGTACTGCACGCCGAACTCGCTCTGCGTATTGGTCAGGCGTGCGACCCGGCCGTCGAGGCCATCGAGGATCGCCGCCACGAAGACGGCGATGCAGGCGTCGGCGTAGTGCCCCTGGGCAGCCGCCACGATCGCGTAGAAGCCCGCGAACAGGCCGCCGGTCGTGAAGAGGTTCGGGAGCAGGTAGATGCCGCGGGCGCGCGGCCGAGGCTGAACCTGCGGTGGCGTGGGTTCCATTTCGGCAGTGTATCGCTTGCTCCGCGCCGGACGCGGTGATGCAATCGGGCCATCCCCCGCCCTTCCGCTGGAAATCCGCCATGCGTCCCGCCTTCCGCTTCCTGCCGCTCGCGCTGGCCCTCCTGCCGCTCGCCGCCGCGGCGGGCGAGATCTACACGTGGAAGGACGCGAAGGGCGTCACCCATTACTCCGACTCGCCGCCGGCAGGCCAGAAGGCGAACACGCGGTCGATGAGCGACCGCGGCCCCAAGCCGGCCGCCCCGACGGCCAAGCCGGTGGTCAATGCCGACTGCAGCAATGCGCGCAGCAACCTTTCGCTGCTCCAGGGGCAGGCCAAGGTCGGCGTGGACGAGAACAAGGACGGCAAGCCCGACCGCGAGCTCACCGCGGCCGAGCGGGCCAACCGCCTCAAGCTCGCGCAGGCGCAGATCGAGACCTACTGCGACGCCCCGGCGGCCAACGCGGTCACGACCACGCGCACCTGAGCCCCCGGCGGGCCGGGGCGCCCGTGATCGCATGGCAGAATGGCCGGCCGTTTCCGCGCGAAAAGCCCGCCGATGCGCCTGTCGCAGTTCCACCTCCGCACCACCAAGGAAACCCCCGCCGACGCCGAAGTCGTCAGCCACCGGCTGATGCTGCGCGCGGGCATGATCCGCAAGCTCGCCGCCGGCGTGTACACGTGGAGCCCGCTGGGCCTGCGCGTGCTGCGCAAGGTCGAGCGCATCGTCCGTGAGGAGATGACGAACGCGGGCGCGATCGAGGTGCTGATGCCGTCGATCCAGCCGCGCGAGCTGTGGGAGGAGACAGGCCGCTGGGAGAAGTTCGGCGGCCAGCTGCTGAAGATCCGCGACCGCAAGGAGAGCTGGTACGCCTACGGCCCCACGCACGAGGAGGTCATCACCGACTTCGCGCGGCAGGAGCTGTCGAGCTACAAGCAGCTCCCGGTCAACTTCTTCCAGATCCAGACCAAGTTCCGCGACGAGATCCGCCCGCGCTTCGGCGTCATGCGCGCGCGCGAGTTCCTGATGAAGGACGCGTACTCGTTCCATGTCTCGGACGAGGACCTCGCACGCGAATACACGAACATGTACGACACCTACGGGCGCATCTTCACGCGCCTGGGGCTGAAGTTCCGCGCGGTCTTCGCCGACACGGGCGCCATCGGCGGCAGCGCCTCGCACGAGTTCCACGTGCTCGCCGATTCGGGCGAGGACGCGATCGCGTATTCGACGGGCTCGGACTACGCGGCGAACGTCGAACTGGCCGAAGCGGTCTCGCCCGGCGAGCGCCCCGCGGCGACCGAGGCGATGCGCCGCGTCGACACGCCCACGCAGAAGACCTGCGAGGACGTCGCCGCGCTGATGGGCATCGACCTCACCCGCACGGTGAAGTCCGTCGCGCTGATGGGCGTGGATCCCGAGAACAATCCCCGATTCGTGCTCGCGCTCGTCCGCGGCGACCACGTCGTCAACGAGATCAAGCTCGCGAAGCTGCCGGGCATGACGGAATACCGCCTCGCCACCGAGGACGAGATCCGCGCGCACCTGGGCGCCTCGCCGGGCTTCCTCGGCCCGGTGAAGCCCGCGCAGCCGGTCTTCATCGTCGCCGACCGGAGCGTGGCGGCGATGGCCGACTTCGTCGTCGGCGCCAACGAGAACGGCGCGCACCTGGCCGGCGTGAACTGGGGCCGCGACCTCCCCGAGCCGGACCTCGTCGCCGACATCCGCAACGTCGTCGAAGGCGATCCCTCGCCGGACGGCCACGGCACGCTCGGCATCGCACGCGGCATCGAGGTCGGCCATGTCTTCCAGCTCGGCCGCAAGTACGCCGAGGCGATGAAGTGCACGGTGCTCGACGAGACCGGCCGCGCCGCGACGCCCGCGATGGGCTGCTACGGCATCGGCGTCTCGCGCATCGTCGCCGCGGCGATCGAGCAGAACCACGACGACAACGGCATCCTCTGGCCGGAAGCGATCGCGCCGTGGCAGGCGGCCGTGTGCGTGATCAACCCCAAGAACGTACCCGAGGTGACCGAGGCGGCCGAGGCGCTGCATCGCGAGCTGCTCCAGGCCGGCGTGGACGCCGTGCTCGACGACCGTGGCCTGCGCCCGGGCCAGATGTTTGCGGACATCGAGCTCATCGGCATCCCGCACCGCATCGTGGTGTCCGAGCGCGGCCTGCAGGCCGGCACCTACGAGTACCGCCATCGCCGCGCGAGCGAGGCCGAGCAGCTCGACCGCGCCGGCGCGATCGCGCGGATTACCGCGCGGGGATAATCGACGGCATTTACCGCGGTTATCACCGACGGTTACGATGGGCCGCCCGCGAAACAGGCGGCCCATTTTCTTTTGGATTTCCGGAGATAACGATGGCGTTCGACCTCAACAGCATGTCGGCCAAGGAACTGGAAGCGCTGATCTCCCAGGCGAACAAGCGCCGCGCGGCGCTCAAGAAGCGCAAGCCGGTGGCCACCGTGCGCAAGCGCCTCGAGCAGATCGCGCGCGCCGAGGGGTATTCGATCGCCGAGCTGTTCGGCGCGCGCGGCGGCACGCCCGCCACGCCGGCCGCGCCGCGCGCGGCGAAGACCGCCGCCCGCAAGCCCTCGAAGATGGCGGGCACCAAGGTCGCGCCGAAGTACCGCGATCCGGCGAACACCGCCAACACCTGGAGCGGCCGCGGCAAGCAGCCCCGCTGGCTGGCGTCCTACACCTCGCAGGGCCGTGCCCTCGAGGAATTCCGCATCGCCTGATTCGCACGGTTGCGGACCCCGACGCCGGCCTCGCGCCGGCGTCGTCGTTTTCCGGGGCCGCAGCGCCCGATCACGCCGTGCCCGGCGACAAGGCGCGGCCACGCCGCCACCACGCCTCACCCTGCACCGTCGACCAGCCTGACCCGACGGGAACTGCCGTGCTTCCACTCCTCCGGCGCTGGGCCCGGGGCCTGAAGGCGCAGGTGCTCGTCGTCCATTTCGCCGCGCGCGACCCGCGCATGCCGTGGTCCGCGCGGATGATCGCGCTGCTCGTGGCGGCGTACGCACTCAGTCCGATCGACCTGATCCCCGACTTCATCCCGGTGCTCGGCCTGCTCGACGACCTGGTGATCGTGCCGCTCGGGGTGGCGCTCGTCGTGCGCCTGACGCCGCCGGCCGTCCTCGACGCCGCGCGGGCACGCGCCGCGGCCGCGGGGCAGCGCCCGACCGGTCGCGGCATGGCGGTGGCGATCATCGTGCTGTGGGCTGGGCTCCTCGCGATCGCCGCCGCCTGGGCGGCAGGCGTCCTAGGGGCGGCCTAGAGGTTGCGTCGCGGCGGCAGCAGCAGGTTGCCGAACAGCACGCCGGCGATGAGTGCGGCGAGCGCGGTGAGCACCGCCACGAGCGCGGCCTGCCCCGCCCCGACGTCCTGTTGCTGGATCAGGCTCAGGAATCCGCGCAGCGACGTGCTGCCCGGCACCAGCATGATGATGCCCGGCACGCGGATGATCGCCCCTGGCCGGTGCCACCAGCGTGCATAGGCATTGCCCGCGGCGGTCATGGCGAGCGCCGCGAGGAAGACGCCGGCCGGGCTGCCGGCCACCTCGCCCACCCATCGCGCGATCAGGTAGCCCGATGCCGCGGCGAGCATGACGCGCAGATAGTCGCGCCGGCTCGCCCGGAACAGCACCGCGAACGCCAGCGAGGCGAGCGCGAGCGCGATCCATTCGATCCAGTCCGGCTGCGGCCGCGAGCCCCGCACCTGCGGCTCGAGGCCCAGCAGCGCCGCGACCTGGATGGCGACCAGGGTGCCGACCGCGAGCTTCATGACCGTGGTGAGCCCGCCCGCCAGGCGTGCGGTACCGGAAACGAGCTGCTGGCCGGTGAGCTCGTTCATCGCATTGGTGAGCGTGAGCCCGGGCAGCAGGACGATCAGGGAGGCGATGATCACGGTGTTCTGGTTGAGCGGCGCCACGAGGCTGGCCACCAGCACCGCGATGCCCGCGGCGAGCATGCCGGCCACGGCCTCGAGCCCCGATGCCAGTCGCGGGCGGGTCTGCGACGCCACGGCGAGGGCGCCGATCAGCAACCCGGTCGTGCCCGCCACCCCGATGTCGAGCCACGGCAGGCGCAGCAGCCCCGCCACCGACGCGGCGGCGAGCCCGAACGCCACCACTTCGAGTGCCTGCATGGCGCGCGTGGGCGGCGCGTCGAGTGCCCGCATCTGCTCCAGTGCGCCCGGCAGGTCGAGCGCGCCGGCGAGCACCTGCTCGGCGATGCGGTCGGTCTCGGCGAGCCGGTGCAGGTCGTGCTCGCCCGGCGAGAGACGCAGTACCCGCGTGGTGTCGCGCATGCCGGTCGCGCGCACGGGGTCGCTGAAGGTCAGGATCAGCCCGGTCGGATTCGACCAGGGCTCGCAGGCGAGCCCGAGCCGCGAGGCCACCGCGGTGATCGCGCCCTCCAGGCGGTCCGCCGTGGTGCCGTACCGGTGCAGGCGCTGCGCCAGTTCGACCATGAAGTCGACGCGTTCGGCGTAGCTGGCGGCACTCAGGGGATCGGGCATGCGGACAGGATGGCATGCAGGCCGCGTGTCTGTGCGCCCACGGCCGCCTGTGTATGCTCCGGCGCGATCGCATGACGACTCCACGCCACCCCGCCGCGCCCGCCGCCCACGTCGACGACGCCGATCCCGCGCGCCTGCGCCTCGCGGGCGAGTGGACGATCGAGCAGGCGTCGGCGGTCTCCGCCACGCTCGCGGGCGCGCCGTGCGCCCTGTCCGGGGTCGACGCCACCGGCATCGACCGCCTGGACTCGCTCGGCGTGCTGCAGCTCCTGCGCTTCTCGCGGCGCTGCGGGGTCGCCTTCGATGCATTCGAATTCCGCGAGGAGCACCGCGCGCTGGTCGGCGCGATCGAGGACGTCGCCGACGAGCGCCCGCGCCGCAGGCGCGAGTACGGCTTCGCCGCCGCGCTCGACCGCATGGGCCATGCGGTGCAGGACAATGCCCGCGAGGTGCTGGCGCTCGTCGCCTTCCTCGGCGAGACGCTCGCCAAGCTCGTGCGCACGGTGAAGGAGCCTTCGCGCTTCCGCCCGACCGCGCTCGTCCACCACATGGAGCAGGTCGGCCTCGACGCCACGCCGCTCGTGGCGGTTCTCGCCTTCCTCGTCGGCGCCGTCATCGCCTTCCTCGGCGCGAACGTGCTGCGCGACTTCGGCGCGGAGATCTACGTCGTCGAGCTGGTGAACATCGCGTTCCTGCGCGAGTTCGGCGTGCTGCTCACCTCGATCATCCTCGCCGGCCGTACCGCGAGCGCGTTCACCGCGCAGATCGGTGCGATGAAGAGCCGCGAGGAGATCGACGCGATCCGTACGCTCGGCATGGACCCGATCGACCTGCTGGTGATCCCGCGCCTGCTCGCGCTCCTCGTGATGCTTCCGCTGCTGACGTTCGTGGCGATGATCGCCGGCCTGCTCGGCGGCCTCGTCGTCGGTGCCTACGGCCTCGACATCCCACCGCAGCAGTACCTGGCGCGCATGCACGAGACGATCGACGCGAGCCACCTGTTCGTGGGGCTGTCCAAGGCCCCCGTGTTCGCCGCGGTGATCGCGCTCGTGGGCTGCCTGGAAGGCCTGCAGGTGCAGGGCACCGCGCAGTCGGTCGGCGAGCGCACCACGTCGTCGGTGGTGCAGGCGATCGCGCTGGTGATCGTGCTCGACGCCTTCGCGGCGCTCTGGTTCATGGTGATGGACATCTGATGGCGGACGTCGCCCCCATCATCCGCGTGCGCGGGCTCACCAACCGCTTCGGCGAGCAGGTGGTGCACGAGGACCTCGACCTGGAGGTGATGCCGGGCGAGATCATCGGCGTGGTTGGCGGATCGGGCACCGGCAAGTCGGTCCTGATGCGATCGATCCTGCAGTTGCGAACGCCCGATGCCGGCGAGATCGAAGTCCTCGGCGTGGACGCTCGCATCGACGACCCCGACGCCCGCCGCCACATCGAGCGCAACACCGGCGTGCTGTTCCAGGACGGCGCGCTGTTCTCCTCGCTCACGGTCGGCGAGAACGTGCAGGTCCCGCTCAAGGAGTACCACCGCGACCTGCCCGACTCGCTGCGCTACGAACTCGCCCTGCTGAAGGTCAAGCTCGCCGGCCTGCCCGCGGACGCGATCGACAAGCTGCCCTCGCAGCTCTCGGGCGGCATGCGCAAGCGCGCGGGCCTGGCGCGTGCGCTGGCCCTCGATCCGCCCCTGCTGTTCCTCGACGAGCCCACCGCGGGCCTCGACCCGATCGGCGCGGCCGCGTTCGACCACCTGATCCGCACGTTGCAGCAGGCCCTGGGCCTGACGGTCTTCCTGATCACACATGATCTGGACACGCTCTACGCTATCTGCGACCGGGTGGCGGTGCTCGCGGACCGCAGGGTGATCGCGACCGCACCCATCGAGCAGATCGAGTCCCTGGACCATCCGTGGGTGCAGGAATACTTCCACGGCCCGCGCGCACGCGCCGCGCGCGAGGCCCGCGACGCCAAGGGGAACCGCTGAATGGAGACCAAGGCCAACTACGTGCTGATCGGCGCGTTCACGCTCATCGCCTCGGTGGCGCTGCTGCTGTTCGCGCTGTGGGCGGCGAAGTACTCGTCCGAGAAGGACTGGCAGGAATACGCGGTGATCTTCAACGAGCCCGTCACCGGGCTCTCGGAAGGCAGCTCGGTGCAGTACAACGGCATCTCCGTCGGCACCGTCGAGACGCTGCGCCTCGCGCCCGAGGATCCGCGCCGCGTGGTCGCGACGCTGCGCATCCAGGACGACGTGCCGATCAAGACCGACACGCGGGCGAAGATGTCGCAGAGCGGCATCACCGGCCCGCCGTTCATCCAGCTCACCGGCGGCTCGCCGAACGCGCCACGGCTGACGTCGGTCGACCGCCGCGAGGTGCCGATCATCCGCACCGAGGCGTCGGCGCTGCAGAACATCGCCGACACCGCCAACCGCCTCGTGTCGCGCCTGGATGCGGTGCTGAGCGAGCAGAACGTCCAGCGGGTGTCGAACACGCTCGCCAACATCGAGTCGCTGACCGGCTCACTGGCCGCACAGCGCGAGGACCTGCGCGCCATCATCGCCGACGCGCGCGTTTCCAGCGCCGAGCTGAAGTCGACCCTCACGCGTGCGGACGACGTGGTCGGCGACGTCGACCGCGAGCTCGCCGACCGCCTGCCGGCCCTGGTGGGCAAGCTCGACAGCACGCTCACCAAGCTCGAATCGGCGGCCACCGGCGCGAATGCGATCGTCACGGAGAACCGCGCGGCCATCAACGAGTTCACCACCGACGGCCTGAGCCAGGTCGGCCCCACCCTCACGGAGCTGCGCGCGCTCACGCGCGACCTGCGCCAGGTCACCGATCGCCTCGAAGGGGGCGCGGCGGGATACCTGCTCGGCCGTGATGCGCCGAAGGAGTTCGAACCGCAATGAACCGCCCAGTTCCGATCGAGATCGCGCGCGCCGGGGCGCGTTCCTCCGCCACGGTGCAGCGCCGTGCCGCTGCACGTCTTGCCCGCGTCGTGCTCACCGGCGCCGCGGTCGTCGCCCTGGCGGGCTGCTCGCTTCTCGGCGGCAAGAAGGACGCGCCGACCGTGTACGCGCCGCAGCCCGCGGTGCAGGCCGACGCCGGGTGGCCCCGGCTCGACGCGCCCCTGGTGATCGCCGCGGTGCAGGCGGCCCGCCCGATCGACAGCGTCCGTATCGCCGTGCGGCCCGCTCCGCAGGAGCTGCAGGTCTACAAGGGCGCCCAATGGGCGCAGCGCCCCTCGGAAATGCTCGAGCGGTCGTTGCTCCGACTGCTCGAGGACTCCGGCAAGGTGCGCGCCGTGGCCCGCGCCGGTGCCGGCGTGAGCGGTGACCTGCGGCTGGTCCTCGACATCCGCCGCTTCGAGTCCGATTACGCAGGCGGCGCGACGCCGAACGCGGTCATCGAGGTCAATGCCAAGCTGCTCGACGCGCAGGATCGCGACGTCGTGGCCAGCCGCACGTTCCTGCGCAGCGAGCCCGCCGGCGGCACGGACGTTCCGCAGGTGGTCGACGCCTTCGAGCGGGGCCTGGGCGGCGTGACGCGCGACATCGCGCTCTGGACGCTCGGCCGCGGCCGAGGCTAGGCCGGTGGTCCGGGACGGCTGACGGCCGCCTCACCGGTCGGCGCCCCGGGTCTCGCGCACCTCGCGGAAGGTGAGGTTGATGCGCGGGCCGACGGGCCGCTGCGTTCGCGGCAGCGCGTGCCGGTAGTGCAGCTGCGTCGCCCCCGCCATCACCAGCAGGCTGCCGTGGGCGAGGTCGATCGCCAGACGCGCACTGCCGGCGCGCGCGCGCAGCGCGAAGCGCCGCGTCGCCCCGAGGCTGATGGAGGCGATCACCGGACCCAGCTCGCGCTCGTCGTCGGCGTGCCAGCCCATGGCGTCCCGGCCGTCCCGGTAGAGGTTCGCCAGCACGCTGTTGAACGGCGCGCCGAGAGCGCCGGCCAGGCGGTCGCGGAGCGCCGCGAGGTCGGCGGTCCAGGGGTGCGGGCGCCGCACGAGCCCCGAGTAGCGGTAGGACGCGTCGCCGATCCAGCAGCTCAGCCGCGGTGCCGGATGGTCGCGCCCGAACATCCGGACGGGATGGTTCTCCCACGGCAGCGTGGTCGCCAGCGTCGCGAAGAGCGCATCGGCCTCGTCCTGCGCGAGCCATCGGCGGTCCAGTCGCACGTCCGCATCCGGCAGGTCGAGTCGATCAGGCATGGCCCGACGCTAGCACGCGCGCCGCCGGCCTCATTGGCGACTCCGGCGCGAGGCGCGACAATGGCGGATCAGCACGCGGAGCGCCCCATGAGCCAGACCCCCGAGATCGAACGCGACGTGATGGAGTACGACGTCGTCACCGTCGGCGCGGGGCCGGCCGGCCTGTCCTTCGCGATCCGCCTCAAGCAGCTGAATCCGGAGATCTCGGTCTGCGTGATCGAGAAGGCCTCGACCATCGGCGCGCACATCCTGTCGGGCGCGGTGATCGAGACCGGTCCGCTCGACGCCCTGCTCCCGAACTGGCGCGACACCCCGCCCCCGGTCTGCGTGCCGGCGACCGAGGACGAGTTCTGGCTGCTGTCGAAGGACGGTGCGCGCAAGCTCCCCGTGCCGCCGGGCATGAACAACCACGGCAACGTGATCGTGAGCCTGTCGGCGATGTGCGCCTGGCTGGCGCCGCAGGCCGAGGCACTGGGCGTCGAGATCTATCCGGGCTTCGCCGCGGCCGAGACGCTGCACGACGAGGCCGGCGCCGTCATCGGCGTGCGCATCGGCGACATGGGCGTGGCGAAGGATGGCTCGCACAAGCCGGGCTACACGCCGGGCATCGACATCCGCGCGAAGGTCACCGTGCTCGCCGAAGGCGCACGCGGGCACCTCACCAAGCGCCTCGTGAAGCAGTTCAGGCTCGACGAGGGCCACGACCCGCAGACGTACTCGATCGGCATCAAGGAGCTCTGGCAGGTGCCCGAGGACCGCGTGCAGCCCGGCAAGATCGTGCACACGCTCGGCTGGCCAGCCGACACCTCGACCTATGGCGGCAGCTTCCTCTACCACCTCGACAAGGGCCGCATCGCGCTCGGCTTCGTCAGCGGCCTGGATTACAAGGATCCCGAGTACAAGCCGTGGGAAGCCTTCCAGCAGTGGAAGAATCATCCGACGGTGAAGCCGCTGCTCGAGGGCGGCACGATCGTCTCCGCCGGCGCGCGCGCGATCGTGACCGGCGGCTGGCAGTCGTTGCCCACTTGCGAGATGCCCGGCGCGATCCTCATCGGCGACACCGCGGGCCTGCTCAACGTGCCGAAGATCAAGGGCACGCACCAGGCGATCCGCTCGGGCATGCTAGCGGCCGAGCACCTCGCCGCGACGCAGCTGTCGCCGCAGGGCTGGGACGCGAAGCTGCGTGGCTCGGACGCGATGGCCGAGCTGCACACCGTCCGCAACGTCAAGCCGGGCTTCAAGCGCGGCCTGTGGTTCGGCCTGTTCAACGCGGCATGGGAGACGGTCACGCGCGGCAAGTCGCCGTGGACCCTGCGCAACAAGCCGGACTGGTGCCAGATGGAGAAGCTGGCCGAGTACGACGCGCCCGACCGCGGCTGGGGCGAGCGAACGCTCGCACCGCGCGACCGCCTCGCCGGCGTCTACTTCGCCGCCACCGAGCACGACGAGGACCAGCCGGTGCACCTCAAGGTGCTCGACACGTCGATCTGCGTCTCGCGCTGCACCGTCGAATACGGCAATCCGTGCACGCGCTTCTGCCCCGCGGGCGTCTACGAGATCGTCGAGGACGCCAGCAGCGAAGGCACCGGTCGCCGCCTGCAGATCAACGCCGCGAACTGCGTGCACTGCAAGACCTGCGACATCAAGGACCCGTACGAGATCATCAACTGGGTGACGCCGGAAGGCGGGTCCGGGCCGAACTACCAGATGCTCTGACAGCCGACCGCGCACGACACGCCGCGCGCGCCCGAATCGAAGCGGCGGCGCGCATGCAGGCCAAGGCCCGCGCGTGGGGGTTCGTACGGCGCGCCGGGAAAGCTGCAGCCCGGGCTCCGCGCGGCCGCCGTGACGCCGTCAGGCGACCGGGCAGCCCGTCCGAGCGGCCAGGTCCTCGGCCGTGACACCCGGCGCCAGCTCGACCAGCCGGAGCCCGTCGCCGGTGACGTCCATCACCGCGAGGTCGGTGATGATGCGATTGACGACGCCCACCCCGGTCAGCGGAAGCGTGCACTCCGGAAGGATCTTGTGCTCGCCGTTCTTGGCGGTGTGCTCCATCAGCACGACGACGCGCTTCACGCCGGCGACGAGGTCCATCGCGCCGCCCATCCCCTTGACCATCTTGCCGGGCACCATCCAGTTCGCGAGGTCGCCCGTGTCGGTGACCTGCATGGCGCCGAGGATCGCGAGGTCGATGTGACCGCCGCGGATCATCGCGAACGAGTCATGGCTGCCGAAGTAGCTCGCGCCCGGGATCGCGGTGACCGTCTGCTTGCCGGCGTTGATGAGGTCGGCGTCGACCTCCTCGTCCGTCGGGAACGGGCCGATGCCGAGCAGGCCGTTCTCGCTCTGCAGCCAGACGTGCATGCCGTCGGGAATGTGGTTGGCCACCAGCGTCGGCAGGCCGATGCCGAGGTTGACGTAGGCGCCGTCGGTGAGTTCGCGGGCGGCGCGCTGCGCCATCTCGTCGCGGGTCCAGGGCATCTCTTCTCTCCTCAGGCGGCGCGCACGGTGCGCTGTTCGATGCGCTTCTCGGGCGAAGCGTTCACGACGATGCGGTCGACGTAGATGCCCGGCAGGTGCACATGGTCCGGATCGATCGAGCCGATCGGAACCAGCTCCTCGACTTCCGCGACGCAGACGCGGCCCGCCATCGCGCATGCCGGGTTGAAGTTGCGCGCGGTCTTGCGGAAGACCAGGTTGCCGGCCTCGTCGGCCTTCCACGCCTTGACCAGCGAGACGTCGGCGCGCAGCGCCGTCTCCATCACGTACATCTGGCCGTCGAACTCGCGCGTCTCCTTGCCCTCGGCCACCACGGTGCCGTAGCCGGTGCGGGTGAAGAAGGCCGGGATGCCGGCGCCGCCCGCGCGCAGGCGCTCGGCGAGGGTGCCCTGCGGATTGAATTCGAGCTCGAGCTCGCCGGAGAGGAACTGGCGCTCGAATTCCTTGTTCTCGCCGACGTAGGACGAAATCATCTTGCGGATCTGCCGGGTCTCCAGCAGCAGGCCGAGGCCGAAGCCGTCGACGCCCGCGTTGTTGGAGATCGCGGTCAGGCCCTTCGCGCCGGAGTCGCGCAGCGCGGCGATCAGCGCCTCGGGGATGCCGCAGAGGCCGAAGCCGCCGACGGCGAGCGTCTGGCCATCGGCGACGAGGTCGGCGAGAGCCGTCTTGGCGTCGGGATACAGCTTGCTGCGCGCGACCATGCGGGACTCCGTGTTCGGGACCCGGTGGATTCTAGCGACGCCCATGCTGCGCTGCACCGTACCTTCGGCCGATGCGGTCGCGCCGACGCGACCGCCGCGGGCATGCGGCGTCGGCGATGCCCTCAGGACCGCCCGTACACGTCCTCCAGCCGCTCGATGTCGTCCTCGCCCAGGTAGCCCCCCGACTGAACCTCGATCAGCTCGACGGGTGTCTTGCCGCGGTTGCGCAGGCGGTGCACGACGCCACGCGGGATGTACGTGCTCTCGTTCTCGGCGACTTCGTACACGCGCTCGCCGCACGTCACCTCGGCCACGCCCGACACGACGACCCAATGCTCCGCGCGGTGCGAATGCCGCTGCAGGCTCAGCGCCGCGCCGGGATTGACGACGATGCGCTTGACCTGGAACCGCGGCCCGACCGCGAGCGAGTCGTAGCTGCCCCAGGGACGATAGACCTTGCGATGGACCAGATGCTCGGTGCGCCCCGCGGCCTTGAGCTGGTCGACGAGCAGCTTGACGTCCTGCACCCGTTCCTTGCGCGCGACCAGCGTCGCGTCCGGCGTGTCCACGATGACGAGATCCTCGACGCCGAGCGTCGCGATCATGCGGCGCTCGGCGGCGCGCACGAGGTTGCGGCGGCTGTCGACCGCGATGACGTCCCCATCGATGCGGTTGTCGTCGGCGTCGCGTTCGGCCACCGCCCACAGCGCCGACCACGAGCCGATGTCGCTCCACCCGCAGCTCACGGGCACGACGGCCGCGCGATCGGTCTTCTCCATCACGGCGTAGTCGATGGAGTCGCTCGGGCTCGCGGCGAAGGCGTCGGCATCGATGCGCACGAAGTCGAGGTCCCGCCGCGCACGCGCGTACGCCTCGCGTGCGGCCTGCTCGATCGCCGGGGCGTGCCGTGCCAGCTCCTCGAGGTAGCGCGCGGCGCGGAACAGGAACATGCCGGAGTTCCACGAATAGCCGCCGTGCGCGACGTAGCCTTCGGCCGTCTCGCGATCGGGCTTCTCCACGAACCGCTCGACGGCGAAGCCGGCCTCGCCCAGGTGCGTGCCGCCGAGGATGTAGCCGTAGCCCGTCTCCGCGTAGTCCGGGCGGATGCCGAACGTCACCAGCCACCCGTCGCGGGCGAGGCCGACCGCGCGGGCCACGGCCTCGCGGAACGCGGCCTCGTCCTCGATCAGGTGGTCGGCCGGGAGCACCAGCATCAGCGCGTCGGGATCCTGCGCCACGAGGTGGCAGGCCGCGAGCGCGATCGCGGGCGCGGTGTTGCGCGCGCTCGGCTCCAGCAGGATTCCGCCGTTGGCGATGCCGACGCCGGCCAGCTGCTCGCCCACCATGAAGCGGTGATCGTCCGCACAGACCGTGACCGGTGGGGCCGCGTCCGGCAGGCGGCTCGCCCGCAGGACCGTCTCCTGGTAGAGCGAATGATCGCCCATCAGGGCCAGGAACTGCTTGGGCTGGTTCTGCCGCGACAGGGGCCACAGGCGCGTGCCGCTGCCCCCACTGAGCACCACGGGATGCAGCATCGGGTCGTCCGGAAATCGTGTCCCCGACAGGATAGCGCCGCGGCCCCGCCCTCACCCGCGCCTAACGGCGCGAGCGGCCGCCGTCGGCTAAAATCGCGGGCCTAGAGCGCGCGCCGCGCGCCCCAGCCCGGAACCCCCACCCGATGAAGATCCTCGTCGCCTACAAGCGCGTGGTGGACTACAACGTCCGCATCCAGGTCAAGCCCGACGGCACCGGCGTCGTCACCGAGGGCGTCAAGCTCTCGCCCAACCCCTTCGACGAGATCGCGCTCGAAGAAGCCCTGCGCCTGCGCGACAAGGGCATCGCGACCGAGGTCGTGGTCGCCACCATCGCCCCGGCGGATGCCCAGGCGCACCTGCGCAACGGCCTCGCGATGGGCGCCAACCGCGCGATCCACGTCGTGGTCGACGCGGGCACCGACGTCCAGCCCCTCACCGCCGCGCGCACGCTGCTCAAGCTGGTCGAGCGCGAGCAGCCCGACATCGTGATCCTCGGCAAGCAGGCCATCGACGACGACGCCAACCAGACCGGGCAGATGCTGGCCACGCTGTGGGGCCGCCCGCAGGCGACGTTCGCCTCGAAGGTCGAGGTGGCCGATGGCAAGGCGACGGTCGTGCGCGAGGTCGACGCCGGCCTCGAGACGCTCGAGGTCGACCTGCCCGCCGTGATCACCACGGACCTGCGCCTCAACGAGCCGCGCTTCATCAAGCTGCCGGACATCATGAAGGCCAAGAGCAAGCCGCTCGAGACGCTCGCCTTCGCCGACCTCGGCGTCGAGCAGGGCGCGGGTCTGAAGACCACGTCGTACGCGCCGCCCGCCAAGCGCTCGAAGGGGATCATGGTCAAGGACGCGGCCGAGCTGGTGTCCGTGCTCAAGCAGCGCGGCCTGCTGTAACCCCGACGGCGCCACCTCCACACCGAACAACGACGGTCCGCCCCTGGCGGACGCCCCGCCCCGCGGGGAACGACCCACCGAGGAATTCCCGATGTCCACCGTCCTCATCATCGCCGAGCACCTGGGTGGCCAGCTCAATGCCTCCACCGCCAAGTGCGTGACCGCGGCCCGGGCGCTCTCGCCCGAGCGCATCGACGTGCTCGTGCTGTCCGACGCACCCGATCCCGTCGCCGCGGAGGCCGCGAAGCTCGCCGGCGTCACGCGCGTGCTCACCGTCGCCAATCCCGTGAACGCCAGCGCCGTCGCGCAGGTGCTCGCGCCGCAGATCGCGGGCCTCGCCGCCGGCTACAGCCACGTCTTCGGTCCGAGCACGACGTTCGGCAAGGACCTGATGCCGTGCGTGGCCGCGCTGCTGGACGCACCGCAGGTCTCGGACGTCATGGCCGTGGATGGCACGCACACGTTCAAGCGTCCGATCTACGCCGGCAACGCGATCGTCACCGTGGAGGCGCCGCAGGACCGCCCGGTCGTCGCCACGATCCGCACGGCGTCGTTCGCCGAGGTCGCGCGTGATGGCTCGGCGAGCGTTGAAGCGATCACCGTCGAGGCCGTGCTCCCGACCCACACGCGTTTCGTCGGCCTCGCGGCGGGTTCCAGCGACCGCCCCGATCTGCAGAGCGCCAAGCGCGTCGTCTCCGGCGGGCGCGGCATCGGCTCGGCCGAGAACTTCAAGGTCGTCTACGACTTCGCCGACAAGATCGGCGCCGCCGTCGGCGCATCGCGTGCCGCGGTCGACGCCGGCTACTGCCCGAACGAGATGCAGGTCGGCCAGACCGGCAAGATCATCGCCCCCGAGCTCTACATCGCCGTCGGCATCTCGGGCGCGATCCAGCACCTGACGGGCATCAAGGACGCCGGCACGATCGTGGCGATCAACAAGGACCCGGACTCGGCGATCTTCGAGATCGCCGACATCGGACTCGCCGGGGACCTGTTCCAGATCCTGCCGGAGCTGCAGGCCGCCCTCTGACGGCATCCGCGATCACGCGGGCTGCGGCCGCGCGGCTCGCCGCCCCGGACCATTAGCGGCGTGGAAAAAAGAAAGGGCGCGTCCGTGAGGACGCGCCCTTTTCCGTGCCGCGCTCCCGGGATCAGGAGCCGCCGTTCATCACCGACCAGCCCGGCGGATAGCCATCGACCAGTTCGGAGATGTACTGGCCGTTGCCCTGGCTCCGCCAGACCCACAGCAGGTCGTTGCTGTCGTTGGTCCACAGCAGGTCGCCGCGGCCGTCGGCGTCGAAGTCGCCGGTCGCGATCACGCGGTAGATCGAGCCGACCGGCTGGCCGCCGCTGCCGATGATCGACGTGCCGTTCGTGCCGCCGAGCCACCAGTAGTCGACCAGGCCGATCGACGGGTTCTGCCAAACCAGGTCGGAGCGGCCGTCGGCATTGAGGTCGGTCACGCCACGCACCGACCAGCCCGCCGGATAGTTCGCGAGGAAGTGGATGCCGAACTGGCCATTGCCGACGCCGCGCCAGATCCACAGGCTGTCGTTCGCGGCGTTGGTCCACAGCACGTCGCCGTAGCCGTCGCCGTTGAAGTCGCCCGTGCCGATGATGCGCTGGCCGGCCGTGGTGTTCGCCGGGCTGGTGCCGACGATGTTCGGGCCGTTCAACAGCCAGACGTCGAAGCGGTTGATGCCCGCGTTGCGCCAGACGAGGTCCGAGCGGCCGTCGGCGTTGACGTCGACGATGCCTTCGACCGCCCAACCGGCGGGGTAGCCGCTCAGCAGCTGGACCTCGTAGTTGTTGACGCCCGTGCTGCGCCAGATCCACAGCAGGTCGTTCGAGGCGTTGGTCCAGAGCAGGTCCGTGCGGCGGTCGCCGTCGAAGTCGCCGGTGCCGATGATCCGGTAGATCGACGAGACGGCACGCACGCTCTCCGCCGTGCGCTGACGGCCGTTCATCAGCCAATGCGCCTGCAGCTCGAGGCCCGGGTTGCGCCAGACGATGTCGGACTTGCCGTCGCCGTCGAGGTCGTTGCGGATCGCCTTCGCGGACGTCTCGGGCACGACGGTGGCACGGAACGATGCGATCAGGCCGACCGTGTTGGTGATGCTGCGCGCGTTGTCGGCCTCGTCGGGGATGCCGCACGAGAGATTGGCCGCGCCGCCGCAGATCGAGATGCGCGGGTTCGAGAACACGCGGTTCTTGACCTGGCCGCTGTCGCCGTACGCCATGATCGTGTAGAAGTTGCCGGCGCTCGCGTCGGTCTTCAGGCCGAACGAATACGTGTAGGCACCGTAGGTCACGGTCCCGCTGTCGTTCGTCGCGGTCGTCTTGTCGTGCTGCGAGCCGAGGTTGTGCCCGAGCTCGTGCGCGAACGTCTCGTCACGGCAGATGTAGCCACCGTCCGGGAACAGGTTGCCGACCGAGTCGCTCACCACCGAGTAGCCGAACGGCGCGTCGCTGCTGTCGATCGTGGTGCGACCGCCGCCGAGCAGCCAGGCGATGCCGCAGCCGTCGTTGGTCGCCTTGTTGAAGCGACGCACGAGCGAGACCAGGTCGGCGCCGAACTGGTCGCGCGCATTGCGCAGCGGCTGCAGGGTGGCGGGCACGGGGATCGCGCCGCTGCCGGACTGGTAGCCCGTCAGCTCCTGCAGCGCGGTCTTGTTGGCCGTGTTGTCCGGATACTCCACCAGCATCGCGTGGACCATGCGCACGCGCGCCGGGATCTGGCTCGACGTGAAACCCTGGTTGGTGATGTCCACGAGGTTCGCGAGGCGCGTGCGCGCCTGCGAGTCGCCGCCGAGCAGGCCGACGAAGCCCGGGGTGTAGCCGACGACCACGTCGACCGTGGTGGTGGTGCTGCCCGACGGCTCGGCCGCGATCGCCGCGGCGACGCGGTCCGGGTCCACCACCTGCATGTCCGGCGGGACCATGAAGTCGGGGTTCTTCGGACGCGTCAGCGTGTTGTCGATCGACGCGACGGCGCGACGGTCGGTCTGCAGCATCCACGTGCGGCCGGCGGCATGCACCAGGCGCAGCGGATCCTCGCTCCCGTGCGGGATCGAGCCGAACACGGCGTGCTCGCCGAAGGTGATCACCGCATCGCGGCCCTTGGAGTCCTTGCCCACCCAGCTCCAGTTGCCGTCGGGATGCTCGACGTGGTTCTGGTAGCTGAGGCGGATCGGCTCGCCGGTGGGCGCGCGCACGACGAGCTCGCCCCTGGTGATGGCGTTGAGCGCATGTTCCTCGCTCATCTCGACCGGATGCCACGCGTAGGCGCCTTCGCGGTGGACGCGACGGGCGGTGTCGGTCCGCGTGAGTTCGCCACGATCCGGCAGGCCGGCGAAGGCACGCGGTGCGCGCAGGCTCACCCGGACGGGCGCGGCATGCTTGGATGTCGGGAATGCTTCCGCACCGATGGCGCCCGCCGATGCGGCGGCCGCCGTGCGCTCGCCCGTCTCCGAGCAGCCGGCAAGCACGAGGACGAGGGCGCCGACGGCCCCCCACTGCTGCAACTTCTTCATTTGGACCCACCCCTGGATAGGCTGTCGCGCGCTCCGCACGCCCCTAGCATCGTGCCCGTGCGCGCCGGCTACCGCAACCTAGGTCTCGGATCCGTGAAGCCGGAGGTTCAAGGAGATGAAGCGGTCAGCCTCGGCCCGGAAGGCTGCCTGCGAGAGAAAACCCCGGCGCTCGTAGAGCGGGCGCCCTGCATGGGGCGCCTCGTGCAGCCGCCGGGGGTCCAGCCGCTGGCGAGGAAACGTGCCCGCCAGAAGCAGATGGACGGTGAGGAACGGCAGCAGCCCCACCCAGGTCCGCCATTGGGAGGCGTACTCGAAGCAGAGGCCGATCGCTTCCAGGCGCTCGCGCCAGGAGGCACGGTACGCCTCGACCGGCCCGTTCTCGCGCAGGGTGCGAAGGACGCGGAAGAAGGGCCCGGGCAGGCCGGCGCCGGTATAGAGCGGGATCTGCCAGACGTCCCGGAACCCGCGAACGCGGGCGACGGACCAACCGACCAGGTGGGTCGCATCGTGGTCCTGGTGCCCCCCTTCCCACGCCGGCACCACGAGCGACGCGTCGCCCCCGAAGCCGTCCACCCACTCCCCGAGCCGGGCCGCCGCCTGATCGAGGTGCCCATGCAGCCCACCGTCGGGCCAACCGTGGAGGCGTCCGAGGAAGGCGACGTCGGCCGCAGCCACGCCCAGGCGGCCGAGCACGCGCAGGCTCTCGGCTTCCCGCCGTGCCGTCGCCTGCCCGCCGAAGCCGCCGTCGGTCAGGTACGCGACGCCGACGCGACGGCCCTCGCAGACCAGCGCGCGCATCCACATCGAGCATGCGAACTCGTCGTCGGGATGCGCCAGGACGAACAGGACGGGCGTGCGGTCAGAAGGCATCGAAGTCGAGGAACGAGAAGACCGACTGCCCCGCTTCGAGCACGCTCCCGCCCTGCAGGTCACGGAAGATCAGGTTGAGGGGCGACGGACGCAGGCGCTCGGGGAGCTGCGCATGCAGGCCGAAGCGCCCGCTTCCGCGCGGCATGAGCCCGAGCCACACGCGCAGCGGCGCGCCCCCGCGCACGGGCAGGTCCGGGAGGACCGCGGGACGCGGAATCTCCGCCCATGCGCGCAGCAGCGGGCGACCGGTGAAGGCATGCAGGGCCAGGGCGCCGTCGCCCGCGTGATGGAGGGCGACGGGGTTGGCGGGATTCGCGGTGCGCCAGCGCAGCAGCTCGGGGGTCCAGTCCTGCGCGAAGCGTGCCCGGCCGCCGGCGTCGGCCCAGTCGAACCGCCCCAGCGGGCCGATGCCCACGCGCGACTCGAGCGGCTCGACCAGGCTGAAACCGAGCTTGCGGAGGAAACCGGGCGTGCTGTTGGCGTTCGCCACGCCATAGACCAGCGCCATGCCCTCCTCGGCCCCCGCGGCGTAGGTGCGCTCGGCGAGGCGCGTGAAGAGGCCCTTGCCCTGGAAATCGGGATGCGTGGCCGTGTTGAGCGACAGCAGCGCGGGCACCGGGCGGCCATCGAAGCGGATCCGGGCGCGCGTGCAGACGTAATGGGCCGCGAGACGTCCGTCCGCGATCGCATTGAAGCCGACGGCCGGGCCCAGCGGGTTCTCGAGATAGAGCCACCGCAGGTACGCGAGGTCGCGCAGCTTTGCCGCGCCCGGGAAACACGCCGAGAACAAGGCGGCATAGGCCTCGAGGTCGGCGGGTTCGAATCGGCAGCGCTCGAGTTCCATGGCGTCCTCAGCGATAGATCCAGTAGCGCGATGCGACGAAGCCCAGCCCCGCCAGCAGCACGTCGACGCCCGGCTTCAGCAGCCAGGCCCATTCGATGCCGGCCCGCACGTCGATCTCCCGCACCGCGAGCGTGCTCAGGATGGACATCGCCGTCCACGAGGCGAGGAAACGGCCGAAGCGGGCCCAGCCGAGGCGACCGCCCTCGTGCGTGCGGAACGTGATCGCGCCGTTGAGCCAGAACCCGACCAGCGCGCCACCGACGCGGCCCGTCATGTTCGCCGCGACGGTCCCCATGCCCGCCGCGCTGAGCGCGACGAAGCAGGCCCAGTCGAGCAGAAGCTGGACCACCCCGACGGCACCGTAGCTCGCACCCTGGCGCCACACCGGTGCGCGGAAGCTCACCTGCGCGACGCTCCGGGCACGTAGCCGGCGAGCCGGTCGGCCAGCGGCAATCGCGGCACGCTGGCGATGTCGTAGGCGAGGAAGGCGAGCAGCAGCTGCAGGCCCACCAGCACCGGAACGACCGCCAGCATCACCGTGCCCGCGGGCGTCGCCGTGCCGGCGGCCAGCGACTCGTACCAGCGCCATGCGCCGAAGCTCACGCCGAACGCGACGAGCGCCAGCCCGGCGACGAGCTCGAGCGATGCGACCGAGAGGTCGCGCAGGAAATAGTTGTAGAAGACCCGCTTGGAGAAGTTGCGCACGTGCTTCACCAGGAACTCGCCGACGACGCGCCGGATGTGCAGGTTGCTCACCTCGTCGCCGTAGTGCGCGTCCATCGGCACGTCCACCACCACGGCGCGGAACGTGCCGAGCCGGAACAGGATGTCGGTCTCGAAGAAGTAGCGCGAGCTGATCTTGTCGTGCGGGAGCACCGCGGCCACGCGCGCGTGGATCGCGGTGTAGCCGTTGGTGGGATCGAACAGGTCCCAGTACCCCGTCGATGCCTTCGCCATGAACGAGAGCACGGCATTGCCGAAGAGCCGCGCGCGCGGCATCCGGCTGATGCAGCGGAGGTCGTAGAAGCGGTTGCCCTTGGTGTAGTCGGCCTGGCCGCGCAGGATCGGCCCGACGATGCGCGGCAGCATCGCCGGATCCATCTGGCCATCGCCGTCGACCTTCACGATGACGTCGAGGCCATCCTCCACGGCCTGCCGGTATCCGTGCATCACCGCACCACCGACGCCGAGGTTCACCGGATTGCGCAGCACCCTGACGCGCGGATCCGTGCACTGCGCTTCGACGAGTGCGCCGGATCCGTCGGGGCATGCATCGTCGACGACGTAGATCCGCTCGACCTCGGGCGGCATCGCGTCGATCACGTCGAGCACGTGCCGGCTCACGCGGTACGACGGGATGACGACCGCGATGCGGAGCACGTCCGCCGCAGGGGCGATCGCATGGACGTCGGCAGCGACGGGGGATCGGGACATATCCCTTAGTATAGGTCGATGACTTCTTCGCCACGTTTCCGCCCGCGCCTTCCCGCCGGCGCTGCGCATGGCGCGCTCACGCTGGCGTGCGCGGGCATCGCCATGCTCGCGGTCGCCCTGCACGCGCCGGGCCACACCAGCGTCGACAGCACGATCCAGTTGCACGAGGCCATCAGCGGCCGCATCACCAGCTGGGCGCCGCCCTTCATGAGCGCGCTGCTGTACTGGCTCGGCCTCGGCAGCATCGCCACCTCGCTGTTCGTCGCGCTCAACGCCGCGGCCACGTACGGTGCGATGCGGCTGGCGATCGGTGCCGCGCCGGGCGCCTGGCCCGCCTGGCGCTGGGTGCTGGGCCTCGCGGTCGTGGCCAATCCCGTGGTCTTCGCCTACGTGGGCATCGTCTGGAAGGACGTGCTGCTGGCATCGCTCTGCGCGCTCTCGCTCGGGCTGTGCGTGGGTGCATGGCGCGGGGCGGGTGCACTGCGCGCGGTCCTGGCGGCGCTCGCGCTCGCGGTGCTGCTGCCGATTCCGCTGGTCCGCCAGCAGGGCTGGGCGATGCTCCCGGTGTTCGCGATCTCGCCGGTCTTCCTGATCGTGGAGGCCGGCTGGCGGACGCGGCGCGCGCGATGGCTCGCGGGGCTCCTCGCGGTGCTCGCCATCCCCGTGGGCTACCTGGCCGTGCGCGCGGCGGTGGAAGCGAGCTTCGAGCGCAATGCCGACGGCTCGATCCACGCGGCGGTCGGTGACGACGTGAGCGTCGGCACGCGGCTGATCAAGCTCTACGACCTCGCCGGCATCGAGGCGCGCGTCGGCGAGGGCCCGTTCGCCCGCGACGGCGCCAGCGCCGCGCAGCTCGCGGCGCTCGATCGCGCCTACACGCCGACCCGCATCGACACGCTCGGCGGTCCGGTCATCGACCCGATGCTCGCCCCCCTGCATGGCGACGGCGAGCGGCTCGACCGCATGTGGCGCGACGCGATCGGCGCGCATCCCGGCGCCTACGCGGCACATCGATGGGACGCGTTCGCGTGGCTCGTCGGCTTCAACGGGCCGGACGGCTGCCTGCCGGTGCACGTCGGCGTCGACGGCATCCCTGACTACCTCGCCGAATCCGGGCTGAAGGCCGAGATGGACGCTCGCGACCATCGTCTCTTCCACGTGCTGCGCACGTGGATCGCCACGCCGCTCTGGCGGCACTGGTTCTACGTCGCCATCGGCCTGGTGCTGGCCGTGGCGATCTGGCGGCGTGGTCGCAGCGCACGCTGGGCGTTGCTGCCGTGGGTGGCGGGCCTGGCGGCGTTCACCGCGGGGTTCCTGCCCACGTCGATCGCCTGCGACTTCCGCTACCTCTACACGCTGGTTCCGTGCGCCGGCGTGCTCGCGCTGGCATTGTTGCGGCCCGCGGTCGACCGCTCCGACGTGCCGACGGCCTAGCGCAGCTCGCGCGATGAGCCGCAGCGCAAGTGGGTCGCGCCATACGGCTGCACGAGCGCCAGCGTCCACGGGCCGCGTGTGTCGGCCGGCAGCGCCGCCCGCAGGCTGAACCCGCTGCCGGACGCGGCCGGGATCCCGAAGTGGCCGGCCACGTCCGGCCGCGCGACGCCATTGGGGACCGCATGCGTCCATGTCCGGCCCGCGGCGTCGCGCAACAGGACGAGCGTGGAGGCGGCCGCGCGGCGGCCGGCCTGGTCGAACATCCAGCCTTCCACGAGCAGGACGTCGCCCGCCGCCTCGGCGACGCGTTCCGCCTTCTCGAAGTTGCAGGCCGCGGCTCCGCCCGACTCCGCGGCGCGGACAATCTCCGGCCTCGCGTCGACCCAACCGGGCGCGGGCGCGGCTGCCGACCCGGGTGCCGCCGGGGCACCGGCGCGCGCGTCCGGCCCGGTCGGATCGAGTGGCGGCGTCATCGCATGGCGCACGCCGGACTCCAGGATCTCCACCACCACCGCATCGGGGTCGTAGCGCTCCATCAGGTCCGTGCGGAAATAGCCGTCCTGGTTGTGTGCGACGACCAGCCGGCTGAAGTGCGGATACAGGAAGGGCAGCAGGTCGTTGGAGAAGGAGTCGCCGGTGAAGAGCAGTACCGGCTTGCCGGCCTGCCCGGTGTCGATCACGCGGGCGCCGGTCCAGTCGTGGCGGTCGGTGAGGTACTCGACCTTCATCCGCGAGGCGACCGGCACGTACTCGAACTGCGGAAAATCGTGCTCGACGAAGTCGGCCACGCCGAGCATCAGCGCGACGTCGCGCGGCACGTTGCCGCCCGTGTCGCGGAGGCTGTAGCGCGACAGGGGCCAGACCTCGATCCCGACGCCCTGTCGCTCGAGCTCGCGCGCGAGGCGTACGTAGCCTTCGTAGGCGCCGATGCCGGTCCAGTGGATGTCGTACGGGCTGTACACGGGCTCCATGCGCTCGCGCAGCTCCCGCAGGGCGGGCAGCAGGTAGACGACGTTGTCGAGGCCACGCTCGCGTGCCGCGCGCTGCAGGCGCACGGCATCGACCGCGTTTCCGCCGTCGCGCATCCATCGCGGCGCGTACTCGGGGTACACGCGCTCCTTCACCGGTGGCACGAGCACGACGTACGCGGCGTCACGCGCCCGCGCGACCTGCGTGCGCGCCTGCAGCGTCGTGACCCAGCGGTCGACCTCCGGCTGCGAGAACGGCACGGCCCCGCGCGCGATGCCGAGGTGCGAGCCGTCGTCGTAGAAGAGCCAGGTGCCGCGCCCGACGATCACGCGCGAGGAACCGGAATCGCCGATCTGCATGCGCAGCCAGTTCAGGCCGCTGATGAGGTGTGCGCGCGCGGGGAAGCGGTCCTGGACGTAGGCGTCGAGCTTCTTGGGCAGCCCCCACCCGTCGGCCTGCGCCTCGACCCATGTCGGCATCGCGGCCAGCTCGCGGTTCTCCACGAGCGTCGGCGGCTCGAGGAAGCGCGGCAGCACGTGGAGCGCGGCGAGGATGCCGACGGCCCCGGCGACGAGGCCCCAGCGGCGCGGTTCGCGGTTCGGATGCGCGGCCATGTCAGAACCGGAAATACAGGAACGGGTTGAGGGACGTCCCCGCGAGCAGCGCGAGCGACAGCAGCAGGCCGAGCAGCAGCCACGCCGTGGGCAGCACCGCGACCTGCAGCGTGTCCAGGCGCGCCTCGCGGATCGCCTCCGAGCGCCCGTACATCGGGCGGCCCAGGCGCCGCAGCAGGGCGGGAAGCGTCGGCACCGCGAGCACCATGCCGGCCACCAGAGCGGCCCAGAACTGGTGGTTCATCACCAGGCGGGTCTCCACCAGCGGCGTGTAGAAGGTCGAGACATCGGCCATGTGGCGGAGGTAGACCAGCGCGCTGCGCAGGTCCTCGGCGCGGAAGAACACCCAGCCGACCATGACCACGAGCATCGTGTAGAGCAGCGTCAGCGGACGGGGCAGGCGCTCGAGCACCCTGCCCCACCCCATGCGCTCGATGAGCAGGAACATGCCGTGGTACAGGCCCCAGACGATGAAGTTCCATGCGGCGCCGTGCCACAGGCCCGTGAGGAAGAACACGACGAGCAGGTTGAAGAGCACGCGGCCGCGGGTGCCGCGATTGCCGCCGAGCGGGATGTAGACGTAGTCGCGGAACCAGAACGAGAGCGACATGTGCCACCGCCGCCAGAACTCGCTGATGGAGCGGGCGGCATAGGGGTAGTCGAAGTTCTTGGGGAACGTGAAGCCCAGCAGGAACGCCAGGCCGATCGCCATGTTGGAGTAGCCGCAGAAATCGAAATAGATCTGCAGCGTGTAGCTGAGGATGCCCAGCCAGGCGCTCGTCGCGTCCAGGTTCCCGCCGAGCCCGAAGGCGTGGTCCGCCATCGGCGCGAGGCTGTTGGCGATCAGCACCTTCTGCGACAGTCCGACGATGAAGTACTGCAGGCCGAGCCCGACGCGCAGGTGCCGGCCCTCGCGCGACAGCTCGTCACGGATGTCCGCATAGCGCACGATCGGGCCGGCGATCAGGTGCGGGAACATCAGGATGTAGGTCGCGAACGCGATCGGGCTGCGCTCGGGCTGGACCTGTCGCCGGTAGACGTCGACGACGTACGAGATGAGCTGGAAGGTGAAGAACGAGATGCCGAGCGGCAGGCGCAGCTGCGGGTCGGGCAGCCACTCCCGGCCGGCGATGCCGTTGAGCGTCTCGGCGACGAAGCCGGCGTACTTGAACAGGCCGAGCACGGCCAGATCGATCGTGACGGCCGCCGCCAGCCAGCGCCGCGCCCCCTGCGCGCCCGCCCGCGCGATGCGGTGCGCGAACACATGGTTCAGCGCGATCAGCGCACCGAGCAGGCCGATGTAGGCGCCCTCGCCCCAGACGTAGAAGACCACGCTGCCGGTGAGGAGCGCGGCTGTCCGCATCCCCGTCGCGTAATAGAACGCGAGGAAGACGGGGAGGAAGTAGGCGATGAAGATGATCGAGCTGAAGAGCATGGGTCACCCACGAAAAGAGGCGCCGCAGCGCCTCTTCCCGGACCGTCGGAACGTCACTCGACGATGATCGCCTGGTGCGTCGGGCAGAGCACCCGGTCGCCGCCGAACGTGTTGACGACGAAGACGTCGTAGCGGCCCGGCTGCACGTTGGCGAATCCGGCGTCGGCCTGGTAGCCCGCGTTGGCGAGGCCGGGCTTCTTGAAGAAGGCCGCGACGTCCGCGCGCTCGAGACCGCCCTGGGCGTCGATCGAATACGCCTGCGGGCCCTGCAGGAACAGGCGCAGCCCGCTCGGCACGGTGCCGGCCTCGGAATCCGTGGCGAAGCCGATCAGGCGGTAGCTCGCCGCGCGTGCGACGCGGTAGCTGTTCGGCTCGCTGCCCGGGCTCGGCGCCTGCGTCGCCATGTCGACCACGTTCTCCAGCGAGCAGGTGCCGCGGGATGGGAAGCCCATGACCTGCGGGCCGTCCTCGGCCGCGGCGAACTGCGGGCCGGTCGCCGCGGCGGGCTGCTCCGCGCCCTGTGCGGCCGGTGCGCCCGGCAGCGGCGTGGACGCGGGCCGCTCGCCGCAGCCCGCGAGCAGGGCCATGGTCGCGAGGGCGAGTGCCTTCAATGCGGTCGAGTGCATGTCGATGTCCTCTGGTAGGTCGTAGGGGGAAAGGAACTCACGGAGCGAGCTTCCGCGCCGCCCAGCGCGCCGTGCGCGCGAGCGCCGCGCCCAGCCCGTTCATCGCCGCCTCACTGCGGAACCGGGCCAGGGGCCGCATGAGCCGTGCGCCGTACAGGGCCGGGATTATCGAGTTTTTTTTTGAGCCAATTCCGCATGCTCGAGGGGGCCCTGCTGCGTCATCCAGTCCTTCAGGCCACCCGGGCGGGCGTCGAACGGATCCGGGAACGCCGCCTGCAGGTCCGGGCGCGCGCGGTAGATGCGGCGATGCTCCAGCGGGATCTTCGTGCCGTCCGAATACGCTCCGAACGCCCACGGGAGCGCCGCGACCGGCTCGTCCGCGTCGAAGCGCGCCTCGTTCGCATACCAGTCGACGAGCGCGTCCACCGCCGCGTTGCCGGGTGCGTTCTTGGTCGCCATCGCGCGATGGGCGCCGCTGTCGAAGCCGGTGAAGTGGTAGAAGCCGAGCGGCTCGCCGTCGACGGTGAAGCCGCCATCGAGGTCACCCGCGAGCCGCCGCTGGGTGAGGTTCCAGGTGGCGACGTTGAAGCGCGGGCTCTTGAGGATCCCAACCCCGTCGAAGAACGCAGGTGCGAGGTCGATCCAGCGCTGGTCGGTGAACAGGCCACCCGGGATGTCGGCGACGCAGAAGTGGTAGATGCGGTCGGCCCACCACTGCGCGAACCGCCGACCTTCGGGCTCGTCCCGCACGCCGAGAAAGCCGAGGTTGTAGACGCCGTGCTTGAGCGCGGCGATCTCGTTGTCGCGCACCGACTCCAGGCTGGTCTCAGGCACGGTGAGGTGCGGCGTGAGCACCACGTTCGATGCGTCGAGCGTCGCGAGCAGGTCGTCCAGGCGCGAGAACAGCACCATGTCCGGATCGAAGTACAGCACGCGGTCCACGTCGTCGCGCGCCAGCATCTCCACCAGGACGTACGGCTTGATGGCCGTGGCGAGCTCGACGATCGTGTGGAAGTACGTCCAGCGGCGACGGTCGGGGATGTCGAGGTCGCCCAGCGCGACCACGCGGTCGATCGGCTCGGCGGAGAAATCGACGGCATCGTGGCGCTCGTCGGCCAGCGCGAGGACCACCTCGAACTCCGGGTGGAAGCGCTTGATCGAGGTGCAGAGCTTGCGCACCTTCGGCAGGTAGTTCAGCGCTGCCGAAGTGAATGCCACCGTTTTTCCCATCGACTCCTACTCCTGCGGACCGGCGTCGCGAACGGAGTGCCGCGACGGGGCGAGGCGCATGATAGCCGCTAGGGCCGCGTCGGCCGTGATGTCGGCGATCACGCAGCCGCGCGCATAGCCCGCCACGCGCTCGGCGGGCGCTCCGATGTCGAACACCGCGAGCGGCATGTCCATCGCCATGATCTCGTCGGTGACGTACGAATAGGTCTCCGGGCAGACGGACGGCAGGAGGCAGACGTCGACGCCGTAGCGCTCCATCAGGGCCGGCAGCTCGTCGCTCGCGTACGGCCCGTGGACGTGCAGGGCGTCATCGGGGGCGCGGCTCGACTGCAGCGTGCCGATCACCACGATCCGAACGTCGAGCGCACGCGCGCGCACGAGGTCGGCGAGCTCGTCGACGATGCGCGCGCCCTTCGGCCGGCTGATGTTGCCCACCACGCCGATCACCAGCGTCGGGCCGCCTCCCGTCCGGATCGGTCGCAGCGCGGACCGGCTCGGGCGATGAGGCCTGACCTCGACGCGCAACCGGTCGCCCAGGCCCGGGTAACCGCGTCGGAGGATGTCGGCCGAGGCCTGGGAAAACGCGAGCACGCGGTCGGCGTGCGCCAGCAGCTCCCCCCATGCCACGCGCCATGCGGCGAGGTCGACGTCGGTGCCCATGCCCAGGCTGTTCGCCGCGTTGCGCGGCAGGCATCGCATGCACGCGTCCAGGTCCGGCACGCGGCAGTACGTGCCGCCCGCATCGATCAGCGTGAATGCGGGACAGACCGCGTGGAAGTCGTGCAGGTGGAACACGAGCGGGACGCCGGCGGCCTGCCGGTCGCGACACCAGCCCACGACCTGCAGCGGGTCCTCGAACGAGACGAGGTTGTTGAGTTCGATCGACGCCACGTCCATCCGCGACAGCTCGTCGAGCAGGGTCGACAGGGAGGCCTCGGCCCACTCGAACTCGGCACCGTGCGGCCCACGCAGCGTGAGCAGGTAGTCCAGCGATGCCAGGCGCGACGTCACCAGGAGGACGGATTCCCCCCGCGCATTGAGGTCGGCGATCCGACCCTCGCGGTACACGTTCGCGCCGCCGCCGAGCGCATGGTCGAAGCAGACGACGACCCGCCGGCGGGTGAGCACGAGCAGCCGCCGGCGGAGGCGCGACGTCGCACGCCGCACCGCATCGCGCATGCGCGCGCCGATCGCGGCGACGGTCGCGCGCGTGCCGCGCGCCTGCAGGTGCCGCAGCAGCCGCGCATGCACCGGCACCGTCTCGTCCGCGGTCAACTCGCAGGGAAAGCCCGGCAGCTCGATCTCGTGACGCGATCCATCGACGAGCTCGGCGATGAAGCGCGACGTCCGCTGCGGATCCGGCGCCGCCGGCAGCCGCGCGAGGACGGTGTAACCGGATACGCCCGCGTGCGCCACGGCCGGAAACGCGCCCGCGACATCCGCGCGCCCCGCGCCCTCCAGGCAGGCGACGACCGCTTCGCCACCGCCCTGCGTGGGCACGCGGAACTCGGCGTGGTGGACGCGGCTCTCGGTGTCCAGGAACCAGCCCCATCCGAACAGCCGTCGACCGTTCACCGCGATCGAATCGACGGAGAAATGCCTAGTCATCGTCGCCGTCCGCCTCGATGCGGTTCAGGCGGGCGAACAGTGGCCACCCGTGTGCGCCGCGGATGCGTCGCAGCGCGGCGTCGGCCCGGTGCAGTCGTTCCTCGATGTCGCCCATGCGCACCCGCTGGTGCGCCACGCGCATGCGCGCCTCGCCGAGTTCCTCGTTCCTCGACTGCACGAGCGCTTCGGCACGCGCGAGGCCGGCCTGCGTCCGCTCGAGTTCGCCCGCGAGGACCTGCAGCTCGTCGAGCCGGGCCAGTGCCAGGCCTTCCGCGGCGTCCTTGGCCTGTTCCGTCGCGGCCAGCTGTGAAGCGAGGGACTCCATCGTCCCGGTGCGCTCGGCGACGAGGGCCTCGGCCTGCGCGAGGGCGCGGTGGGCCTCGGCGGCCTCCCGCGTTCGTTCGGCGACGAGGGCCTCGGCCTGCGCGATCGCCCGATGGGCCGCGGCGAGGTCCTGCGTCAGGGATTCGACCGTGGCCGCACGCTCGTTCGCGAGCATCGTCGCGGCCTCGAGCGCCTGTTCGGCGCGGACCACCCGCGAGGCTTCCGTGCGCAAGGCCTCGAGGTGGCGCTCGGCCGTGGCACTGGCGGCGTCGAGTGCCACCTGCACGTGCTCGGCGCGCGCCTCCACGGCCACGCGTGCCTGGAAGTCGGAGCGCCTGCGCCGGTCGGCGGCCCGCTGCAGCCCGCCCGCGACCTCGATCCACGCCGACTCGTGCTCCGCCAGGCGCGCGAAGCGTTCACGCAGGGCTGGAAGGCGCGCGCGCCAGTCGGGATCGCGGTCGAGCGCATCGAACACGTCCTGCGCGAGCTCCTCCCATGCATCGCCCGGGGACGCGACGTCCGCCCGGTCATGGTGCCGCGCGCTCCGGTCGACGAAGGGACGCAGCGCGTCCGGCTCGATGCGCAGCGGCAGGGTAAGGGCCCGCCCTACCGCGTCCAGCGCGGATACCGGATCGGCGACGAGGTCGTCGTATCGGAGCACCGTGCTGCGCGCCGGCGCGGCGGCCGTGGCTTCGAGCGTATGCCGCAGCCACGACAGCAGCGCGATGCGTCGGGGCATCCGGTCGCGCGTGGCGAGCGAGGCGGCCACCGCGCCGGGGTGCCGGAGGGCGAGCACGCCCACCGGCTCGATCGAACGCGCCCGCAGCGACGGCAGCCACAGCGGGAGCAGGCGGCACATCCGCGGATCCTTGACGGCCCACAGCCGCGAGGTGGCGAGGGAATCGAGGATCTCGCCGATCGCCTTGGAGGCCTCGGCGGCGGCGGCGGAATCCTGCCAGCCGGCCGGCAGTTCGCGCACGTCGTCCCACGCGCGGTCGAGCGCGTCGAGCAGCACCTCGTTGGCGACCACGGCATCGGCATGCTCGAAGTAGCCGAGCGGATTGTCGGCCGCGGGCGCGACCAGATGGTCCCCCAGCTCCACACCGCACCGCCCGAGCGCACCCGCGATCGCGGAGGTGCCGGAGCGATGCATGCCGAGCACCAGGATGCCGGTGGAACCGGAACCGCTCATGGGCGGGAGAATGCGAGCATCGGCATCGAGCGCGGGTGGCCCCACGCGCCGACGGGATGGAAGTCGACGCCCACGTCGTCGGCGATGCGCGCGAAATCGTCGAGCCGGTAGTGGTACGGGTCGGCGATGTCGCGCGTGATGATCGGAACCCCATCGATCGCGCCCGACTGGGGGCACGGCTCGGTGAGGGGCCAGCCGTCCGGGACCAGCCACGCCGTGGCGAAGAACACGCCTCCCGGCACCAGGCGCTCGGCGACCTTGGCGACGCACCGCCGCACATGGTTCAACGGCAGGTGGGTGAACACCGACTGCGCGATCGCGATGTCGAAGTCCCCCGGAAGCGCGGCGAGATCGAAGTCGGCCGTCGCCACGAGGTGTCCGCGCGGCAGGCGGGCACGCTGTGGTCCGGACAGCTCGCGCTCGTAGCCGGCCTGGATCAGCGCGTCGCTGAGATCGATGCCGAAGTAGTGCCCGGGCTCCAGGTAGTCCACCGCGAGCCGACCCAGCCGGAGGCTCCCGCAGCCGACGTCGAGCAGCCGATGCGACGGCGCGAGGCCGCGCGACTTCAGGAAATCCAGCTGGAGGTGGCCGAGCTCGTCCCAGAGCCCGCCGATCGCCTCGCGATGGCGGCCGGCCGCGACTTCGCGCGCGACCGCCTCGTCGTCGTAGTAGGCGCTGTGCATGCTCATGTCCGCGGTCCCGTACTCACGCTCCGCAGCGTAGCGCGACCGCCGAACTCCAGATCGACCAGGCCCGCCGGCAGCACTCCGCCCGCATTCAGCCTCGAGGGGTGCACGACATCCACTTCGAAGGCGTCCACCAGGCGATGGACGTAGCGATCGGTGCCCGACTGCGACGCCATGACCCCGCAATTGACGAAGTAGCGCCCTGGCGCCAGCAGGCACGTGAACGCGAATTCGACCTGCACCGACTCCCCCGCATCGCACGGCACGCCAGGCTCAACGACCGCGCCGGCCACCTCCACGCCCGTCCGCGTCTTCAGCAGCATCCCGCAGCGCAGGTCGCGCGCCGCCTCGGTGAGCTGCAGACGGTAAGCGAAGCGGTACCTGCGGCCATGCTCCAGCCGCGCGACCGGATGCCCGTGATCGTCCGACAGCACGGCATCGACGATGCGACCGCCGGCCTGCGGGTATTCGACCATCGCCGAGCTGTAGGGGAGCGCCGCCGGGCGTGCCTCGCCATCCTCGATCCCGTCGGCCTCGACGAGCCGCGGAATTCCCGCCCCGAGGGACAGGTGATAGGCGTCGAGCACCGCCTTCGGGCTTCCATCCAGGAGCAGGCGCCCGTCCTCGATCCAAAGCGCCCGATCGCAGAGCTGGATGACCGTCTGCGCCGAATGCGAGACGAACAGGATCGTGGTCCCGCGGCTGCGCATCGCTTCCAGGCGGGCCAGGCATTTGCGCTGGAAGCCTTCGTCGCCCACCGAGAGCGCTTCGTCCACGATGAGGATCTGGGGATCCACGTGCACCGCGACCGCGAAGGCGAGCCGCATGAACATGCCGCTCGAATAGCTTTTGACCGGCTGGTCGATGAAGCCCGGGATGTCGGCGAACGCGACGATCTCGTCGAAGCGTTCCTCCAGCAGCGCACGGTCCAGTCCCAGCACGCTGCCGTTGAGGAACACGTTCTCGCGGCCCGTCAGCTCCGGATTGAACCCGGCGCCGAGTTCGAGCAGCGCCGCGATCCGGCCGGCCACCTCCACACTGCCCCCCGTGGGCTCGAGCGTGCCGCAGATGACTTGCAGAAGAGTGGACTTGCCCGCGCCGTTGCGGCCGACGATGCCGACCTGTTCGCCGGGGCGCACCTCGAAGTCGACCTCGCGAAGCGCCCAATACTCGCGGTAGTACTGCCGCGGCGGCGCGCCGAGCATGCGCCGCAGGCGCGGCAGCACGTACTGGCGGAGGCGATCCGAAGGACGTTCGTATACCGGGAACGCCTTGCTGACCGAGCGGACGCGGATGACCGGCTCAGAGGACATCGGCAAACCCCGAGCGCGTCTTCTGGAACCATGCGAAGCCCCCGGCCGCGATGAGCAGCGCGACCGTCCAGCTCCCGACGAACGAGAGCACGGAGGGCACCGTGCCGAAGATCAGGACCTGTCGCGCCTGGTCGACGATGACCGCGAGCGGATTGAGCGTGACGACCCACTGGTATTCGTCGGGAATGGCCGCGACCGGATAGAAGATCGGGGTGAGGAACAGCAGGGCCGTGACGAACAGGCCGATCGACTGCGCGAGGTCGCGCAGGAACACCCCGAGGGACGCCAGCACCCACGCGACACCGAGCGTGCCCAGCATGAGTGGCACGATCACGAGCGGGAGCAGCACGGCGGTCCACGGGATTCGATGCAGCACCGCCAACGCGGCGATGCCCCATGCGAACAGCGCGACGAGGAAATGGAACAGCGCCGCACCCATGCTGACGACGGGCAGCACTTCCAGCGGGAAGACGACGCGCTTGACGTAGCTCGCGTTGGCGATGACCAGCGTAGGGGCGCGGACGACGACTTCGGAGAACAGATTGAAGACCGTCATGCCCGCGAAGAGCACCACGGCGAACGTCGCCCGGCCGCCGCCGAGCGCCTCGCCCCAGCGCGCCTGGAAGACGATGCTGAACACGAACGTGTAGATGAGCAGCATCAGCACCGGCGTGGCGAAGCTCCATGCGATCCCGAGCAGGGATCCCCGGTAGCGGCCCACGAGTTCCTGGCGGACCAGCTGGCGGATCAGCTCGCGGTGCTGCACGAGCGCGCGCGGCATCGCGAGCGGGGATGCGGACGGACGCCCGCGGGCGGGAACCATCTCGCTCAGCCCGCCAGCGCGGCCTCGAGGTCCGCCTTCAGGTCCTGCACGTCCTCGACGCCGACGCTCAGGCGTACCAGGTTGTCGAACAGCCCGAGCTGCGCACGCCGCTCGGGCGGCACCGATGCATGGGTCATGATCGCCGGGTGGTTGACCAGGCTCTCCACGCCGCCCAGCGACTCGGCGAGCGCGAACAGCTCGGTGCGCTCGCAGAAGCGCTTGGCCGCCTCGAGCCCGCCTTTCACGAAGATCGTGACCATGCCGCCGGCGCCGTACATCTGGCGCCTTGCGAGGGCGTGCTGCGGATGCGATTCGAGCCCCGGATAGATCACGCGCTCGACCGCGGGATGCCCCTGCAGCCAGTCGGCGAGCGCCTGCGCGTTCTCGCAGTGCGCGCGCATGCGAAGGTGCAGCGTCTTGAGGCCGCGCAGCGCGAGGAAGCTGTCGAACGGCCCCTGCACGCCGCCGACCGCGTTCTGCAGGAACGCGAGCCGGTCGGCGAGGTCGGCGTCATCGCCCGCGACCACCATGCCGCCGACCATGTCCGAGTGCCCGTTGAGGTACTTGGTGGCCGAATGCATGACCAGGTGCGCGCCGAGTTCGAGCGGGCGCTGCAGCACCGGCGAGCTGAAGGTGTTGTCGACCACGACGATCAGCCCGCGGCGCCGCGCGATCTCCGCGATGCGCGCGACGTCCACCAGCTTGAGCAGCGGATTGGTCGGCGTCTCGATCCAGACCATGCGCGTTTCGGGCCGGATCGCCGCCTCGAAGGCGTCGGCGTCCGCCAGGTCGACCCAGCTGAAGTCCAGGCCGGCGCTGCGGCGACGGACGCGCTCGAAGAGGCGATAGGTGCCGCCGTACACGTCGTCCATCGCGATCACGTGGCTGCCGGTGTCCAGCAGCTCGAGGATCGTGGAGGTGGCCGCGAGGCCCGACGCGAATGCGAAGCCGCGCGATCCGCCCTCCAGCGCGGCCACGCAGCGCTCGTAGGCGAAGCGCGTGGGATTGTGGCTGCGCGAGTACTCGAAGCCCTGGTGCTCGCCCGGGCTGGCCTGGACGTAGGTGGACGTCGCATAGATCGGCGTCATCACCGCGCCCGTCGAGGGGTCGGGCGCCTGGCCGGCGTGGATGGCCAGCGTGCCGATTCGATGGGTCATGGGGTGCACACACGGGGGATGGCCGTCCATGGTACCAAGCGTCCGCGCGCAGCCGCGCGAGGGGGCTCATGCGCGTTGGGGGACGCGGATGCGTTGGAGCGGGCGTTCGACCAGTCGGTAGGAGACGATCCCGACGGCCAGAATCGCCGTGGCGGCGATCGCTGTGCGAGCGGGGCCTGGCACGTCGAGCCGCTTCGCGATGTCGATGATGGGCATATGCCACAGGTAGACGCTGTAGCTGATCCATCCCATGGCGCGCAGCGGGCCCCATTCGAACACCGCGCGGTAGCGGGCCGGCCCGCGCAGCACTGACAGGAGCAGGGCCGCCCACAGGACGCCGAACCCGATGAACCAGCGATGCGTCAGGTCGCCTTGAAACGGCCCGCCGGATAGAACCGCCCAGACAGCGGGGATCGTGACGACGAACGCGGCCACGGCGATGACTCCGGCCAGCATCCACGCGATACGCGCGGCTGTCGGATCCCCACGCCGCCACAGCCCCGCCGCAAGGACGCCACACAGAAACACCGGCAGGTACGGGCCGAGGCGGACGTCGTTCACCACCGAATCGCCCGGCGGCCAGGCGAGATGCGCGGCCAGGACGGCTACGAGCATCGCGACGCTGAACCCGACCGTCCCGCCGCGGCGCGCGAGCAGCCAATGACCCGCGAGCGCCAGGGGCGGCAGCACCAGGTAGAAGGTGAATTCCACGGGGATGCTCCACAGCACGCTCTGGCCTTCCTGCAGCCCGAGGTGGCGCCAGAAGGCGGGGACGTCGATCGCGTAATGCCACGGCAGCCCGCTGCGCGTGAGCGCCAGGCTCAGCAGCAGCACGAGCAGATAGAGCGGCCAGATCCGCAGGACCCGGCGTAATGCGTAATCCAGCCAGGCGCGATGGTCGAGCCGGCCGGCGTGGCTCGCGAAGATGCGGTCCGCCAGCAGGAATGCGCTGAGGACGAAGAAGAGGTAGACGCCGCTCTTGCCGGTACCGGACATCCCGGGGGACGGCAGCAGGCCGGCATTCGAGAAGTGCGAGGCCAGCACGATCAGCACGGCGACGCCGCGCAGGCCGTCGAGCGCAGCGACCCGGGCCTCGCCGGCTCGGTTGGCCGCCGAATCCACCCTGAGCGCGCGCGCCTCCGCCACCGACGTCGTGACCATCCCTGCCCTCCTCTAAAAAGAGAAAGGCCCGCCGAAGCGGGCCTTTCGATACTGCTACTGATCAGTCAATCGATCAGTTGGAGCCCGGACGGACCATCACGTGGTTGCTGATCGCACCCTTGTCGGTGTTGACGATCTGGTACAGACCCTGGATGTCATTGTTCGGAGCATCGACAGTGACCACGATCGTGGCACGCGGGGAGCCGGTGAACGAGGTCAGGACGGTGTTCAGGTCCACGACGAGCGTGCTCTCCGGCTGGATGAAGCCCGTCAGGTTCTGCTTGCCCACGACATTACCGACTTCGTTGTACACCTTGATCGTGTACTTACGCTGCATGGTGCCAGTGTTCGTCAGCACCATACGGCTCAGGTGGCCGCCCGGAAGCTGCACGAGCGGAGCCTGCAGGCGCGTGCCGTTGCGGATGATGTCGCCAACGTTCGCCAGCTCTTCGTCAACTGCCTCGTAACCGGCATTCGTCGTGACATCGAGCGTGGCCTTGTACGCGCTGACTTCAATCTCGGTCGTGCCGTTCTCGTTGTACGTCAGGGCACCCGAAACACCGTCCACGCCCAGGTCAAGCTCGGCGCCCGTCCACGTCGCGTCCGTCACCGTCAGCGTGCTGGCGGCGTCGCCGACCCACGCGACCGAAGAGGCGGCGTTGAACGTGCCAGCAACCTGCACCTTCGTCGAAGCAGCAAAGATGTCGCTCAGGAGAATCGTCGAGCCGTCCTTATCCAGGATCTTGCCAGCCGCGGCATCCGGCGAGAAGCCAAACGTCAGGCTACCGAAATCGCGATCGTTCGACACGAACTTCGTGTAGGACGGGGTAGCCTGGACGTCGGCGATCGACTCACCGTCGTTCGTGGTGAACGCGAAGCTCTTGCCGCGCGCGATAAACGGCTTGAAGCCGGTCGACGCAATCTGGCCCGAGCCCGGACCGGACAGACCGGCCTGCGCCTGGGACGGCTGGTCGTAGATCGAGAACTGGCACGTAACCGCACCCTTGTCGAGAAGCTTGACGTCCGAGTCGAGGCTCAGGACATCGTTCGCCGTCGCAGGCATCGCGGCCGGGGCAACGCTGTTAGCGGCCGTGATCGAGAAAAACAGCGCGTTCGTGCCGGCGCCGTTGATGACACCGAGCGAGATGTTCGGAGACACCTCAGTGATCACGGGGTTCGAAAGCGTGACGTTCGGGCTGCACTCGAGGCGACCGTAGCGAACTTCGCCGTCGCTGAAGTTGTACCCGAGCTTCGTCTCGACGTCGTCGTTGACGTCGGTCAGGGTCGTGCCGTTGACGATTTCGACCGCGTAAATGCGGGCCGGATCCGTACCGAGCACGACGGCGCCGGCATTACCGGCCACCAGCAGGCCAGCGATAGCTGCAGCGAGCAGCTTCTTGTTCATGGACATTCAAATAGCTCCCAAGCTTAGGAATGATTCGTAGAGGAACAACACGTCAGGAGGCCACCCATCGCCTGCACGCATGTGCCGGCGCCGGCACTGGACTCGAGACTCGGGCACCCTCCGGTGCCTTCCCCCTCTCGCCCTACGCACACTTGGCGTGCGCAGCCCCCAGTCGCCGGGCGATGGTAGCCCGGCCATTTTTCAAACGTCAACGGCTGATGAATAACGATTTACTGACTTGAGTGAATGAACGGGGCGGGGGTCCCTGCGATCTGTGACCCCGATCGCCCATGCAGCAGCCGTGCCGAGCCCTTGCTGAATCATCGCTTGCTACCGCCGAACCGCGACTGGATCGCATCCGTGATCTCGCGGGCCTGCTGGGCGTCCTCGACCACGTAGGGCGTGATCAGCATCAGCAGCTCGGTCCGGGTGCCCGTGCGGCGGCGGTTCTGGAACGCGGCGCCGATCAGCGGGATGTCGCCCAGCAGCGGCACCTTGGTCTTGCCGTCCGACCGGTTGGAGGACATGAGGCCGCCCAGGAGCATGCTCTGGCCGTCGGCGAGGCTCAGGCTGGTCTGCAGGCGGCGGCTGAAGATGCTCGGCGAGGAGATCTCGCTGGTGTCCGTGGTCTGGGCCTCGCTGACCTCCTGCGTGAGCTTGAGGTCCACGCGCTGGCCCGAATGGACGACCGCCGTCAGGTCCAGCAGCACGCCGGTCTTGCGGTACTGCACCTGCTGCAGGATCGAGGGGCCTTCGTCGAAGTCGAGGTCCGGGGCGGTCGCCTGGCTGGTGATGATGGGCACCTCGGTGCCGACGTCGATGCTGGCGGATTCGCCGCTCTTCACCATCAGGCGGGGCGTGGACAGGATCGAGACCCGGCTGTCCTTGGCGAGCAGGTTCAGAACGGCGCGGGTCTGGCCCGAGCCGGACAGGGCGCGCCAGATCAGAGACCCCGCGGGCACCGTACCCCCCGCCAACGCGCCGATCGGGCCGGACATGCCCTCGAAGTTGACGTTGCGCAGAGCCCACTCGACCCCGTGGGTGAACTCGTCGGTGAGCGTGACCTCGGCGACGGTGACCTCGATGACCACCTGGCGGGCCGGCGTGTCGAGACGCGAGAGCACGCCCTGGATCGCGCGCCAGCGCTGGGCGTCACCCTGGAAGACGATGACGTTCCGGACGGGGTCCAGCGCCAGCTGGCCGCCGGGGCCGGAGATCGTGGCCGAGCGCGGGGCGCCCCCGCCACCCGTGCCACTGCCCGGTGCGAGGTCGCTCGAACCCCCTGCCGGGGCGGCTCCTGTCCCGGCCGGGCGCGCGCCACTCGTCGTGGCGGCACCACCGACCATCGCCTCGAGCACCGGCAGCATCGTCTCGACCGTCGTGTGCTTGGCGGCATACATATAGACACCGCCGCCGCCCGGCTGGTCGGTCGGCTGGTCGAGCTTGTCGACCCACTCCTGCGCGGCCTGCAGCGCCGCCGGCGACTCGCTGAAGATGATCAGCGAATTGGCCGAGGCGACGGGGACGAACGTGAGCACGCCCGTGGTGCCGGGCCCGGTGCGCACGCTGTAGCCCTCGGCGTTCAGCACGTCGCGCAGCTCCTTGGCGAGCAGGTCCGCCGGGAGGTAGAGCGGATTGATGCGCAGCGACTGCTTGTCGCGCAGCGAGGCCTTGTCGAGTGCGACCACCGCGGCGACCGCCGACTGCACCGCATCGCCCGGGCCGCTGAGCAGTAGGGCATTGGCCTCGAGCATCTCGACCACGGTGACCGGCTGGCCGTTGAGCAGCGAACGGACCTGCGCGGCGACGCGGCCGGGGTCGGAGGCGTCGAGCGGGACGGCGACGAAGGCCGCGCGCTGGCCGAGCGGCACGTCGGGCGAGGAACGGGTCACCACGACGCTGCTCGCGGCGCCCGGCACCGCGACGGGCACGAAGCGCAGCATCGAGCCGTTCGGGACGACGCGGATGCCGTAGTTGCGCAGCACCTCCGAGGCGATCCGGTAGAGGTCTTCCGGCTTGTGCGGCTCGGTCAGGCGAAGGCTCACGACGTCGGCGCGGGAGCGCACGGCCTGGTCGATGTCGAGCGCGAAGCCGAGCTCGGTGCCGAAGACGACGTTGATGAAGCTGGTGAGCGGGACGCCGTCGAGCGCGAGGCGGATCGGCTCCTTCACCGCGATCGGCGGAATCGGCGCTTCGACCGGCGCCTCCGCCACGGCCGGCGGCTGCTCGGGCGCCGACTGCTCGATCCGCGGCCGGGTCCGCGCATTCGATTCGACGAGCACGTCGCTGGTGGCGGTGTCCTGCTTGGGCTCGCGGAGGGGCTCGGGGAACCTGACCGGGCGTGCGGCGCAGGCCGCCAGCCCGGTGGCCACGAGCCCGAGCAGGAAGGCGCGCCGCCACGTGGACGTGGGGACGCATCGCGCATGCGCGGTGGACGTGGAAACTCGATTCATGGCGTCAGTCGTCTGCGGATTCGTTACAAGGGGCGATCAGGGGCCGGTGCGCAGCACCGGGTCGCCGAAAAGTTCGTGCTGCTGCTTCTTGCCGTCGCGGTCGATCCAGACGATCCGGAAGCGCTCCACCGACACGATGCGCCCGCCACCCGGCAGGGCCGCGCCGCGCTTGAGCTGGACCTCCCCGCCCCCCGGAAGCAGGAACACCGCCTTCAGACCGCTCGCCGACGCCAGAATTCCCGCCGGTACCGGAGGGGGCGGCGGAGGGGGCGGCGGCGGAGGGGGCGGAGGGGGCGGCGGCGATCCCCACGGCGCGAACTCGAGCCACAGGTGGTCCGCGAGGCGCAGGTTCGGGCCGAGGGGGCGCGGCACGCGCCACTCGGCGGCCGATGCCTCGACGGATGCCGGCACCGCCGGGGCGGCGCTCGTCAGGCGCCAGCCCCAGGCGCCGCCCGCGAATGCGGCGACGATCAGCAGCAGGTCACGCAGCCACGGCCTCATCGCGGCGCGCTCCCGGTGGACGCGGTGGCAGGCGCGTCGAACCCGGCGGTGGCCGTCGAGGCGGCGGTACCGACCTCGGCGGGGCGTGCATCGTCCGGGATGCGGTACAGCGTGCGCACGATCGCGGACACGCGCACCGGCTCGCCCTCGGCGAATTCCAGCTGTTCCACCTGCATCCATGGCAGCCCCGCGGCCAGCGCACGGGCGACGGGCGCGACGTCGAGCCGCGTGGCCACCGTGCCCTCGATGCGGCCCACGGCCTGGCGCAGGCCCGGCTCGTCGGGGATGTCGAGCACGGTCTCCACCCGCACCGTCGGCGTGGCGATCACCGCATCCTTGGCGAGCTGGTCGAGGCGCGCGAGCAGGTCCGCGCGCGCCGCGCCCTCCGTGCGGGCCTCGGGCAGCCCGGCGAGCATCGCCGAGCGCGCGGCCTCGGCGCGCCGGGCCCGGCGTGGCCAGTCGGTCTCCGCGGCGGTGGCTTCGAGGCGGGCGAGGAGCTCGGTGTCACGCGCCTGCTGCTTGGCGATCTCGACCCGCGCATCCGACACGGCGAGCACGCCGCGTGCGCCGAGGATGAGCACGACGACGAGCACGCCCCAACGCAGGCGCGCGTTCTGCCGCCATTCCTGGCGGATGCGTTCCCCCTGGCCTCCCCTCACTCCTGCGTCCCCGCTTCGCGGCTCCCGTCGTCGCCCCCGGCCCCACCCGCGCGGAATGCGGCGGGCAGCTTGAATTCGAGCCCGACGGCGTCGGGCGGCATCGGCGTGGCCTGCGCGTCCGCCAGCAGGCGCACGCGCGTGTACGCGCCGACGACCACGCGCGGGTCGAGGTCCTTAACGGCCACCTTCGCCTTGAGTACATCCCCCTGCCGGCTCCAGGCGAGCAGGCGCGCGCCCTCCCCCAGCGGAATGGTGACCGCCGGCATCAGCGAATAGTCGCTGGAGGCGCGCTGCAGGCCACGCAGGCGTTCGATCTCGGTCACCGCGGCGTCCGCGCGTTCGCGCGCATCCAGGAGGGGGGTGGCCTGCGCGCGCAGGGCGTCCATGCGCGCGACCAAGTCCTCGTGCGCGGCGCGCTCGTGCTCGTGCGCCATCACCTGCCAGCCGAGGGCCGCGGCAATACCGGCCAGCGCGACCCGCCACGCCGTGGCCTCCACCACGTCGGCGCCTCCCGCGGCGCCGCGCAGGCGGGCCCAGGGCGCGGACCACCCGAGCTGGGCCGGCACCGGCACGTCGACCGCGGCGGCGGGCGCGAGCGCCGCCGACCGGAGGAAGCGGTGCCATGCCTGCTGCGACGGCACGGCGGGCCACCACTGGCTGGCGACCAGGTCGCCGTCGCGCCAGACCTGGCCCTCCACGCCATCGAGCGTGGCGACCAGGATGGGGCCATCGGACGCCGGGCGCGCGCGGACGAGCGACTCGGGCACCCATCCGGCGCGGTCGCGCGCCGTGGCGTCTCCGCCGGGCGTCCAGCTCCAGACATGGGCGATCGCGCGATGCCAGGCGATGCGCTGCAGGGCGCTCGCCCCGTCGTCGCGCAGCAGCGCGAGGCGCGCGGCGGCGGCCCGACGGCGCTCCGGCAGGGCGGTGAAGTCAAGGCGCCGGTAATGGAGCTCCGCGCGCGGCACCACCGCCTCGGTCCGTCCGAGGGGCCCGCCCGGCTGGAGGAGCTCCGCCTTCACGCCCGCCCGGCGCCGCGTCGGCGAGAAGAGCGCTTTCAGGGAGAGGCGCTGGCGCGTCATCGAGCGGACGGGGAATCGGATACGCGGCCAGCACGGTCCATGGACCGGCCTTGTCCGCAAGGGGCGTCAATCGTACATGCAAGCGCCAGCCAACGCCTGTACGGCCCCACAAGGTAATCCTGAACGAATCGGACGGAGCAGCGAGGTAGTCGATGGCGTCGTCGCCTGGCAACCCGACGCTCGCTCGCAGTTGAGCGTCGCGCGCATTAGCGAAAGGACGAATCCTACGTTGCTGCACGAATCGCTCGCAGGCCTCGGGGCAGCCCGCAATTAATGATGGCAGAAGAGTAGCAGGCAACGCGTTTAAGTTGATCGCACCCGCATAGTATGGAGTGGAGCGCTCGATTATCGAGCGTAGGGTGGCCTCGGGAAGTCGATCCCAGCCCAGCACCGACTGTAGCTCCGTCGGTGCCAATAGACGTCGTTGAGGTGGCGCCCGCCTGCCCGCCTGCCGGTAGTGCGCGTTCTCGGCGCCAGCGAGTCGGCTTAGGCTATCGCTGTCGATGTAGTCCAGAAATGCGTCGCGCAAGCCCGGTATCGAACCCGCGGGAATATCATGCGCCTCAAGAAATCGGTCGAATTGAACTGGCGTCGGTCTAACGAGCGAGAAGAGACCGGCCTCGTCCTGCAGCGCGAATCGGGTGTCGCCCCACGCGTATTGCGTCCCGTCAACGCGTAACTCGTCACCGATAGGTTCTTTTCGCAAGCGGCCGAACTCTTCGAGAAGTGCGATCGCACGACGCACTTCGTCAATCCCCTCAACCGATAGCCCGCCTTGCGTAAATTCGCGGGTGGCCGCCAAGTACAGTAGCGTTTCGCGCGCGCGGAGCATGGCCGCGGCATCGTCGACCCGTTCGCGCTCCTCCGTGGCCGCTCGCACCTCCGCGAGCGCCCACCACGTCATCAGCCCCACGACCACCGCGATTCCGGCCAGCAGCCACAGCGTCATCGCGAGGACGAAGCCGCGTTCAGAGCGCATCGGGCGCATTCTCCTCGTCGGGCCGCAGGTATTCGCGCGGGCGCCGCGCCGCGATGATGGGGACGGTCCAGTGGATGTCCCCCTGCTCGCCGCTCGCCGTCAGGCGCACGGCGAGCGGAAGCGCGTCATCCCCCGGCTCCGGCGTCCACGCGGTAAGCCATGAGGCGTCGGGCATCAGGTAGCGGAAGGTGGCATCGCGGAGCGGGCCGCGGAGCACGGTGAGCTCGCCCGCCCGTGGATCGCGATAGACGAGCGCATCGCCGCCATCGACGGGCTCCAGGCGCCATTCCACCCGTGCGAGCCCGTGGGCGGAGAGCGGAGACAGCGTCGGCACGGTGACCGCGCGCGCTTCGCCGCGCAGCGGGCCGTAGGCATCGTCGAGGTCGGCGACCGCGCCGGCGAGCGTGTCGCGGAACCACATCTCCTGCAGCGCGGCCTCGCGCGTCGCGCGCTGGTGGCGGATCAGCGCGCTGCGCATCGCGAGCGTCTGCGTCAGCGCCTGCATCAGCGCCGCCACGAGCAGCGACACGATCACGAGGGTGACGAGCGCTTCGAGCAGGGTGAAGCCGCGGGCCGGCCGACGGCTCATAGCGTGGGGGGCTCGCGGACCTGCCGCCACGCCGCGCGCCGGGTATCGAGGGAGCGGACCCGCGTGCCCTGCGACCAGAGGTCGAGGCGCACGTCGAACAGGCTCACCTGGTAGTGGCCCGGCTCGAGGTAGCCGGTGCTGTTGTCGCGCGCGGGCTCCACCGGCTCCGCGCGCCAGCGCAGCTCGAACTCGCCGATCGCCTGCTCGCCGCTCGCCCGGGCGATCGGGTCGATCGTCTCGGCGATGGCGAGGGCTTCGCGCATCGCGGAGTCGAGCGCACGCGCCTCCTGCGCACGGCGGATCATCTGCATCGACTGCGACATCGCGGCGAACATCGCGAGCCCCGCCGCCGACAGCACCGCGAGCGCGACGATCGCCTCCAGCAGCGTGAAGCCGCGGCTAGCGCGCATCCGCCACTCCGCAGCTCGGCGCGCCGAGCGTCCACGATTCGACGGCGCCGCGGCCGGCGACGCGCACGCGCGTGGGATGGCACAGGCCCGTGTGCTCGATGCGCAGCGGCTCCTCGAGGTCGACCGTCCAGCCCTCGGGCAGCTGCAGATGGGCGGCGAGCGCCCGGCGGTCGCCGCGATCGATCGCGATGGACTCACCCGCCGAGCGTGCACGCAGCGGCAGGCCTTCGAGCGCACGCACCACGTCGGCACGCTCGCCGCTGCTGACGATCGCGTCGTACGTGCGTGCCAGGCCCGGCACGACGACGGCAGCGACGAGTCCGATCAGTGCGAGGACGATCAGCAGCTCGAGCAGGGTGAAGCCCGATGCGCGCATGGCCACCGCCTACTCGGCGGGCAGGATCCCGACGTCGGCGTCGTTGCCCTCGCCGCCCGGCTGGCCATCGGCGCCGAGCGAGTAGATCGCGAACGGCTGCCCGTCGCGCCCGGGGATCGCGTAGAGATAGGGATTGCCCCACGGATCGGCAGGGATCTCCTCGTCGAGGTACGGCCCGCGCCAGCGCGCCTTCGCCCGCTCGTCCGACGGCGCCTTGCGCAGCGCTTCCAGCCCTTCCTCGGCGGTCGGCAGGCGCCCGACTTCGAGGCGGAAGGTCTCGATGGCGCCTCGCAGCATCTTCGACTGGGTCTCCGCGACCTGCACCTTCGACGAGTCGACGCGTGCGAACAGGCGCGGGCCCACCAGGCTCGCGATGAGGCCGATGATGACCAGCACCACCAGCATCTCGAGCAGGGTGAAACCGGTCGCGTGGGGTCGGGCGGGCATGAGGGCTCCGGGGTTACAGCGGGACGTCGTTGACGCTGGTGATGGCGAGCATGATGGCCGTCACGATCGTGCCGATCACGATGCCGATGACGATGATCGCCAGGGGCTCGATCAATTGTAGCGCCCGCTTCATGCGATCCCGGCCGGTCGTCTCGTAAAGCTTCGCGAGCGCGGCGAGCAGTTTGGGCAGCTCGCCGCTCGCCTCGCCGACGGCGACCAGGTCGTAGCCGGTGGCATTGAGGGCGCGATGTTCGCGCAGGGCCGCCGACAGGGTCATGCCGGCCTTCACGGATTTCGCCACGCCCGCCAGCCGGTTCCGGAGGAAGGCGAGACGGACCGAGCCGGCCGCCAGCGCCAGCGCCCGCATGAGCTCGACGCGCGCCGTCAGCAGCGTGGCGAGCGTGCTGGACCAGCGCCCGACCTCGGCCTCGATCAGCCAGGTGCCGAGGACCGGCAGGCGGGCCGCCCACTCGGCGAGCGCCTCGCGGACGGCCGGTCGCCGCATCACGAGCACGAGGCCGACCACCGTGCCCAGGGCCGCCAGTCCCACCATGCCCGCGTTCGCGCTCATCCAGACGCCCGTGCGGATCACCCAGCGGGAAAGCGACGGCATCGTATCGCCGTGCTGCGTGAGCAGCGTGCCGAAGCGCGGCACCACCCACATGAAGATGATCGCCACCGCCGCGACGCCCGACAGCATCAGCACCGCGGGATAGACCAGCGCCGAGCGCACTTCGCCCGCCACTCGCCGGTCGTAGTCGAACTGCTCGACCGCCGCCCGCAACGACTCGGCCAGGCGCCCGGTGGCCTCGCCCGCCTGCACGAGCTGGTGGAAGTATTCGGGCACCTGCAGGCCGGACGCCCGCATCGCCGCGCTGAAGCTCTCGCCACGCCGCACCGACCGCTCCATGTCGGCGAAGGCGGCGGTCAACTGCTGGTGGTGGCTCGACTTCGCCAGCGAACCCAGGCTCACGACCAGCGCGACGCCGGATTCCAGCAGCGTGGTGAATTCCTGCATGACGAGTTGCTGCTCGCGCGCCGATGCCTTCCCGCGCCGGCGCGCGTCGAACAGCCCGGGCGCCTTCGGCCTCAGCGCGTACGGGGTGATCCCCTGCGTCGACAGCATGCGCGCGGCCTCGACCTCGGTCGCCGCCTCCACGCTGCCGGAGACGGGCTGGCCCGTCGCATCGTGAGCCTTGTAACGGAACTCCATCTCAGTCGTCCGCCGCGAGCCCGCCGGTGACGCGCACGACTTCCTCGACGGTCGTCAGACCCGCCCGCGCCTTCATCAGGCCATCCTCGCGCAGGGTGCGCCCGCCCTGCGCCGTGGCGAGCGCGCGCATGCGCTCGGCGGTGGCGCGCGCGAGCACGAGTTCCTGCAACTCGGGCGTCACGTCCACCAGTTCGTAGATGCCGACGCGGCCTCGATAGCCGGTGCCCTGGCAGCGTGGGCAGCCCGTGGCCTGCATCCATCGCGCCGGGCCGGGCTCGTCGGGCTCGATGGCCTCCACGAGGCGCTCGATCGCCGGCAGCACCTCGGCCGGGCGGCAGCACTCGCACAGGCGGCGGACGAGGCGCTGCGCCTGCACCGCGCGCACGCTGGTGGCGACGAGGAACGGCTCGACGCCCATGTCGATCAGGCGCGTGAACGCGCTGACGGCGTCGTTGGTGTGCAGCGTCGAGAGCACGAGATGGCCGGTAAGCGCGGACTGCACGGCGATCTCCGCCGTCTCCAGATCGCGGACCTCGCCGATCATGATGACGTCCGGATCCTGCCGGAGGATCGCGCGCAGCGCGCGGGCGAACGTGTAGCCGATCTCCGCGCTCGCCTGGATCTGCGTGACGCCCGGCACCTGGAACTCGACGGGATCCTCGACCGTGATGATCTTGCGGTCCCGCTGGTTCATCTCGGCGAGCGTGCCGTACAGCGTGGTCGACTTGCCCGAGCCGGTCGGGCCGGTGACCAGCACGATGCCATGGGGCTCGCGCGCCCAGGCGCGGAACAGCTCGAGGTCGCGGCGGCGGAAGCCCAGCCGCTCGAGGCTCAGGTCCTTGCGTTCCTTCGGCAGCAGGCGCATCACCAGCGATTCGCCGTGCACGGCCGGCACCGACGAGACGCGGATGTCGACCTCGCGGCCGCTCACTCGCGTGCTGAGGCGGCCGTCCTGCGGCAGGCGGCGCTCGGCGATGTCCATGCCGGAGATGAGCTTGATGCGCGAGGCGACGGCCGGATACCGGCCCGTGGGCAGGCTCAGTCGCGTATGCAGGATGCCGTCGATGCGGAAGCGCACATGGAACACCTGCTCTTCCGGCTCGACGTGGATGTCCGACGCGCGCTGGTCCATCGCCTGCGCGAGCACGTTGTTGACCAGCTCGATGACCGGCGCCTCCTCGGCGAGCTCGCGCAGGTGGCTCACGTCGTCGTCGCCGTCGTCCGCCTGGCGCGAGCCGCGGCCGAGCAGGTCGACGAGGCGGTCGAGGTCCTGCGTGCGCGCCAGTCGCCAGCTCCAGTCGAACGCGGCGAGGCGCCGCGCGAGCAGTTCGTTCACTGCCGGATCCAGCGGATCGCGCGCGACCACGATCGTGGCGCCCTCGGCCGTCGTCCAGGCCACCACGCCGTGGTCGACCCACCAGGCCGGCGCGAGTCCCGACGCGCTCGTGGGTGCGGCGATGGCCGCGGCGTCGGCAGGCCATTCGTCGCCCGCCAGGACCGGAATGCCCAGCTGCGCGGCGAGGACCGGCAGCAGCGACTCCTCCGAGAGCGCGCCGAGGCGCACGAGGATGCTGCCCAGCCGCCCGCCGAACTGCTGCTGGAACGCGAGCGCCTTGGCGACGTCCGGCGGCCCGATGATCCCCCGCTCGACGAGCAGGTCGCCGATCCGCTGGAGGTGGACCGGCGCGGAGGACGGGAGGCGGGTTTCAGGAGTGGCCATGGCAGCGAGGACGCGGGCCGACGTGACGGCCCGGCGTTGAGAGGAGGAATGGAACATGCGCCGGCCGGCAGGCGGGGCGATGCCCGCGCGAGCGGAACGCGCCGCGCGCGCCGTCGACGCCCGGACCCGTCATTGGACCCGGCGCCGCAGGAAATTGAGCAGGTCGATCCGGGTGATCAGCCCGAGGAAGCGACCCCCGTCCATCACGATGGCCACGTGCCCGCGGTCGAACACCGGCAGCAGCGCCTCGATCGGCGAGTGCACGTCGACCTTGTCGAGCTTGCTCACCATCGCGGTCGACACGGGGTCGCGGAAGCGCTGCTCGTCGCCGTAGACGTGCAGCAGGATGTCGGACTCGTCGACGATGCCGATGAGCTCCTCGCCGTCCATCACCGGCAGCTGCGACACGTCGTAGAGCTTCATGCGCTGGTAGGCGGTGACCAGCAGGTCCTTCGGGCCGACCACGACGGTGTCGCGCTGCGAGTACGGGCGTAGGATCAGGTCGCGCAGGTCGCCGGTCTTCTCGCGTTCGAGGAAGCCGTTGTCGAGCATCCAGTAGTCGTTGTACATCTTCGACAGGTACTTGTTGCCCGTGTCGCAGACGAAGACCAGCACCTTTTTCGGCGTGGTCTGCTCGCGGCAGTAGCGCAGCGCCGCGGCGAGCAGCGTGCCGGTCGACGAGCCGCCGAGAATGCCCTCCTTCTCCAGCAGCTCGCGCGCGGTGAGGAAGCTCTCCTTGTCGGGGATCGCATAGGCCTTCTTGACCCGCGAGAAATCCGAGATCGACGGCAGGAAGTCCTCGCCGATGCCCTCGACCATCCAGCTGCCGCTCTTCTCCGACAGCGTGCCGCGGTTGATGTACTCCTCGAGGATCGAGCCGACCGGATCGGCCAGCACCAGCTCGGTCTGCGGCGACTCTTTCGCGAAGCAGCGCGACAGTCCCGTCATCGTGCCGGAGCTGCCGCAGCCGAAGACGATCGCGTCGAGCCCGCCGACCTCGGCCATCTGCTCGAGGATCTCGGGGCCGGTGCCGAACTCGTGCGCAGCGGGGTTGTCGGCATTGCCGAACTGGTTGATGAAGTAGGCGCCCGGCGTCTCGCGCGCGATGCGCTCGGCCATGTCCTGGTAGTAGTCGGGATGGCCCTTGGCGACGTCGCTGCGGGTGAGGACCACCTGCGCGCCCATCGCCTTGAGGTTGAAGATCTTCTCGCGGCTCATCTTGTCGGGCACGACGAGCACGAGCCGGTAACCCTTCTGCTGCGCGACCAGCGCCAGGCCGATGCCGGTATTGCCGGCGGTGCCCTCCACCAGCGTGTCGCCGGGCTTGATGTCGCCGCGTCGCTCGGCGGCTTCGATCATCGCCAGCCCGATGCGGTCCTTGACCGATCCGCCCGGGTTCTGGCTCTCGAGCTTGAGGTAGAGCTCGCAGACGCCCGTGTCGAGGCGCTGCGCCTTGACGATCGGCGTGCGGCCGACCAGCTCGAGGACGGTCTGATGGATGGGCATGGCGGATCCGTGCGGCCGGAATTCCCGCCATTCTAGCGGGCGGGGCCCATCCCCCCGCCGCGCCATCGCCACCCGCGGGCGGCGACGGCGCGCGTTCCCGTCGTCAGTGGAGACTCATCGTGTCGGCCATGCGGACCAGGCGGTCCTTGGCGGCGAGCTTCTGGCGCTTCATCTGGGTCAACGTGAGGTCGTCGACCGGATTGATCCCGAGTTCGGCGTTCATGACCCGCCGGTCGAGCTCCTTGTGGTGCTGGTAGAGCTGCTTGAACTCGGGATTGGACTTGAGCAGTGAATCGAGCTCGTCCGCGGACCGTTCTTCGAACATGCAAACCTCCTCGGCACTTGCAGCCCGGCGGCATCGACCGCCGGAGACGGTGATGACCGTGCCGCATGCCGCGGGCAGTGCCGGCGGCGTGCGACCCGGCGTCGTGGGGATACGAAAAGCGCGTCCCTCGACTCGAACCTACTCCCCGCCCTGTCCCCCGGCAAGCGGCACTGGAGGCACGCCGACGACCGGTCACGGAGGCGTTCAGCCAGCCGTGACCAGCGCGTTAACCAATTGATGCAAAACGGTTATTTCGTCTGGACGACGATCTCGACGCGACGATTCTTCGCGCGCCCGGCGGCACTTGCGTTGTCCGAGACGGGCTGGGCGGCGCCGCGGCCTTCAGCCTCGATCCGGGCAGCGGGAACGCCGGCCTGCACGAGCGCGCGTCGGACGGCCTCGGCCCGCCGCTCGGACAGCGCGAGGTTGGCCTGCGCATCGCCCTGCGCATCGGTGTGCCCCTCCACGCGGACCCCGGACGCCTGCGCGAGGTCGACATAGGCCGCGAGCGCCTTCAGGCGGGCGAGCGCGGCGGCGGTGAGGGTCGACTGCCCGGACGGGAATGCATCCCCGGCCAGCGTGAAGACCTCGCCGCGTTCGGTCCGCCTCACCGGCGGCAGCTCGGCCCCGGCGACGAGCGCCGCTTCCTCGCGCGCCAGGGCCAGCTCCTTCTCGCGGGCCGCGCTCACGCGCGCCGCCTGCTGTGTCGTCGCGCCCTGCAGCGCCTGTTCGGCCTGCTGGCGCGCCTGTTCCTCCGCGAGGGCCTGCTGGCGCAGGCGCTCGGCTTCCTCGGCCCGCACCTGCGCTTCCAGGCGCAGGCGATCGGCCTCGGCACGCGCCTCGGCCGCTTCGCGCCGGGTGGCTTCGAGCTGCAGGTCGCGCGCCTCGCGTTCCAGGCGCTCGGCGTCGCGCTCCACCGCCTGCGCCCACGCGGCAGCCTCCGCCGCACGCACGCGGCGGTCGGCGATCGACTCGGCTTCGGCCCGGTCGCGGCTGCGCGCCTGCGCGAGCGCATCGAGCGCCTGCTGCGCCTGCAAGCGCTCCAGCGCCGCGAAGGTATTCAAGCGTGGATCGGCGGCGAGGGCCTGGAGCCGCGCGGCGTAGGCGCCGGCCGTCGCGCCGGGCTCGGGAGGCAGCGGCATGTCGGTGGCGGCGTCGGCGGCCAGCCGCGCCTGCAGCTCCGAGACTTCGGCGCGGCGCTGCGCATGCAGCGCGCGGGCGGCCGCCGCCCGGCTGCGGGCATGGGCGAGGTCGCCCTCCGCGGCGGCGCGGAGCGCGAGGCGGCGGGCGTCCTCGTCGTCCCCGGCCGACATCGCGGCCTGCGCCTGCGCCAGAGCCGAACGGGCCGCGGCGATCTCGGCGCCCGCGTACTGGTCGGCATCGGCGGCATCGGCGCGCGCCACGGCCTGCTGCGCGGCGGCCAGCTCGCTGGTCGGCGGGGGCAGGCTGGCGCAGCCCGTGATCGCCGAAGCGAGCACCAGTGCAACCAGCGCGTGGCGCAAGTGTGCGAGAGTTGAGGTCATTGGGGTCCGGACCGTTGTCGTGGGGACGCGCGGTCATTGTGGCCACGCCGGTCGAACCGGCGCAAACCGCGACACATCTCTAGGAGACCGCATGGATATCGGCTACTTCCTGAAGCTGATGACGGAGAAGAACGCGTCGGACATGTTCCTGACGACCGGCGCGCCCGTGTACATCAAGGTCGAAGGGAAGCTGCAGCCGCTCGGCAACACCGGCCTGCCGCCGGGCATGGTCAAGAAGATCGCCTACTCGCTGATGGACGAGGGCCAGGTGCCGGAGTTCGAGAAGACGCTCGAGCTCAACATGGCCTACGCCCTGCCCGACTCCGGGCGCTTCCGCGTCAACGTCTTCAAGCAGCGCGGCGAAGTCGGCATGGTGATCCGCGCGATCAAGAGCGTGATCCCGTCGATCGAGGAGCTGCAGCTGCCGCAGGTACTCAAGGACATCATCATGTCCCCGCGCGGACTGGTGCTGATCGTCGGCTCCACGGGCTCGGGCAAGTCGACCACGCTCGCCTCGATGATCGACTACCGCAACACGCACCAGAACGGGCACATCCTCACCATCGAGGACCCGATCGAGTTCCTGCACCGGCACAAGAAGTCGATCGTCAACCAGCGCGAGGTCGGGCTGGACACGCACACGTTCCACAACGCGCTGAAGAACGCGATGCGCGAGGCGCCCGATGTCATCCTGATCGGCGAGATCCTCGACGCGACGACGATGGAAGCCGCGATCGCCTTCGCCGAGACCGGCCACCTGTGCCTGGCGACGCTGCACTCGAACAACGCCGACCAGACACTCGAGCGCATCCTCAACTTCTTCCCCGAGTCCGCGCACAAGAACGTGCTGATGAACCTCGCGCTCAACCTGCGCGCGGTGGTGAGCCAGCGCCTCGTGCCGGGCGTGGACGGACGCCGCCTGCCGGCGACCGAGGTGCTCATCAACACGCCGCACGTGCGCGACCTGATGCGTCGCGGGCAGGTGCACGAGATCAAGCAGGCGATGGAGGAATCGCTGGAGGAAGGGATGGAGACCTTCGACCAGTGCCTGTTCCGCCTGCAGAAGGAGGGGCGCATCGAGATGGAGGACGCGCTGCGCGCGGCCGACTCGCGCGACGGCCTCGCCCTGCGCTTCCGCCTCTCCGAGGGCGCGGGCGCCGAGCACGATCCGTACGCGGACGTGTTCGATCCGATGGCGCAGTGAGGGTGCCGTCCGGCTGAACGCGTCGCGGGTGCGCGCCCGCCTGCGTGTCGCTATGCGGCCGCGGGTGCGTCCGGCTGCTTCTCCGGCCGCGCCGCGTCGAAGGCCGGCAGCGCCAGGCATGCGCGCTCGATGCGCGAGATCGTCGGAAAGCGCTGCATGTCGACGCCGAAACGGCGTGCGTTGTAGACCTGCGGGACGAGGCAGCAGTCGGCGAGCGTGGGCGTGTCGCCTTCGCAGAATTCGCCGGTCGCGGGGTGATCGTCCAGCGTCGCTTCGAGCGCCGCGAAGCCCTGCACGATCCAGTGCCTGACCCACTCGTCGCGCTCGGCCTGGGGCACGCCCCACTCGTTCTCGAAGTACTGCAGCACGCGGAGGTTGTTCAGCGGATGCACGTCGCAGGCGATGAGCTGCGCGATGGACCGCACGCGTGCGCGGTCGCGGCTGAGCGCCGGCAGCAGCGCCGGCTGCGGCCACGTCTCGTCGAGGTATTCGAGGATCGCCAGCGACTGCCGCACCTTGCGCACGCCGTGCTCGAGCACGGGCACGAGCCGCTGCGGATTGGTCTCGGCGAAGTCGGGACGGTGCTGCTCGCCGCCGTCGCGCACCAGGTGCACCGGCACGGTCTCGTAGCGCAGTCCCTTGAGGGCGAGGCCGATGCGCACGCGGTAGGCCGCGCTCGACCTCCAGTACGAATGCAGGCGCAGGGGCTCGGTCACGCGACGGCTCGCTCAGGCATGGCCCTGCACCTTAGCCGGGCGGGCGTGTGCATGCCATGCCGCCCGCCGGTGGCTGGCTGCCGGCCGGCGGCACTCAGCCGGCATGCGGCTCGATGCGCTGCTCGATCGCCCCGAAGATGCTGGCGCCGCCGCGGTCGAGCATCTCGATGCGGACCGTGTCGCCGAACTTCATGAACGGGGTGTGGGGCTTGCCGTGCTCGAGCGTCTCGACGGTGCGCTTCTCCGCGAAGCACGACGCGCCGAGCGAGGTGTCCTCGTTCGCCACGGTGCCCGAGCCGACGATAGTGCCGGCCGAGAGCGGTCGCGTCTTCGCCGCGTGCGCGACGAGCTGCGCGAACGAGAACTGCATGTCGACGCCCGCCTCCGGCGCGCCGAACCACTCGCCGTTGATGTGCGTCAGCAGCGGCAGGTGCACCTTGCTCTCGCGCCATGCGTCGCCGAGCTCGTCGGGCGTCACGAACACCGGGCTGAGCGCCGAACGCGGCTTGCTCTGCAGGAAGCCGAAGCCCTTGGCGAGCTCGTCGGGAATCAGGTTGCGCAGGCTCACATCGTTGACGAGGCCGACGAGCTGGATATGCCCGGCCGCGTCTTCGGGCGAGACCGCCATCGGCACGTCGTCGGTGATGACCACGACCTCGGCTTCCAGGTCGATTCCGTAGTCCTCGCTCGGAACGCGCACCGGATCACGGGGCCCGTAGAAACCGGCACTGACCGCCTGGTACATCAGCGGATCGACATAGAAGCTCTCGGGCACCTGCGCGCCGCGGGCGCGGCGGACACGCTCGACGTGAGGCAGGTAGGCCGAGCCGTCGACGAACTCGTAGGCCCGCGGCAACGGCGCGGCGAGCTGCGCGGGATCGACATCGAACGCACCCTCGACCCTGCCCTCGTTGAGCGATTCGTAGAGTGCGTTGAGCCGCGGGGCGACGTTCGACCAGTCCTCGAGCGCGCGCTGCAGCGTCGGCGCGATGCCGTCGGCGCGGACGGCGCGGGCCAGATCGCGCGAGACCACGATCAGCGTGCCGTCGCGGCCGCCTTCCTTGAGGGAACCCAGCTTCATCGGATGCTCCAGAGCGCAGCGCGGTCGCGCGATGGTTTCAATTGTAACGACCGACGCGGCGGCTGAGGCGGCGCGGCTCCATCGTCCGGTCGCGGGCGCGCCGTCATCCGTCGGCGGGTCGATGCGGGGCTGCGCCCTGCCGGCCGCCCGTGCCCAGGCTGATCGGCGTGCCGCGCGTCGGGTCCGCCCGGCGGGTTCGCGGCTGTGCGCTCCGGCTAGGCGTCCCCTTGGAATCCCGCGGCGCGATACGTCAGCACGAGGGTGTCGCGATGTCCCGGCGCGGCCGCATCGACCGGCTGGATGGGCGTCGATTCGTGGATCACCCGGGCGTCATCGAGCAGCAGCGCGGACCACGGCTCCTCGAGCGTGAAGCGTTCGCCACGCGGACCGTCGGCCTCGAAGACACGGGTCTCGCCGCCCTTGATCGCGGACCGCGCGACGAGCAGCACGGCGACGAAGTCCACGCCGTCGCGATGCGCACCCTCGGGGGTCGGCCGCCCGACCCCGTCGGCGGTGTCGATCCGGAACTGATGGGCTTCGACATGCCAGCGAGGCGCCGGGCGCACCTGCGCGAACACCTCGCCGAGGCCCGCGACCAGCGCACCGAAGGCCGGCGCGGCGGCCACTTCGGGGAGCATCGGCGCGAACCAGCGGTGCATCCCGCCATGCAGGGCGTTGTAGTCGACCGACTGCCAGTGCGCGCGGTGCGGCACCTGCGTGAGGCGTCCCGACTCGACCACGAAACAGGTATGGCGTCTCCGCCGGTAGCGGCCGCCGTCGCGCAGGTAGGCATCCGGTTCGAGGGACTCCCAGGTCGGCGCCAGCGCCGCCAGTGCCGGGGGCGTCGTGCCACACAGCGCTGCGACGCCGGCCGCGCCGACGATGGCATACCCCTGTTCGCGCATCCGCGCGGTGGCCGCCTCCGGTGGCACGACCGGCGGGAGGAAGCGCATCACCACGGCATCGTCTCCCGAAAACGCGAAGACCCGCACGCGGCGGGTCTTCGGATGACCGGCGGACCGGTCGGTATATGGCAGCCCCGGATGGATTCGAACCACCGAATGCCTGAGTCAGAGTCAGGTGCCTTACCGCTTGGCGACGGGGCTATGGAGCGAATTCTAGCGCGGTGGATGCTGACGGCAAGTGCGTCAGCATCCTGCGAAGCGCGATTAGCGCTTCGAGAACTGCGTGGCGCGGCGGGCCTTGTGCAGGCCGACCTTCTTGCGCTCGACCTCGCGGGCGTCGCGCGTCATGAAGCCGGCGCGGCGCAGGTCGGTCTTGAGCGCTTCGTCGTACTCGACCAGCGCGCGGGCGATGCCGAGGCGGATCGCACCGGCCTGGCCGGTGATGCCGCCGCCGGCGACCGTGACCACGACGTCGAACTTGTCGGTCGAGTTGGTCAGCTCGAGCGGCTGGCGCACGATCATGCGCGCCGTCTCGCGGCCGAAGAACTCGTCCAGCGGACGCTGGTTGACGGTGATCTGGCCCGAACCCTTGCGCAGGAACACGCGGGCGGTGGAGGACTTGCGGCGGCCGGTGCCGTAATTCTGATTGGTAGCCATGACTTAGATATCCAGGACCTGCGGCTGCTGGGCGGCGTGCGGATGCTCGGCGCCGGCGTAGACCTTGAGCTTGCGGTACATCGCGCGGCCCAGCGGGCCCTTGGGCAGCATGCCCTTGACGGCGATCTCGATCACGCGCTCCGGATGGCGCTCGAGCGCCTGCGCCAGGGTCTCCGTCTTGAGATTGCCGACGTAGCCCGTGAAGCGGTGGTACTTCTTGTCCTGCAGCTTGTTGCCCGTGACCGCGATCTGGCCGGCATTGACGACGACGATGTAGTCGCCGGTGTCGACGTGCGGGGTGTAGACGGGCTTGTGCTTGCCGCGCAGGCGGCGGGCGAGCTCCGAGGCCAGGCGGCCCAGGTTCTTGCCGGTGGCATCGACGACGTACCAGTCGCGCTGGACGGTCTCGTTCGTGGCGGTAAAAGTCTTCATGGCTGAACCTTGCTGGGGTGCCTGGTCGGGCTGATTGGGAGGCCGGGGCCGTCCGAACTTCGCCACGCGTTTTGTGGAACGGTGCAACAAAGAAGCGGAAGTCTAGCCCGGGGCGCGGGCGCGTGCAAGCCGCGTCAAGACAGCGCGACCACGGCCGATTCAGGCCCAGGCGGCCGCGGACGTCCTGCGCCAGGGCGCGCCGCCGACGCGGCGGCGACCCGCCCCCACTAGACTGGCGCCATGACCACCCGCCGCCTCTCCGCCCTCGACCGCTGGCTCGACACCGCCCAGCGCGCCCTCGAGACCGTCGCCGGCGACCCGCCGGCCCTCCGGCGCAATCCGGCGCAGGACCACCCGGAGATCGTGCTGGACGACGCCGATCGCCGCCACGCCGCGGGGCTCATGCGCATCAACCATGTCGGCGAGGTCTGTGCGCAGGCGCTCTACGTCGGGCAGGCGGCCGTCGCCCGCGACCCACGCACGCGCGGCCACCTGATGCATGCCGCGCAGGAGGAGACCGACCACCTGGCCTGGTGCGCGGAGCGCCTTCGGGAGCTCGACAGCCGCCCGAGCCTGCTCAATCCGCTGTGGTACGCCGGCGCCTATGCGATCGGCACCGTCGCCGGGCTGCGCGGGGACGGCTGGAACCTCGGCTTCGTGGTCGAGACCGAGCGGCAGGTGGAGGCGCACATCGACGAGCACCTCGAATCCCTCCCGCCCGCCGATGCGCGCAGCCGCGCGATCCTCGAGGTGATGAAGGCCGATGAGGCGCGGCATGCCGACAATGCGGAGGCCGCCGGGGCACGCCGCCTGCCCGTGCCAATTCCGCAGGCCATGGCGATGGCCTCGAACGTGATGAAGGCAGTCGCGTACCGCGTGTAAGGACCGTCGCGGAGGCCCGGTCGCGCCACTCCGGAGATCCGCCACATCCCGGCGTTGGCAGCGCCCATGAAAAAGGCCGGCTGACGCCGGCCTTCTTTTTCGTCGGGACGCCCGATCAGTCGACCAGGTTGCGCCCGTGGTAGAGCTCCTCGATCTCGCGCTTGAGGCGCGCCTCGACCTTCATGCGGTCCTTGAACGAGAGGTTCTTCGCCTTCTCCTCGAACAGGTACGTGTCGAGGTCGAACTCCTTCAGGTGCATCTTCGTGTGGAAGATGTTCTCCTGGTAGACGTTCACGTCGATCATCTCGTAGCGGTTGCGCACGTTCTTCGCCAGGTAGTCCTGGATCGAATTGATCTTGTGGTCGATGTAGTGCTTCTTGCCCTTCACGTCTCGCGTGAAGCCACGGACGCGGTAGTCCATGATCACGATGTCGGACTCGAAGCTCTCGATCAGGTAGTTCAGCGCCTTCAGCGGCGAGATGACGCCGCAGGTGGCCACGTCGATGTCGGCGCGGAACGTCGCGATGCCGTTGTCCGGATGGGTCTCCGGATACGTGTGCACCGTGATGTGCGACTTGTCCATGTGCGCGACCACGGCATCGGAGATCAGCTCCTTGCCGGCGTCGCGCTTGTCGATGACCGGCTCCTCGGAGATAAGGATCGTCACGGACGCGCCCTGCGGGTCGTAGTCCTGGCGCGCGATGTTCAGGATGTTGGCGCCGATGATGTCGGCGACGTCCGTCAGGATCTGGGTCAGGCGATCGGCGTTGTACGCCTCGTCGATGTACTGGATGTAGCGCTGGCGCTCATCCTCGGAGGCGGCGTAGGAGATGTCGTAGATGTTGAACGACAGCGCCTTGGTCAGGTTGTTGAATCCCTGGAGCCGCAGGCGCGGCAGTGGCTTGACCACGTGCATGGATCCCGGTGGGCGTGAAGAGCGCGGGATTATGGGGCATGCGGGGTGACGGGGGAACGAATGGCGGCGGAACGACGCCGCCCGCCGGTCGAGCCAAAAAGGTGACGGGATTGGCCCTTCGAGGGTGATCGCTTATATAGTCGGTGAAATCCCCCGGAAAACGCCCATGTCCCCCGACCTGGCCTATCCGCACGTGGCCCGACGCGCGCAGAGCCCCCTGCTGCCGGACGCCGCGGCGATCGACCGCTTCCTGGCGCATTGCCACCGCCGGCGCTATCCCTCACGGACCGACGTCTTCCGGCCTGGCGACGCTGCGACCACCCTCTACTACGTGATCTCCGGCTCGGTGAGCATCATCAACGAGGAAGAGGACGGCCGCGAGCTCGTTCTGGGCTACTTCGGGCCCGGGCAGTTCGTGGGCGAGATGGGCCTGTTCATCGAGAGCGACAAGCGCGAGGTCACGCTGCGGACCCGCACCGCCACCGAGCTCGCCGAGATCGGCCATGAGCGGTTCTACGACCTGCTGCTGACGCGCCTGTCGACCGACGCGCCGAAGCTGCTGTATTCGATCGGCGCGCAGATCTCCCGCCGCCTGCTGGACACCTCGCGCAAGGCCGGGCGCCTGGCCTTCCTGGACGTCACCGACCGGATCATCCGCACCCTGCATGACCTGGCCAAGGAACCCGAGGCCATGAGCCATCCGCAGGGCACCCAGATCCGCGTCTCCCGCCAGGAGCTCTCGCGCCTGGTCGGCTGCTCGCGCGAGATGGCCGGCCGCGTGCTCAAGAAGCTGCAGGCCGACGGCGTGCTGCACGCCCGCGGCAAGACCGTCGTGCTCTACGGCACCCGCTGAGCATGGCGGGCGAGACGATCGACGGGGTCCGGGTCCGCGATGCGCGGATCGGGGACGCCGCCGACGTCGCCACGCTGCTCCAGACCCTGGGCTATCCGTGCGACCGCGACGAGGCGGCCGACCGCATCGCGATGGTGCTGGCCGATCCGCGGCAGCGCCTGCTGCTGGCGGAAATCGGCGGCCACGCCTGCGGGCTGGCCGGCATGGACCTGCGCTATTCGCTGGTGCGCGGCACCGAGCAGGCGCGGATCACCGCGCTCGTCGTCGCGCCGGACTGCGAGCGGCAGGGCGTGGGCCGGCGGCTGCTGCGGGAGGTCGAGGCGATCGCCCGGCAGGCCGGTGCGGCGCGGATCGAGGTGACCAGCGCCGCCAGCCGCGACAGCGCGCACGCCTTCTACCACGGCTGCGGCTATGCCGACGGCTCGCGCCACTTCGTGAAGCTGCTCGGCGACTGAGCCGGGGCGCAGGGCTCGCCATGCCGCGGCTCAGACCGGCTCGCCGCCTCGGTCCGCGCAGCCCCAGTTGAGGATCGGGGTCCCCTCCGGGAGCACGCGTCGGAACAGGTCGACGCGCTCGGCTTTCGGGTTCACCACCACCGGCGCCCGGGCGGCCTGCAGCAACGGCAGGTCGGCCGTGCTGTCCGAATACGCGACCGCCACCTCGCCCACGAAACCCGCCTCGCGCAGCATGCGCATCTTCATCGCGTGGTGGCAGTGGCGCGTCGCGATCACCGCGCCGAAGCGGCGGCCGACCTGGGTCCCCACCACCGGCACGTCCTCGTGGGCGACGAAGGCGAGGATCGCGCGCGCCAGCTCGGGCGGTGCGCCCGTGGCGACGACGACGCGATCGCCCGCCTCGCGGTGGCGGTGGAGCGCCGCCAGCCCGACGCGCAGCAACCGCGGCCGGATCGCCTCCGTGTTGGCGGCGACGTAGCGGTCGATCAGCTCGTCGAGGTCGCGCCGGCGCTGGAAGCCGATCGTGCCCACCCAGATGTAGGCGCCGATCCCCCGCCGGCGCGTCGGCAGCCACGCGATCATGGGACCCGCCACCGGCGTGATCAGCAGCGCGAGCAGCGTGCGCCACCGGCTGCGCCGGATCATCCAGCGGATCAGGTGGCTGCCCGAATCGCCGTCGTAGAGCGTGTGGTCGAAGTCGAAGACGACGAGCGGAGCATCCGCCTGCGTGGCGGGATAGCGCGGGCCGGCGACGCTCATGCGAACAGGCGGCGCAGCGCCGCACCCGGGTCGGCCTCGCGCATGAAGCTCTCGCCGACGAGGAACGTCCCGATGCCGGCGTCACGCATCTTCGCCACGTCCGCGGGGGTCGCGATGCCGCTCTCGGTGACGAGGATGCGGTCGGGCGGAACGGCGGGTTTGAGCGCGAGCGTGGTGTCGAGCGAGACCTCGAACGTGCGCAGGTTCCGGTTGTTGACGCCGATGAGCTCGCAGTCGGTCTGCAGCGCGCGCTCGAGCTCGTCGATGTCGTGCACCTCGACCAGCACGTCCATGCCGAGCTCGGCCGCGAGGTTGGCCATCTCGATCATCGGGCCGTCCTCCAGCGCGGCGACGATCAGCAGGATGGCGTCCGCGCCGATGAAGCGCGCTTCGTAGACCTGGTAGGGGTCGACGGTGAAGTCCTTGCGCAGGATCGGCAGCGCGCAGGCGCGATGTGCCAGGCCCAGGTAGAGGTTGCTGCCCTGGAAGAAGTCGACGTCGGTCAGCACCGAGAGGCAGGCCGCGCCGCCCGCCTCGTAGCTGCGCGCGATCTGCGTGGGATCGAAGTCGGGGCGGATCAGCCCCTTCGACGGGCTGGCCTTCTTCGCTTCCGCGATGACCGCCGCTTCGCTCGACGCGTGCCTGCGACGGATCGCGTCGACGAAGCCACGCGTGGCCGGCAGGTCGCGCACGCGCGCCTTGAGGTCGTCGAGCGAGCGCACGCGGCTGCGCTGCTCGATCTCCTCGACCTTGCGCGCGAGGATGGTGGTGAGGATGTCGCTCATCGATCGGCCCTGCGGGAATAGGCGCGCTCGACCTTCGCGATGCGCACTTCGAAGTGGTCGTACCAGTGGGCGCGGCCCCGCTCGCGCGTCGCGCGGTGCTCGGCGTGTTCGCGCCAGGCGGCGATCGAGGCCTCGTCCGTCCAGTAGGAGACGGTGATGCCCAGCCCGTCGTCGCCGCGTGCGGACTCCGCCCCGAGGAAGCCCGGCTGCGTACGCGCGAGCGCCAGCATCCGCTCGGCGGCCTCGCCGTAGGCGGCGCCGTCGTCGGCCGTGCGGCGCGAGGTGAAGACCACCGCCCAGTACGGTGGCGACGGTGTGTCGGCGAAGCCCGCCCTCATGCCGCGCCGAGCTCCCGCGTGGCGGCGACGAAGGCATCGAGCTTCGCGCGCGCGGCCCCGGAGGCGATCGTGCGGCGCGCGAGCGCGATGCCGTCGGCGATCGACGCGCTCACCCCCGCGACGTAGAGCGCCGCACCGGCGTTGAGGGCGACGATCTCGCGCGGCAGCCCCGGCGCGTCGTCCAGCGCGAGCATCATCATGGCGCGCGATTCCGCGGCGTCGGCGACGCGCAGGTTGCGGCTGGCGGCCATCGCGATGCCGAAGTCCTCGGGATGCACCTCGTACTCGCGCACCACGCCGTCGCGCAGCTCGCCCACGAGCGTGCCGGCACCCAGGGACAGCTCGTCCATGCCGTCCCGGCCCCAGACGACCAGCGCGCGCTCGGCGCCGAGCTCCTGCAGCACGCGCACCTGGATGCCGACGAGGTCGGGATGGAAGACGCCCATGAGGATGTTCGGCGCGCCGGCCGGATTCGTCAGGGGCCCCAGGATGTTGAACAGCGTGCGCACACCCATCTCGCGACGCACCGGCGCGACCTGCTTCATCGCCGGATGGTGCAGCGGCGCGAACATGAAGCCGATGCCGGTGCGCGCGATGCACTGGGCCACGCGCTCGGGCGGCAGCTCGATGAGCGCGCCGAGCGACTCGAGCACGTCCGCGCTGCCCGAACTCGACGAGACGCTGCGTCCGCCGTGCTTGGCGACCTTCGCGCCCGCGGCCGCCACCACGAACATGCTCGCGGTGGAGATGTTGAACGTGCTCGCACCGTCGCCGCCGGTGCCCACGATGTCGACCAGGTGCTCTCGATCGGCGACCTGCACCGGAAGCGAGAACTCGCGCATCACCTGCGCCGCGCCGGCGATCTCGCCGACCGTCTCCTTCTTGACGCGAAGGCCCGTGAGGATCGCCGCGGTCATCGTCGGGCTGACCTCGCCGCGCATGATCATGCGCATCAGCTCGACCATCTCGTCGTGGAAGATCTCGCGGTGCTCGATCGTGCGCTGCAGCGCCTGCTGGGGGGTGATCGGCACGCTCAACGCTCCAGGAAGTTCTTCAGCAGCGCATGGCCGTGCTGCGTGAGGATCGATTCGGGATGGAACTGGACCCCTTCGACCGGGTGCTCGCGATGGCGCAGGCCCATGATCTCGTCGAAGCCGCCGGCCTCGTCCTCGGTCCATGCCGTGATCTCGAGCGATGCCGGCAGGGTGTCGCGCGCGACGACCAGCGAGTGGTAGCGCGTCGCCTCGTACGCGTCGGGCAAGCCCGCGAACACGCCCTGCCCTTCGTGGCGGATGCGCGAGGTCTTCCCGTGCATGATCGTCTTCGCGCGCACCACGTCGCCGCCGTAGGCCTGCCCGATGCCCTGGTGGCCCAGGCACACACCGAGGATCGGCGTGCGCGGCCCGAGCTCGCGGATCACGTCGACCGAGATGCCGGCCTCGTTCGGCGTGCACGGGCCCGGGGAGATGACGATGCGCTCCGGCGCCAGCGCCTCGACCTGCGGCACGGACAGTTCGTCGTTGCGCACGACCCTCACCTCGGCCCCCAGCGCCTGCAGGTACTGCACGAGGTTCCAGGTGAAGCTGTCGTAGTTGTCGATCATCAGCAGCATGTCAGAGCCCCTTCGCCGCCTGCGCCACCGCGCGGAACAGTGCGCGGCCCTTGTTCATCGTCTCCTCCCATTCCTTCTGCGGGTCGGAGTCGTAGACGATGCCCGCGCCGGCCTGCACGTAGAGGCGGCCGTCCTGGATGACGGCGGTGCGGATCGCGATGGCGGTGTCGGCGTCGCCATGCCAGCCGATGTAGCCGATCGAGCCCGCATAGACGTTGCGGCGGATCGGTTCGAGCTCGCGGATGACCTCGAGCGCGCGGATCTTCGGCGCGCCGCTCACGGTGCCTGCGGGAAACGTCGCACGCAGCACGTCCGCGTAGGACAGCCCGTCCTTCAGCCGACCGGTCACCTCGCTGACGATGTGCATCACGTGGCTGTAGCGCTCGATCACGAACTGCTCGCCCATGTCGACGCTGCCCGGCTCGCTCACGCGGCCGACGTCGTTGCGGCCGAGGTCGATGAGCATTAGGTGCTCCGCTCGCTCCTTCGGATCGGCGAGCAGCTCGGCTTCGAGCGCGGCATCGGCTTCGGGCGTGTCGCCGCGCGGGCGCGTGCCGGCGATCGGGCGCACCGTGACCTCGCCGCCCTGCAGGCGAACGAGGATCTCGGGCGAGCTGCCGACCACCTGCATGTCGCCCACGTCGAGGAAATACATGTAGGGCGACGGGTTCAAGGCGCGCAGCGCACGGTAGACGTCCACCGGCCGCGCCTGGAAGGGCACGGACATGCGCTGGCTCAGCACCACCTGGAAGATGTCGCCGGCGCGGATGTAGTCCTTCGACTTTTCGACTGCCGCGACGAAGCCGTCCTGCGTGAACCCGGAGACGAAGTCGGACTCGTCGAGCGCCGCGGACTGAAGCGTCTCGGGATAGCCCGGCCCGCCCTGGCGCAGGCGGTGCACGAGTTCGTCGAGGCGGCGGTTGGCCTTCGCGAACGCGCGTTCCTCGCGCGGGTCCGCGTGCACGATCAGGTAGAGCCGGCCCTTGAGGTTGTCGAAGACCGCGACCTCCTCGCTCAGCATCAGCAGGATGTCCGGCGTGCCGAGCTCGTCGGGCTTGCCGCGGCCCGACGCGGCCAGGCGCGGCTCGATGTAGTCGATGCACTCGAAGCCGAACCAGCCCACCAGCCCACCGGTGAACCCCGGCAGGCCGGCGATCTCCGGCACCGAATGCGCGGTGCGCAGGCGCTCGACCTCGGCGAACGGATCCTCGACCTCGCGCGACTCCACCAGTTCGCCGTCCTCGGTGACGAACAGCGTGTGCCCGGCGAAGGCGTACACGCGCCGGGCGGGCAGGCCGATGATCGAGTAGCGACCGAAGCGCTCGCCGCCCTCCACCGATTCGAACAGGTAGGTATGCGGGCCGTCCGCCAGCTTCAGGTAGACCGAGAGCGGCGTGTCGAGGTCGGAGAGGACCTCGCGGACGACGGGGATACGGGTATGGCCGTCAGCGGCCTGCTGCTGGAACGACTCGAGCGATGTCACGGGGCATTTCCTGGGCGATGTGGACACGGGCGGCGGCGGCCTGATGCCACCATCGCCAACCTGCGTCGGCCCTGTGGGAATGCGCGTGCGCCCGGAAATCCATGGGGCGGACTATAGCGGCTCCGTGCCGGCCGTGCGATGCGGCGCGGGGAGCACGTCGCGCGCGCGCCGGGATACCGGCCGGGCGAGCAACGGGCAGTCGCGCGGCAGGATCATGCGCAGCGCCGACGGCATGCAGTCGATGCGCAGCCGCGGGGCGGCGACCGGCTCGCCGTCGAGGTTGAGGCGGACCGGCTCGGCACTTCGCAGCTCGACCCACGGCAGGCGAACGCGCTCGGCCACGCGCTCGAGCGTCGCGCGCTTGCCGTCGCGGATCACGGTGGCGACCGTGCGGCCCACGCCTTCATCGAGCTCGGGGATCACGGTGACGTCGAGCAGGCCGTCGTCGATCAGCGCCTCCGGGCAGATCGCCTGGCCGCCGCCGGCCTGACGGGCATTGCCGATGCCCAGCACGATCATCGGCCCCGTCCAGCGGAAGCCGGGGCCGCGCAGCTCGATGACCTGCGATTCGATCGAATGCAGGCGGGTGAGCCCCTTCACCACGTAGGAGAAGCCGCCGAGCACGCGCTTGAGCATCTCGTGCGCCTCGACCGTGGCATCGGTACCGAACCCGCCGCTCGCGAGGTTCATGCACCAGCGCACCTGCGCGCCCGCACGCAGGCGGAGGATGTCGACGGGATGCGCGCGGCCCTGCGCGACGAGCGCGATCGCCTCGTCGAGGACGGAGGGGATGCCGGCAGCATCCGCGAAATCGTTCGCCGTGCCGAGCGGCAACGATGCCAGCAGCGGCTGCCTGCCCGGCCCGTCGCGGTGCGTGGCCAGCGCGCCCGCGACCTCGCCGAGCGTGCCGTCGCCGCCGCCGGCGATCAGCACGTCGACCCCGTCCTCGATCGCCTCGTCCACGTAACGCGCCGCGTCGCCGCGCTCCCACGTGACGCGCACGTCGAACCGGCGACCGCCGCCCCGGCGCGCGAGCACGGCCTCGCGCAGGCCGGGCGCGTCCGCCGACTTGCCGTTCACGATCAGCCGCCAATGCCTCGACTGCGCCACCACCGTTCCTCCCGGGGAAGCGGCAGGCTAGGTGGCCGGGGGTCGCACAGGAGTGAAGCGGTGGCGCACCGCGTCGTGCGCCATTGCGGAGGCCGTCATCCGCCTGTCATCGCCCGCATGGAGGATGGAAGGCCATCGCAGGGACGACTGACGAGGCAGGACGCCTCAATGATTCCCCGACCGGCGCCCGACACGGCGCCGGTTTTCTTTTCAGCGGACCGCCGCGACCGCGTCCTTCATGCGGCGGATCACGTCGCCGTAGTCGGGCGCATTGAAGATCGCCGAGCCGGCGACGAAGGTGTCGGCACCCGCCGCGGCGATCTCGGCGATGTTCTCGGCCTTCACGCCCCCGTCGATCTCCAGCCGCACCGCGCGGCCGCTCGCGTCGATCATCGAGCGCACGCGCCGCAGCTTGTCGAGCGCGGAGGGGATGAAGGCCTGCCCGCCGAAGCCCGGGTTGACGCTCATCAGCAGCACCATGTCGATCTCGCCGAGCACGTAGTCGAGCACCTCGACCGGCGTCGCCGGGTTGAGCACGATGCCCGCCTGGCAGCCGTGCGAGCGGATCAGCTGCACGGTGCGGTGCACGTGCCGGCTCGCTTCCGGGTGGAAGGTGATCATCGACGCGCCGGCCTTGGCGAAGTCGGGGACGATGCGGTCCACCGGCTCGACCATCAGGTGCACGTCGATGGGCGCGGTCACGCCGTGCCTGCGCAGCGCCTCGCACACCATCGGCCCGATCGTGAGGTTGGGGACGTAATGATTGTCCATCACGTCGAAGTGCACCCAGTCGGCACCCGCCGCGATCACGGCGTCGACCTCCTCGCCGAGGCGGGCGAAGTTCGCGGAGAGGATGGACGGTGCGATGACGGTCGGTTGCATCGGTCGATCTCGGCAGGGGCAGGCCTGGCCTGCGGCGGCAGGACGCGCCGGGTCGGCGGATCCGGGGCTCCCGACCCACTGCCGGCTTCCCGTGGCGCCGGCGGGGACGAGCGGAGGATGCCGTCCATCGCATGCGACGGCCGGCGTGGGAGCGGGCATTGTCGCCCGCCGCCGCCACCGGGCGCATCCGGCACCTGCCGGGCGCCGTACCACCCGGATACGGCGCGCTCGCGTCGTGCCCTTTCCCCCGATGACAGGAGTCTCCATGACCGTCGCCCGCCTCGCCCCCGCCCTCGCCGTGGTGCTCGCCGCCACAGTGCTCCCCGCCGCTGCCCAGGAGTGGACCGGCGGCTACGTCGGCATCTATGCCGGCGTCGCCACGGAGCCCGACGACGACGATGACCGCCTGCTCTTCGACACCAACCTCGACGGAAACTTCAACGACACGGTGACCACGGCCACGGGTGCCAACGCGTTCTCGCCGGGGTCCTGCAATGGCGTCGCGCAGGGCGCGACGCCCGCCGCGGGCTGCCGCGACAACTCCGGCGGCGCCGATTACGGCCTGCGTGCCGGCTACGACTGGCAGTTCGGCCAGTGGGTCGTCGGCGCCGTGTTCGACGTCGGCCGCAACGACGTGCGCGATGCCGTGACCTCCTTCAGCACCACGCCCGCCAACTACGTCGCGCTGCGCAAGGTCGACACCATCGGCGCGCTGCGTGCACGCGTCGGCTACGCCTTCGACGACGTGCAGATGCTCTACGCGACCGCGGGCGTGGCGCGCGCGTCGATCGACACGTCGTTCACCTCGAGCAACACGGTCAACACGTTCCGCGAAACCAACGACACCGATGCCGACGGTACCCAGTTCGGCCTGGGCTACGAGCGCCGCGTCGGAACGAACTGGAGCCTGAGCGCCGAGTACCTGATGACGATGCTCGAGGACGACGAGACGCGGATCCGCGCCCAGGGCCCGGCGCCGGCCACGAATCCGTTCATCCGCACCAATCCCAACGGCACCGACTTCCGCCGCAGCGACGAGGACTTCGACTTCGGCACCTTCCGCGCGGCCCTGAACTGGCGCTTCTGATCGACCCAGGCCCCGGCGCGTGCCGGGGCCTCAGGGGCGGGGCGTGCGCAGGGTGCGGATGCGGTCGTAGGCGCCGTTGATCTCGCGCGCGCGTACCTCCGCCTTGCGGCGCAGTTCGGGCGCGGCCGTGGCGTACTTGTCCGGGTGGTACTGCGACATCAGCCGGCGGTAGGCCTGGTCGATCTCGGCCTCGCTGGCGTCCTCGGTCACGCCGAGGATCCGGTAGGGATCGTCGCGGCGCAGGCGGAACCAGTCGCGGTCGAAGGCATGACCCACGAGCAGGCCGATCAGCGCGCCCAGCGGCGGATTGACGCGGAAGATCGCGGCGCCCGCGAGGAAGCCCAGCAGCTTGCCGTACCAGCGGGTCATCGCTCGCCTGCTCCGTGAAACGCACGGGGTCGCAGTCTACCTGCAGGGCCGTCGCGCCCGGCGTACACTGCCCGGCCCGCCGCGGGCGCGGCGGCCGTCGCCCCCCAGGAAACCGCGTGTCCGGCCCGACGCACCGTTCGCTGCTGACCTCCGACCTCCCCGGCCTGCACCTGCGCCACCGCGGCAAGGTGCGCGACGTCTTCGACGTCCCCGCCGATCGCCTGCCGCCCGAGGCCGCCGAGCGCGGCGACCACCTGCTCATCGTCGCCACCGACCGCCTCTCGGCCTTCGACGTGGTGCTGCCCGATCCGATCCCCGGCAAGGGCGAGATGCTCTGCCAGATCTCCAACTTCTGGTTCGGCCGTACCGCGCACCTGGTGCCGAACCACCTCACCGGCATCGACGTGGCGAGCGTGCTGCCGGAAGGCGTCGACGCATCGCTCTACGCGAAGCGCGCGGTGGTGACGCGCCGCCTGAAGCCCGTGCCCATCGAATGCATCGCGCGGGGCTACCTCATCGGCAGCGGCTGGAAGGACTACCAGCGCACCGGGCGCGTCTCCGGCATCGCCCTGCCCGACGGCCTGCGCCAGGCCGAGCAGCTGCCCGAGCCGATCTTCACGCCGTCGACGAAGGCCGCGGTCGGCGAGCACGACGAGAACATCGACTTCGACACCGCGGTGCGCCTGTGCGGCTCGGACCTCGCCGAGGCCGTGCGCGACGCGACCCTGCGCCTGTACGCGTTCGCCGCGGACTACGCGGCGCAGCGCGGCATCCTGCTGGCCGACACCAAGTTCGAGTTCGGCACCGACGCCGACGGGCGCCTGTACGTGATGGACGAGATGCTCACGCCGGATTCGTCGCGCTACTGGCCGGCGGACTCGTACGACGTGGGGATCAGCCCGCCGAGCTACGACAAGCAGTTCGTGCGCGACCACCTGGAGGCGATCGGCTGGGACAAGACGCCGCCGGGCCCCGTGCTGCCGCCCGAAGTGATCGAGCGCACGCGGGCGAAGTACGCCGAGGCATTGCAGCGGCTCGCGGGCATTTCGGTCGACTGAGCGCCGCACGGAAGCCGCCTCCGCTCGGGCGAGTCGCGCCGCGGCGCTCGCCCACCGTGCATCGGATGGCACGCGCCGATGCATGCGCGTCGACACCGGCGGCGTTCGACTGCGTCATCATCGTGGCCCGAGCCGCACCGAGGCCGTCGCCATGAACGCCACCGTCCGCCCCATCGACCGCTGGTTCGACAGCTACAGCGGCGATCACCGCAACGACACCAACCAGCTCATCCACGTGGTCTGCGTACCGGCGATCCTGTGGAGCGTGATCGCGCTGCTGTGGTGCATCCCGGTGCCCGGCACGCTGTTCCGCCCGGGCACCTGGGCGGGCCTGGCGATGCTGGGGGCGGCACTGTTCTACCTGCGCCACTCGCGGCGACTGGGCGTCGGGATGGCGATCGTCTTCTTCGTGCTCGGTGTCATCACGCGCCTGCTGCATGACGCGCTCGGCCCGCAGGGCCTCGCGGTGCTGGCACTCGGGGTGTTCGTGGTGGCCTGGATCGGGCAGTTCGTCGGCCACAAGATCGAGGGCCGCAAGCCGAGTTTCCTCACCGACCTCACCTACCTGCTGATCGGGCCCGCATGGGTGCTGGCCAAGCTGTACCGCCGCCTCGGCGTGGCGTACTGAGTCGATGACGCGATCCCCCGGCCTCGGCGGCCGCGACCTCGCGCTCGTCCTGCTCATCTGCGTCGCCTGGGCGGGCAACTTCCTGACGTCGGCGCTCGCCTTGCGCGAGATCCCGCCGTTCCTCTTCACGGCGCTGCGCTTCGCGCTGCTGGGCCTGGTGCTGCTCCCCTTCCTCAAGGCGCCCTCACGGGGCCAGTGGCCGCGCCTGCTGGCGGTCTGCGTCAGCGTGGGCGTGCTGCACTTCGGACTCAGCTTCACCGCGCTCAAGCTCGCGGGCGACCTCTCCTCGCCCGCCATCGTGATGCAGAGCTACGTGCCGATGACGGCCATCCTCGGCTGGTTCGTGCTCGGCGAACGTTTCGGCTGGCGCACCGGCCTGGCGATCGCGGTGAGCTTCGGCGGCGTGCTGGTGCTGGGTTTCGACCCGATGGTGCTCGACCATCCCGGCTCGCTGATCACCATGCTGATCTCGGCGCTGTTCCTCGCGCTCGGCACCGTACTGATGAAGCCGCTGCGCGAGCTCGACGTCTTCAGCCAGCAGGGCTGGATGGCGATCGTGAGCGTGATGCCGCTGCTGGCGGTCAGCGCCGCGCTCGAGCCCGGCGCCGTGATGCGTCTCGGGGACGTCAGCTGGGTGGGCTGGATGGGCGCAGCGTACGCGGCCTTCGTGTCCTCGCTGCTCGGCCACGGGCTGTTCTACGTGCTCGTGCAGCGGCATCCCGTGGCGCAGGTCACGCCGTGGCTGTTGATCGCGCCGCTGCTCGCGGTCGGGCTGGGCATCTGGGTCTGGGGCGACCGGCCGGGGCCGCGACTGCTCATCGGCGGCGCGATGGTGCTCGGCGGCGTGCTGATGATCGCGCTGCGCGCATTGGCGAAGGCACGCGAGCGCGTGCCGCCCCTGACCTGAGTCAGCTGCGTATCGGGAACATGCGCGCGGTCGGCTGGAAGGGCCGCGGCGCGTAACCGAAATCCTCGCGTGCCGGCGTGGCGTCGAAGACCAGATCGCGGCGCATCCGGTCGAGCGCGGCGTCGGTGAAGCCCGCCGCGTGGCCGCGCGATCGTGCGACCCGGAGCACGAGGTCGAACACCGGCCCGGGCAGCTCGATCAGGCGCGCCGGCGGCTCGAGTGCGTGGAGCACGCGCCGCAGCATGTCGCGGTAGGGAAGCGCCTCGCCTCCGGGAAGATCGTAGGCGCGGCCCGCGGTGGCGGGATGCGCGAGACAGGCCAGCGCCGCATCGGCGAGGTCGTCCACGTGCACCGGCTGCCGCAGGCCCGTCGCGCGACGCGGCACGGGCACGATCCGGATGCGGTGCGCCAGCCGTGCGATGCGGCTCAGCGTGGCATCGCGCGCGGCGCCGTAGATCAAGGTCGGGCGCAGCACCGTCGCCGGTGATCCACGCGCGGTCGACGCTGCCATCAGCACGTCCTCGGCATGCTGCAGGCGCTGCGCGACGTCCCGCTCCTCGTCGTCGGGCGAATTCTGCTTCACCCGCACGCTGGTCGAGCCGAACGCGAGCACGCGCGCGGCTTGCGGCCCCGACTTCGCGTACCAGCGCGCGAACCCGTCGAGCGGGCCGCAGCTGACGATCGCGTCGATGCCCGCGGGCAGCGCCGGCATCGCATCGAACCCGCCCTGCAGCCACGTGAGCGCCGGCTCGTCCGTCATCGGCTGGCGCGATACCGCCGTGATGCGCCAGCCCTGCGCGTGCATCCGGGCGATGACGGAGTCACCGACCTGGCCGGTGCCGCCGAAGACGAGCGCGTGCCGCATCAGGCCGGACGTGGCGGGAGCGTGGCCCGCAACCAGCCGTAGCCGAGCAGCGCCGACACGAGCGACGCGGCGAGGATGCCCAGTACCGCGGCCTCGTAGCGCGTCGCCTCGCCGTAGGCGAGCGAGGCGATGAACAGGCTCATCGTGAAGCCGATGCCGCACAGCAGGCCTAGGCCGAGCGTCGAGCGCGCGTCCATGCCTTCGGGCAGGCGCGCCAGGCCGCTCGCGCGCATGGCGAGCGCGGCGGCCACGATGCCGACCGGCTTGCCCAGCACCAGGCCGAGCAGGATGCCGAGCGGGAGCGCCTCGCCCAGGTCGGACAGCGCCAGCCCGCCGAGCGGAAGGCCCGCGTTTGCGAAGGCGAACACCGGCAGGATCACGAAGGCGACCCACGGATGCAGCGCATGCTCGAGCGTCTCGAGCGGCGAGTGCTCGATCTCGTCATCCACCGTGTCGTGCCGGTTCACGTGCGGGATCATCAGCCCGGTGGCGACGCCCGCGAGGGTGGCGTGCACGCCCGACTTCAGCACGCAGACCCACAGCACCACGCCGAGCAGCAGGTAGGGCGTGAGCGCGCGCACCCCGCGGCGGTTGAGCAGCAGCATCGCGGCGAGGGCCGCACCGGCCCAGGCGAGTGCGGTGAGCGAGAGTCCGTGCGAATAGAACAGCGCGATGATCACGATGGCGATCAGGTCGTCCACCACCGCGATCGTCGACAGCAGCAGCTTCATGCCCGTCGGCACGCGCGAGCCGAGCAGCGCCAGCACGCCGAGGGCGAAGGCGATGTCGGTCGCGGTGGGCACCGCCCAGCCGCGCATCGCGCCCGCGTCGCTCCGGTTGAGCGCGGCGAAGATGAGCGCGGGAACCACCACGCCGGCGGCGGCACAGACCATCGGCAGCACGAGCTGCTCGCGCCCCGCCAGCTGGCCGCTGATCGCCTCGCGCTTGATCTCCAGCGCGACGAGCAGGAAGAAGATGGCCATGAGGCCGTCGTTGATCCACAGCAGCAGCGGCTTGGCGATGCCGGCGCTGCCGATGCGCACTTCCACCGGCACGTCGCGCATTGCGTCGTACAGGCCGGCGAGCCCGGAGTTCGCGAACACGAGCGCGAGCGCCGCCGCGGCGATGAGCACGATGCCGCCCGCGGCTTCGAGCTGGAAGAAGTGCACGAGCGCGCGGGAGGCGCGCGTGCCGATCGGCTTCGGTACGGTCGTATCCATGCGGCCGAGTATATCGACCGCATGAGCGGCTCAGCCGTTGAGCAGCACCAGCTCGAAGGCGATCCACGCGCCGAACGCGACCAGCAGCGCGCCGCCCTCGCCGCGGCTGACGCGCATGTCGCCGCGCAGGATCGGCAGCAGCATCAGCGCGAGCACGAGCGCCGCCGGAAGCTCGTAGCGCACGAACGACTGCGGGATCGCGAGCGGCCCGCCGATCAACGCCATCCCGCCGAGCACCAGCAGCAGGTTCACGAGGCTCGAGCCGAGCACGTGGCCGGCGACCAGGTCGCCCTGCCCGCGCCGCGCGGCGGCGAGCGCGCCGGCCACTTCCGGCAACGCGGTGCCAATCGCGACCGGCAGCAGGCCGGTCATGAGCGGCGTGAGCCCGAGCGCTTCGCCGAGCGCGGGCGCATCGCGTACGACCAGCCACGCGCCGGTGCCGATCAGCACGAGCCCGATGGCGATACGGAGGAGATTGAGGCCCGGCACGTCGCTGGTGCGCACGAAGCCCTCGATCTCGGCGCGGACCTCGGCGTCGTCGCTGCGTGCCGTGCGCAGCGCGACGGCGAGCGCCACGACGAAGCCCGTCGCCAGCAGGCCGCCTTCGAGCGCGGAGAGCCGCCCATCGAGCGAGAGGAGGATCACCGCGACCGTCGCCACCACCAGCATGAGCAGCAGCGGCGACAGCACGCGCCAGCGCAGCACGAGCGGCGCGACGACCGCGGCGAGCGCCAGCGTCAGGCCGACGTTCGCGATGTTGCTGCCCACCGCATTGCCGAGCGCGAGGTCGGACTGCCCGGCGAACACGGCGCGGTAATTCACCGCGAGCTCGGGGATGGACGTCGCCAGCGCGACCAGCACCAACCCGACGACGAATGGCGACCAGCGCAGCCGGAGCGCGAGCCCGGAGGCGCCCTTCACCATCGAATCGCCGCCCAGTGCGAGCAGCAGCAGGCCCAGCAGCAACCATCCCAGCGCGGATGCCATGTCGCCTCCTCAGGCGCAGCCTTCGACGTAATCCACCTGCGGCGCGCGGCCGACGCGCCAGCGCGTCACCTTACCGGCCTCGTCGGTCTCGAACACGATCGCGCCATCCGCGATCGCCGGATCGGTGACGCGCAGGTAGTTCCCGCCCGGGACGTATTCGTGCGGCTGCACCTGCACGCGGCCTGCATGGAGACGCTCGATGTCGGCGCGCGTCTGGCCCACGCGCCCGCCGCCGGGCGCGGTCTCGGTATCGACGGCCACGTCGTAGCGCACGAGCACGCCGCGCTCGAACATGAAGCCGATGCGGAACTCCTCGTCCGCCTTGGGGCGAAGGTAGGCGCAGTTGTCGGGCTCCACGGGATCGCCCTCGAGCTCGCCCCGCCAGGCCGTACGGGCCTGTTCGGCGGTCATGCCGAAGCGCAGCTCGCCATAGCCGTCGGGTCGCGCGAGCGAGCCGGCTGCCGACGGCGCGGGAGCCGACGGCGCGGATCCGACCGGCGCGTCCGGCGACGACGATGGCGTGTACGCCGCCGATCCCTCCGCCGTTGCAGCGCGCGATGCTGCCTGACCGGACTCGCCGCCTGCGGGTGCGGCCGGCTGCGAGCAGGCGGCGAGGGCGAGGAGCGGGACGAGCAGGAACGCAGGCTTCATCAGGTCGGGGTGCAGCGGCGGTGGCCCGCAGCCTACCGCCGCATCGTGAATCCGACGCGAAGCGTCAGCCTGCGGCGTCGAAGTGCTTTTGCAGGCCGGCCCAGCACGCCTGGTAGTCGCGCTGGCGATGCGCGGCGTCGCAGGCCTGCTGCGTCGGGCGGATCACGTGGCGCGCCTCGAACATGAAAGCCATGGTGTCGCGGATCACATCGGGCCTGGAGAGGTCGGCATTCGAGGCCTTCTCGAAGGTCGTGGCATCCGGCCCGTGCCCGGTCATGCAGTTGTGCAGCGACGCGCCGCCGGGTGCGAACCCTTCGGCCTTCGCGTCGTACGCACCGTGCACGAGGCCCATGAACTCGCTGGCGATGTTGCGGTGGAACCACGGCGGCCGGAACGTGTCCTGCGCGACGAGCCACCGCGGCGGGAAGATCACGAAGTCCATGTTGCCCACGCCCGGCGTGTCCGACGGGCTGGTGAGCACGAGGAAGATGGATGGATCCGGGTGGTCGAAGGAGATCGAGCCGATCGTGTTGAACCGGCGCAGGTCGTACTTCATCGGCGCGTGGCTGCCATGCCAGCCGACGACGTCGATCGGTGAATGGCCGATGGAGGCGCGCCACAGGTGGCCCTGGAACTTCGCGACCAGCTCGAAGTCGCCCTCGACGTCCTCGAACGCAGCGTTCGGCGCGAGGAAGTCGCGTGGGTTGGCGAGGCCGTTGCTGCCGATCGGGCCGAGGTCCGGCAGCCGCAGGTGCGCACCGAAGTTCTCGCAGACGTAGCCGCGCGCGGCGCCGTCGGGCAGCTTCACCGCGAAGCGGATGCCGCGGGGGATCAGCGCGATCTCCTGCGGCTCGACGTCCAGCACGCCGCATTCGGTCTCGATGTGCAGGCGCCCCTGCTGCGGCACGATCAGCAGCTCGCCGTCGGCGTCGTAGAACCAGCGCCCCTGCATGTCCGCATTCGCCCCGTACATGTGCACGCCGATGCCCGCACCGGCCGGCGCGCCGCCGTTGCCGGCCATGGTGAACAGGCCGTCGAGGAAGTCCACGGACTCGCCCTCCCCCGGCATCGGCAGCGGACTCCAGCGCATCTGGTCGGGGCTCACCGGGCCGGTGTCGAAGTCGTTGTGGAACGTGGTCGCCGCACGCCCTTCGTAGCGCTCGAACGGCCCGTGCATCGCCGCCGGGCGGATGCGGTAGAACCAGCTGCGGCGGTTCTCGGCGCGCGGGGCGGTGAACGCCGTGCCGGAGATCTGCTCGGCATACAGGCCGTGCGCGACGCGTTGCGGCGAATTGCGGCCGACCGGCAGCGTGCCGGGCAGCGCCTCGGTGGCGAACTCGTTGCCGAAGCCGGACTGGTAGCCGGTGCTCTGGATCATCTCGATGTCCTGATGCGAAAGGCCCCTGCGAGCAGGGGCCGGGGGATCGCCTGTCGGCTTACAGCACGCCGCGCTTCATCTGGTCGCGCTCGATCGACTCGAAGAGCGCCTGGAAGTTGCCCTCGCCGAAGCCCTCGTTGCCCTTGCGCTGGATGATCTCGAAGAAGATCGGTCCGAACGCGTTCTGGGTGAAGATCTGCAGCAGCTTGCGCTGCTTGGTCTCGGGGTCGGCGTCGATCAGGATCGCGTTGCGGCGCAGGCGCTCGACGTCCTCGCCGTGGTCCGGCACGCGCTGGTCGATGACGTCGAAGTAGGTGTCCGGCGTGTCGAGGAAGGCGATGTCGCGAGCACGCATCTTCTCGACGGTCTCGTAGATGTCGTCGGTGAACAGGGCGATGTGCTGGATGCCCTCGCCGTTGTAGGCGCGCAGGTATTCGTTGATCTGGCTCTTCTCGTCGGAGGACTCGTTGAGCGGGATGCGCACGACGCCGTCCGGCGCGGTCATCGCCTTCGACAGCAGGCCGGTCTTGGCGCCCTTGATGTCGAAGTAGCGGATCTCGCGGAAGTTGAACAGGCGCTCGTAGTAGTCCGACCACGTCTGCATGTTCCCGAGGAACACGTTGTGGGTGAGGTGGTCGATGAAGGTCAGGCCGAAGCCCACCGGGTGGCGGTCGACGCCCTCGAAGAACACGTACTCGCCGTACGGATCGGAGCCGTCCTCGATGAGGTACAGCATGCAGTCGCCGATGCCCTTGATCGCCGGCGCCGGCACCACGCCGGTCTCGGGCTTGAAGTCGGCCCTGGCGCCGCCGTTGCCGAGCACGTGCTCGAGCACCTCGGTCGCCGGCTTCTGGAAGCGGATCGCGAAGCCCGAGGCCGAGGGGCCGTGCTTGGCGGCGAAGTCCGAGCCGAACGAATCGGGCTGCTCGTTGAGCAGGAAGTTGATGCCGCCCTGCCGGAAGAGCGTGATCGCGCGGTCGCGGTGCTTCGCGACGGCGGTGAAGCCGAGGCGCTCGAGGTAGTCGCGCATCCGCTGGCCCTGGCCTTCGGGGGCGGCGAATTCGACGAACTCGAAGCCGTTGATCCCCATCGGGTTCTCGAACGTGGTGACCTGCATGCCGAGATTGGGTTGTGCGTTCATGGGGTTCTCGCGGAAGACGGGGAGGCGCGCCGGACTTGCGGCGCATGGCCGAGGCTTTATAGTTTCAGATGAAACTACTTGCAAGGCGCGCCGCAGCATGGCCACCGATCCGCAGGCGTCCCCGTCGCTCGACCTCGAGCACTTCCTCCCCTACCGCCTCTCGGTGCTCAGCAACCGCGTGAGCGGCGCCATCGCGCGGGTGTATTCCGAGCGCTTCGGGCTCGGCGTCACCGAGTGGCGGGTGATGGCGGTGCTCGGACGCTATCCGGACCTGTCCGCCGGCGAGGTCGCCCAGCGCACGGCCATGGACAAGGTGGCGGTGAGCCGCGCGGTGGCCGGGCTGGTCGAGGCCGGCCGCGTGGAGCGCGAGACCCATGGCGACGACCGCCGCCGCTCGGTGCTGCGCCTGACCGTGGAAGGGCATGCGATCCACGATGCGGTAGCCCCGCTCGCCCTCGACTTCGAACGCCGCCTGATGGGCGGCATGGCACCCGACGAGCGCGAGGTCCTGTTCCGCCTTCTCGACCGGCTCGACGAGCTGGAGCTGCAGGCCGAAGCAGATCTCGCAGGCAGCGCCCCCGGTCCGTAGAGCGCGACCACCCTCGCGTGACCGCACGACCCCAAAAAAGAAGGCGGCCCGGAGGCCGCCTTCTTCGCATCGGGATCGACGCGCTTACTTCACGCCGTGCATCAGTTTCTGGATCAGCGGCGCGATCACGAACAGCAGCACGCCGGGGACCACCAGCGCCCAGAAGCCGAAGGTGTAGCCGCTGAGCGCGGACTCGGCAGTCATGCCGCCCTCGCCCGAGACGTGGCCGGCGAAGATGCCCGACAGGTTGTTGCCGATCGCGGTCGACAGGAACCAGCCGCCCATGCCGAGGCCGACGAGGCGGATCGGCGCGAGCTTGGTCACCATCGACAGGCCGATCGGCGACAGGCAGAGCTCGCCGATCGACTGGATCACGTAGACGGCGAACAGCGTCCAGAACGGGATCTTCAGCGACTGCGGATCGACCAGCGAGCCGAGCGCGAACATCAGCAGCAGGAAGGCGAGGCCGTTGAATATCAGGCCCAGGCCGAACTTGCGCGGGATCGACGGATTGGCGCGGCCCAGGCGCACCCACAGCCAGGCCATGATCGGCGCGAAGACGATGATCGCCACCGAGTTCACGCTCTGGAACCAGGCCACCGGCCACGTCCAGCCGCCGAAGTCGCGGTTGACGATCTTGTCGGCGAGGAAGGTGAAGGAGCTGCCCGCCTGCTCGAAGAACATCCAGAACAGGATGTTGAACGCGAAGATGATGAACATCGCGATCACCTTGTCGCGCGCCACGGCCCCGTTGCGCACGCCCTCGGCGATCAGCATCACCGCCAGGCCGATGAACAGCGCGGTGAGGATCCACTGCAGCGTGTCGGCACCGAGGTTGAGCAGGAAGTAGACCAGCGGGATCGCGAGCACGCCGCCCACCGCGGTCATCCACGTGCGGCCCATGCCCTCGGCGCCGGCCGGCGGCAGGCCGATCCCCTTGAGCTGGCTGCGGCCCATGTAGAACCACACCAGCGAGATCAGCATGCCGATGCCCGAGGCGATGAACACGACCTTGTAGGCGGGTGCGCCGTCGGTGCCGAAGACCTGCTCGGCCAGCCAGCCCGTCAGTACCGGGGCGATGAGCGCGCCGGCGTTGATGCCCATGTAGAAGATCGTGAAGCCCGAATCGCGGCGTTCATCGGCGGGCGCATAGAGCTTGCCCACCATCGTGGAGATGTTCGGCTTGAACAGGCCGTTGCCGACCACGATCGTCGCCAGGCCGAACTTGAACAGGTTCTCGTCCGGCATCGAGATCATGAACAGGCCGGCAGCCATGAAGACCGCGCCGAGCAGGATCGAGCGCTGGTAGCCGATCACTTTGTCGGCGATGTATCCACCGAAGATCGCACCCGCGTACACCAGCGCGAGGTAAGCGCCGTAGATGAAGCCGGCCGGCTGCTCGCCCGAAGGATCGCCGCCGTAGAACTGCGCGACGATGTAGAGCACGAGCGCCCAGCGGATGCCGTAGAACGCGAAGCGCTCCCAGAACTCCGACATGAAGAGCATCCAGAGGGGCTTCGGATGGCCCATGATCTGGCTGAACTCGGGAATGGGCTGCTGTGGCCCGGTGCTAGGTGCGGCTCCGCTCATGCGGTGTCCCCTGTGGAATGCGAGAAAAATGCCCCCACGCGGTCGCGTGGGACCGCGCAGGTTTACCGGCGGCGGCGGCGGGCGTCAAACCGTCGCGTCGATGTTGCATCGCACAAACGTTCAGCCGCCGATGGCAGGCAGGCCGATACGGGTGCGTACCTCGAACAGCTCCGGGAAGAACGTGAGCTCCAGCGCCTGCTTGAGGAACCCGACGCCGGACGAGCCGCCGGTCCCGCGCTTGAAACCGATGATGCGCATCACCGTGCGCATGTGGCGGAAGCGCCAGAGCTGGAACTGGGTCTCCAGGTCGACGAGGTCCTCGCAGAGCTGGTACGCGGCCCAGTGGGTCTGCGAGTCCTCGTAGATGCGCTCGAACACGGGCAGCAGGTCGGGGTCGGACACATGCGCCACCGACCAGTCGCGCGCCAGATGCCGCGCCGGCACCGCATGCCCATGCCGCGCCAGCCAGCGCAGCGCCTCGTCGTAGAGGCTCGGCGAGCGGAGCGCGTCGTCGAGCAGCGCGTGCGCGTCGGCGTCGTGCGCGAACACGCGCAGCATCCCCTCGTTCTTGTTGCCGAGCAGGAACTCGATGGCCCGGTACTGCAGCGACTGGAAGCCCGAGGACGGGCCGAGGATGTCGCGGAACTTCATGTAGTCGGCCGGCGTCATCGTCTCCAGCACCGACCACATCTCGGTGAGCTGGCGCAGGATCGCCTTCACCCGCGCGAAGACCTTCTGGCAATCGCCGATGTCGTCCGCGTGCAGGTAGGCCACCGCCGCGCGCAGCTCGTGGATCATCAGCTTCATCCACAGCTCGCTGACCTGGTGCTGGGTGATGAAGAGCAGCTCATCGTGCTGCGGCGGGTCCGAGAGCGGGCGCTGGGCCGACAGCAGCGTGTCGAGCTGCAGGTAGCCGCCGTAGGTCAGGCGGCCGGAGAGGTCGGCATGGATCCCGCTCTCCAGCGGGCGCTGGTTGTTCTCGACGCTCATGGCTCGTCCCGGTGCGCGGACGCGAAGGGTAGCCCACGGCGACCGGCGTCACACTTCCGAAACGGATTCGCGCGACAATTCCGGCCGCTTCGCGCCCTCCCGGGGCCGGAGGCGCGACCGGGACCGTCGCGCGCCTGCGGGCCGCAGCACCGGAACCGCACGGGACGGCGATTCCGGCCACCGACTGGGGAGACAGCATGGATCGGTTTACGACGCGGCTCGCCGCGCTCGGCCTCGCGGCCCTCGCCGCACTGGCGGGCGACGCGCAGGCGCAGGTGGTGATCAGCCAGGTGTACGGCGGCGGTGGCAACACGGGCGCCCCGTACAAGAACGACTACATCGAGCTGCACAACACGGGCTCGTCGACGGTGGACGTCACGGGCTGGTCCGTGCAGTACGCCTCCTCCGGCGGCAACAGCTGGACCAACAAGACCCTCCTGACCGGCGCCATCGCGCCCGGCGGCTACTACCTGGTCCGCCAGGGCGCGGGTGCCGGCAACGGCGCCGATCTCCCGGCGGCACAGGTCGACGGCACCATCGCGATGAGCGCCACGGCGGGCAAGGTCGCGCTCGTGGGCAATTCGACGACCCTCCCCGCGGTCACCTGCCCCACCGGCGGCGCGATCATCGACTTCGTCGGCTACGGCGGCGCCAACTGCTCCGAGACCGCGCCCACGCCGGCGCTCTCGAACACGCTCGCCGCGCTCCGCAAGGACGACGGCTGCACCGACACCGGCAACAACGCGGCCGACTTCGCGACCGGCGCGCCGGCGCCGCGCAATGCGGCGAGCCCGGCCCGCACCTGCGGCGTGGTGACGCCGACCCTGCTCTCGATCGCCGATGCGCAGGTCAGCGAAGGACAGACCGGCACGCAGCCCCTCGCGTTCACCGTCACCCTGAGCCGCCCCGCCGGCCCGGGCGGCGTCGCGATCCGCTGGACCACGTCCGCCGTCACCGCGACCGCGGGCGAGGACTACGCGGCGGTCTCCGCCGGCGAGGCCACGATCCCCGCGGGCGCCGACCGCATCGAGCTCGTCGTGCAGGTCGCCGGCGACACGTCGGCCGAGGCCGACGAGACGCTGCAGGTCACGATCGCCAGCGCGACCGGCGCGGACATCGCCGACGGCAGCGCGACGGGCACCATCCTCAACGACGACTTCCCGATCGTGCCGATCTCGCAGATCCAGGGCACGGGCGATCGTTCGCCGCTCGAGGGTCGCGTGGTCGCGACCCGCGGCATCGTGACGGGCCGCAAGAACAACGGCTTCTTCATCCAGAGCCGCGACGTGGACGCCGACGCCGATCCGGCCACGTCCGAGGGCCTGTTCGTCTTCCTGCGCGCCATGCCCGCCTACGTGCAGCCCGGACGGTGGGTCGTCGTGCGCGGCACGGTGGTCGAGTTCGGCCCGGCGGACGACCCGGGCCAGGCGCCGATCACCGAGCTCGGCGGCAGCGTGACCGTCGCCGAGGTCGACGGCGCGACGTACCCGCTGCCCGCGCCGGTCGTGCTGACGGCCGAGTTCCCGTCGCCGAGCGGCGGCCTCGCGCAGCTGGAGCGCGTGGAGTTCATGCGCGTCACCGTGCCGGACTTCGTGGTCACCGCGCCCACGGACGGCTTCACGGACGAGCGCAATTCGCTCGGCGGCAGCAACGGCATCTTCCACGGCACCGTCGCGGGCCTGCCGCGCCCGTTCCGCGAGCCCGGCATCCAGGCACCCGACGCGCCGCCCGCGGGCACGAGCCCGCCGATCCCGCGGTGGGACTTCAATCCCGAGCTGATCACCGTCGACAGCGACGCGCTGGGGGGTGAGCGCCTCGATGTCTCGACCGGCGCCCGCATCGCCGGCCTGACCGGCCCGCTCGACTACGGCTTCCGCCGCTACACGCTGCTGCCGGATCCGGCGGTACCGGTGCAGGTCGCGCCGGGCATGACGCCACGCGCCGCGAAGGCCGTCCCGGCCGATGCGATCACCGTCGCCGGCTACAACCTCGAGCGCTTCTTCGACGACGTCAACGACGGCGCCGCGGACGACGCCACGCTCACCACGGAGGCCTACCAGCGCCGCCTGTCCAAGGCCTCGCTCGCGATCCGCGACACCCTGCACACGCCGGACATCGTCGGCCTGGTCGAGATCGAGAGCCAGAAGGTCGTCGACGACCTCGCCGCGCGGCTCAACGCCGACGCCGTCGCCGCCGGCCGCGCCGATCCGCGCTACGTCGGCTACCTCTACGAGGGCAACGATCCGGGCGGCATCGACGTCGCCGTGCTGGTGAAGACCGCCGATGTCGCGGCGGGCACGCCGCGCGTGCAGGTGCGCTCGGTGCAGCAGATCGGCAAGGATGCGACGTGGACGCAACCCGACGGCGCCACCGCGACGCTCAACGACCGTCCGCCGCTGCTGCTCGATGCCGTCGTGCATTACGCCGACGGACTCGAGTTCCCGCTCAATGTGGTGGTCGTGCACCAGCGCTCGCTCAACGGCTCCGACGAGGTCGGCGCCTCGGGCGATCGCATCCGCGCCAAGCGCCAGCGCCAGGCCGAGTTCCTCGCGGGTTTCCTCGACGGACTGCAGAAGAACTCCGACGACGCGCGCCTGGTCGTGCTCGGCGATTTCAACGCCTTCGAGTTCAATGACGGCCTCGCGCACGTCATGGGTACCGTGACCGGCCAGCCGGCGCCGGATGCCGAGACCGCGGTCGTCGGCGACGGCGACGACTATGTCGAGACCGACCTGGTCAACCTCGGCCTGCTCGAGCCGCAGGCCGAGCGCTACTCCTTCGTCTTCGGGGGCAATGCGCAGACGCTCGACCACGTGCTGGTCAGCGAGGACCTCGTGGTCGCCACCCGCGACCTGCACCTCGACCACGCGCGCATCAATGCCGACTTCCCGGAGTCGAATCGCAGCGACCCGACCTCGCCCTCGCGCCTGGCCGACCACGATCCGCTGCTCACGGTCATCGTGCCGCGCCGCATCGCCGACCTCGGCGTGAGCGCGAGTGCGCCCGCCGAGTCGCGCACGGGCGACACGCTCCGCTTCGACGTGCTGCTGTCGAACCTCGGGCCGGAGCAGGCCGATCGCCCGTCGATCGCCTTCGACCTCGATGCCACGGTAGCCGCGGGCATCGACGCCCCGGCCGGCTGGGAATGCGGCACGGAAGCGGCGCCGGCCGGCGTCACCCGCCTGCTCTGCCGGGCCGACGCGCTCGCGGACGGGGCCGATGCCGCGTTCCGCCTCGAGGCGCCCGCGACGGCGACGCTCCTCGGCCGCACCGTCTCGCTGGTGACGGCGGTGACCGCGCAGTCGTGGGACCGCAATGCGGCCAACGATGCCGCCGAGGCGTCGACCACCGTCGTCTCCACCGCGGACCTGGCCGTGGCGCTGGACGGGCCGGAGCGCACGCTCCGCCGCGGCACCGTGGGCGAATACCGCGCGACGGTGACGAGCCGCGGTCCCGACCTCGCCGTCGCCCCGGAACTCGTCCTGTGGGGCGATGCGCCGGCGGCGAACGTCGCGCTCGACGCACCGGCCGGCTGGGACTGCGACGTGGCGAATGCCGCGGCCGGCTTCCAGGCGCTGTGCTCGGCGACCGAGCTCGCGGCCGGGACCCCGGCGACCGTGGTCGCGCGCATCGTGGGACCCCAGCGCCGCGGCGAGCCGCATTTCACCGTGCAGGCCCGCGTCGGGACCCGGAGCGTCGACGGCGATGCGTCGAACGATGCGGACAGCCACCGCGTGGTGCTCACCGGTCCGGCGCGCTGATCGCACCGGCCGGGCGCGACGGCGTCCGGCGGTCCTTCCGAAGGCGCGGCCCCGGCCGCGCCTTCTTCTTTGCGCATCCGCGTGCGGCAGCGCGCAATGCCGCTTAACACCCGCACGGCTAGAATCCCGGGCTCTCCGCATCACCGGATCCCCCACGCGATGACGCTCGCCGCGAGTTTCGAGATCGAGTACCTGCAGTACCTGGGCCCGGACGGCACGGCCGTCGCCGAGATCCCCGAGGCCTTCCGCGACGCGTCGGCGTTGCTCCCGCTCTTCAAGCAGATGCTGTACGTGCGCACCTTCGACGCGAAGGCCATCGCCCTGCAGCGCACCGGTAAGCTCGGTACGTACGCCGCCTGCCTCGGCCATGAGGCCACGCACGTCGGCATCGGCGCCTCGATGCGCCCCGAGGACGTCTTCGCCCCGAGCTACCGCGAGTACGGCGCGCAGTTCATGCGCGGCGTGCGTCCGCGCGACGTGCTGATGTACTGGGGCGGCGACGAGCGCGGCAACGATTTCCCGGAAGCCCGCAACGACTATCCGTGGTGCGTGCCGATCTCGACGCAGTGCCTGATGGCCTCGGGGGCGGCGCTCGCCTTCAAGCTGCGCAAGGAGCCGCGCGTGGCGGTGGCCTGCTGCGGCGACGGCGGCTCCTCCAAGACGGACTTCTACGCCGGCCTCAACGCCTCCGGCGCGTTCACCTCGCCGCTGGTGCTGTGCGTAATCAACAACGGCTGGGCGATCTCGGTGCCACGCGGCGCGCAGACCGGTGCCAAGACGCTCGCCCAGAAGGGCCTCGCCGGCGGCCTGTACTGCCTGCAGGTGGACGGCAACGACCTCATCGCCGTGCTCGAGGCCATGCGCCGCGCCACCGAGCGCGCGCGTAGCGGCCAGGGCGGCTCCGTCATCGAGTTCATGACCTACCGCCTGCACGACCACACCACGGCCGACGACGCCCGCCGCTACCGCGGCGAGCAGGAGGTCAAGGACGCTTGGACCCGCGAGCCCTTCATCCGCCTGCGCAACTACCTCGTCGCCCAGAAGCTCTGGGACGAGGCGCAGGAGAAGGCCTGGATCGAGGAATGCGGCAAGCAGGTCGACGTCGAGATCAATGCCTATCTCGAGACGCCCGTGCAGCCGGTGGAAGCGATGTTCGACTACCTCTACGCCGAGCTGCCGGAGGACCTCCGCGCCCAACGCGAGTTCGCCATCGCGCAGGAGGGCCGTCGATGAACGCCCAGGTCAAGCCCACCGAGAACGCGATCACCCTGATCGAGGCGATCACCCAGGCGCTCGCCTTTGAAATGCGCAACGACCCGTCCGTGCTGGTGCTCGGCGAGGACGTCGGCGTGAACGGCGGCGTCTTCCGCGCCACCGCCGGCCTGCATGCGCAGTTCGGTTCCGAGCGCGTGATCGACACGCCGCTCGACGAGACGACCATCGCCGGCCTCACCGTCGGCCTCGCCTCGCAGGGCATGAGGCCCGTCGCCGAGGCGCAGTTCGACGGCTTCATGTATCCGATGGTCGACTTCCTCGTCTGCCACGCCGCGCGCATGCGCTACCGCACGCGCGGTCGCCTGACCTGCCCGATGGTGCTGCGCGTGCCGTGGGGCGGCGGCATCCGCGCGCCGGAGCACCATTCGGAAGCGAACGAGGCGATCTTCACCAACGTCCCCGGCCTGCGCGTCGTCATGCCGAGCTCGCCGCAGCGCGCCTACGGCATGCTGCTGGCCGCGATCCGCGATCCGGACCCGGTGATCTTCTTCGAGCCCAAGCGCATCTACCGCCAGTACAAGGAAGTCGTCGCCGACGACGGCGAGGCGCTGCCGCTCGACGTCTGCTACGTGCTGCGCGACGGCACCGACATCACGCTCGTCACGTGGGGCGCGCAGGTCAAGGAGACGCTCGAGGCCGCCGAGAAGCTCGCCGGCGAAGGCATCAGCGCCGAGGTCATCGACGTCGCCACGCTGCGGCCGCTCGACTTCGCGACGATCGCCGAGTCGGTCGCGCGCACGGGCCGCTGCGTGATCGTGCACGAGGCCCCCAAGACCGCGGGCTTCGGCGCGGAGATCGCCGCGCGCCTGGCCGAGGAGTCGATGTTCGACCTCGTCGCGCCGGTCGAGCGCGTCACCGGCTACGACACGCACATCCCGCTGTTCCGGCTGGAGATGAAGTACCTGCCGAGCGTCGACCGCATCGTCGCCGCCGCCAAGCGCGCGATGGCCGCCGGCTGATGCGGGCCACCCTGCTGCGCGACGTCCGCACGCAGTACGCGAACCCGATCGGGTTCCATCGCGGCGACGTCGTGCAGCTGGGCGAGCGGGATACCGAGTGGCCCGCGTTCGCCTGGACCACGACCGCCGACGGCAACGCGGGCTGGGCGCCGGCGGACTGGCTGCGCCCGCTGGGCGACGGCACGGCCGAGGCGCTGCGCGACTACACCGCGCGTGAGCTCGATGGCGGCGCTGGCGACACCGTCGAGCTGATCGACGAACTGGGCGGCTGGTGGTGGTCACGCGCGGCCGATGGCCGCGAAGGCTGGCTGCCCGCGAACGCGCTGCGCATCGAGCCGACGCCCAAGGGCCAGAAGCTCTCGCTCGCGGCCAAGCTCGCCGGCTTTTCCGAGCACTGGTCGCCGCGGGTCGTGGCCGAGATGAACGACGTGCAGTTCAAGCTCGCCAAGCTCTCGGGCGAGTTCGTCTGGCACGCGCACGCCGACACGGACGAGGTCTTCATCGTCGTGGCCGGCACGCTGCGGATGCGCTTCCGCGATCGCGAGGAGCGGCTGGGCGCCGGCGAGATGATCGTCGTGCCGCGCGGCGTGGAGCACTGTCCGGTCGCGGACGACGAGTGCCACGTGATGCTCGTCGAACCGCGGGGCGTGGTGAACACGGGCGACGCCGGCGGTGCGCTCACCGCCGCCAACGATGTATGGGCATGAGCGCCCGACCCGCTTCCTTTTCCGCAGCGCCGACGTGTCGTGCGCCGCGACTTCCTTGAACGAATGATGCTGCCCGGAGCCGCTGCATGAGCAACCAGAAGACCTTCCTGCTTCCCGACCTGGGCGAGGGCCTGCCCGACGCGACCATCGTCGAGTGGTACGTCAAGGAAGGCGACACGATCCGCCTCGACGACAACCTCGTCTCGATGGAGACCGCCAAGGCCGTCGTCGACGTGCCCTCCCCCGTGTCCGGCAAGGTGCTGAAGCTCTCGGGCGGCGCGGGCGACGTGATCGTCACCGGGACGATGCTCGCGGTCTTCGAGGTCGACCCGAACATGCCGCAGCGCGCCGAAGGCCAGGACACGGGCCACCACCACGGTGGGGGCGGCACGACGCACCACGGCCCGGTGAGCGACCACTCGGTCGGCGCGCAGGATCCGGCGCCGGACGACCGCGTCATCGCCTCCGATGAGGGCGGCGCGCTCGAGTCGGGCGGCGCGGCGCCGGCCAAGGCCGAGCGCAGCGACGCCGGCACGGTGGTCGGCGCGATGCAGAGCTCGGACGCGGTGCGCAGCGAGCAGGCGAGCGCGGTCGGCGGCGTCAAGGCGATGCCGGCCGTGCGCGCGATGGCGCGCAAGCTCGGTGTCGACATCACCCGCGTCCGCCCCTCCGGCGCCGACGGCGTGGTGACGATGCAGGACGTCAAGAACGCGGCCGCGGACGGCTCGGCGAAGGCCGGCCAGGGCGGCGGCGTGCCGCGCGCGGGCGATCGCATGTCCACCGCAGCTCCGCAGCCGGCGCAACAGGCCGCTCCGCAGCAGGCGCCCCAGCGCAGCACGATGTCGCAATCGGGCAAGCCGATGCGCACGCAGCCGCCGGGCGTGCAGGCCTCCGGGCAGCCCGAGCAGCTCAAGGGCGTGCGCCGGAACATGGCGCGCGTGATGGCCGATGCGCATGCGAAGGTCGTGCCGACCACGCTCGTCGACGATGCGGACCTGCACGCCTGGCTCGGCAAGCAGGACATCACCGCGCGCCTCGTTCGCGCGATCGTTGCCGCCTGCAAGGCCGTGCCCGCGCTCAATGCCTGGTTCGACGGCGAGGCGCTGACGCGCACGATGCATCCGCACGTGGACATCGGCATCGCCGTCGACACCGACGACGGGCTGTTCGTGCCGGCGCTGCGCAATGCCGACATGCTCGACGGTGCCGGCATCCGCGCCGGCATCCAGCGCCTGCGCGCGCAGGTCGAGTCGCGCTCGATCCCGCCGAGCGAGCTCTCGGGTTACACGATCTCGCTGTCGAACTTCGGCATGTTCGCCGGCCGCTACGCCACGCCGGTGGTCGTGCCGCCGTGCGTGGCGATCGTGGGCGCAGGCAAGCTGTCGCACGACGTGGTCGCGGTGATGGGCGGTATCGAGGTGCACCGCCGCATGCCGATCTCGCTCACGTTCGACCACCGCGCCTGCGCGGGCGGCGAGGCCGCGCGCTTCCTCAAGGCGCTGCTGGACGACATGGCGCTGCCGCAGTAAGCCGACCGATCCGCTGCACGATGACGGGCGCCGCGAGGCGCCCGTCGCGTGTCCGGACCGCATGGCGGCATCCGCCACGCCTGCGGGCGCGCTGACCCGCGGCGTACGGCGTGCGCACGGCGCGCGCCATGATGCGCGTCTCCTTCATCGCGGGACGCCGCCATGGCCCATCGCAGCCGCCTCGCCGGCTTCATCATCGATTGCCGCACCGACGACCTCGATGCCGCCGCGCGCTTCTGGAGCGAAGCGCTCGGCGTGCGCATCGCCGACCCCGATTCCGGCGGCACGGGCCGCTATGCGGAGTTCGGCGATACCCCCGGCGGCCTGCACATCGAGGTGCAGAAGGTCGAGCACGAGTCGCGCGTGCACCTGGACATCGAAGCCGACGACATCGAGGCCGAGGCTGCACGGCTCGAGGCCCTCGGCGCGAAGCGGATCGCCTTCGTGCAGCGCTGGTGGGTGATGGAAGCCCCGACCGGCCAGCGCTTCTGCGTCGTGCGCATGCGCGAGGCCGCGCCGCGGGACGACGCGGCCGTCTGGGAGTAGGCGTCCGTCACAGGCCGGGCGCATGGCGCCCTTGCATTCATTCCATATTTCTGGAATTATCGAATCATGAAGTCCGATGCCGCACTCGCCTGCCTCTCCGCCCTCGGCCACGAGACCCGCCTTGCGGCGTTCCGCGCGCTCGTGACGGCCGGGCCGGCGGGCCTCCCCGTCGGCGAGCTGCGGGAGCGCCTGGGCGTCCCGCCCGCGACGATGACCGCCCATCTCAACATCCTGCGCGCAGCCGGCCTCGTCGCGGACCGCCGCGACGGCCGCCTCATCCATGTCAGCGCGGACTTCGATCGCATGAACGCCCTGATCGGCTACCTGACCGAGAACTGCTGCCAGGGCGCCGCGTGCGCGCCGGCCGCGGGCCGCTGCACGCCCTGACCCGAGGAGACCGCCATGAGCCCTGCCCTGTCCGCCGTACGCAAGCCGCACCTCTCCCTCAACGTCCGCGACGTCGATGCGTCCGTCGCCTTCTACCGGGCGCTCTTCGGCGTGGCGCCGGTCAAGCACTACCACGACGAGACCACGGTGCACTCCGTGCTCCAGGACGACGCCGGCGCCGACAGCCGCACGCGACGTACGGGCTACGCCAAGTTCGACCTCGAGGCGCCTGCGCTCAACTTCGTGCTCAACCAGATCCCGGGCACGCGCTTCGACGCGCGTGCCACCCTCTCGCACCTCGGCCTGCAGGTCGACTCCACCGACGACGTCATCGCGCTGCGCGAGCGCATCGGCACGGCCGGCCTCGTGCCGCGCGACGAGATGGCGGTGAGCTGCTGCTACGCGCGGCAGGACAAGTTCTGGGTGGCCGACCCCGACGGCAACGAATGGGAGGTCTTCACCGTGCTCGAGCACCTGACGCCGGAGCAGCTGCGCGAGCGCGACGCGCGCGGTGCCTGCGACACCGGCTGCACGACCACGTGCGCGCCGGCCCCGGCCGAAGCCGCCTGCTGCGGAGCCTGAGCATGCACCGCGTCCTGTTCGTCTGCGTCGAGAACTCCAACCGCTCCCAGATGGCCGAAGCCTTCGCGCGCATGCACGGCGGCGACACGGTCGAGGCGCTGAGCGCCGGCTCGCGGCCGTCGGGCCGCATCAATCCCAAGGCCGTCCGCTTCATGGCCGAGCGCGGCGTCGACCTGTCCGCGCACGCCTCGAAGTCGCTCGACGACGTCCGCGGCGAGTTCGACGCCGTGATCACGATGGGCTGCGGCGACGACTGCCCGTGGATCCCCGCGCGACGACGCGAGGACTGGGCGCTGCCCGATCCGCGCGACATGGACGACGACGGCTACCGCGCGGTGCGCGACGAGATCGAGGCGCGGGTGAAGGCCCTGCTGGCGTCGCTGTGATGCCGCTGCCGCAGCGCCTCGTCGCCGAGTTCCTGGGCACGCTGCTCCTGCTCGCCACCGTGGTCGGCTCGGGCGTGATGGGCATGGACCTGTCCGACGGCAACCGCGGCGTGGCGCTGCTGGCCAATGCCGGCGCGACCGCGGGCATGCTCTACGTGCTGATCGTGCTCCTCGGCCCGGTCTCGGGCGCGCACATGAACCCGGCGGTCTCGCTCGTCGCGCGGCTGCGGGGCGAACTGGACTCGCGCGCCCTCGCCGGCTACGTGCTGGCGCAGGTCGCGGGCGCCGTGGCGGGGGTCGTGCTCGCGCACCTGATGTTCGGGCTCGACATCGTCCAGTGGGGCGACCATGCGCGCACGGGCCCGTCACAGTGGCTCAGCGAAGCCGTCGCCACCTTCGGCCTGGTATTGACGATCGTCCTCGGCGTACGTCACCGCCCGCAGTCGATCCCGGCACTGGTGGCGGCGTACATCTTCGCGGCCTACTGGTTCACGGCGAGCACGTCGTTCGCGAACCCGGCCGTCACGCTGGCGCGCTCGATCACCCGCACCTTCGCGGGGATCCGTCCGGACGACGTCCCGGGCTTCGTCATCGCCCAGGTGATCGGCGCAGTGATCGCGGGCTCGCTCGCGGCGCGGCTCGCATCGCCGCGCGACTGACGCGTCAGTAGGCGAACTCGCGGAACAGCGGATCCACGGAACCCTGCCACGGGCCGTGGAAGAGCTCGAGCTTGCGCTCGGCCGGGGTGACGCCGGATTCGACGATCTCCATCAGCGGCGCGAGGAAGATCGACTCGTCGCTGCCATGCTCGTTCGTGCGTGCGCGACGTCGCAGGCCGGCGGCGGAAATCTTCAGTGCTTCGCGCGCGAGGTCGAGCGCGGTGCCTCCGCGGAACGGCAGCTTCAACGCATGCTTCGGCACGCCGTCCCGCAGCGCGTGGCGCTCCTCGAGCGTGAAGTCGCGCACGAGGTCCCACGCGGCGTCGAGCGCGGCATCGTCGTACAGCAGCCCGACCCAGAACGCCGGCAGCGCGCAGATGCGGTTCCACGGGCCCGAATCCGCGCCGCGCATTTCGAGGTACTTCTTCAGGCGCACTTCGGGGAACGCGGTCGTGGAATGGTCGGCCCAGTCCTTGAGCGTCGGACGGAAGCCCGGGCGTGCGGGGAGCCTACCCTCCATGTAGTCGCGGAACGACTGCCCGCTCGCGTCGATGTACTGCCCGTCGCGGTAGACGAAGTACATCGGCACGTCGAGCAGGTAGTCGGTGTAGCGCTCGTAGCCGAAGCCGTCTTCGAAGACGAAGTCGAGCAGGCCGGTGCGGTCGCCGTCGGTATCCGTCCAGATGTGCGAGCGGTACGAGAGGTAGCCGTTGGGCTGGCCTTCGGTGAAGGGCGAATCGGCGAACAGCGCGGTGGCGATCGGCTGCAGCGCGAGCGAGACGCGGAACTTCTTGACCATGTCGGCTTCCGAGCCGACGTCGAGGTTGACCTGCACGGTGCAGGTGCGCGTCATCATGTCGAGGCCGAGCGAGCCGACCTTCGGCATGTACTCGCGCATGATCCGGTAGCGCCCCTTCGGCATCCACGGCATTTCGTCGCGGCGCCACTTGGGCTGGAAGCCGACGCCGAGGAAACCGAGGCCCATGGGCTCGGCGACGGCGCGCACCTCCTTCAGGTGCGTCCCGGTCTCGCGGCAGGTCTGGTGCAGGTGCTCGAGCGGCGCGCCCGAGAGTTCCAGCTGGCCGGCGGGCTCGAGCGAGACCGATGCGTCGTCCTTCGTCAGCGCGATGACGCGGCCGTTCTCCTCGACCGGCGCCCAGCCGAACTGCACGAGGCCCTTCAGCAGCGCCTCGATGCCGCGCTCGCCGTCGAACGTTGGCGCGCACAGGTCGTCGGTGCGGAAGCCGAACTTCTCGTGCTCGGTGCCGATGCGCCAGTCCTCGCGCGCGCGGATGCCCGAGACGAGGTACTCGACGAGCTGGTCGCGCGACTCGACCTCGACATCCTTGACCTGGCTGGGACCGGACACGCGCACCTCGACACGTCCCGCGGCGCGGGAGGGCGGCCAGTCTAGCGGCGCGGCGCGGCGGGCACCGTCGCGCCCACCGACCGTCTGCGTTGCGCGGGTGCGGCGGAAGCGCGGGGCGCCCCTAGAATGCCGCCGATGCGCGCTCCGCTCCCCGTACGCCTGCTCGCCGCCACCGGCCTCGCCCTCGGGCTCCACGGACCGGTCGCGGCCGCGACGCTCGAGCGAGGCAACGGGCCGGAGCCTTCGACGCTCGATGCCCACAAGTGCCAGGAGGTCGCCTGCGGGAACATCCTGCGTGATCTCTACGAGGGCCTGGTCACCGAGGACGCGCACGGCCGCATCGTGCCGGGCATGGCGTCGTGCTGGACGACCTCCGCCGACGGCCGCACCTGGACCTTCCACCTGCGGCCGGGACTGCGCTGGAGCGACGGGAGCGCGCTCGACGCGGCGCAGATCGTCGCGAGCTTCCGGCGCGCGTTCGCACCGGCCACGGCGGCACCGTTCGCCGAACTGTTCGACGCGCTGGCGCGTTCGAAGGACGTGCAGGCGGGACGGCTGCCGCCGGCGCGCCTGGGCGTGGAAGCGCCCGATGCGCACACGGTCGTCTTCCGCCTCGATCGCAGCGCCGACCTGCCGGCGCTGCTGACCCTGCCGATCGCCTTTCCCGTGCACCTGCCGAGCGTGGCGGCGCATGGCGCGCAGCACACGCGGCCGGGCCGGCTGCGCGGCAATGGCGCGTACCGCCTGCGCGACTGGACGCCGCAGGCGAACCTCGTCGTCGAACGCAATCCGCACTTCCATGCCGCGCGCACGGTCGCGATCGACCGCGTTCGCTTCCACGTCACCGAGGACGCCGCGGCGGAACTGCAGCGCTTCGCCGCGGGCGACCTGCACGTGACCGAAGCGGTCCCGCCGCAGCCGCTCGGGGCGTTGCGCGCGCGCTTCGGCGACCGGCTGCGGCTCGCGCCCTACCTGGGCGCGTTCTGGCTCGGCTTCAACACCACGCGCGCGCCGTTCGCGGCGGACGTGGCGTGCGGCCCGCGGGCGGGCGCCACGCGAACCACCGTGCCGACGCGCGGCGCGGCGCCCGTGCGCGACGGTTGCATCGACCGCGGCCACGCGCGTCGCCGGGCCCTGTCGATGGCGATCGATCGCGATCGCCTCGTGCGGCACGTGACGGGTTTCGGCGAGGCTCCGGCCTACGGCATCGTCCCACCGGGCATCGCGGGCTACCGCCCGGCGGCGACGCCATGGTCGCGTACGGCCCTACCGCAGCGCATCGCGCAGGCACGCCTGCTGCTGCGCGCCGCGGGTCACACGCCGCGGGCGCCGCTCGAGATCGAGCTGCGGTACAACACGTCGACCCCGCATCGGCGCCTCGCGCTGGCGGTCGCGGCGATGTGGCGTCAGGCATTCGGTCCCTCGGTGCGCGTGCGGCTGCGCAACGAGGAATGGAAGGTCTTCGTCGGCAACCGCAAGCAGCGCGTGATCACCCAGGTGTTCCGCGGCGGCTGGATCGCCGACGTGCCCGATCCCCGGAACTTCCTCGTCGCCTTCGCCGGCGACGGACCGCTCAACTGGACGGGGTACCACGATGCGGGCTTCCGTGATCGCCTCGCGCGGGCCGATGCAGCGCGTACGGCGGCGGCTCGCAACGCGTGGCTGCATGCCGCGGAGATGCGCCTGCTGCAGGCCGATGCCGTGATCCCGCTCTACTTCTATACGTCCAAGCACCTTGTCGACCCGCGCCTGCGCGGCTTCGCCCCCAATGCGCTGGACCGGCACGCGAGCCGGTGGCTGCGGCTGGAGGGGTCGCGATGAGCGCCTCGCGCGTGGCGGCCGCGTCGCGGAAGTTCGGTGCACGCCTGATCGAAGCGCTGATCACGCTGTGGCTGCTCGCCACGCTGTGCTTCTTCCTGCTGCGTGCCGCGCCCGGCGGTCCGTTCGACACGGAGAAGGCGGCACCGCCCGAGGTGCAGGCGGCGCTCGCGGCGCAGTACCGGCTCGACCGGCCACTGCCGGCGCAGTACGCGGCGTGGCTGGGCGACGTCGCGCGCGGCGACCTGGGCCCGTCGTTCCAGTACCCGGACTACCGCGTCGGCCCGCTCGTCGCGCAGGCGCTGCCGGTGTCGGCGCTCAACGGCGGCCTCGCGCTGCTGCTCGCGCTCGCGCTCGGCCTGCCGCTGGGCGTCTGGGCCGCGCTGCGCGCCGGTGGCTGGATCGACCGGATCGTGATGCTCGTGGCGGGCCTCGGCCTGGCGGTGCCGAAATTCGTCGCCGCGCCGCTGCTCGTGCTGCTGTTCGCGGTCACGCTGCAGTGGCTGCCGGCGGGCGGTTGGGGCGAGGCCCGCCACGTCGTGCTGCCGGTGATCGCGCTCGCGCTTCCCAACATCGCCTACTGCGCGCGCTTGGTGCGCGCGGCGATGCTCGAGGTGCTGTCGGCCGACTACCTGCGCGCGGCCCGGTCGCGCGGATTGTCGGAACCGCGCGTCGTCTTCTCGCATGCGCTGCCGTCGGCGATGCTTCCGGTGGTCGCGTGGCTGTCGCCGGCGTTGATCAACGTCGTCACCGGCTCGGCGGTGGTCGAACAGGTGTTCGGTATTCCCGGGATGGGGCGCTACTTCGTGCAGGGCGCACTCAACCGCGACTACACGCTGGTGCTCGGCGTGGTGCTGGTGGTCGGCGCGCTGATCGTCGTCATCAATGCGCTGGTGGACGCGGCGCGCGGGTGGATGGATCCGCGCCTCGCGGAGGCGGGCTAGGCCTCGAGGCCCAGCCAGCCGGCGACCACGGCGCGCGCCTCGTCGACGCCCTGCTTCGACTCGCCCGAGAAGACCTGTACGCCCACCGTGTCGCCGAAGCGCTGCTGCAGTTCGCGACGCACCGCGTGCAATGCCTGCGACTGCGCGCCGCGGCCGAGCTTGTCGGCCTTCGTCAGCAGCGCATGCGCCGGCAGTCCGCGGTTGGCGGCATAGCCGAGCATCTGCAGGTCGTAGTCCTTGAGCGGATGGCGGATGTCCATCACCACCACCAGGCCCTTGAGCGCCTCGCGCGTGGAGAAGTAGCGGTCGATGAAGGCCTGCCAGTGGGCCTGCAGGTCCTTGGGGACCTTGGCGTAGCCGTAGCCGGGCAGGTCGACGAGGTAGCGGTCGCCGGGCTCCTCGCCCTGCCGGGGGGTGAAATCGAAGAACACGAGCTGCTGGGTGCGGCCGGGCGTCTTGGAGACGCGGGCGAGCGAGCCCTGCTGGCAGATGGCGTTCAGGGCCGTGGACTTGCCGGCGTTGGACCGGCCGGCGAAGGCGACCTCGTAGCCGCCGTCGGGTGGGAGCTGCTTCGGCGTGTGCGCCGAGAGCAGGTAGCGGGCGCGCTGGAAGGGATTGGACATGCGACAAGGATCGCACGCCGGCCCGCCGCCCCCGTCGCCAAGCGGCTTTCGCGTTGACCCGTACCCCGGCGGCCACGGATAATTCCGAGGTTCCGGCGTCCTCAGGCGACGCCCCTTTCGGCAGTTCCCGGAGTTTCCTCGCATGCGCAACGCCCGCGCCTACGGCCTCGTCGGTCTCGTCGGCCTCGCCGCGATCGCCGCCGCGGTCGCCCAGACCACCGTGACCCCGGTGCCGGACCAGGCCCCGGTGCAGGTCGCCCCGCTCGCCGGCGCGCCCGAGAAGGTGACCTGGGGCGACGCGCAGCGCGGGCAGCAGCTCGCCGGCACGTGCGCGGCCTGCCACGGCCTCGACGGCAATTCGCCGACCCCCGCCTACCCGCGCCTGGCCGGCATGCCGGAGCGCTACGTCGCCCAGCAGCTCGCGCTGTTCAAGAGCCGCGAGCGCCAGAGCGGACAGGCCGCGGTGATGTATCCGTTCGCCGACGCGCTGACCGCGCAGGACATGCGCGACCTCGGTGCCTACTTCCAGACCCAGAAGTCGGGCGCCGGCATCGCCGACGACACCCCGATCACCGCGGGTCCGTACGCGGGCCTGCGCTTCTACGAGGTCGGCGAGAAGCTGTTCCGCGCGGGTGACGCCAGCCGCGGCATCCCGGCCTGCATGGCCTGCCACGGCCCGTCGGGCGAAGGCAATCCGGGCCCGGCCTATCCGGCGCTCGCCGGCCAGATGGCCGACTACGCCAAGCGCCGCCTCGAGGAGTACCGCACCGGCACCACCGTCGCGCGCGACTACAAGAACTTCCAGATCATGGCCGCGATCGCCAAGCCGCTGACGGACGAGGAGATCGGCGCGCTGTCGAGCTACCTGCAGGGCCTGCACCCGCGCGCGAACGACGTCGGCACGCAGGCGACGGCCGCGGCGCCGTCCCCGGCGCGCGCACCGGCCGCACCCGCGAATCCGGCCGGCCCGGCGCCCGCCGCGCCGTCGGCCTCGCCCGCCCCGGCACCGGCGACCGGCGAACCCGCCGCGACGACCGCTCCGCAGCAGGGCTGAACTTCGCCGGCGGCGCGCGGTCACTGACTGCGCACCACGCCCGACGCCGGCCGTGCTCCGCACGGTCGGCGTCTTCGTCTCCACGAACGGAATCCCCGCCATGTCCCGTCTGCCCCGCGCCGCCGCCGTCCTCCTGCTCGCCACGCTGGCGCTTCTCGCGCCCGCCGCGTTCGCGGTTCCGTCCGCGCCGGTCGAAGGGGTCGACTACGTCGCGATCGAGGGCGGCACGCCGTTCTCGACGCCCGCCGGGACCGTCGAGATCGCCGAGGTGTTCGGCTACACCTGCCCGGCCTGCGCGCGCTTCGAACCGCAGATCGAGGCGTTCAAGCGCGCGCTGCCGAAGGGCACGCGCTTCGTGCCGGTGCCGGCGCCGTTCGGCGGTCACTGGATCCCGTACGCGCGGGCCTACGTCGCCGCGCAGAAGCTCGGCGTCGCCGAGCGCAGCCATGCGGCGATGTTCCGCGCGGTCCACGAGGAGCGCCGGCTGCCGATCAGCCGTCCGAGCGCGGACGAGATCGCCGCGTTCTACACGGCCTACGGCGTTCCCGCGGCCCGCTTCGTCACGGCCTACAACGATGCCTCCGTGGACGCCCAGCTCGCGCGGGCACGCGAGTGGATCGTGAAATCGGGCGTCGACCACACGCCCGTCCTCGTCGTCGCGGGCAAGTGGCGAGTCGGTGGAAACAGCCCGCAGGACACGCTGCGCATCGCGCGCTGGCTGGTGGATCGCGAACTCGCATCGCGTCGCCGCTGACCGTCGCCCTACACTCCGCATTCAATCCGGCCATGCCTATGCTTGGCCGTCCCCTGGCCGGTGCGCCCGGCCTTTCGATTCCAGGAGACCCTGCATGACCCTGCGTCCGGCTCTGTTCCGTGGCGGCCTGCTGCTCGCCGGCCTGCTCGCCCTGAGCGCCTGCAACAACGCCTCGCAGGCGCCGGCCGACACCGCCGCGCCGGCCCCCGCGGCGGCCACGCCCGCCGCGACCGCTCCCGCCACCGACACGTCGGCGACGCCCGCCGCCAGCGAGGCCGCCCGCCCGGCGCAGGCGCGCCCGCCGCAGGGCCCGGCCCCGGTCGCCGGGACCGACTACGTGGAGATCCCGGGCGGCACGCCGTTCCAGCCGACCCCCGGCACGGTCGAGGTCGTCGAGGTGTTCGGCTACACCTGCCCGCACTGCGCCTCGTTCGAGCCGCTCCTGCAGGGCTGGAAGGCGCAGCAGCCGGCCGACGTGAAGGTCGTGCCGGTCGCGGCGCCGTTTGGCGGCTACTGGATCCCCTACGCCAAGGCGTACTACGCGGCCGAATCGATGGGCCTCGCGGACAAGACCCACCAGGCGATGTTCAACGCGATCCACGTCGAGCGCTCGCTGCCGGTCCAGCCGCTGCCGACCAACGACCAGATCGCCGCCTTCTACGCCAAGCACGGCGCCAACGCGCAGCAGTTCGCCGGTGCGATGGACAGCTTCGCGGTCAACGCCAAGCTCAAGCGCGCGATGCAGTTCATCACCCGCAGCGGCGTCGATGCCACGCCCACCCTGGTGGTCGCGGGCAAGTACCGCATCACGGGGCAGTCGCTGGAGGAGAACCTCCGCATCGCCGAGCACCTGATCGCGCGCGAGCGCGGCGCTGCCGCGCCGGCTCCCACCTCCGCCGCGCCTGCTCCGGCCAACGGCTGAGCCACGGCGGCTCGATGGCGGACCGCCGCCTCAGGCTGCTGAGCGCCAACATCCAGGCCGGCTCGAGCACGCGCGGTTACGGCGACTACATCGCCCGCAGCTGGTCGCACGTGCTGCCGGCCGGGAACAAGCGCGGGAGCCTCGACACCATCGCGAGGCTCGCCGCGGGTTACGACATCGTCGGCCTCAACGAGAGCGACCCGGGCTCCCTGCGCTCGGGTTTCGTCTGCCAGACGCATTACCTCGCCCAGCGCGGCGGCTTCCCGTACTGGAGCCACCAGCCCAACCGCCGCGTCGGCGGGGTGGCCTCCAGCGCCAATGGCATCCTCTCCAAGATCGAGCCGCGCGAAGTGCACGACCATCCGCTGCCCGGGCGCATGGGCGGGCGCGGGGTGCTCGTCGCGCGCTTCGGCGAAGGCGACGAGGCGCTGACGATCGCCGTCGCCCATCTCTCGCTCGGGGCGTCCTCGCGCGCGTCGCAGCTGGCCTTCATCGCGGAGTTGCTCGAGGGGCATGCCCATGCCGTGCTGATGGGCGACTTCAACTGCACCCTCGAGCAACCCGAGATGCAGCGCCTGTTCCAGCGCACGCGACTGCGCCCGCCCGCTGATGTCGTGCCCACCTTCCCGAGCTGGGCGCCGCAGCGCGCGATCGACCACATCCTCGTGGGCGACGGCCTGCGCTGCGGAGGCCTGCAGGCGATGCCCGCGGCCTTCTCCGACCACCTCGCCGTCGCCCTCGATCTCGAGGTGCCCGATCGCTGCATGCAGTGATCCGCGACGCACGTCACGCCACGCCTCCACGTGGCTGAAGCCCCGCGCAACGCCCTTCCGATCCGCGCCCCCCGCTTCACGCGGGACGCACGCCCGCGGTCCGAAGAATCGGAGGCGTTCAGGGGGAGGTGGGAATGGCGTCGATGCCGCTCATGGTCGTGGAGGACAACTTCGAAATCCGGCGCTCGCTGCGCGACCTCTTCATGCTCGAAGGCTTCCACGTGGAGGAGGCCTGCAACGGGCGCGACGCTCTCGATCGGCTCGAGGCCGGCTGCCACCCGTCGATGATCGTGCTCGACCTGATGATGCCGGTGATGGACGGCTGGGAATTCCTGCGCCGCATGCGGACGCGACCGGACCGCGACACGCCCGTGGTCGTGCTCACCTCGATGGCCTACGACGCCGACACGCGCCACCTGCGCGAGCGCTACGGCGTGGACGTGCTCGACAAGTCGACGGAGGTAGTGCGCCTTCTGGAGATCGCGCGCGTGCACCGCGCCGCGATGGACGCGGTGGACGCCCCGGCGCGCGAGCCGCGCGGCGACGCCTGACCGCGCCGCCCCAAACGAGAACGGCCGGGACGCCCCGGCCGTTCTCGTTACCGCAGATCGCGACGATCAGAAGCGCAGATCGGCGCGGACGTACCAGAAGCCGCCGCCCGGCAGGTCGTAGGTCGAGCCGTCGAAGCTGTTGAGGTTGCACGACAGGCAGACCGGCGGATCCTTCCCGAACACGTTGTTCACGCCCGCGAGCAGCTGCAGGCCGCGCATCCAGTCGACCTTGTAGCCGACCTGCACGTCGTGGAACGTGATCGCGCCGAGGCGGTTCTGGTTCGGCGCGGGATCGTTGCGGCAGATCGGGAAGCCCGCGGCGTCGCCGCAGTCCTCGGTCAGCGAGCTGATGTGGCGGGCCGTCCACGACGCCGTCCAGTTGCCCAGCTCCCAGGCGAGCGTCGCATTCGACGTCCACTCCGGGATCGAGCGCGTGACGGGGTCGCTCACGAGCCGGCCCGGCTCGATCGGCTGCAGCGAGCCATCGGCGCTGGTGGCCTCGTAGCGCGTCACCCACGTGTTCTGCCAGGTGACCTCGAACTTGCCGATCGGCGTTTCCGGCAGCACCCAGAACACGTCGAAGTCCCAGCCATCGGTCTTGATCGAGTCGAAGTTGCCGAGGAAGTTGGCGAACGTCTCGATCTGGTCGGTCGACGCATTGCGGACGATGCCGTTGCAGTACAGCGGCGCGAGCGTCTGCACGCAGAGGTTGAGCTGCGTCTGCGGATCGGTGGCCTGGATCGCGCCCTCGATCGCGTGGCGGTAGAACGTGCCTTCGAAGTCGACGCGACGCGAGATCGGCGTGTTCTCGAGGATCGACGGCGACCACACGAAGCCCGCGGAGAAGCTGCGCGAGCGCTCGGGCTCGAGGTTGGGATTGCCGCCGGTCTCCACGCCGATCTGCGGATCGAACTGCGGGGTGCCCGGCGCGACGCCCAGCGTGGCGCAGTTGGCCGCATTGGCCGCGAAGTTCGCGCCGAGGCAGGGATCGACGATGTTCGCGTCGAAGCGCGTGCCGCTCGCGTACAGCTCGCCGATCGTCGGGGCGCGGAAGCCCTCGGCATACGTGCTGCGCAGCAGGAATTCATCCGCGAGCTGCCAGCGCAGGCCGATCTTCGGCACAAACTCGCCGCCGAAGGTCGAGTAGTCCGAGTAGCGCCCTGCGAGGTTGAGGTCGAGCTTCTTGCCCCAGCTCGAATCGGCCAGCAGCGGGATGTTGAGCTCGAGGTAGACCTCGTTGACGTCGTACTCGCCCGAGGTCGGCAGCGACGGTACGCCGTTGTACTCGCCCCGCACGGTCTGCGGATCCGGATCGTACGAGCCTTCGTACTTGCGGTACTCGTAGCCCGTCGCGAACGAGAGCGCGCCGGCCGGCAGGTCGAACATCTCGCCCGACAGGTTCGCGCTCACCAGGCTCAGCTCGTTCTCGCTGCGGTCGCGGAAGACGGGCGAGATGAAGGCGAGCATCTCGGGCGTGATCGTGTTGAAGCCGAAGATGTCGAGCGGCACGCAGCCCGGCGTCGCCGCGCACGTGGCGGTCGGCCCGAGCGCGATCGCGATGTTGCGGGCGTTGTAGCTGCCGCGGTTCTCCTGCTCGGCCTGGTTGCGGCCGTAGGCGGCGTTCACGTCCCAGAACCAGCTGCGGCTGCCGATCTCGAACGAGCCTTCGACGCCCGTGCCGAAGTAGTGCGTGTCGACCTCCTGCTCGAACAGGCGCGGGCCGCCCTCGATCGGACGCCGGCGGATGGTGAGGATGTTGCTCGAATCGAGCTGGATGCCGAACGGATTGAACGGGTGCGTCGCCGGAATGACGATATTGGCGGTGAACGGCGAGCCGGCGCCCGGACCCAGGTCGATCGGTTCCGGCGCGGCCTGGTTCAGCGACGTGCGGCGGTTGGCCAGCGCGCGCATGTACCAGGTGGTGTCGCCGCCGAGGTTCAGGCGGAACTGGCCGAAGATGCCCGCACGCTCGTTCGGCGTGAGCAGGAGGTTGAACGGCGCGTAGTTGAAGGCGTCGCGCGATGCGAGGTAGCAGCGGAAGCCGTCCGCACGGTCGGCGCCGCCTGCGCAGGGCGGCAGCCCCGGGGTATAGGTCGGATTGTTGAGCGTCGGATCGGTGGTCAGGTCGTACGTGACGCCGTTGCGGGGATCGGTGAAGCGGAAGCGCCCGCCCGGGACGCGCGAGGAGCCCAGCGCCAGGCCGGTGCCGAACACCGGCTCGCGGGTGCGCTCGCGGTCGGCCGAATTGATGCGCTCCTGGTCCTGGTAGCTCGCGCCGACGAACCAGCTCGCGCTGTCCGTCGAGCCGCCCCAGGCGATGTCGACGCCCTTGGTGGCGCCGTCGCCGGGCTCGTACTCGCCGTAGTTGACGGAGACCTGCGCGCCGTCGAAGTTGCGGCGCGTGATGATGTTGACGACGCCCGCGATCGCATCGGAGCCGTACAGCGACGACGCGCCGTCCTCCAGCACCTCGATGCGCTCGACGACGGCGAGCGGGATCGTGTTGAGGTCGACCGCCGAGCCGACGCCCGACGCCGAGGATTCGTTGACCCAGCGCTGGCCATCGACCAGCACCAGCGTGCGCTTGGTGCCGAGGTGGCGCAGGTTGACAGTGGTCGCGCCGGCGCCGGCGCCGCCGCCGTCGGGCGGGAAGCCGTCGTTGCCCGAGGCGTTGCGGGTGCGGTTGAAACCCGAGCCCGCGCCCGTGATCTGCTGCAGGACGTCGCCGACCGAGGTCAGGCCGGTGCGCTCGATGTCCTCGCGGGTGACGACCTGGACCGGGACCTGGTCCTCGACGTCGGCGCGCTTGATGCGCGAGCCGGTGACGGTGACCGAGTCCAGCTGGCGCGCGTTGGTGCCGGCCTCGTCGTCCTGCGCTGCGGCGAAGCCGGGCGCGGCGACGAGCAGCGAAAGGCTGATGGCCTTCGCGAGGGTGTGGCGGGGAAACGCTTTCATGTCTCTCTCTCCGTAAGAATGCTCAAGCAGGCCCGCCGCGCCCCTGTCCTGCGGCGTCATCGGGTTGTAAACGTTTCGTGAACCGACCACAAGGCCGGGACTTCACCCATGCCCGATGCGGCCGATAAGCATCAGCCGCCGAGGGCCAGAGAGACCGCCACCGCGACCAGGAAGGCGGCGAAGACGCGCTTGAGGTGCGACCCGCTCAGGCGATGCGCGAGGCGCGTGCCCCACGGCGCGGCGACGACGGAGGCGATCGCGACGCCGATCGCCGCCGGCAGGTAGACGTAGCCCAGCGCCGGGCCCACCAGGGCACCCGCGGGAGGATGCAACGCGTAGCCGAGCGCGCTGCCGAGGCCGATCGCCACCCCGCAGGCCGACGAGGTGCCCACGGCACGTACCGGCGCCACGCCGCGCCAGACCAGCAGCGGCACGGTCATCGACCCACCGCCGATGCCGACCACCGCGGAGACGGCGCCGATGCCGGTCCCGGCCATCGTCATTCCGGGCCCCCGTGGCACCGGCCCCTCGGCGCGTTCCCGTGCGCGGGAAAGCAGCAGTTGCGCGGCCGCCACCAGGCAGTAGCCGGCGACCAGCCAGCGCAGCAGCTCCCCGTCGATGCGCACCGCCACCGCGCTGCCGAGCCAGCCGCCGAGGAGCAGCCCCGGCACCATCCAGCGCACCGTCGGCCACAGCACCGAACCGCGTTGGGCATGCGCGCGAGCGGACGCCGCGGCCGTGAGCACGATGCTCGCGAGCGAACTGGCGAGCGCCGCATGCATCGCTGCCGAGGTGGGCACGCCCAGCGACGGCAGGAGCCAGGCGAGCGCCGCCACGAGCACCAGCCCGCCGCCGACGCCCAGCAGGCCGGCGAGCACGCCGGCCACGAGGCCGAGCAGCGGGAAGAGCATCCATTCGATGGGCATCGCGACCTCCGGGCGGGGCGCCTAGCCTGCCGCGCCCGCCGCGAACTGCCCAGCCGCGCGTCGACGACGGAACGTTCAGATGGGCTGGCTATAGTCGGCCGATGCGCCGCCGCCTTCCCCTGCTGCTCCTCGCCACCCTCGTCGCGACCACGCCCGCCTGCGCCCAGATGGCACCGTCCGCGCCGGCGCAGTCGGTACCGGCGCCGGTCTCCCCCACCGCGGCTCCCACGCCCCGACGCGCCGCCGACGCGCGCCTGCCGCGCGTGCGCGAGGCCATCGCCGCCGCCGAGCGTGGCGCGTTCGACGCGGCCGCCTATGCCGACCTCGCGGGGCATCCGCTGTACCCGTGGATCGAGTACGCCGACCTGCGCCGCCAGCTCGCGACCGTGTCGGCTGACCGCGTGCAGGCCTTCCTGCAACGGCATCCCGCGGACGCGGTGGGGGCCCGTCTGCGCCGCGAATGGATCGCCGAAGCGGCCCGTCGCCAGGACTGGAGCGCCGCGCTCGCCGCCTGGCGCCCGGACATCGACGACACCTCGCTGCGCTGCACCCATCTCGCCGCGCAGGCCGCCACGGGCCGCTTCACGCCGCAGTGGACCACCGATGCCCAAGCGCTGTGGCGCGGCGCAGGCGAATCGTTGCCGGCGCAATGCGACCCGGTGTTCGCCGCGCTCGAGGCGCGGGGCGGGCTCGCGCCGGCGCTGCGCTGGGAACGCATCGAGAAGGCCGCCGAAGCGTGGCAGCCGGCGGTGATGCGCGCCGCCGCGCGCGGCCTGCCCGCCGACGAGGCCGCGCTGGCCACCGACTACGCTGCGTTCATCGACGCCGTGCACGACCGCGCCCTCGCCTGGCCGAAGACGGAGCGCAGCCGGCGCATCGCCGCGCACGGGCTCGCGCGTCTGGCGAAGTCGATCCCCTCCAGCGCGCAGGTCCAGCTCGCGAAGTTCGGGCCCGTGCTGGGCTTCACCGAGGCCGAGCGCGGCCGCGTGCTGTACCAGGCGGCGCTGCAGGCGGCGGGCCAATTCGACGAGGACGCGTGGCAGCACATCGCCGCCGTGCCCGAGTCGGCCTTCGACGAGCGCCTGCACGAATGGCGCGTTCGCACCGCGCTCGCCCGCAGCGACTGGGCGGGTGCGCTCGCCGGCATCCGCCGCATGGGCGCGAAGCAGCGCGCCGATTCCAAGTACACCTACTTCGAGGGGCGCCTGGCCGAGAAGCTCGGCGATGCCGCATCGGCGCGCCGCGCGTATGCGGAGGCCGCGCGCAAGCCGGAATTCCACGGCTTCCTCGCCGCCGACCGCATCGACGCGCCCTACGCCCTGTGCCCGTGGATTCCCGGCACGTCGGCCGCCGCGCGTGGCCCGGTGGAAAGCGACCCGGCGATCGTGCGCTCCATGGGGCTCTACGCGATCGACCGCATCCCGTGGGCCACCGCGGAGTTCAACGAGGCGATGGCGCGCCTGGGCGAGTCGCAGCGGCCGATCGCCGTGCAGATCGCGCAGGAACACGGCTGGCTCGACCGCGCAGTGTTCTCGCTCGGCAAGGACAATCCCGAGGAGCTGCGGCTGTACACCCTGCGCTTCCCGCTGAACTACGACGCGGTGATCCGCCGCGAGGCCGCGCGCAACCGGCTCGATCCGGCCTTCGTGGCCGCCGAGATCCGCGCCGAGAGCATCTTCAATCCGGTGGCGCGCTCGTCGGCGAACGCGATCGGCCTGATGCAGGTGATCCCGTCGACCGGGCAGGCGGTCGCCTCGCGCATCGGCCTCCCGTGGAACGGCGAGGCCACGCTGCTCGACCCCGAGAGCAACATCGCGCTCGGCACCGCCTACCTGCGGCAGCTCTACGACGGCTTCGGCGAAGGCCGCAGCTACTACACGATCGCCGGCTACAACGCCGGCCCGGCGCCGCTCAACCGCTGGAAGGCCGCGCGCGGGCATTTCGACCCGGACTTCTTCATCGAGACGATCACCTACAAGGAGACGCGCGACTACGTCGCCCGCGTGCTCGCCTTCAGCGTGATCTACGACTGGCGCTTGAACGGCGACGCCGCGCGCGTGTCGGACCGCATGGTCGGCACCGTCGACGGGCCGCGCAAGCGCTTCGCCTGCCCGCTCGCGGCCACGCCGGTCGCGCCGCCGGCGCTCAAGCCCGAACCCGCGAAGCGCCCTTCCCGCCGGCGCTGAAGCGTGGTGGAGTGTCGGCGCCCACTCCACCGAGGACCGCCATGGGACTGCTCGACACGCTGCTCGGCCACGCCGGCGAGAAGAACGTCGCCGACCTGCACGACGAATTCGGCCCCCTGCTCGCGCCGGGCGAGGCGCTGCAGCGCGCGTTCGGCTTCGTGCGCGACCTGATGGTGTTCACCGATCGGCGCCTGCTGCTCGTCAACAAGCAGGGCCTCACCGCGAGCAAGGTCGAATACCTCTCGATCCCCTACCGCGCGATCGTCATGTATTCGCTGGAGACCGCGGGGCATTTCGATCTCGACGCCGAGCTCAAGATCTGGGTCTCCGGGCAGCCGGCGCCGCTGTCGTATGCGCTCGGGCGCCGCTCGGGCGCGACGGACGTGATCTCGATCCTCGCCGGCCACGTGCGCTGACGCGATGCGGGTCTACCTCGTCGGCGGCGCCGTGCGCGATCCCCTGCTCGGCCTGCCGCCGGGCGATCGCGACTTCGTGGTCGTCGGCAGCACGCCGCAGGCGATGCTCGAGGCCGGGTACAAGCCCGTGGGCCGCGACTTCCCGGTATTCCTGCACCCGGAGACGGGCGAGGAGTACGCGCTCGCACGCACCGAGCGCAAATCCGGGCGCGGTTACCGCGGCTTCGTGGTGCACGCCGATCCGTCGGTGACGCTCGAGGACGACCTCGGCCGGCGCGACTTCACGATCAATGCCATCGCACGCGAAGTGCGCGACGATGGCGCATTCGGCGACATCGTCGACCCGCTCGGCGGCGTGCGCGACCTCGAGGCGCGCGTGCTCCGGCACGTCGGCCCCGCCTTCGTCGAAGACCCGCTGCGGGTGCTGCGCGCCGCGCGATTCATGGCGCGCCTGGCGCCGATGGGCTTCTCCGTCGCGCCCGAAACGACCGCGCTGATGCGCGAGATGGTCGCTTCGGGCGAGCTCGCCGAGCTCACGCCCGAGCGCGTCTGGCAGGAGCTCCGGCGCGCGGTGGCGAGCGCGCAGCCGTCGGCGTTCCTGCGCACGCTGCGCGACTGCGGGGCGCTCGCCGTGGTGCTGCCCGAGGTCGACGCGCTGTACGGCGTACCGCAGCGCGCGGAATACCATCCGGAGGTCGACACGGGCGTCCACGTCGAGATGGTCTGCGACATGGCGGCGCGGCTCGCGCCGGGCGACGACCTGGTCGGCTTCGCCGCGCTCGTGCACGACCTCGGCAAGGCGCGCACGCCGGAACACGTGCTGCCCAAGCACATCGGCCACGAGACCGCGGGCGTGCCGCCGGTACGCGAGGTCTGCGACCGCCTCAAGGTGCCGACCGCGCACCGCCAGCTCGCGGTGATGGTCTGCCGCGAGCACCTCAACGTGCACCGCTACGAGGAGCTGCGCGCGAGCACGGTGCACGACCTGCTGCAGCGCTGCGACGGCTTCCGCCAGCCCGCGCGCGTCGCGCAGCTGGCGCTCGCCTGCGAAGCGGACAAGCGCGGCCGCCTCGGGCTCGAGGACCGCCCGTATCCGCCCCGCCAGGGCCTGCTGCAGGCGCTGGAAGCCGCTCGCGCGGTTCGCGCGGACGCGGTCACGCGCGACGGCCTCGAAGGCCCCGCGCTCGGCGAGGCCTTGCGCGCAGCCCGCATCGACGCGATCGCGCGCGCGACCGGGAAGAAGCGCTAGCGATCCCGGCCGGGCGCCGACGGGTGGCCTGTGCACGGATCGCCGCGATCGCCAGACTCGACACCTCCAGCGAGGACCTCGACATGCGACGCGTGACCGGCATCGGCGGCATCTTCTTCAAGGCGGGCGACCCCAAGGCGCTCGGCGCGTGGTACCGGCGGCACCTGGGCATCGACGTCGCCGACTGGGGCGGCGCGGCCTTCCGCTGGGGCACGCCGGAAAATCCATCGGGCACGACCATCTGGAGCCCGTTCGCCGCCGATACGGGCTACTTCGCGCCCGGCACCGCGAGCTTCATGGTGAATTACCGGGTCGACGACCTGCATGCGCTGCTCGCCGTGCTGCGCGAGGAGGGGTGCGCCGTCGAGGAGCGCGTGGAGGAATCGGACTACGGCAAGTTCGGCTGGGTGATCGATCCCGAAGGCAACAAGATCGAACTGTGGCAGCCGCCCGAAGGGCAGTGAATTCGCTCAGCGCGAATGCACCGGCCGGTGCGCTCGCACCGCCATCACCACGCCCAGGCCCGCCAGCAGCGACACCGCCGACGTACCGCCGTAGCTCAGCAGCGGCATGGGCACGCCGACCACCGGCAGCAGGCCGGCGATCATGCCGCCGTTGACCACGACGTAGACGCAGAACGCGAGCCCGAGCGCGCCGGCGATCAGGCGCGAATAGCCATCGCGTGCCTCGCTGGCGATCCACAGGCAGCGGCCGATCACGAACAGGTACAGCGCGAGCACGGTGACCACCCCGATCCAGCCGAACTCCTCGGCGAGCACCGCGAAGATGAAGTCGGTCGTGTGCTCGGGCAGGTAGTTGAGGTGCGACTGCGAACCCTGGAGCCAGCCCTTGCCGGAAAAGCCGCCGCCGCCGATCGCGATCTTGGACTGGATGATGTTCCAGCCTTCGCCGAGCGGATCGCGCTCGGGATCGAGGAACGTCATCACGCGCGCCTTCTGGTAGGGGCGCAGCAGGAACATCCATGCCACGGGTGCGATCGCCGCGACGGCGCCCGCCGCGGCGGCGAACCACCACCACGACAGGCCCGCGAGGTAGAGCGCGAACGCGCCCGAGAGCGCGACGAGCATGCCGGTGCCGAAATCGGGCTGCTTGAGGATCAGCAGCGTGGGTACGCCGATGATCAGCGCGCTCGTGAGCACCACGGGCAGGCGCGGCGGCAGGGGGCGCTCGTTGAGGTACCAGGCCACCATCATCGGCAGCGAGAGCTTGAGCAACTCGGCGGGCTGGAAATAGAAGACGCCGAGGTCGATCCAGTGGTTACCGTGCTTGCCGTCGCCGACGAACAGCACCGCCACCAGCGGGACCAGCGAGGCGGCGTAGACGTACGGCGTCCAGTTGCGCAGCTGCGTGGGGGGCATGCGCGAGAGCGCCCACATCGCGGCCATGCCCACCCCATAGCGTGCGGCCTGCGCGATGGCCATCGACTCCGACTTGTCGGAGGCGCTGTAGAGCACGGCGACGCCGATCACCATCAGGGCGCCCAGTGCGGCGAGCAGGGGCAGGTCGAGCGTGCGCGTCAGCCGCAGGCCGAGGTCGAGCAGCCAGCGCAGCAGGATGTTCATCGGCGCGGCGGCTCCGCGGCAGGTGCATCGACACGCGCCGGCGTCGTGGGCGGCGTGGTGCCCGCCCCGGGTGGCCGGGCCAGGGACCGCGCCTGCGACGCATCGGCCGGCCCGCGTGCCGCCGCTGCGGTACGGGGCGCGGCGACCGCTCGCGGCGCCGGGGATGACGCGCCCGACGACGGAACGCGAGGGGTCGCAGCGCCCGCAGTCGCCGCGACGATCGGCCGCCCCTGCTCGTCCATGCCGGGCAATGGCCACTCCAGCGATGCGCCACCCTGCGGAGAGCGCACGGTGCCTTCCTCGGGCACCGGCATCTGCCCGGTCAACCACGCATCGAAGACCTTGCGCGCGATCGGCGCGGCGGTGCTGCCGCCGTAGCCGCCGTGCTCGACCGAGACGGCGATGGCGATCTGCGGGTTGTCGGCCGGTGCATACCCGACGAACAGCGCCTGGTGGCGCAGGTGGTAGGGAAGCGAGCGCGGATCCGTGCTGCGCGCGCGCTCGCGGCCGATCTTCTGCGCCGTGCCCGTCTTGCCGGCCATCATGTAGGACGCGCCGCGCGCCATCATCGTCGCGGTGCCGCCGCCGTGGATCGTCGCGATCATCCCTTCCTGCACCGCACGCAGATGGACCGGGTTGTCGGTGATGCGCGGGCCGCGCACGCGCGGCATCGGCTTCCAGCCCGCGTTGTAGCCATCGCGCCGCGCCGCGACCATGCGCAGCGCGTGCAATTCACCACCGTTCGCGATGGCGCCCGTGCCGCGCACGAGCTGCAGCACGGTCGCGATCCAGTAGCCCTGGCCGATGCCCGCGATCACGGTCTCGCCGGCGTACCACGGCTCCTTGCTGCGCGCGGCCTTCCATTCGGGCGACGGGATCACGCCGCTGTTCTCGCCGAGCAGGTCGATGCCGGTCTTCTGCCCGAACCCGTAGCGCTGCATGTACTCGGCGAAGCGGCCGATGCCCATGTCGTAGGCGAGCTTGTAGTAGTAGTAGTTGACCGACTCGGAGATCGACTTGCGCAGGTCGGTGCGGCCGGCGCCGCCGTGCGCGTCGCGGTAGCCGCGGCGCTGCCCCGGGATATGGAACTCGCCAGTCGAATACACCGTCGAGTCCGGCGTGTGCAGGCCGGCGTCCACGCCCGCGAGCGCGACCAGCGGCTTGATGGTCGACCCCGGCGGCCCGCCACCGAGCACGGGGCGGTTGAACAGCGGGCGCGACGGGTTCTTCGTCAGCGCCTTGTAGTGCTTGGACGCGATGCCATTGACGAACAGGTTCGCGTCGAAGCTCGGCAGGCTGACCATCGCGAGCACCTCGCCGGTGCGCGGATCGATCGCGATGCCCGCGCCATCCCGGTCGCCGAACGCGGTGACCATCGCCTGCTGCAGGTCGATGTCGATCGACAGGCGCAGGTCGGTGCCCGGCCGGGCCGGCACGCGGCCGACGACGCCGAGCGGCCGGCCGTCCACGTTGGTCTCGACCTTCTCGTAGCCGACCTCCCCGCGCAGGAGTTCCTCGTAGGCGCGTTCCAGGCCCGTCTTTCCGATGTGCGTGAGCGCCTCGAAGCCCTCGCCCATCTTCTTCTTGTCGGCCTCGTCGATGCGCCCCACGTAGCCGACCACGTGTGCGGTGAGTTCGCCGTAGGGATAGCGGCGGTTGAGGTAGGAGACGAGCTCGATGCCCGGGTAGCGCCAGCGGTCGACGGCGAAGCGCGCGGCCTCCTCGTCGGTGACGCGCAGCTTCAGCGTGACCGGCTTGAAGCCGCGCGTGGCGCGCCGCGTCTCGTGGAAGTGCTCGACGTCCTCGGGGGCGAGCTCGATGATGCGTGCCAGCTGCGGCAGCCACGTCGACGGGTCGCCTGCCTCGCTCGGCGTGACGTCGAGGCGGTAGGCCGGCACGTTGTCGGCGAGGATGCGGCCCTTGCGGTCGAGGATCAGCCCGCGCCCCGGCACGACCGGCTTGAGCTTGATCCGGTTCGCCTCCGAACGCGTCGCGTACTCGGCGTGCTGCACCACCTGCAGGCGGAAGTACCAGATCGCGAGCACCGCGAGCATCGCGAGCACGGCGAGCATCGCGATGCCGGCGCGCGCACGGAACTGCGCCGCCTCGGTGTGCGGGTTCTTCAGGAGTCGCGAGCGGCGCGATCGCATCGGTCGCCCTCAGCGCCGCCAGCGCCCGATGCGCACCGCATCGAGCAGCACGTAGACCGGCGGCCACAGCAGCATGCCGACGACCGGCGCGATCCAGAACGCGGCGGGCAGCGTGGGCTGGCCGAGCGCGAGGTGCAGGCCGGCGCTGACGATGCGGTCGTTGAGCAGCAGCGCGCCGAGCGTCAGCGCCTGCTGGTAGATCGGGAAGAACCGCAGCCGCGCGCGGAAACGCTGCACGATGAAAGCGAGGATCACCAGGCGCAGCGCCTGCTCGCCGAGCAGGCCGCCGTAGGTGAGATCGGCGAGCAGGCCGAGCGCGAAGGCGAAGCCCAGGCCCACGCGGTCGGGATCCTCGATCAGCCAGTAGGCGAGCACGAGCGCGAGCCAGTACGGGCGCACGGGCTGCAGCAGTTCGGGCAGCGGCAAGAGGCCGAGCAGCAACGCGGCGAGCAGGCTGGCATAGAGCACCCAGCGCGGATAGGCACGCATCAGCGCGTCCCTCCCTGCGGGGGCGTGTCGGCCGGGACCGCCGCCGGGCGAGCCGGCCGAACCGTGCCCGGCCGCTGCACTGCCGCGTCGCGCGCGGGCACGGTGGCCGGGAGGGACGACCGCGCCGCGCCGGCGGGAGGGGCGGCGCCGGCCGCGCCCTGCGGACGTACCGATGGCGCCGCCGAGCCCACGCTCGCAGCGGATGCCGCGGTCGGCGAGCCCCCGGCGCCCGTGGCCGCGGACGCGGCAGGCGATGCAGGGGATGCGGTCGGCGGCCTGCCTGGCGGCGCGATGCCGACCGGCCCCGTGGGCGCGGGCACCTGGATCGCGACCGGCGGCCGTGCCGGCGCGCTGCGCAGCAGCAGCACCTCGCGTCCGCGATCGAGCTGCGCGGCGGGCTGCACGTCGCCGCGCAGGAACGCGCGCGACTCGTCGGGCTCGAGCTTGACGATGCGGCCGACCGGAAAGCCCGGCGCGAAGCGAGCGCCCATGCCCGAGGTCACGATGATGTCGCCCACCTTGACGTCGCTCGACAGCGGCACGCTCTGCAGCACCAAGCGATCGCTGCGCCCGGTGCCGTACGCGACCAGCCGCACGCCGTTGCGCGCGATCGCCACCGGCACCGCGTGGTCGGGGTCGGTGATCAGGAGCACGTCCGACTGCAGCGGCCCCACGTGCGTCACCTGCCCGAGCAGGCCGCGGGCATCGATGACGCTCTGGCCCACGCGCACGCCGTCGCCGCGGCCCGCGTCGAGCACGAGGCGCTGGCGCGCCGGATCGAGGTCCACGTCGAGGATCGGCGCGAGCTGCACGTCCAGCTGGGCGCGCTGCGCGGCGTCGAGCAGGATCCGCAGACGTGCGTTGTCGGCCGCGACCGTGTTCATGCGCGCCATGCGCGCCTGCGCGACGAGCAGGTCGCGACGCAGTTGCCGGTTCTCGCGCGCGAGCTGCGCGGCGGTGCCGACGTAGTCACCCACGCCCCCGGCCACCCGCGAAGGGAGCCCGGCGGCGGCCCGCAGCGGCTCGGTCAGCGCGCCCGCCTGCTGGCGCGCGGCATGGATCCAGCCACCGCGGTGGTCGAGCACGATGAGCGTGACCGCCAGCGCGAGATAGGCCAGCAGCCGCAACGTGCCCGCGGCATCGCCGAGGCGGGGACTGGGTGGACCGGCGTAGGACGGCACGGAAGGCGTGATGGGTGGTTCGTGATGCGTGATGGGATGGCGGCCGGCTCGCGCCGTGCCGCCCTCGGTCCGTCGACTCCGGCCCGCATCCCCGTCGCAGGCCGCCCGCGCCTTCCGTGCCTTCGCGGCAGCCCGCACCCCTCGAGGGCGCGGTCACCGCTCAGCGATCACGGCTTCAGTCCGGCGCGAAGAACTCGTTGCCGTGCATGTCGACCAGCTCCAGCGCCCGCCCACCCCCGCGGGCCACGCAGGTGAGCGGATCGTCGGCGACCTGCACGTGCAGGCCGGTCTCCTCGCTGATCAGGCGGTCCAGGTCGCGCAGCAGCGCGCCGCCGCCCGTGAGCACGATGCCGCGCTCGGCGACGTCGGCGCACAGCTCCGGCGGGGTCTGCTCGAGCGCGAGGCGGATCGCCGCGACGATGCCGGCGAGCGGCTCGCGCAGCGCATCGAGCACCTCGTTCGAGCTGATCGTGATCATCTTCGGCACGCCCTCGGCGAGGTTGCGTCCGGAGACCTCGATCGTGCGGACTTCCTGCTGCGGATAGGCGCAGCCGATCTCCATCTTGATGCGCTCGGCCGTGGCCTCGCCGATCAGCGTGCCGTAATGGCGGCGCACGTAGTTGATGATCGACTCGTCGAAGCGGTCGCCACCGATGCGCACCGACTGCGCGTAGACCACGCCGTTGAGTGCGATCACCGCGACCTCGGTGGTGCCGCCGCCGATGTCGACGACCATCGAGCCGCGCGCCTCGGTCACTGGCATGCCCGCGCCGATCGCGGCGGCCATCGGCTCCTCGATCAGGTAGACCTCGCGCGCGCCGGCTTCCTCCGCCGACTCCTTGATCGCGCGGCGCTCGACCTGCGTGGAACCCGCCGGCACGCAGACCAGCACGCGCGGGCTCGGGCGCAGGAAGCGGCTCTTGTGCACCTTGCGGATGAAGTACTTGAGCATCTCCTCCGTGTAGGTGAAATCGGCGATGACGCCGTCCTTCATCGGGCGGATGGTGGTGATGTGGCCCGGGGTACGGCCGAGCATCTGCTTGGCCTCCGCGCCGACCGCCGCCACCGAGCGGTTCGAGCCGACCATGCGGTCCTGCCGCACGGCCACGACCGACGGCTCGTTCAGGACGATCCCCTGGCCGCGGACGTAGATGAGGGTGTTGGCCGTGCCCAGGTCGATGGACAGGTCGTTCGAGAAAATGCCGCGAAACTTCTTCAACATCGGGGGAATGGCCCGGAAAGGGAGGCGCGTGGGGGACTGCGCCGCAGGCAGGCGCGCGAGGTGGGCAGCCTAGCAATGCCCCCCTTGCGGGGCAAGGAATCACGGGGCCTTCACGCCGTTTTCTGCCCTTCGGATCACACAGCGGCCGGAGGCGGTTCAGCCGCCTGTCCGCCGCCGCGGCTGGTCGGGCCGCAGACCAGCCGCTACCCTACGCGCCGCGCCGCGTCGGGCGCGGTGCGCTGGGGAATCCTTCCGAATGTCTGCCCTGATCTGCGGGTCGCTGGCCTACGACACCATCATGGTGTTCCCGGACCAGTTCAAGAACCACATCCTGCCGGACAAGGTGCACATCTTGAATGTGTCGTTCCTCGTCCCGCGCATGCGCCGCGAGTTCGGCGGCTGCGCCGGCAACATCGCCTACAACCTCAAGCTCATCGGCGGCGATCCGATCCCGATGGCCACCGTCGGGCAGGACTTCGCGCCGTATCGCGCGCACTTCGAGAAGTGCGGCATCCGCCTCGACCAGGTCCGCGTGATCGAGGACATGTTCACGCCGCAGGCCTTCATCACCACGGATCTGGACAACAACCAGCTCACCGCCTTCCACCCGGGCGCGATGAGCCGCTCGCACGACAACCACGTGCGCGACGTCGAGGGCGTCACCTTCGGCATCGTCGCGCCCGACGGGCGCGAGGGCATGATCCAGAACGCGCAGGAATTCCGCGACTGCGGGATCCCCTTCATCTTCGACCCCGGCCAGGCGATGCCGCTGTTCAACGGCGAGGAGTTCCGGCACTTCATCGAGCTGGCTGACTACGTCGTCGTCAACGACTACGAGTCGAACCTGCTGCAGGAGCGCACGGGCTGGGACGAGCAGACCATCGCCTCGAAGGTGCGCGCCTACATCACCACGCGCGGCCCGCGCGGCTCGCAGATCTTCTGCGAGGGGCAGATGCACGAGGTCCCGCCCGCGCGCGAGCGCGACGTGGTCGACCCGACGGGCTGCGGCGACGCGTATCGCGCCGGCCTGATCCTCGGCCTGATGCGCGGCTACGACCTGCCCACCTGCGGGCGGATGGCGTCGCTGATGGGCGCGCTCAAGGTCGGGCACGCCGGTACGCAGAACCAGCGCTTCACCTACGACGAGTTCGCCGCGGAATACCGCGAGCAGTTCGGCCACGCGCTGGGCTGAGCGCGTGCGGCGCGCCTACGCGCCCGCCTGCATGCGCACGTGCGGCGGAGGCGACGAGCCGCCGCCTCGCTCCAGCACCGACCAATCCGGCTCGGGCAGGGCCCCCAGCCGCGGCCGCGCGAACAGGTAGCCCTGGAACAGCTCGACCCCGATCGAACGCAGCCAGTCGAGCTCGGCGCGGGTCTCCACGCCTTCGGCGAGCATCCGCGAGCCCAGGCGCGTCGCCATCGTGACCACGCCCTCGACGATCGCCTGCTTGGCGGGCTGCGTGTCGATGTCGCGCACGAGCTCCATGTCCAGCTTGAGCACGTGCGGCTGGAAGCGCGCGAGCAGCGCCAGGCCGGAGAATCCGGCGCCGAAGTCGTCGATGGCGGTGGTGAAGCCGCGACGTGCGTAGTACTCGAGGACGCCGAGCGCGTGCGAGGGATCGCTGATGCGCTCGCCCTCGGTGAGCTCGAACATCAGCCGCTCCACGGGGAAACCGACCCGCTCGGCCGCGGCGAGCGTGAGCCGGATGCAACTCGCCGGCTCGTAGACCGCATTGGGCGCGAAGTTGATCGACAGCCGCGACTCCAGCCCGAGCTCCGCCGCGGTCGCGATGGCGAGCACACGGCAGGTCTGGTCGAAGCGGTAGAGCTGCTCGGGGCGCACCTGCCCGAGCACCCACGGCGCACCCTCGCCCTGCGGCCCGCGCACGAGCGCTTCGTAGCCGAAGACCTCGCGTCGCGTGGCGTCCACGATCGGCTGGTACGCCATCCGCAGCTCGATCGGCAGCGGCGCATCGGTCTCGCGGCAGCGCAGGCAGCCGTGCGAGGCGGCATCGTCGGCAAAGAATCGGCTCAGGTACATCGGGCTCCTCCCCTGCCGACCATAGCAGGCGGGAGCGAACCCCGTGCGAGGGCGGCGTCGATCAACGCGCGATGCAGGTGAGCTGCCCGCGGATGTTCGCGATGTCGCTCCCGCCGCGACAGCCGTCCAGGGCCAGGCGGGTTTGCGCGATGCCCTCGCCCTGCACCTCCAGACCCAGCACGCGCACCTCGCCGCTGCCGGTCCTGCAGCGCACCTCCAGCATGAGGAGCGACAGCAGGCTGGCGACGTACAGGCGGCGCATGGCGGACTCCGGTTCCCTGTGGATGTCGCCCAAGCCTAATCGCGACGATCGCCGGCCAGGCGCCGCCCGTCCGCGGCGCTACCAGCCCGGCATGCGTGAAGTGTCGAGCCCGCCCACCTCGAACGTCGCCTCGTGCGTGCCGCCCTTCGTGGGGATCGCGATCGCGAGCTCCTTCGCGTCGCGCACTGCGCGCCAGAGCGCGCGCTCGTCCTCGATGAACATCGCGATGGCCTCGTCGGTCTTCGGGCGGCTCGCCGCCATCGAACGTTCCGCGCCGTCGAGGCGCACGCGCACACGGCAGCCGCCGTAGCAGTCGAAATCGCCGTTCTCGAGGACCAGGTAGCTGCTGCGACCCCACTCCGGATGGTCGCGGAAGATCAGCTGCGGGCGACTGCGGCCACCCCCCGTCGCGATCGCATCGCGCGCATGGATCGAAGCCGAGAGCTGCGCGCCCTTGCCGACGGGCTGGGACTGGTAGGACCACAGGGCCGCGAGGCGCGTGTCCTCCCGTGCGGCGTCGGCTTTCTGCTTCGCTTCGGCATGCCGTGCGGCGATGCGCTTGGCGGCCGGGGTGTCGGGGTACTGCGCGATCAGCACGTCGCCGTGCGCACGCGCCAGGGGCCAGTTCGCGGCGGCGAACTGCTGGTCGAACTGGCGCGCGAGATCCTCCGCCGCGCGCTCGCGCTCGGCCGAGCGCGCGGCGGCCTCGGCGGCAGGATCGGGCGCCGGGCCGCAGGCGGCGAGCACCAGCGCGAGCAGGGGCGCGAAGCGGTTCGGCTTCATTGGGGGACCTCCAGGCAAAGCCGCACCTTAGCAGCGCGGGCATCACCCCCGGATCGCCGCGCGGTGGCCGGTGTCCCGGCGGACGACCGTCCCTTCCGGGCCACGTCGAGGCGCACCTCGCGCAAACGAAAACCGCCGGCGGGCCGGCGGTTTTCGTCGGTACCATCGCCCCGCGTCAGCGGGCGCCGCCCCTGGCCTCGGCGATCACCTGTTCCACCGAGCCCGTCGTGATCGGGTGGTAGCCCGGACGCGCCTTCGCGAAGATTTCCTCCGCGAGCTTCAGGCCTTCCGGCGTCTTCGCCAGCTCCGTGTACGTCGGCATGATCAGCTTGCGGCGGCCGATGCGCTGGAGGAAGTCCGCGATCGCCGTGTTGGCCTGCGTGTAGCCGCTGCGCACGGCGAGCGGATACCAGCGCTGCGCGATCTCGCCGTTGGGTGTGCCGGTGAACGTGTAGGCGGCATCGAGCGCGGCGAGCTGCGCCGGCTGCAGCTTCTCGGGCATGCCCTCGATGAAGTGCACCCACTCCTGCGTGGTCCACTTCGACGTGAGCGCGGCCGGCGGCAGCGTGCCCGCATCGAGCCAGGCCTTGCGCGCGGCGTCGACGGCGTCGAAGCGCGGCGAGGCCGTCTTGGGGGCCGTCGCCGGCACGCCCGGCTCGTAGAGCCATGCATCGAACTCCGCCTGCGTGACCTTGCCCGGGTACTTGTCGAGCAGGTTCTTCTTCGCGAAGTCGGCGAACTGCTGCGTGGTGATCGACTGGAAGGCGAACGTGTCGAAGTAGCTGCGCAGGAACGCGTCGAAGGCTTGGCGGCCGAAGCGCTGCTCGAGGAACTGCAGGAACCAGGCGCCCTTGGTGTAGACGGTGGCCGTGAGGTTCTCGTCCGGATCCTTGAGCACGCCGCCCTTCACGGCGAGCGACTGCAGCGCCTTGTTCTCCTCGGTGAACTCCTCCTCGAGCTCGTTGCGCTCGATGACGTTCTCCATGTCGGCGCGGTCCTTGCCGAACAGCTCCTCGACGATACGGTTCTCGACGTAGACGGTGAAGCCCTCGTTGAGCCACGCATCCTTCGAGGTGGCGAAGGTGACGAGGTTGCCCGACCAGCTGTGCGCGAGTTCGTGCGCGATTAGCGAGACCAGCGACTTGTCGCCGGTGACGACGGTCGGGGTGGCGAACGTCAGGCGCGGGTTCTCCATGCCGCCGTACGGGAACGAGGGCGGCAGCACGAGGATGTCGTAGCGCTCCCAACGGTACGGGCCGTACAGGCGCTCGGCCGTCTGCATCATGCGCTCGGTGTCGGAGAACTCGGCGGCGGCCTTGGGCGCCATGGACGGCTCGGCCCACACGCCGGCGCGCGCGCTGATCGGCTGGAAGACCATGTCGCCCGCGGCGATCGCCAGCAGGTAGGACGGGATCTTCTGCGGCATCTTGAAGCTGTAGTCGCCGTCGCGCGCGGCCTTGGGGTCGTTGTCGGCGCTCATCAGCACCATCACGTCCTTCGGCGCGGTCACGTGCGCGGTGTAGGTGAAGCGCACGATCGGCGTGTCCTGGATCGGCACCCACGAGCGCGCATGGATCTGCTGCGACTGGCTGAACATGAAGGGCGTCTTCTTGCCCGCCGTCATCGACGGCTCCAGCCACTGCAGGCCCGACGCCGTCGGCGCGGTGCGGTAGGTGATCCGGATGCGCTTGTTGCGCTCCGGCACCGCGATGGTCAGGCGGCTGCCGAGCACCGGGTCGGCGGCGTCGAGCGTGTGCACCAGGTCGACCCACTTGCCGTCGGCGCGCTCGCCCACGACCTTCTCGATCGTCAGCTCGCGCGTGTCCAGCACGAACTTGCCCCACGTCGGATCGAGCCAGTCGAGCGTGTACGTGGCGCTGCCGGCGAGCTGCTTCTGCTCGAAGTCGACGGCGAGCTCGAGGGCGATGTCCTGCGTGCGGACCTTGCCCGGCTCGGCATAGGAATGCTCGTCGGCGCGCTCGCCCGGCTGGGATGCGGCGGCGGTCGTGGCGGGGGCGGCATCCTGGGCGGATGCCGGCGCGGCGCCGCGCTGGCAGCCGGTGGAGAGCACCGTGGCGAGGCCGAGTGCGAGGACGGTGGGAATCAGGCGTGGCGGCATGGGCGGGTCCCGGAAACGGATCGGCCGAGTGTACTTCGCAGCCGGTCGCGCCCGCCGTGCGCCGCGCCGGACTTCCGGCACGTTCGCGCCCGCGGGCCGGCGGCGATCCTATGCGCATGCGCTTTTCGACCCTCGCCTTCGCCCTCGGCCTCGCGGCCGGCCACCCCGCGCACGCCGCGGATGCCACGCAGGTGCCCCGCGTCGACGCGGACATCGTCGTGGACGGCGTCCTCGACGACGCCGCCTGGTCGCAGGCCGCCGCCTTCGAGGTCGCCTTCGAGACCCAGCCCGGCGACAACGTGGCCGCCCCGGTGCGCACCATCGCGCGCATGGCCTACACCGACGACGCGCTGCTGCTGTCGTTCGATGCGCAGGACCCGGATCCCTCGAGGATCCGCGCGTTCCTGCGCGACCGCGATGCGCTCTACGCCGACGACTTCGTCGGCATCATGCTCGACACGTTCGACGACCAGCGCCGCGCCTACGAGTTCTTCGTCAACCCGCTCGGCGTCCAGGCCGACCTGATCCGCGACGAGGCCACCGGCAACGAGGATGATTCCTGGGACGGCCTGTGGGCCAGTGCCGGGCGCATCACCGGGACCGGCTACCAGGTCGAGATGCGCATCCCGTTCGCGACGCTGCGCTTCCGCGACACCGAGGGCGCCCGCCGCTGGAGCGCGACGTTCCTGCGCATCCGTCCGCGTGACTTCCGCTACAGCTACTTCAGCCATCGCGTCGAGCGCGGCAACCGCTGCCTGCAGTGCCTGTTCCACAAGCTCGACGGCTTCCAGGGCGTCCGCCAGGGGCTCAACCTCGAGATCACGCCGACGCTCACGGCCGCGGTGGCCGAGTCGCGCTCGCGCGCCGGCCAGGCGTGGACGCGCGGCGAGACGCAGATCGAGCCGGGCCTCGATGTCGCCTGGGCGCCCACCCCCAACCTCACCCTCAACGCGACGATCAACCCGGACTTCTCGCAGGTCGAGTCGGACGAGGCGCAACTCGACCTCAACACGAGCTTCGCGCTGTTCTTCCCCGAGAAGCGGCCGTTCTTCCTCGAGGGCGCGGATTACTTCAACACGCCGATGCAGGTGCTCTACACGCGCCAGATCGCCGATCCGGATGTCGGCGTGCGACTCACCGGGCGCAGCGGCTCGCAGGCCTATGGGCTGATCGCCGCCCGCGACGCGACGACGCAGTTGCTCGTGCCAGGAACGCTGGGCTCCTCGTTCCGCACGCTCGACCAGGACGCCGACGCCTTCGTCGGCCGCTACCGCCTCAACGTCGGCACGAGCCTGACGCTCGGCGCGATCGGCACGCTGCGGCAGGGCGAGGACTACCGCAACGCACTCGCCGGCGTGGATGCGCGCTGGCAGAAGGGGATCCATACGCTTCGCGCGCAGTGGCTGGAGACCGAGTCGGACTACCCCGCGGCCCTCGGCTTCGCGGATGCCAGCCCGAGCGGCGGTGCGCTCTTCGCCCATTACAACGTCGGCAAGCGCAACTGGTCGGCGAACCTGCAGCACCGCCGCGTCGACCCGGGCTTCCGTGCCGACCTCGGCTTCATCTCGCAGGTCGGCACGCAGCTCTCGCTGCTCGGTGGCAGCTACACGTGGTTCCGCGACGGCGGGTCGGTCAGCCGGATCGGGGTCAGCGGCGACTTCGACATCACCCACGATCACGACGGGCGCCTGCTCGAACGCGAGGTCGAGGGCTACGTGAACCTCACCGCCTCGCGCCAGACCCACGCCAACGCCGGCGGCGTGACGCGCGTGCGCTACTGGAACGGCCGCCTGTTCGACGAGACCTTCGGCACGGCGTATGCCGAGACGCAGGTGCTGCCGGGCCTCAAGGCCGGCACCTCCCTGCGCCACGGCGACCTGCTCGACCTGACCGCATCGCGCCTGGGCACGGGCACCACCTGGTCGCCCTGGCTGCGGCTCGACGTGGGGCGCGGCATCAACTTCAACCTCAGCCATTCGCGCCAGCGCCTGGAGCGCGACGGCGGCACCGCGTTCGACGCCAAGGTGCTCGACGCGCGCCTGAGCTGGCAGCTCGACCCGCGCCAGCGCCTGCGTCTGTCGGTACAGGCCAGCGAAGTGGCGCGTGACCAGGCGCTCTACCGCTTCGCGCGCGCCGACTGCCCCTTCACTCCGGCCGACCCCGCCGCGCCGACGTGCGAGATCCGCGTCAACGCCCTCGCGCGCGACATCGCCGCGCAGCTGCTGTACTCGTACAAGGTCAATCCACGCACCGCGTTCTACGCGGGCTATTCGCACGGGGCCTTCGACGTGGACCGCGAAGGCGACCTGCAGCGCGATTCGCTCGTGGACGCCGATCGCGGCCTGTTCGTGAAGCTGAGCTACGCCTGGCAGCCGCGCGGCTGAGCAGCGCTCAGGTCGCGTAGCCGGTATGGATCGCGACGATGCCGGAATTGAGGTCGCGGTAGCTGCAGCGCTCGAGGCCTGCGGCCTCCATCATCGCCTGCAGCTCGCGCTGCGCAGGATGCTTGCGGATGCTCTCGGCGAGGTAGCGGTAGCTGGCCTCGTCGCCCGCCACCATCGCGCCGAGCTTGGGCAGCACGTTGAATGAGTGGAAGTCGTAGAGCGGTCGGAACCAGCCGGCCGTGACATGCGAGAACTCCAGCACGCGCACCTGCCCGCCGGGCCGCAGCACACGGCGCATCTCGCGCAGGGCGGCGTCCTTGTCGGTGACGTTTCGCAGGCCGAAGGCGATCGTGACGAGGTCGAAGCTCGCATCCGGGAAGGGCAGCGCCTCGGCATTGCACTGCACCCAGGACAGGCCCCTGACAATGCCGCGATCGGTCAGCCGGTCGCGGCCGACGCGCAGCATCTCGCCGTTGATGTCGCCGACCACCACCTCGCCGGACTCGCCGACGCGATCACGCAGCAGCGCCGCGATGTCGCCGGTGCCGCCGGCCAGGTCGAGCACGCGGCCGCCGCGTCGGACCTGGGCCGTGGCGACGAAGTAACGCTTCCAGATGCGATGGATGCCGAACGACATCAGGTCGTTCATCACGTCGTACTTGGATGCGACGGACGAGAAGACCTCGCCGACGAGCTTCTGCTTCTCCTCGACGGGGACGTCGCGGTAGCCGAAGTGGGTGGTGCCGGGGCGCTCGGGATCGCTCATGCCCCGATTATCGCACCCCGGCCCCGTGTGCCGGTCAGGTCCCGACGTTGAACTCGTTCTCGCAGTCCGCGCAGCCCAGCGTCTCCAGCGCCAGCGACATCGCCAGCGTGTAGCTCTGCGACTGGTAGCCGTTGACCACCGCGACCCGCGGACCCGAGCCCGGCAGCTGGGGCTCGGGGCGGTCGTGGCGGTCGGCGTGCACCTCGATGTAGGGGACCGGGAGGTGCTCCAGTGTGGCGTTCAGGGCGCCGTCGCGGGTGCAACGGCCCGGATCGAGCAGGATGACGTCGGCACCCTCGCGGTCGATCCGCGCCAGTCGCTCGACGAGCTGCTGCGCACTGTCGCACCGCACCTGCACCAGCGATTGCCCCGCCGCCTGCGCACGCTCGCTGAGCGCTTCACGCATCGTGGCCTCGACCTGCATGCGCCCGCCGTCGGGGCCCTGGATCATCACGATCGCCATCATCTGCTCCGTCGCGGTGCGGCGGCGCGGGATGCGCCGGCGTCGACCGCCCATGGGAGGGACGCTACGCAGCGGCGCGTCCACGCCGCATGGAAAACGCATGCACCTCGCGGCGCGATTCATCCCGGAGTCGGCCAGCGGCTGAGCGGTTCAGCGACTTCATGGCGCGGTCGGCTTGAGCACCATCAACGCGAAGATCGCCATCACGCCGAGGAAGGCGGGCCAGCCGAGCACGAACCACCAGCGCATCACCCGGTGATAGCCGGGGGACAGCGCCTCGCCGCGCGCCACGGCGTCGCGTGCGAGGTCGCGTGCGCGCATCTGCAGCCAGACCACGGGCAGCCAGCAGGCACCCACGAAGAAGAACAGCGCCACGGCCGCACCCACCCAGAAGGTGGAATACGGGATGCCGAGCCGGTGCACCATCCACGCGCCGGTCGCGAACTGGACGAGCACCGCGGGGGCCGTGAACACGCTGTCGGCGATGACTGTGACCCGGGCGGTGCGCGCGATGTGCGCGGCGTCGCCGGTGCGGTGCGCCATCCAGGTGAAGAAGGCGATACCGAGGCCCGTGCCGAAGAGCAGGGTGGACGAGAGGACGTGCAGCCACTTCACCCATAGGTAGTCCATGCGCCCTCCTTCGCGATGGGCGCAGTCTACGCCCGCGCCTCGCGGGCGACGCCGTGCGGCGACCGCGCAGGTACGCCGCGAGCCATCCCTCGTGCGACGGCGGACGGTGTCCACGCCCGCCCGACGACGACTGCCCCGCCATCGGCGCGGACGCGCGCCGCCCGTGGGCTCAGAGGATGTAGCGCGAGAGGTCCGGGTCCTTCACCAGCTCGCCCAGGTGCGTCTCGACGTAGGCTCGGTCGACCGTCACCGACTGCCCGTCGCGGTCCGGCGCCTCGTAGCTCAGCGTGTCGAGCAGGCGCTCGAGCACGGTGTGGAGGCGGCGGGCGCCGATGTTCTCCTGGCGCTCGTTGATGGTGGCGGCGAGTTCCGCGAGGCGCTCGACGGCCTCGGGCTCGAAACGCAACGCCACCCCTTCCGTCCTCATCAGCTCGACGTACTGGTGCGTCAGCGAGGCGCGCGGTTCGGTGAGGATGCGCACGAAGTCGTCCTTGCTCAGCGAGGACAGCTCGACCCGGATCGGAAACCGTCCCTGCAGCTCCGGGATGAGATCACTCGGCTTGGCGAGGTGGAAGGCACCCGAGGCGATGAACAGGATGTGGTCGGTCTTCACCGCACCGTACTTGGTGCTGACCGTGGAGCCCTCGACGAGCGGAAGCAGGTCACGCTGCACCCCCTCGCGGCTGACGTCGCCCCCGGTGGCGTTCGACTCGCCGCGCTTGGCGATCTTGTCGATCTCGTCGATGAAGACGATGCCGTGCTGCTCGCAGGCCTCGATCGCGGCGTCACGCACGTCTTCCTCGTCGACCATGCGACCGGCCTCCTCCTCGATCAGCTGGCCACGCGCGGCGCGGATGGTCATCGTGCGCTTGTGCGTCCGCGCGCCGGCCACCTGCGAGAACATCTGCCGCAGCTGCTGGCCCATCTCCTCCATGCCGGGCGGCGCCATGATGTCGACGCCGACGTTGAGCGCGGTCTCGATCTCGATCTCGCGGTCGTCGAGCGTGCCCTTGCGCAGCTGCTTGCGCAGCTTGGCGCGGGTCGCGGCGTACTGCTTCTCCTCCTCCTCGTCGTCGTGCGGCTGGGTGTCCTCGAAGCCGAAGACGGGCCCGCGCTCGCGCCGCGGCAGCAGGGCGTCGAGGATGCGCTCCTCGGCGCGCTCCTCGGCCTGCGTCCGCACCTTCGACTTCGCCTGCTCGCGGACCATCTTCACCGCGGTGTCCGCGAGGTCGCGCACGATCTGCTCCACGTCCTTGCCGACGTAGCCGACCTCGGTGAATCGCGTGGCCTCGACCTTGACGAACGGGGCGTTGGCCAGCGTGGCGAGGCGTCGCGCGATCTCGGTCTTGCCCACGCCCGTCGGGCCGATCATCAGGATGTTCTTGGGCATCACCTCGTTGCGCAGCTCGGGCTCCAGCTGCATGCGGCGCCAGCGGTTGCGCAGGGCGATGGCGACCGCGCGCTTGGCGTCGTGCTGGCCGACGATGTGGCGGTCGAGTTCCTGCACGATCTCGCGCGGCGTCATCGTCGCGCTGGTGGTGTCGGGCTTGAAGGGCATCGGGGGTTCCGTGGGAGTCGTCGGACCGGCGCGGCGCGCTCAGATCTCTTCGACGACGAGGTTGCGGTTGGTGTAGATGCAGACGTCGCCGGCGATGTTCAGCGCCTCGGTGACGAGCGTGCGCGCGTCGAGCTCGGTATGCGCCAGCAGCGCACGCGCGGCCGAGAGCGCGTAGGCACCGCCCGAGCCGATCGCGACGATGCCGTCCTCGGGCTCGATCACGTCGCCGGTGCCGGAGACGATCAGCGAGGTCTCGCGGTCGGCCACGCAGAGCAGCGCCTCGAGCTTCCCGAGCCGACGCTCCGTGCGCCAGTCCTTGGCCATCTCGACCGCGGCGCGGGTGAGCTGGCCATGCTTCTCGAGCTTCGATTCGAACAGCTCGAACAGGGTGAAGGCATCGGCCGCCGCGCCGGCGAAGCCGGCGAGCACCTGGCCCTCGCGGCCCAGGCGGCGCACCTTGCGGGCGTTGGCCTTCATCACCGTGTGGCCGAGCGTGACCTGGCCGTCGCCGCCGACGGCGACGCGGCCGTTGCGCCGCACCGACAGGATGGTGGTGGCGTGGAAGACGTGGGGATTGCGGCTGGGGTCCATCAGGGCTCCGGATGCGAACGGCCGGCGTCGCGACGACGCCGGCCTCCTCGGGAAGTGAGGGTGCGCCCCGCCGCGTTCAAGCGCCGTCGTCGGCCCCGGGGTCCTTTTTCCGACGGGCGCGGGGATGCGCGGCGTCGTACACCTTCGCCAGGTGCTGGTAGTCCAGGTGCGTATAGATCTGCGTGGTCGACAGGTCGGCGTGTCCGAGCAGCTCCTGCACACCGCGTAGGTCGCCCGAGGACTCCAGGATGTGGCTGGCGAAGGAGTGCCGGAGCATGTGCGGATGCACCTGCTTGAACAGGCCCTGCCGCAGGCCGAGCTGCCGGACGCGCAGCTGCACGGCGCGCGGGGTGATGGGCGCGCCGCCCCGGCCCGGGAAGACGGGGTCGTCGGCTTTCGCCCCGGTGGAGGCCCGCCAGTCGAGCAGCGCCGCACGCGCATGCGAGCCCAGCGGCACGATGCGCTCGCGGCTGCCCTTGCCGTGCACGGTCACCAGCGCGTCGTCGAGGTCGATCTGCGACCAGCGCAGCCCGCACAGCTCCGACAGTCGCAGCCCCGAGGAATAGAACAGCTCGAGCAGTGCGCGGTCGCGCAGGCCGAGTGGCGCGTCCGTCGGTGCCTCGACGAGCGTCTTCGCCTCGTCGGGATCGAGCACCTGCGGCAGCTTGCGGGGCGCCTTCGGCCCGCGCACGCCGGCGACGGGATTGGCCGCGATGCGTCCGTGCCGCAGCAGCCAGCCGTAGAAGCTGCGGCAGGCCGACAGGCGGCGCTGCAGGGTTTTCGGCGCGCACCCGCGGCGGTGCTCATCGGCGACGAAGGCACGCAGGTGCTCGCCGTCGAGCGCGTCGACCGACAGCTGCCGCGACGCCGCCCAGTCGACGAGCGTGGCGAGGTCGCGGCGGTAGGCGTCGCGCGTGTGCGGCGAGGCCTGTCGCTCGCCTTCGAGGTGCGCGAGGAAGTCCAGCACGGGCGCCGGCAGTGCGGCGCCCGCGGAGGCGGCGTCAGTCGACATACCTCGACAGCGCCGCGCCGAAGGCCTCGCCCATCATGCGCAGGAACAGCGTGCCCATGCCGGGATAGAAGCGGTTGGAATCGCGGCTGCCGACCGCGACCATCGCGAGCCCCGGTACGGCGAACAGCGCGGTGGACTGCAGCTCGCCGGCCTCCTCGCCGTACAGGACGCCCTGCTTGGACGGCTGCAGGCGGCCGCAGAGCGGCTCGTCGGCGGCGAGGAAATCGGCGAACGGCGCGAGCCGATCGTCGCCCGCCGGGATCACGTCGAGCCAGGGCGCGGACTCCACGCCCGGCAGCGCACGCAGCAGCACGATGCGCACGCGGTCGCCGGCGAAGTCCTCCTCGAGCGACGCGGCCATCGCGCGCAGCGTGTCCATCGCGCTGCCCTGCTTCATCAGCGCCAGGGTCAGCTGGTGGATGCGCACCGAGAGCCGCTCGTTCTCCTGCGCGTTCGCGAACAGCTCATGCAGGCGGCGCGTGAGCTCCCGGTTCTTCTCGCGCAGCACCTCGAGCTGGTAGCTCGCCAGGGACGCCGCCGGACCCGTCTCACGCGGCACCACGAGCGAGCTCGCGAGGTCGGGAAACTGCTGCAGGAAATTCGGATGCCGGCGCAGCCATGCGGCGACTTCGTGCGCGCCGAGCTTCTCGGTGTCAGTCATCGATCCAGTCCCCTTCGAAGACGAATGCGGCCGGCCCGGTCATCGCGACGCTCGCGTCATCGTCCGGCCATTCGATATGCAACGTGCCCCCGGGCAGCGCGACGTCGACCGCGCGCTCGACCCAGCCGCGGCGCATCGCCACCACGGCGGCCGCGCACGCGCCGCTGCCGCAGGCCAGCGTCTCGCCGACACCGCGCTCGTACACGCGCAGGCGCAGGTGCCTGCGGTCGACGACCTCCGCGAAGCCCACGTTCACCGAGTCGGGAAACGCCGGGTGGCGCTGCAGCGCGGGCCCGAGCGTCGTGACGGACGCGTCGGCCACGTCGTCCACGCGGATCACCGCATGCGGATTGCCCATCGACACCGCGCCGAAGGGGATCGCGCCCGTGGGCAGGTCGAGGTGGTACTCGTCGGCCGGCTCCACGCCGTCCAGCGGGATGCGCGAAGGCTCGAAGCGCGGCCGGCCCATGTCGAGGCGCACGCGGGACTCGCCCACGAATTCCACCGCGTGCCGGCCCGCCGGGCTGTCGACCTCGAAGCATGCGGGCAGCGCCCGGCCCGCGCGCGAGGCGTCCCGTCGCAGCCAGGCGGCGACGCAGCGCGCCCCGTTGCCGCACTGGCCCGCACGGCTGCCATCGGCATTGAAGATGCCGTAGCGCGCGACGACGCCGGGGTCGTCGGCACGCTCGATCGTCAGGAGCTGGTCGCAGCCCACGCCCGTGTGGCGGTCGGCCAGCGCACGGCAGAGCGCCGGGGACGGCGGCTCGCGTCCGTCGCGCAGGTCGAGCACGACGAAATCGTTGCCCGCGCCGTGCATCTTGGTGAAGCGCATGGACGCCTCAGCGCGGCGGCTTCTCGGCCGGCGGCGTGGCGGCGTCGCCGCCCTCGCTCGCATCGCCTTCGACGGGCTGCGCGTTGGCGTCGATGAGGGTCTCGGGTTCCGGATCGCCGTCGGCCGGCGCGTCGAGCGCGGGCGCGTCGGCGGCAGGTGCCGTCGGCAGCACGAGCGGGCCCTTGTTGCCGCAGCCGGACAGGCCGAGCGCGAGGAGGCAGAGGACGGCGAGGGAGATCGGCTTCATGCGTCGAGTGTAGCGCGGGCCACGGTGATCACCGTGGCTCGGGACGCGTCCACAGCCATGCGGCGACCACGGCCATGATCCCGGTGCCCGCGGCGGCCATCCAGACCTTCGGTGCGGTGAGGAACATGAGTGCGGCGGCGAGCACCATCGTCGCCGTCGCCAGCCGCTTGGCGCGCCGGCTGACGGCGCCCTGGGCCTGCCAGTCGCGGATCATCGGGCCGAAGCGCGGGTCCGCCAGCAGGCGCGCGTGCAGGCGCGTGGAGCCGCGCGCGGCGGCGTATGCCGAGAGCAGGACGAACGGGACCGTGGGCAGGCCCGGCAGCACGATGCCGATCAGGCCCAGCGCGAGCGCGACGTAGGCGAGCAGCCACCAGGCCCAGCGGAAGCGCGATCTCGTCTCGGGCGGCGTCGGTGGCGGCACGGCCCGAGGATGGCATGCCTCCCGTCTCGCCAGCACCTGCGCGGGTCGGCCGCCGGCGCCCTTCAATCCATGCGGCGATGCCGTCCGGCCCATCGGCGGGATGCGTGATTGCGCGGAGAATGGAGCGCCAGCGAGGGCGCATCCGGAGCAGCCCCGCTCCGGCACACCCCGCGGGTGCGCCGGAGCGACAAGATCACCGGGCGTTCGACGCGCCGGCGACCGGCGCGCTGTCCGCCACGCCCAGCTGGTCGAGCGCGAACGCGTACATCTCCGCGAGTTCGCGGTAACGGCGGAAGCGGCCCGACTTGCCGCCATGGCCGGCATCCATGTTGGTGCGGAACAGCACCGGCGCATCCGACGTGTTGAGGTCGCGCAGCCGGGCGACGTACTTGGCGGGCTCCCAGTACTGCACCTGCGAGTCCCACAGGCCGGTGCCGACGAACATCGCCGGGTAGGCCTGCTTCGACAGCTGGTCGTAGGGCGAGTACGACAGCATGTAGTCGTAGAACTCCTTCTTCTCCGGATTGCCCCACTCGTCGTATTCGTTGGTGGTGAGGGGGATGCTCGGATCGAGCATCGTGGTCACCACGTCGACGAAGGGCACCTGCGAGAGGATGAGGCGGTACTTCTCGGGTGCCATGTTGGAGATCGCGCCCATCAGCAGGCCGCCGGCGCTTCCGCCGTAGGCCGCGACGCGGTCCTTCGCCGCGTAACCCTGCGCGACGAGATGGTCGGTGACGTCGATGAAGTCGGTGAAGGTGTTCTTCTTGTTGAACAGCTTGCCCTGCTCGTACCAGGCGCGGCCCATCTCCTCGCCGCCGCGGATGTGCGCGATGGCATAGACCATGCCGCGGTCGAGCAGGCTCACCACCGGCAGGTTGAAGTTCGGGTCCATCGTCGCGCCGTAGCTGCCGTAGCCGTACTGCAGCAGCGCGCCGGTGCCGTCCTTCGCGTACCCCTTGCGGTAGACGATCGAGACCGGGATCTTCGTGCCGTCGCGCGCGGGCGCCCAGACGCGCTCGGTGACGTACTTCGACGGGTCGTAGCCGATCACCGGCTGCTGCTTCAGCAGGCGGCGCTCGCCGGTCTTGACGTTCAGCTCGTAGGTGGTGGCCGGCGTGGTGAGCGAGGTGTAGCTGTAGCGCAGCCAGTCGGTGTCGGGCTCGGCATTGGTCGACAGGCCCATCGAGTAGGCGGGCTCGTCGGCCTTGACGTACTCCTCGCCGTCGGACTTGAGCAGGCGCAGGCGCTCCAGCCCCTCCGAGCGCTCGCCGATCGCGGTGAAGCCATCGAACAGCTCGAAGCCGTCGATGTAGACGTCCTCTCGCGCGGCGATCCAGTCCTTCCACTCCTTGCGCGAGGTCGACTGCGTCGGCGCGGTGGCGATCTTGAAGTTCTTCGCGCCGTCGGCGTTCGTGCGGATCACCCAGCGGCCGCCATGGTGGTCGGCGCTGTACTCGACGTCGCGCGAACGCGGCGACAGCACGGTGAACGTGGCCGGGTTCGACGCCGGCGCGTAGCGCATCTCGTCGGACACGGTGCTGCTGACGTGGATGACGATGAAGCGATCGTCGCGCGTGCGGTCGATGCCCATGTAGAAGGAATCGTCCTTCTCCTCGTACACGACCGGGTCGCTGGCCACCGGCGTGCCGAGCACGTGCTTCCTCACGCGCTTGGTGAGCAGCGTCTCCGGATCGTTCTCCACGTAGAAGACCGTCCTGTTGTCGTCGGCCCAGACCAGGTTCGGCGAGACGCCCTTGATCTCGTCAGGATAGACCTCGCCAGTCTCGAGGTTCTTGAAGCGGATGACGTACTGGCGGCGGCCGACGGTATCGTCGGCATAGGCCATCAGGCGGTTGTCGGGCGAGATCTCGTAGGCGCCGACGTTGTAGTAGTCGCGGCCCGCGGCGAGCTGGTTGACGTCCAGCAGCACCTGCTCGCCGGCGAAGTCGCCCGCATCGTTCGCCTTCTGGATGGCTTCGGCGCCCAGACCCTGTGCGTCCCGGCGGCGCGCGTGGATCGGATAGTCCTTGCCCGCCTCGAAGCGCGAGTAGTACCACCAGCCCTTCTCGCGGTACGGCACCGAGCTGTCGTCCTGCTTGATGCGGCCGACGATCTCGTCGTACAGGCGATCCTCGACCGGCTTGAGCCGCTGCATGACCGCGTCGACGTAGGCGTTCTCGGCATTGAGGTACGCCAGCATCTCCGGGTTCTTCCGCGTGTCATCGCGCAGCCAGTAGTACTCGTCCTGGCGCTCCGCACCGTGCGGGGCGCGCACGGTGTGCGGCTTCTTCGCGGCATCGGGCGGGGGTGGGAGGTCGGCGGCGTGCGTGGTCGAGGTCATGAGGATCGCGGCGGCGAGGAGGAGGGAGCGAGTCGTCATCGATGGGGTCCGGTCGCCCGAGGCGCAAGGGTCGGATGGTGCGCGCGCAGGGCGCGTGCAGGAATGGGCCGGAAGGCAGGGTAGCGCCGCTCGGGATCGGCTGCCCGGAAACGCGGACGGCCGCCCGGGGGCGGCCGTCCGGTCACGCTCGCACGCGCTTACTTGCCGCCGAGCGTCTTCCAGAGAAACGTGTAGGCCAGGGCGTTCATGTGCGCAGCCTGCGCATTGTTCGCCGCACCGCCGTGCCCGCCCTCGATGTTCTCGTAGTAACGCACGTCCTTCCCGGCCTCGGCCATCTTCGCGAACATCTTGCGCGCATGGCCCGGGTGCACGCGGTCGTCGCGCGTGGAGGTCATGAAGAGCGCGGGCGGATAGTCCTTCTTGGCGTCGAACAGGTGGTACGGCGAGAAGGTCTGGATGAACTTCCACTCCTCCGGCTTGTCCGGATCGCCGTACTCGGCCATCCACGACGCGCCCGCCAGCAGCTTGTGGTAGCGCTGCATGTCGAGCAGGGGCACCTGCACCACCGCCGCGCCGATCAGCTCCGGGTACTGCATCAGCATGTTGCCGGTGAGCAGGCCGCCATTGCTGCCGCCTTGCACGCCGAGGTGCTTCGGCGAGGTGATCTTCCGCGCGACGAGGTCCTGCGCGACCGCCGCGAAGTCCTCGTAGGCACGGCCGCGGTTGGCCTTGAGCGCGGCCTGGTGCCAGCGGGGGCCGTACTCGCCGCCGCCACGGATGTTGGCGACCGCGTAGACGCCGCCCTTCTCCAGCCAGCCCTTGCCGACGCCGCCCGAATAGCCCGGCGTGAGCGAGATCTCGAAGCCGCCGTAGCCGTAGAGCAGCGTCGGGTTGCTGCCGTCGAGCACCACGTCCTTGGGCCGCACGAGGAAGTACGGGACCTTGGTGCCGTCCTTCGACGTGGCGAAGTGCTGCTCGATGACGTGCTTGGACGCATCGAAGAACGTCGGCATCGTCTTGAGCGTCGCGGGCGCCTTGCCGATCTCCGCCAGCGACAGCGTCGTCGGCGTGAGGTAGTCGGTGGCCGTCAGCCAGACCGCGTCGGACGTGTCGGGATCGACCGCCGAGACGCCGAGCGTGCCGAAGGTCGGCGCGCCGGTGAACTCGCGGCGGGCCCAGCCGGCCTTGCCGGGCGTCAGCACCGAGAGGCGGTTCTTGACGTCCTCGAGCACGTTGAGCACGAGGTGGTTCTTCGTCAGCGTGTAGCTCGCCAGCGACGTGCGCTCGGTCGGCTCGAACAGCACCTGGAAGTCGCGGCCGCCCTTCATGAAGGCGTCGAAGTCGGCGGCGATCAGGCTGCCGGCCGGGAACGTGCGGCTGCCCGCGGCGTAGGGCTCGCGTAGCTCGAGGATCAGCCAGTCCTCGTGGACGTTCTTGTTGGCCGAGTTCGGTGCGTCGATCTTGGTGAGCTTCCCGTCGCTGCCGCGCAGGTAGAGCTCGTCGTTGTAGAAGGCGATGGTGCGCGAGACGAAGTCACGCACGTAGCCGGGCGTGTGGTCGCGGAAGGCCGCGATGTACATGTCCCTGTCGGTGCCCTCGTAGACGACCTTGGCCGACTCGAGCGGCGTGCCGCGCGTCCACTCCTTCACCACCCGCGGATAGCCGGACGTGGTCATCGTGCCGGCGCCGAAATCCGTGTAGACGTAGACGCGGTTCTCGTCGATCCACGTCAGGCCGCCCTTGGCCTCGGGTCGGAAGTAGCCGTCCTTGATCCACGTCTTCTTGGCCAGGTCGAACTCGCGGGTGACGTCGGCGTCCGCGCCTCCGCGCGAGAGCGCGACCAGGCAGCGCTCGTACTTGGGCTTGAGGCAGTTCGCGCCGTGCCAGACCCAGTTCTCGCCCTCGGCCTTGTTGAGGGCGTCGAGGTCGATCACCGTCTCCCATTTCGGGTTCTTCGTGCGGTAGGACTCGAGCGTGGTGCGGCGCCACAGGCCGCGCTCGTGCTGCTTGTCCTTCCAGAAGTTGTAGTAGTACGGGCCGATCTTCTCGACGCCGGGGATCTTGGCGTCGGAATCGAGGATCGCGCGGATGTCGGCCTCGAGCTTCCTGAACTCCGGCGTGGCGGCGAGCTCGGCCTCGGCCTTCGCGTTCTGCTGCTTCACCCAGGCGAGCGCGCGCTCGTCGGTGACGGCTTCCAGCCACTGGTGGGGATCGGTCTGCATGGCGGCCTCCTGCGCGTGGACTGCAGGCGTGGCGGCCAGCGCGGCCGCGATCAGCAGGGTCTTGGTGCGCTGTGACATGGGCGATGGATCGTTCGAAGGAGGCCGCAACCTAGCAGGCCACGGCCGCTGCGGCCACTCGCCCCGCCTGCATGCTTCAGGCAGCGCGGCGCTCGGCGGCGCGACGGGCGATGCGGGACGAGCGACGGGCCTGCGGCTGCGGGCGGCGCGCCCGGGCCATGCGCGCCGGCACCGCCTGCGGGACGCGGCGACGCGGCATCGGGAAGCCGCGCGCCGCCCACCAGGCGACCGCCGGCATCGCGACGAGCCACATGGGCAACCAGCCGATGGCGATGCTGCCACGGGCGCCGGGGACCAGCAGCACGAGCAGCGTGCCGGCGATGAGCGCGGTGCAGAGGATCTCGTCGAGCGGAGAGCGGGCGTCGTGGGTCATGGCGGCCAGCGGCGGTGGATGGGAGGCCACCTTGGCCAGCCGGGGTCTCACCGGTTGCGATGGACCGATGGCGGTCGACGAGCGGCAGTGAGCCGCCGGAGGCGTGCCTCGTCGCGATGGGACGACGGCGTACCTGCGCTCAGTAGCCCGCGGCGTCGAGCGCCTTCTCGGCCTGCGCGCGGCCGAGGTCGATCATCTCGGCGGCGCGCCAGAACTCGTAGAAGAGGCAGGCGTCGCGCGGAATCCGGATCACGAGTTCCGCGGGATCGAGCGCGAGCTGCACGCGGGCGACCTGTGACTGCATCGTGTCGAAGGCACGCGAGACCCGCTCGAGCAGTCCGAGGTCGTCGCGCACGATCCGCCACGGCGACCCGCTGCCGTCGACGCTCACCTCCGGCTCGTCGCGGCGCCAGGGCGGCTCGGGCAGGGACAGGTCGGTCGGCGCGAGCTGCGGCCAGCCGTGCATGTCGACCACCACGAGGCGATGCGCATCCGACAGGCGCGATGCGGTGATCGGCAGCGGCGCGAGGAGGCCACCGTCGACCAGTTCGCGCCCGTGCACGAGCTGCGGCGTGAGGATGCCCGGGATCGCGATGGAGGCACGGATCGCCTGCAGCAGATCGCCCTCGCGCAGCCAGACTTCGCGCTGGCGGAGCATGTCGACGGCGACGACGGTGAGGTCGACGGGCAGCGATTCGATCGCGACGTCGCCGACGAGCGCCTGCAGGGCCTCCATAAGCTGCCGCCCCTCCAGCAGCGCGCCGCGGCCGACCGCGCTGTCGAGCAGGCGCAGCATCTCGAGGCGGGACAGCCCCGTGATCCACTCGCGGAAGGCCGGGAGCCGGCCCGCGGCATGGAAGCCGCCGACGAGCGCGCCGCTCGAGGAGCCCGCGATCGCCGCGATGCGCAGGCCGCGCGCCTCCAGCGCTTCGATCACGCCGATCTGCGCCATGCCGCGGGCGCCGGCGGCGCCCAGCACGAGGGCGATCGGTTCGCCCGTGTCGGCCATCAGCGCTCGTAGTTGCTCAGGGCGAGCTGCAGGTGCGTGCGCGCCTGCTCGCGCAGGGCCGCGGGCTCGATGATCTCGGCGTCGGCGCCGTAGTGCATGACGTCCATCAGCAGCTCGCGCGCGGTGCTGTAGGGCACCTTGAGCTCGTAGCGGCCGTCGGGCAGGAAGCGGCCCTGCTGCTGCGAATGCCAGTGCTCGTCGGCGACCCAGCGCGCGGCCTTCGGCGTGAACACGATCGTCGCCCAGCCCTTGGGCGCGCCCGAGAAGATGCCGTAGCTGGAGGAGAGCTGGCGGTCGAGCTCCTCGTCGGTGACGTCGCGCGCCGGCTGCTCCTGCACCTTGGCGTTGACGATGCGGTCGACCGAGAAGCTGCGCAGGGCCTCGCGCTCGTGGTCCCAGGCGTCGAGGTACCAGTTCTCCCGGTAGTGGGTCAGGCGCTGCGGGGAGACCGTGCGCCGGGTCTTCTCGTCGGTGGATCGGGCGCGGTAGTCGAAGACCAGCGCCTTGCGGTCGAGCACCGCGGTGGCGACGTTGCGGAACGCGGCCTCGTCCAGCCGGCGACGGCGGTGCGGGATGACGCGGATGCGCTCGACGGGCACGCGGCGGCCGCCGGCGTGCTCGCCGAGCAGCTTCTCGATCCGCTGCTGCAGGGGTGCGAGGGCGTTGGACAGCACCCCGCCGCCGGAGCGGATCAGCAGCTGCTGGGCCGCGAGCAGCGAATAGAGCTCCTCGGACGAGAGCCACAGGCCCGGCAGCTCGAAGCGCGTGCCGTCGGCATGGTCGTAGCGGAAGCCCGCCTCGCCGTTGCCCACCACCGGCGCCATCAGGTAGTCGCGCAGGTAGGCCAGGTCGCGGTAGACCGTCGCCCGCGAGCACTGCAGTTCCTCCTGCAGGCGCTGCACCGTCACCGGGTAGCGCGCCGCCGTGAGGATGCGATGCAGGGCGTGGATGCGTTCGATGCGTTCCATCAGGGTCTGTCTCGGAGCCGGCTGCGACCAAGGATCGCACTGTGCGTGCGCCAGCGGCTAGGGCCGGCGAAAGCGGCAGTGTCGCGGCGCGGGCGGCGCCGGGTCGTGAAAGGGTGCGGGAGGGTGGGCCACGCGGCAGGTCGGGCACAATGGCGCGATGCGCGGCCCTTCCGAACCGGTGATCGACACCTCGCCCACCCCCGGGGACGAAGTGCGCACCTCCACCTGCTACATGTGCGCCTGCCGCTGCGGAATCAAGGTCTGGCTGCAGGGCGGTCGGATCCGGTACATCCAAGGCAACCCCGAGCACCCGGTCAACAAGGGCGTGCTCTGCGCCAAGGGCTCGGCCGGGATCATGCAGCACTACTCGCCAGCCCGGCTGTCCAAGCCGCTGCTGCGGGTCGGCGATCGCGGGTCGGGCGAGTTCCGCGAGATCGAATGGGACGAAGCGCTCGACATCGCGACGTCGTGGCTGAAACCCATCCGCGAGCGCGACCCCAACGAACTCGCCTTCTTCACCGGCCGCGACCAGAGCCAGGCACTGACCGGCTGGTGGGCGCAGCAGTTCGGCACGGTCAACTACGCGGCGCACGGCGGCTTCTGCTCCGTGAACATGGCCGCGGGCGGCCTGTACTCGATCGGCGGCAGCTTCTGGGAGTTCGGCGAGCCGGACTGGGAGCACACGCGCTACCTGATGATGTGGGGCGTCGCGGAGGACCACGACTCCAACCCGATCAAGCTCGGGCTCGGCAAGCTCAAGGCGCGCGGCGCGAAGATCGTCTCGGTGAACCCGGTGCGCACCGGCTACGGCGCGATCGCGGACGAGTGGATCGGCATCCGCCCGGGTACCGACGGGCTGTTCGCCTTCGCGCTGATCCACGAGCTGCTGCGCACCGACCGCATCGACCTCGACTACCTCGTGCGCTATACGAACGCGCACTGGCTGGTCATCCGCGACCCCGGCGCGGCCGACGACGGGCTGTTCGCACGCGACGAGGCGGGCAATCCGCTGTGCTTCGACCGCGTGCGGCGCGCCCTGCACGACGCGAACGCGATCGACGTGAGCCCGGTGCCGGTCGGCGAGGTCACGCTCGCCGACGGCCGCGCTGCCCTGCCCGTCTTCCACCTGCTGGTCGAGCGCTATCTCGATCCGCGGTACTCGCCTGATGCCGTCAGCGAGCGCTGCGGCATCCCCGCCGACACCATCCGCCGTATCGCGCGCGAGCTCGCCGAGAACGCCTTCGACCACGAGGTCCGCCTGCCGCATGCATGGACCGACGCCTGGGGCCGCGAGCATGCGGAGATGGTCGGCCGCCCGGTGTCGATGCATGCGATGCGCGGCATCTCCGCGCATTCTAACGGCTTCCACACCTGCCGCGCGCTGCACGTGCTGCAGATGCTGCTCGGGGCGGTCGACACGCCCGGATCGTTCCGCTACCAGCCGCCGTTCCCGAAGCCCATTCCGCCGCCCAATCGCCCCGGGCGCGCGCGGCAGGCGAGCGGCGCCCTCGATGCCGCGCCGCTCGGCTTCGTGCAGGGTCCCGAGGACCTGGTCGTCGACGACGCCGGCCAGCCGCGCCGCATCGACCACGCCTTCTCGTGGAGCTATCCGCTCGCCGCGCACGGGATGATGCACACCGTCATCCGCAATGCATGGAAAGGCGATCCGTACAAGATCGACACGCTCATGATGTTCATGGCGAACATGAGCTGGAACTCGGCGATGAACACCGCCGAGACGATCGGCTGGCTCACCGACAGGGACGAGCACGGCGAGTACCGCATTCCGCGCATCATCTACTGCGATGCGTTCTCCTCGGAGATGGTGGCCTACGCCGACCTCGTCTTCCCGGACCCCACGTACCTGGAGCGATTCGACTCGATCTCCCTGCTCGACCGCCCGATCTCGGACGCCGACGGCGCGGCCGACGCGATCCGCCACCCAATCTTCGATCCCGTCACCCAGCCGGACGCGCAGGGCCGCCCGCGCGACATGCGCGGCTTCCAGAGCGTGCTGCTCGACCTCGGCGCGCGCCTCGGCCTGCCGGGGATGGCGAACGAGGACGGCACGCCGAAGTACCGCGACTACGCCGACTACATCGTCCGCCACGAGCGTGCGCCGGGCGTCGGCCTGCTCGCCGGCTGGCGCGGCGAGGACGGCTCGCTCGAAGCCAAGGGCGCGCCCAATCCCGACCAGCTGCAGCGCTACATCGAGAACGGCAACTTCTGGCGCAGCGAGATCCCCGAGCACGCGCGCTATTTCAAGATGGCCAACCGCGGCTATCTCGACTGGGCGCAGAAGATGGGCTTCCTGGGCGGACCGCAGCCGATCGTGCTGCAGCTGTATTCGGAGACACTGCAGAAATTCCGCCTGGCGGCACGAGGTCACGGGCCGAACGTGCCGCCGCCCGAGCACCGCGAGCGCGTGGCGACCTACTTCGACCCGCTGCCGATCTGGTACGAGCCGTTCGAGCACAGCCAGGTGGCGGATGCGGACGACCACGACTTCCCGCTGAGCGCGATCACCCAGCGCCCGATGTTCATGTACCACGCCTGGCATGCGCAGAACGCCTGGCTGCGGCAGATCGCCACGCGCAACTTCCTCTATCTGCATCCCGATACCGGCGCGCGCTACGGGCTCGCCGACGAGGACTGGGTCGAGGTCACCTCGCACCACGGATCGATCACCGTGCAGGTGAAGTTCGCCGCCAACGTGCAGCACGACACGGTGTGGACGTGGAACGCGATGGGCAAGCGCAAGGGCGCCTGGGCCTTGCGCAAGGACGCGCCGGAAGGCACCAAGGGCTTCCTGATGAACCACCTGATCTCCGACATCACCCCGCGCGGCGACTACGCGAACGCAGATCCCGTCACCGGGCAGGCCGCGTGGTTCGACCTGCGCGTGCGCATCCGCCGCGCGTCTTCCGGCACGGATGCCGTCCTGCCTTCGTTCGCGCCGCTGCCGCCCGGCCAGGTCGTCGAAGGCCCCCTGCGCTACGGCGCGGACTTCAAGACGGAACGCCAGGCATGACCCCCCGCCTCCTCGCCGGCTATGCGCTGATCCTCGCCGGCTTCGTGCTCATCCTGCTGCTCGGCTACGGCGTGATCGAGCCGTTCGGCTCGACCGCCGAGGCGCGCGACGTCGCCGGCCTGCTCGCGGCCACCGCGCCGAGCCTGCTGATCCCGTTCGCGATCTTCCTCGTCGGCCTGTGGCTGGTGAAGGGCGCGCGCCGCAAATGACCGCGTTGCCGCCACCGACCCCGAAGAAGCTCGGGCTGGTGATCGACCTCGATACCTGCGTTGGCTGCCATGCCTGCGCGGTGGCGTGCAAGGAATGGAATGCCGGCGGCTTCGCCGCGCCCCTGCCCGACGAGGAGCCCTACGGCAAGGCGCCGACGGGCGTCTGGTACAACCGCGTGCACAGCTACGAGATCGCCGCGGTGCTCGTCGACGAGGCGTCCGGTGCGGCGTCGCCCGCGTCGGCTCCAGCCAGCGGATCGCTGCATGCGTCGACGGCGATCGACGCGCCGCGCGGCGGCGAGCCGGGCAACGGGGTCGCGCATGCGGCGCGTCCGGCCGGGGGCTGCGGCTCGACCGGCGAGGCCATCGTCACGCATCCCGCGATGACGCTGCACTTCCCGCGCTCGTGCCTGCACTGCGAGCAGCCGGCCTGCGTCACCGTCTGCCCGACCGGCGCGAGCTACAAGCGCGCGGAGGACGGCATCGTGCTCGTCGACGAGTCCAAGTGCATCGGCTGCAAGCTGTGCTCGTGGGCCTGCCCCTACGGTGCGCGCGAGTACAGCGCGGTCGAGGGCGTCATGAAGAAGTGCACGCTCTGCATCGACCGGATCTACAACGAGAACCTCGCCGAGGCCGAGCGGCAACCCGCCTGCGTGCAGGCCTGCCCGACGCGCGCACGCCACTTCGGCGACCTCGCGGATCCGGCGTCGAAGGTCTCGCAGCTCGTCGCCGCGCGCGGCGGCGTCGACCTGATGCCCGAGCTCGGCTACAAGCCGGTCAACAAGTACCTGCCGCCGCGCCCTCGACGCGCGGGTAACGAGCAGGCCGCGCCCATCGTCGAGGAGCCGCTCGATACACAGGCGCTGCCGCCGGTACTGCGCTGGCTCGACCGGGTACTGAGCCGATGACTGCCATCGAACTCGCTCGCCCCACGCCGCGCGCTCCAGCCGGTCGATCAGGTCCGGCTTCCCCGCACGCCGCGATGCACGCGGGCGGGGGCTAGCGCCGATGCATCCCGCGCTGTCCGTCATCTTCTTCACCGTCGTCTCGGGGCTCGGCTACGGGCTGCTGTTCTGGAGCGCGATCGGCGCGCTCGCCGGTGCGTCGCCACGCGCGCTGCTGGCCGGCGTCGGGCTCGGGCTGGTCGCGGCCACGGCCGGCCTGCTCAGCTCGCTCGGCCACCTCGGCAAACCCGGGCGCGCCTGGCGGGCGTTCTCGCAGTGGCGCACGTCATGGCTGTCGCGCGAAGGCGTCGCGGCGGTGGCGACGTACGTGCCCGCGCTGGCGCTCGGCACGGCCCTGCTGCCCGGGATGGTCGCGGGCGATGCGCGCGGCACACCGGTGACGCTCGCGCTGGCGGGTACGGTCGCCGCGGTGGCCCTCGCGCTGCTCGCACTCGCGACGGTCGCCTGCACCGCGATGATCTATGCCTCGCTGCCGCCGATCCCGGCGTGGCGGCACCGGCTCGTGGTCCCGGGTTACCTGCTGTTCGCGCTGTCCACGGGGGGCGCGGCGATGGCCGCGCTGCATGCGGGCCTCGGCCCGACGCCGCACGTCGCCGCGATCCCGCTGCTCGCGGGCGCGCTGGCGCTCGCGCTGCTCAAGCACCGCTACTGGCGCGACCTGCGGGCGCCGCTTCCGCTGCGCCGGGGCGATGCCGTCGGCCTGCCGGGGCGCGAAGTCACGGTCTTCGAGCGCCCGCACACCGAGGGCAACTTCGTGACGCGCGAGATGGTCTTCGTGTTCGCGCGCCGCCATGCCGACCGCCTTCGCGGCATCGCGCTGGTCCTGTTCGCGCTCGTCCCGGCGCTGTGCGCGCTCCCGCTCGCACTGCCCCACGTCGACGGCACGTGGCCCCTGGCCGTCGCCGCGGTCTCGGCGCTCGCCGGGGCGTTCGTGGAACGCTGGCTGTTCTTCGCCGAGGCGCGCCACCTCGTCTCGCTGTACTACTGACAGAGAACGGCGCGAGGCGTCAGGAGCGGAACGGCCCCGTGTCGGGTTCCGACGAGCCGGCGATGATCTCGCCGGCGCCCTGCGCCAGCAGCTCGCGTGCGACCAGCTCGCCGAGTTGCTGCGGCGTGTCGATGCCGCCGTCGGCTTCCGCGCGCACCGCGCGTCCGTCGTGCGCGGAGCCGACCATCCCCTGCAGGTGCAGGCGCACGCCGTCGAGCGAGGCGTACGCCGCGACGGGCACGTGGCAGCTGCCGTGCAATGCGCGGTTCATCGCACGCTCGGCCTCCACGCGCACGCGGGTGGCGGCGTCGTCGAGCGGTGCGAACAGCGCGATCGTCGCGACGTCGTCCTCGCGGCATTCCACCGCGATGGCGCCCTGCGCGGGCGCGGGCAGCCAGCCCGGCGCGTCCAGCCGCGCGCGGATGCGGTCGTCGAAGCCGAGGCGTTGCAGGCCCGCGCAGGCCAGCACGATCGCGTCGTACTCGCCGAGGTCGAGCTTCGCCAGCCGCGTGTTGACGTTGCCGCGCAGGTCGCGCAGCACGAGGTCCGGGCGCCGCGCGCGCAGCTGCGCCTGGCGCCGCAGCGACGACGTGCCCACCACGGCGCCTTCCGGGAGATCGTCGATGCCGGCGAAGCGGCTGCTGACGAAGGCGTCGGCGTGGTCGGCGCGCTCGAGGATCGCCGGCATGGTGAAGCCGGGCTCGAGCTCCATCGGCACGTCCTTGAGCGAATGCACCGCGCAGTCGGCCTCGCCCCGCAGCATCGCGAGCTCGAGCTCCTTGAGGAACAGGCCCTTGCCGCCGATCGCGGCGAGCGAGCGGTCGAGCACCTCGTCGCCGCGCGTGCTCATCGGCACGAGATCGACGACCAGGCCGGGATGCGCCTCGCGCAGACGGGCGGCGACATGCTCGCTCTGCCACAGGGCGAGCGGGCTCTTGCGGGTGGCGATCCGGAGGACGCCGGTGGCGGCTGGGCTGTTCACCGCGCCATTGTCGCGGATGCGACGTGGCCGGCGCATCGGCGGCGGTCAGCGCCGGGTGGTGATCGCGCCCAGCAGCGCGCCGACGAGTCCCATTCCGCAGGCGAGCGGCAGGGCGATCCCGCGGAGCGAGCCCACGGCGGCACCCAGGACGGCGCCGAGCGCGGCCAGGCCGATGACGACCGCGACACGGGCCGCCGCGCGCCCGTCACCCGCGCCGCGCACCGCGGCCTGCTGCTGCCGCACGTAATCGGCCAGCACGCGTCGCGCGGCCGCGTCCGCGTCGTGGCTGTCCAGGCGCTGCGGGGCGCCGTGCACGTCGCGCGGAGACCGCACGCGCTCGGGCGTGGTCACAGGTGCGCCAGCCGCTCTTTGAGCGAGGAGACGCAGCGCCGGCTCACCTCGAGCGGCTGGCGGCCGTGGCGAAGCACGGCCTGCACGTGCCCGTCGGGGCTGCGCTTGAGCTCGATGAGCTCGTGCCGCGCGACCAGGCAGTTGCGGTGGATGCGCACGAAGCGGTCGCCGAACTCCTCCTCCAGCGACTTGAGCGATTCCTCGATGAGGTCCTCGCCGCGCGCATGGTGGACGACGACGTACTTCTCCTCCGCCTGGAGGTAGTGCACGTCGTCGATGGGGATCAGGCGGAGCGAACCGCGCAGGCGCGCGCACAGGTGCGTGCGGCGCGAGGTGCCGTCGCCGTTGGCACGTCCGGCGGTGAGCCGCCGCACGCGCTCCAGCGCGGCGGCGAGCCGCTCGGGGCGCACGGGCTTGACCAGGTAGTCGATCGCCTCCGCCTCGAAGGCGGACAGCGCATGTGCGTCGTAGGCGGTGCAGAACACCACCGCCGGGCGCGGCTCGCTCGCGGCGAGATGGCGCGCGGTCTCGAGCCCGTCCATGCCGGGCATGGAGATGTCGAGCAGCACGACGTCCGGATGATGCTCGGCGCAGGCGCGCAGGGCCTGTTCGCCGTCGCCGGCGATGGCCACCACGCGCGTGCCCGTCTGTTCCTCGACGAGCGAACGCAGCCGATCCCGCGCCAGCGGCTCGTCATCGGCGATCACGACCTTCAGCGTATCCACGTTCCCCTCCGCCGATACCCCCCCGGAGCCGATATTAGCCGCAGCCGGGGTCGGCGGAAGGGGGGATCAACCTGAATGCGTCCCGGCGAGCCGCGCCTCGAACCACCGCCGCAGGTCCTCGATCTCCTCGAGGCAGACCTGGTGCGCCATCGGATACTCGCGCCAGTGGACATCCATGCCGAGCGCACGCAGGCGCTGCGCGGCATCCTGCCCGGCCGCGAACGGCACGACGGGATCGTGGCGCCCGTGCGCGAGGAACAGCGGCTGGCGACGCGCGGCTTCGGACGTCTCGCCCAGGCGCGCCAGCGCATCCGCCGAGAGCGGCAGGTACGTCGACAGCGCGACGAGGCCGGCGAGCGGCTCGCTGCGGCGCAGGCCTGCGGCGAGCGTGACCGCGCCGCCCTGCGAAAAACCGGCCAGCACGATGCGCGACACCGGCGTGCCGCGCTCGACCTCGCGCGCGATCAGCGCGTCCACGCGAGCGACCGATGCGTCGACACCCTTGGAATCTGCGCGGCCGGCGAGGTCGAAGCTGACGATGTCGTACCAGGAGCGCATGCGCATGCCGCCGTTGATCGTCACCGGCTGCACGGGCGCGTGCGGGAAGACGAAGCGGATCGCCGGCCAGTCGCTTCGCACGAGCTCGGGCACCAGCGGTGCGAAATCGTGCCCATCGGCGCCGAGGCCGTGCAGCCAGATCACGCTCCAGCGCGGATCCGCGCCGGTCTCTTTCTCGATGCAGTCCAGCAGGCTCACGCGGACACTCGTCTCGGGGGTGGGCCCGCGATCATACGGAGCGCGACGTCCCCGGTGCCTGACGCCGCGGGACCGGTGCCGCCGAGCGCGGCCCGGACGACCTGCGCGCATGCCGCAGCGTAATGCTCAGCGCCCTGCGCCGTGCGCGACGTCCCACAGGTAGGAATCCATCGCGAGCACGCCGTGGGTCATGCCGCCGTCCAGGTGCACCGGTTCGTCGTCCGCGCGCGCAGCGCCCGCCGCGACGAGCAACGGCAGGTAGTGCTCATCGGTCGGGTGCGCGCGCTGCGCATGGGGAGCGCGCACGAGGTAGTCGACCAGCACCGCGTCGTCGCGCGCGAGCACCGCGTCGCGCGCCCAGTCGGCGAAGGACCGTGCATAGCCCGGATCCGAGGGAGCGCGTCGGAACTCGAACAGGTTGTGCGTGAGGCTGCCCGACCCGACCACCGCGATGCCGAGGTCGCGCAGCGGCCCCAGCAGGCGGCCCAGCGCGTGCGCGCCGGCGGCGTCGAGATCGTGCGGCATCGAGAGCTGCAGGACCGGGCGGTCGGCGCGCGGGAGCAGGTAGCGCATCGGCACCCAGGCGCCGTGATCGCGACCCTGCACCGCGTTCGTCCTGGCGTCGACCCCGCCGGCGCGCAGGTGCGCGACGACCTCGCTGGCGATGCCCGGTGCGCCCGGCGCGTCGTACGACAGCCGGTAGACGACGTCCGGAAAGCCGGCGAAGTCGTGCACCGTCGCCGGCGCGGCCGCGGCGCCCACCTCGAAGCCGCGGCTGCGCCAGTGCGGCGAGATCACCAGCACCGCCCGCGCCGACGCGAATCGGGCGCCGGCCCGCTCGAGCAGCGGGCCGAGGCGGCCGGGCTCGACGGCGAACATCGGCGAGCCGTGGGAGACGAACAGGCTGGGTGCGCGGGACATGGGAACCTCCGGTCTCCGAGATCGGGCATCGGGCGCTGCGCCCGATGCCCGCCCGCGACACGATGCGGCCCATTCCCGGGACGACGCAGCGTCCGATCGTCCCGCGGGGACGGGAGCCGGGGCCGGGGCCGAAACACGAAGGGCGACGGCCTGCGCCGTCGCCCTTCGGTGCGCCCCGCCTCGCGGTCGGTCAGCGGTCGCGCTGCTCGAACGTGCCGTAGGTCTTCAGCTGCTCGGCCACCGCCTTCGGATCGCCGACGACGACGATCGACATCGCCTTCGGGTCGAAGTACTTGCGGCCCATCGCCTGCACCCGGGCGGCGTCCACCGCGCGGATCTTGGGCACGTACTGGCCGAGGAACTCCGCGGGCAGCCCGGCCAGCCAGTTCGACGCCAGCGTACCGGCCACCGCGCCCTGCATCTGGTTGTTGATCAGGTAGCCGCCGGCGACGTAGCGCTTCGTGTCCTCCAGCTCCTGCGCGGGCACCGGCTCGCTGCCCATGCGCGTGAACTCGCCGACGAACTCCTTGATCGCCGCGCCCGTCACCTCGTTGCGCACGTCGGCCGACGCCGTCACGCGACCGCCCGCGCGCAGCGCGTTGAGCCCGCCACGGGCGCCGTAGGTGTAGCCCTTGTCCTCGCGCAGGTTCTGCATCAGGCGCGAGCTGAAGGACCCGCCGAGCACGGTGCCCGCGAGCTGCAGCGGGATGTAGTCGGCATCGGTGGCCGGCACGGCCGGGCGGCCGAGGCGGATGGCCGACTGCACGCTGCCCGGGCGGTCGATCAGCACGTACGACGGCTTCGTGCTCCGCGGTGCGGGCGTGGCGTCCGCCGGAGCGGCACCGCTCGCCTTCCAGTCGCCGAAGGCGGCTTCCACGGCGCGGAAGGCCTCCACGGGCGTGATGCGGCCGGCGACGACGAGAAGCGCCCGGTCCGGTCGGAAACGCGCCGCATGCGCGGCCTTCAGTGTGGCGGGCGTCAGCGCGGCGATACCGCCTTCCGAGAGCGACGTGCGTGCGTACGGATGGTCGCCGTAGATCGCCTGCGACAGCGCGCGCTCGGCCTTGAACCCCGGCTGCGCTTCCTGCGCCTTCAGGCCCTGCGCGGCATTGGCCTGCGCGAGCCTGACTTCGTTCTCCGGGAAGCTCGGCATGCGCGCGATCTCCGCGAGCAGGTCGAGCATCTGCGGCGCGCGCGAGGCCAGCGCATTGCCGTAGACGCTGATGCCGTCGGCGCTGGCGCCCGCGCCCACCGAGCCGCCGAGGCCCTGCGCGGTCTCGGCGATCTCGCGCGAGCTGCGCTTCGTCGTACCCTCGCTCAGCAGGCCGGCGAGCAGGCCCGCGAAGCCGGACGCATCCGCGGCATCGGCGGCGAGGCCGGCACCGCGCACGGCGAGGACGGCATCCACGCGCGGCAGGCCGTCGCGCGGCACCACCCAGACCTCGAGCCCGTTGGCGAGCGTCTTCTTCTCGATCTTCGGCACCGGCAGCGGACGGTCGGGCGCGAACGGCGGGAGCTCCTTCGGCAGTTCGGCCTTCGGTCCGGCGACGGCGGCGCCGGCCAGCAGCGTGGCGACGGCGACTGCGAGAACGGTGATCTTCTTCATCGTCGTCTCCTTACTGCTTCGGCGCGGCGGCGGCGGGTGCCTTCGCCATCGCGGCGGGCACGCGGTCGATCACGGTGCGGTTGGGGCGCGTGAGATACGTCTTGGCCACGCGCTGCAGGTCGGCGCTGGTCACGCCCTCGATCCACTTCGGGATCTCGTTGACGACGTTCGCATCGCCCCACAGCGTCTGCAGCTTGGCGAGCGTGTCGGCGCGGTTGATGAAGGCTTCCAGGCCGTTGTACCAGTCGGCGAGCATGCGCGTCTTGACGCGCGCGAGCTCGGCCTCCGTCACGCCTTCGCTTGCGACCTTCGCGATCTCCTCGTCGAGTGCCGCGAGCACCGCATCGGCGTTCGTGTTGGGCTTGTAGAGCGCGAAGATGGTGAACAGCGTCGGGCCGTCGTATTCCCACGGGCTGGTCAGGCCGTACAGCGATTCGACGTTGAGCGCGAGCTCGCGGCCCTTGACCAGGCCCTGGTAGAAGCGCGAGGCGTCGCCGCCGGCGAGCACGTCGCCGAGCACCGCCATCGCCGCCTGGTCCTTGCTGCCGCGGTCGGGCATCTTCCACGCCGCCGCGATCGCCGGCACCTGCGCGAGCGCGTCGGTCTGCTGCAGGCGCTTTTCCTGGGTGTTGAGGCCTTCGCGGAAATCGGGCGCCTTCGGCGTCGGGCGCGCCGGAATCGAGGCGAAGTACTTCTCGGCCAGCTTGAAGCCTTCCTCCGGCGTGATGTCGCCGGCGATGCCCAGCACCGCGTTGTTCGGGCCGTAGTAGTCGCGATGGAAGCTGGCCACGTCCTCCAGGCTCGCGCCTTCGAGGTCCTCGAAGCTGCCGTAGCCGTCGTGGTTGTTCTCCCACTTCTGGAAGGCGTGCTGGCCGATGTCGATCCACATGAAGCCGCCGTAGGGCTGGTTCTTCACGTTGACGCGGATCTCTTCCTTGACCACGTCCTGCTGGTTCTTGAGCGTGGTCGGATTGAAGTCGAGCGTCTTCATCCGGTCGGCCTCGAGCCACAGGATCGGCTCGAGCGCGGTCGACGGCGCCACCTCGATGTAGTTGGTGAAGTCCGGCCGCGTGGAGCCGTTGTTGCGGCCGCCGCCGCCGGTGATCACCTTGTCGAACACGCCTTCCTTGGCGTTCGGCGTGCCCTCGAACATCAGGTGCTCGAACAGGTGGGCAAATCCCGTGCGGTTGCGCGGCTCCAGGCGCATGCCCACGTGGTAGACCACGCTGACGCCGACGGTCGGCGAGCTGCGATCCTCGGAGACCACGACGGTCAGGCCGTTGTCGAGCTTCTTGACGGCCACCGGCACCTGCCAGCGGTCGGTTTCCGCGGCCTGCGCGGTGAGCGAGAGCAGCCCGCCGAGCAGCGCGGGCAGGATGAGGCGACGCATTCGGACTTCCCCTTTCCGTCGATGGAAGCGCCAAGCCTAGCCCGGGACGCCCCGCGGCGGGACGGGCCGGACGTCATGCCGCCGGCAGGCGGTGCACCTCGTCGGCGACGCGCGCGACCTCGTCGGGTATGTGGCTCACGTAGTCCATCGGCAGCGACACCGCGTCGCGCACGCGCACCAGCCAGCCCAGCAGTTCGTCGCGACGATCGGGGTCGAGCATCGAGAGCGGCTCGTCGAGCAGCAAGGCCTGAGGTCGCGACAGCAGCGCGCGTCCGATCGCGACGCGCTGCGCCTCGCCGCCGGACAGGCCCGCGGTGCGTCGTGCGAGCAGCGGCGCCAGGCCCAGCAGGTCGACCCGTCGTCGAAGGCGAACGAACCCGGCTCCGGCGACGCGCCGAACACCAGGGTGCCGCGCACGTCGAGGTGCGGGAAGAGCCGCGCGTCCTGGAAGACGTAGCCCAGACGGCGGCGATGCGGCGGTATGACGATGCGGGCATCGGTGCCGTACAGCACGCGCCCGCCGATCGCCACGCGTCCCCCTCGCCGGCCGGGGAAGCCCGGCGAGCGCATGCAGCACCGATGACTGGCCGCTGCCCGACGGCCTCGCGATCGCGACGACGCGGGCGTCCGAGCGCATCGTGAAGGCGCGCGAACTCGCCGCGTCGAAGGCGCAGGCGATGTCGATGACCGGTACGCTCACGTCGGTCGCTCCGGCCGCGCGCGCCGCAGCGACCATTCGGACGCGAGCAGCGGTGAACGACAGCGCGACCGCGAACAGGCACTGTCGCAGCACGCCGCCCTCCCCGCCCGGCACCTGCCGCAGGCCATACATGGCGGGGGCGAGCGTCTGCATCTCGCCCCGAATGCTGGAGACGGAGGTGGTCGTCGCGCCGGATTCGCCGAGCGCCTTGGCGAAGCCGGGCATCGAGCCCGCCAGCACGCCGGGCCAGGCGCAGCGTCAGGCCGATGGACACGTCTGCAGGCGATGCCCCGATCACGTCGTGACCAATACGAGGGAGTTGCGAGCAGGTCGCGCCGTCTGCGGCACGCAGCGGCCTTCGCGCCTGGACGGGGCCCATCGAGCCCCGGCCGGGGGCAGGAACGATATCGGCGTGCGCCCTGCGCCCGATGCCGGTGAGCGCAGCGCTGCCGACGAAGGAGACGCGCTCGCGCGTGCCGGTCCGACGCCCGTAGGCCAGTGCGGCGGCACCGCGCATCTCCTTACAGGCTCGCCGCTGCGAATGCGGCGAACGGCGCGCTCCTTCGTGCACGCGGGGCGGCAGGCGCGTCAGGCCATCGATGGCGGCTGCGAAGCAGTGGCCGACGCACTATCGGAGCTGGCGCGGCCCTCGCCGCGCCGCTTCGCCGAGCGGGCCCGACCCTCGGCGTCGGCGACGGAGAACGCGTACGCGCGTCGCCACGGCTCGCCGCGATGCGGCACAGGTCTCCGCATCGACCGACAGCGTGCAAAAAAAAAGCCGCCGGCGGACCGGCGGCTTTCGTCACGCGACCGGCTTACTGGCCGTTCGTGTTGTTGTTGCCGTTGGCGGCGGCATTGGCTTCCTCGGCGGAGTCCTGCGCCTGCTCCGCGGCATCGGCCGCCTGCTCGGCAGCGTCGGCGAGGTCGTCGCGGCCGGTCGTGCCGTCGCCGCCACCGGTCGTGGCAGCCGCATTGGCGGCGGCATCCGCAGCTGCGGCCGCGGCGTCGGCAGCGGCCTGCGCCGTGTCGGCGGCGACCGCGTCGCCCGTGGCGGCCGCGTTGCTGGCGGCTTCCTGGGCTTCACCGGCGGCCTGGGCCGCTTCCTGGGCGGAGTCGGCCGCCTGCTCACGGTTGCAGGCGCCGAGGGCGGGGATCAGGGCGAGCGCGAGCAGCGCCTTGTGCATGTTCATGTCGAGGTCCTCTCGTGGATGGGAACGCCGCAGCCGGCGTCGCGCCAAGCATCCCGAGCGGCCGTGGAGGCGGAGCGAAGGCGCTCCGGACCCGTTAAGCGACCGCGCGGGCGGGCGTCCCGTCATCCGCCGCCGGAGCGGAGCGGCCGTCGTCGAGCCTCACCGGGAGCGAGCGCACCGCGATCTGGCGGCCCTCGCGCGGCAGCATCGCGTGGCCGTGGGCGGCGTGGGTCACGAAGGCCACCGCGGGCTCGCCGCGAACGAACAGGAGTTGCCAGCCCTCGCTCTCCAGCTGCCCGAGCCGCGCGCGCTGCGGGATGGTCAGGCGGCGGCGCATCTCGTCGAGCCCCTGGGGCCGACAACGGCGGCGATCGTAGATCAGCATGCAGACGTCCTGGCCGGTTCCGGGGGCTGACAACGTTGGGCATCGAGACTGCCACGCCACGTGAAATCCGGCCAGCGTGACGGCCGCCGGCGGCGACCATCACTGAACCCTTCATCGGGCGGGATCAGCGGCCGTGGGTCGCGAAGGGCGTGGTCCGGCCGTCGGCTCCCACCTTCTCGACGGTGTAGCGCTGCACGCGCCCGTCGGGCGATTCCATGCCGGGCGAGCCGATCGGCATCCCGGGCAGCACGAGTCCGCGCGACCCGCCCGGCGCGGCGAGCAGGCGCGCGACGTCCGCCGCGGGCACGTGGCCTTCCACGAACAGCCCCGCGACCTCGGCGGTGTGGCAGGAGCCCTTGCCGAACGGCACGCCCAGGCGCTTCTTCACCGGCTCGAGGTTCTCGGTCATGCGCACCTCGACCGGGAAGCCGTGGCGCCGCATGTGGTCGACCCAGCCCCCGCAGCAGCCGCACGACGGACTGCGGTGGACGACGACCTTGGGCAGGCCCGCAGGCGCGGCCGGCGCCGCTTTCGCCGGCGCGGCCTGCGCCCCCGCCGACACAGGATGGACGGCGTGCGCGGCATGCGCGGCGTGCGCCGGCGACGCGGCGGACGACGGGCTGCGCGCGCAGGCGCCGAGGCTGACCGCCGTGCCGGCGATCGCGAGGATCCAGTGGACGGGTTTCATCGAGGACTCCAACGGTTGCTCGTATGGGGTGGGCAGCGCAGGCGACGGATGATCGCGCCTGCGTTCAGAACCAGAAGCGAATGCCGGCGACGAGACGCGTGTCGCCCGTCGGCTCGCCGTGGTCGCGGCGCAGGTCGGCGGTGCCGCCGAGCGCGCGCTCCCAGTGCAGGCCGACGTACGGCGCGAAGCGGCGGCTGATCTCGTAGCGCAGGCGCGCGCCCGCCTCCACCGTCGACAGCCCGGAGGCGATGCCGCGCGACGGGTCGTCGCGGCCGTGCAGCGTGGCTTCCCCGTGCCACTGCAGGACGAGGCGGCCGCTGAGCAGCGTGTCGTACTCGGCCGCCAGCGTCGCCATGCTGCGACCCGATGCGCCGACATAGGCCGTGGCTTCGACCTCGAACTTGTAGGGCGCCAGACCCTGCACGCCGAGTGCCGCCCATGTGCGCGAGGGGCCTTCCCCGGCGTCGTGGCGCACCCCGGCCACCAGGTCCCACCACGGCGACACGCTGCGGCCCGCGAGCACGTCCAGGTGCGCATGCTCCACGCGGCCATCGACCGCCTCGCCCTCGCTGCGCAGCCACAGCCGCGTGACGTCGCCGCCGACCCATGCGAGCCCTTCCCAGGCCAGCGTCGGCTCGTCGGCGTCCTGCCACTCGAGGCGGTCGGCGAGCCAGTAGGAATGGATCTCCCGATCATGCGCCGAGTGGCGGTGGCGCAGGCGTGGGAAGGCGGCACGGCGGTCGGCCTCGGTGACCGCGGCAATTGGTGTGCGCGGCGCGGCGTTCGCGGGCAGGTCCCCGCGGGTCGAGGTCGCGTGGTCCGAGTGCGCCTGGTGATCCGTGGCATCGCCGTGATGCGTGCCGTGCGAGCCGTGTTGGGTCTCGGGCGACGTGGCGCCGTGCGGATGTGCACCATGGCCGCCATGCGCGTCGGCCGTGATCGCCTCGGGCTGCGAGCCCGGAGGATGCTCCGCACGCGCGGCGTGGCCTGCGTGGCCAGCCGCGTCGCCGTGGCCCGCATGTCCGTCATGGTCCGCGCGGGCGGGAGCATCGCCGTGATGCTCCGGATGCTCCGTGTCCCGGTCGCCCGTGTCCCGGCCACTCGCGTCCTGGTGCATCGCGCCGTGATGCGCATGCGCGGCTTCGTGCGTGGCCGGCGTCGGTGTCTTCGCGCCCGCGGACTTCGCCGCCGCGGCCGTATCGTCGGTCTCGTGGTGCGTGTGGGACGCCGGATGCTGCGCCTGCACCGTGGCCGCGCCGCACCACAGCGCGAGGATGAGGGATGCGTCGCGCGGCCTCATTCCAGCACCTCCACGTCGCGCATCATCCCCGACTCCATGTGGTAGAGCAGGTGGCAGTGGTAGGCCCAGCGACCGAGCGCGTCGGCGCGCACGCGGTAGCTGCGCTTCGATCCGGGCGGCATGTCGACGGTGTGCTTGCGCACCAGGAACTCGCCGGCATCGTCCTCGACGTCGCTCCACATGCCGTGCAGGTGGATCGGGTGCGACATCATCGTGTCGTTCACCAGCACGATCCGCATGCGCTCGCCGTACTTCAGGCGGATCGGCCCGGACTGCGAGTGCTTCACGCCGTCGAAGGACCAGGCGAACTTCTCCATGTGTCCGGTGAGGTGCATCTCGAGCGTGCGGCCGGGCTCGCGGCCGTCCTCGTCGGGTGCGAGGCTGCGCAGCATCGAATAGCTCAGCGCGAGTCGCCCGTTCGATCCCATGCCGTTGCCGGGATCGTCCAGCCGCGACGTCGGCGTCATCGCCTGGCTCTCCACGAGCGGATTGCCGGTCTCGCTCGCCGGATGCGATTGCATGCCGTCGGCCGCACTCGCCCCGCCACCGCCCGCATGCCCGCCGTGCCCCATCGATCCGTGTGCGGCATGGGCGTCGGCCGGCGTTTCCGGACCGGTCCCGTGGCCCGCGTGCGCGGCAGGGTGCGCCGCGGGCATCGCATGACCCGCGTGCGCATCGGCGCCGGCGCCATGGCCGCCATGCCCCCCGCCGTGCGCGCCGTGGTCCATCGCCATGTCGCGCATCGTCAGGATCGGCCGCGCATCGAGCGGCGGGATCGGCGCGCGCAGCCCCGGGCGCACCGCGAGCGTGCCGGCGACGTAGCCGGTACGCCCGGAGTCCTGCGCGAAGATCGTGAAGGCGTCCTGCCCCGACGGCTCGACGATCACGTCGAAGGTCTCGGCGACGGCGATGCGGAACTCGTCCACCGTGACCGGATGCACCGGCAGGCCGTCGGCCGCCACGACGGTCATCTTCAGGCCCGGGATGCGCACGTCGAAGTACGTCATCGCCGCGCCGTTGATGAAGCGCAGGCGCACCTTCTCGCCGCTGCGGAACAGCCCCGTCCAGTTGCCGGCCGCGGTCGTGCCGTTCATCAGGTAGGTGTAGGTGTTCGCATTGACGTCCGACAGGTCGGTCGGCGTCATGCGCATCTGGCCCCACATGCGCCGGTCCTCGAGCGTCGAGGCGAGCCCGTCGCGTCGCGCGTCGCGCATGAAGTCGGCGACCGTGCGCTTGTAGAGGTTGTCGTGGTCCGACATCTTCTTCAGCCGCGCGAACAGCTGCGCCGGTGAGAGGTCGGTCCAGTCGGTGAGCAGCACCACGTAGTCGCGATCGAAGGCGAAGGGCTCGCTGCCCTCGGGGTCGATGACGAGTGCGCCGTAGACACCCGCCTGCTCCTGGAAGGCAGAATGCGAGTGGTACCAGTACGTGCCGGCCTGCAGCACATCGAAGCGGTATTCGAACGTCTCGCCGCGCTCGATGCCGTCGAAGGAGATGCCGGGCACGCCATCCATGTTCGCGGGGAGGATGATCCCGTGCCAGTGCAGCGAGGTCTGGCTGCCGTGGATCGAGCCCGGCGGCAGCGCGTTGCGCACGCGCAGTCGCACGTTCGTGCCCTGCGTCCAGCGCAGGATCGGCCCCGGGATGCCGCCGTTGATCGTGGCGGCGGGGCGCACGCGGCCGGTGAAGTCGACCGGCGTCTCGCCGATCACGAGGTCGAAGTCGGTGCCGCGGAGGACGTTAGTGTCGCCGACGCGCGGCGACGGGGCGGCATGCGACAGCGCGGGCAACCCCGAGGCGGCGAGGACGCCGCCGGCGGCGAGGCCCTGGACGAAGCGGCGCCGCGACGGCAGCGCGACGCCCTGCGGGGAGGCAGGAATTCGGGTTGGCATGGAGTGATCCGGTCGGACGGCGGGGCGGGGCGTCGCCTGCAGGCCTGCAGGCGCGCCCATCGGGCGAGTCGGGCCTCAGCCGATGGGAGGTCGGATCAGGTCCCCGATGCGCGGCGCCAGCCGCCGATCGACGTCGACCGCGGCACCGACCCGGACGGGCCGGGGATACGCGAGGCCGCCCATTGCCGACGGAGGGGCCACCGTCGGCGGCAGGCATCCGCATGCGCAGCCGGCGCCGTCGCAGCAGCCATCCTCCTGCACGTGCCCACCTGATACGCCCGCTGCGCTGTCGCGCGGCTCGACTTCGTGGCAGCCGCCCGACGCACCTGCCACGGGATCAGCCGGCGCCGCCGTCATGCGGGGACCTGCCACGGCGTCGTCCGGCACATGCGCCGCGGCCACGCCGTTCAGGACGAGCGCGACGCACAGCAGCAGACGGAGCAGGATGGGCAGGATCGGCACGCGCCTACTCTACCGTCATACCGGGCCCATCCCGGTGGGTCGCTCGTCATGCATTCAGGCGCACGCGCCGCGCCGGACGGCCACCTCGCAGCCTCGTCGCAGGGGCTTACGGAAGTGGGCCCACCAGGATTCGAACCTGGAACCAAGGGATTCGCGTGGCCCGATGGTTTCCCACCGGCGCGGACTATCTCTTCACCCCGTGCCGTGGCACGTCGGGTGCGGGACGCTCGAGCCTGTCATCAAGGGCACTTCAGCCCCCAGGTAGTCTCTGCACCTTCCGGCGGTGCACCGCCGGCTTGGCTCAGGGTCGCCACCGTCCGCGCCGCGCGCGCCGCTGAGGTTTCCCTGAATTCATCCCGATTCCGTCCCCGCATTCCTGCGGAGCGGCACCTTCTCGATGAGTCCCCTGCTCTAACCGTTGAGCTATAGGCCCGTATTGGCGATGGTACGGGATGGGCAAGGAGGCGACTACCCGGATGACCGCGACCATGGAGATGCCGCACCGCCGTGACATCGGCGGGCTGGCGCGTGCAGCGGCGGCGATCGTGCTCGTGTACCTCTCGGTGTATGTCGCATGGCCCGCGCTGCTGTCGGGGTCCGCCGACCGCCTGCTGGACGGCGAGATCCAGGCGTCGACCATCCCTCGAAACGCGACCCTCCCGTTCCACCATGTCTATGCGCCGAACGAGGCGGGGCTGCTCTCGATCGCATGCGAACGCTCGGCCGTCGACCCCGCCTGGCTGCGATGCCGATTGCGGACGACGCCCGAATCCTTCGCGCAGATCCACGACGGCGTCGATGCGATCGAGGGCTGGCGCGCCGAGTGGTCGGTGCGCGACCTGCGCATCCACGCGGGACTGACGCCTTGGCCGCTCGTGAACGAGAGCCTGCAGTGGCTGATCCCGATCGCCGTACTCGCGGTGCTGGCCCGTTGGCCGAGCCGCCGTGATCTCCAGGCGACGAAACAGGCGCTGCGCGTCGCGCCGTGGATTCTCATCCTGCCCCTGGCGTTCGGTGCCACCGCGGCCGCCGCCATCGTGGTGCGAGGCGGCTCGCCGGCCCTGCGCGACCTCGAGTGGCACGGCTTCCTGGTCGCACCCTTCCTGCTCGGGCCGCTGCAGGAGGAGCTTCTCTTCCGGGGCTTCGCCTACGACCGTCTGGCGCGGACCGGCCTCACGGCCGCGGCGCGGGGAGCGCTCATCAGCATCGCCTTCGTCGCGATCCACACGCCCCAACTGGCCAGCCCGACCTTCTGGATCGCCGGTCTTCCCGTCGCCGTCGGGCTGTTCTGGATCCGGCATCGCCATGACAGCCTCGCCCTGTGCATCGTCGTGCACGGACTGACCAACGTCGTGCTGCACCACATCGCGAGCGGCCAGCCCTAAATGACGAGCCCGCCATGCGGCGGGCTCGTGCGTGGCGCGATGGCGCGATGCGTCAGTCGATGTCGAGGAACGAGCGCAGCTGCTCCGAACGGCTCGGGTGGCGCAGCTTGCGCAGCGCCTTCGCCTCGATCTGGCGGATGCGCTCGCGGGTGACGTCGAACTGCTTGCCGACCTCTTCCAGCGTGTGGTCGGTGTTCATGTCGATGCCGAAGCGCATACGCAGCACCTTCGCCTCGCGCGGGGTCAGGCTGGCGAGCACGTCGCGCACCGTCTCCGACAGGTTGATGTCGGTGGTGGCGTCGATCGGGGACAGCACGTTGGTGTCCTCGATGAAGTCGCCCAGGTGCGAATCCTCGTCGTCGCCGATCGGAGTCTCCATCGAGATGGGCTCCTTGGCGATCTTCATGACCTTCCGGATCTTGTCCTCCGGCATGTCCATCTCCTTCGCCAGCTCCTCCGGCGTGGCCTCGCGGCCGTACGTCTGGAGCATCTGGCGGGAGATGCGGTTGAGCTTGTTGATCGTCTCGATCATGTGCACCGGGATGCGGATGGTGCGCGCCTGGTCGGCGATCGAGCGGGTGATGGCCTGGCGGATCCACCACGTGGCGTAGGTCGAGAACTTGTAGCCGCGGCGGTACTCGAACTTGTCGACCGCCTTCATCAGGCCGATGTTGCCTTCCTGGATGAGGTCGAGGAACTGCAGGCCGCGGTTGGTGTACTTCTTGGCGATCGAGATCACCAGGCGCAGGTTCGCCTCGACCATCTCCTTCTTGGCCTTGCGGGCCTTGGCCTCGCCGTAGGCCATGTGGCGGGAGATCTCCTTGAGGTCGAGCAGCGTCACCTTCATGCGCTGCTCCTCGTCGATCGTCGCCTGCTGCTCGAACAGGATCTTGTCCTTGACGTCGCGCAGGCCCGACGACCACTTCTGCTTGCGCTTGAGCAGCTCGTCGACCCACTCCAGGTTCGTCTGGTTGCCGTCCCAGGCGCGGATGAAGTCCTTGCGCGGCATCTTCGCCACGCGCACGGACAGATCGAGGATGCGGCGCTCGTGCTCCTTCACCTTGGCGACGGACTCGCGCAGGTTGCGCACCAGCGCGTCGGTCAGGCCGAGCGGCAGCTTGAGGGTGACGAAGATCTCCGCCATCTCCTCGCGCACCTTCTTGGTGTTCTTGTGGTCCGGGCCGTGCTTGGCATGGCACTTCTCGAACTTCGCGTAGAGGTCGGCGAGCGCGCCCATGCGGTTGGCGACCTCGGCCGGGTCCGGACCGGTCGGGCCGGCTTCCTCGGCGACGTCGTCAGCGCCCTCGACCTCTTCCTCCTCGTCGTCGGCCACGGCGTCGACATCGACGACCGGCACCTCCGGCGGGGCTTCCTCGATCAGGTCGTTGAAGCCGACTACCACCTCGGCCAGGCGCTTCTTGCCCGCCTTGTGCAGCTCGTAGTCGCCGAGGATCTGCGCGATCGTGCCCGGGAAGGAAGCGAGCGAGGCCTGGACCTGCGAGAGGCCTTCCTCGATGCGCTTGGCGATCGCGATCTCGCCCTCGCGGGTGAGCAGCTCGACCGTGCCCATTTCGCGCATGTACATGCGCACCGGGTCGGTGGTGCGGCCACCCTCGGTATCGAGCGAGGTCAGCGCGGCGGCGGCTTCCTCCGCGGCGGTCTCGTCGACCTCGCGGTTGCCGCTTGCCTCGCCGGCGAGCAGCAGCGTCTCGGCATCCGGTGCGATCTCGTGCACCTGGATGCCCATGCCGTTGATCATGCCGATGATGTCTTCGATCTGTTCGGGATCGACGACGTCATCGGGCAGGTGGTCGTTCACCTCGGCATAGGTGAGGTAGCCCTGCTCCAGACCCTTGCTGATGAGTTGCTTGATGTCGGAGACCTGGGTCTGACGTTCGTTCGCCATGGGCTATGCCGCCGGTAAAAGTGGATCAAGGGAACCTTCTATTATACCAGCGCCGTCCAAGCAGCCGGGGCCGCGCGGGGCTGGAAGCTGAGCCGGTCAGGCCCGCAGCAGGAAGGTGACCGGGCCGTCGTTGACCAGGCTCACGACCATATGGGCCCCGAAACGGCCCGTTTCCACCACCGGATGCGCCGCGCGGCAGGCGCCGACGAGGCGGTTGAAAAGCGGTTCAGCCCGGTCGGGGGGCGCGGCGGTCTGGAACCCCGGCCGCATGCCGCTGGCGGTGTCGGCGGCGAGCGTGAACTGACTGACGAGCAGGAGCCCGCCGCCGGTCTGCGACAGCCCGAGGTTCATGCGCCCCGCGCCGTCGTCGAACACGCGGTAGCCGAGCAGGCGCTGCGCCATGCGCGCCACCTGCGCCTCGCCGTCCTGCGGCTCGATGCCAACCAGCGCGAGCAGGCCGGGGCCGATCGCGCCGACGGTCTCGCCGTCGACGACCACGTCCGCACGCGAGACGCGCTGGATCAGGGCGAGCATCGGACGCGACGAACCGGCATCGGTCGAGCCTAGCAGAACGCATCCGGCGCTCCGGCGCGCGGGCTAGACTGCCGCGATGCATGCCGTCCTCGCCCGCCTGCTCGTGCTCGCCGTCGCGCTCGTCACGCGCCTGCCGTGGCGGTGGCTTCGCGCGGCGGCCGATGCGATGGCGGCGCGTGCGATCCGCCGCGACGCACGCGAGGCGCGCGTGGCGCGCCGCAACCTCGAGCTCGCCTATCCCGACCGGCTGCCCGCCGAGCGCGCCGAGCTGCAGCGCGCGATCCTCGCCAGCACCGCCCGGCAGACGCTGGAGACCCTGCGCCTGTGGACGCGCCCCTCGCGCCGCAACCTCGAGACCATCGACGAGGTGATCGGGGCGGAACGGCTCGACGCCGCGATCGCCGCCGGGCGGGGCGTGATCGTCGCAGCGCCGCACCATGGCAACTGGGAGCTGCTGAACCAGTGGCTCGCCTCGCGCACCCCCCTGGCGATCCTGTATGCCCCGCCCGAGTCGAAAGTGGGCGACGCCTTCCTCAACCGCGTGCGCGCCACGCAGGATCAGGCCGGTCGCGTCACCCAGGTGCGCGCCGAGGCGGCCGGCGTGCGCCAGCTGTTCAAATGGCTCAAGGACGGCGGCGTGGTGGGCATCCTTCCCGACCAGCAGCCCAAGCAGGGCGACGGCGAGTTCGCGCCGTTCTTCGGGCGCCCGGCGCTGACGATGAGCCTGCTCGGCCGCCTCGCCGCGCGCACCGGCGCCACCGTGCTCGTCGCCTGGTGCGAGCGCATCGCCGACACGCCGACCGGGCCGCGCTTCGCGCTGCACGTCGAGGCGGCCCCGGGCGGCATCGCCGACCCGGATCCCGCGACGGCCGCGGCCGCGCTCAACGCCGCGGTCGAGCACGTCGCGCGCCGCGATCCCGCGCAGTACCAGTGGACGTACAAGCGCTTCTCGCTCCAGCCGGACGGGCAGAATCCCTACTGGCCCGACTGCTACTGAAGGACCTGCATGCAGACCGATGCCCTCGACGCCGTCCCGCCGGCCGTCCCGCCCCCGATCGCCTCGCCGGCCCCTGAGGGCTGGCAGCCCCTCCCGCGCCGCGCGCGGGCACTGATGATGCTCGGCATGGCGGCGATGTGCCTGCCGGCCGTGCCGGCGGCGGCGATCCTCGCCGCGGCCACGGACGTCCTGCCGACTGCCGTGGTGGCCTGCAGCGTCCTCGCCGTCGCGCTCGCCTTCGGCCTCTGGCGCGGGGCGCGGCAGTACGCATGCCTGGCCTGGCGGCTCGACGCCGAAGGCCTCGCGGTCCGCCGCGGCACGCTCTGGGAGAGCGAGACGCGCGTGCCCGCCTCGCGCGTGCAGCACCTCGACATCAAGCGCGGCCCGCTTCAGCGCCGTCGCGACCTCTCGACGCTCGTCGTGCACACCGCCGGGACACGCCTGTCGACGGTGTCCGTGCCGCACCTCGACGCGGGCGACGCCGAACGCCTGCGCGATGCGCTCTCGCGGCAGGTGCACGATGTCGACGACTGAGCCTGCGGTGCTCGACGCGGGGCACGGCGGCGAGCGCCGCCTGCATCCGATGTCGTGGCTGTTCGTGCTCCTGCAGCAGCTGCGGCAGTTCATCTTCCCGCTGGTCGCGCTGGTGTTCTTCGGCCGGGGCGACCGCAACGAGCTGTGGCCGCTGATCGGCGTCGGCGTGCTGGTGGTGGTCTCGGTCTGGCGCTACTTCACCTACCGCTACACCGTGCAGGACGACCGGCTCGTCGTGCGCAGCGGGCTGCTCGAGCGCAGCGCGCGCATCATTCCGTTCTCGCGCATCCACAACGTCGCGCTGCAGCAGTCGCTGCTGCACCGCGTCTTCCGCGTGGCCGAGGTCAAGCTCGAGTCGGCCGGCGGCAAGCGCCCGGAGGCGGAGATGCGCGTGCTCGCGCTGGACGACGCGCTCGCGCTGGAGTCGCTGGTGCGCCGGGCCGGCCAGGCGGCGCCCGGCGTGGCGTCGACGGCGGCGGCGACCGCCCCGGAGCGCCGTCGCCTGCTGCACCTGCCACCCGCCGAACTCGTGCGGCTCGGCCTGATCTCCAACCGCGGGCTCGTGGTGGTCGCCGCGGCCTTTGCCGGCACGATGCAGATGGGCCCCCAGGACGCGGGCCCGCGCGTCATGGAGGAGCTGATGCGCGCCGCCGGCGAGCAGCTGGTCGGCTACGGTGGCGCGCACGGGTTCGACACAGGCGACTACATCGTCGCGGGCATGGCGCTGCTCGCGCTCGCGGCGGCGGCCCTGCGGCTGCTGTCGATCGTCATCGCCTTCCTGCAGTTCTACGGCTTCGAGCTGAGCGAGGAGGGCCGCCGCCTCACCGTCGAACGCGGGCTCGCCGCGCGCTGGCGCACGAGCGTGCCGCGTCGGCGCATCCAGGCGTGGACGCTCCGCGAGGGCGTGTTGCATCGCCTGTTCAAGCGGCGGACGCTGCAGGTGGACATCGCGACGGGGGCCGATCCCTCGTCGGGCCAGCGGCCCGTCCACGAACTCGCGCCTGTCGCCACGCCGGAGGCCTGCGACGGGCTGGTCGAGCACCTGCTGCCGCGCGGCGGCTGGTCGCGGCTCGAATGGATCCCGTTCGAGCGGCGCGCCTGGTGGCGCCTGATGCTGCCCGACATCCCGTTCGCCCTCCTGGCCAGCGCGGTGCTCGCGTGGCGGTTCGGCATGCCGGGCATGCTCGCCCTCGCCTGGCTGCCCTGGGCGGCGTACCTCGCCCGCCGTCGCATCGCCGCGGCGGCGCACGCGCGCAACGCCGTCCTGGTGGCCGTGCGCGATGGCTGGTGGTCGCGACGCTGGCGGTTCGCGGAGATCGACAAGCTGCACGTCGTGGCCCTGCAGCGCTCGCCGGTGGACCGGCGCTGCGGCACCGCGTCCGTGCTCCTCGACACGTCGGGTGGCGGCCTCAATTCGCCGCCGTTGCGCATCCCCTTCCTTCCGCTCGAGCAGGCGCGCGCCCTCCATGCGCTGCTCGCCGCGGAGATCGCGCGGCGTCCGCTACGCGGCTGAGACCCGGGCACGGGCTTCGGCGGCTACGTCGAGCAGCATCCGCTCGTAGTCCGCGTGCATCCGCTCGCGGCTGAAGTGGCTGAGCGCACGCGCGTGCGCGGCCGCGCCGAGGCGCGCGGCGACGGCGTCGTCGCGCAGCAGGCGCTCGAGCGCATCGGCCAGCGCGGGGGCATCGTTCTCGGGGACGAGCAGGCCGTCCTCGCCGTCGCGGATCACCTCGCGCACGCCGGGCACCGCGGTGCCGACCACCGCGCAGCCTGCGGCCATCGCCTCGATCAGCGCCAGCGGCATGCCCTCGTAGTGCGTGCTCAGCACGCCGATGCGATGCCCCATCAGCAGGTCGGGGACGCCGCGGTGCAGGCCGAGGAAGTGCACCTGCCCTGCGAGCCCGAGTTCCTCGACCAGCCTCTCGACGGGCCGCACATGCATCGGCTTGCCGGCACCGGCGAACAGCAGGGGCGGATGCAGGCCGCGTCCGCGCAGCAGCGCCACCGCGCGGACGAGCGTGGCGTGGTCCTTCTGCCGCGAGAACCGCGCGACCATCACGATGCCGCGCTCGCGCGACGCCACCGGTCGAGACGGCGCGTCGACGAACGGGGCGACGCGGATGCCGTTGGAGATCGCGAGGGTGCGCTCCGGTGGCATGCCCATCCCCAGGAGCACCTGCCGAACCCCCTCGGAGCAGCCGACGATCCGCGCGGTGCGGCGCGCCAGCCAGCGCGTCTGCGCCCGTCGCCAGCCCGTGTAGCGCTCGCGCGTGTTGTGCTCGACGTGCACCAGCGCGGGCACGCCCGCGAGCAGGCCCGCGTACCGGCCCCACAGGTGCTCGGAGAAGCCGTGCGCGACGAGCACGTCGGCGCCCCAGCGCCGGCACAGGCGCGCGAGCGCGACCACGGTCGCCGCATGGGACCAGCCCGGAACCACGGCGACCGGCACGCCGGTGGCACGCAGTTCCTCGATGCGCGCGGGATCGGTGCGGCGCTTGCGTCGCAGAACGAGCAGCGTCTCCATGCGCCCGCCCTCGCGGGCGGCGTTGACCAGTGCGATCGCGACCTGCGTCGCGCCGCCGGAGAAGCCTCCGGTGACGAAGTGGATCACGCGCGGGCGGAGGTCGGTCGTCATGCGAGGGCGTCGCGGCGGGTCGCGCAAGGGTACGCGACGGGCGCGCCTATACTCGCGCCTGCCTCCCCCGCCTGCCGCGCATGACCGAGCCGCTGCCGCTCTCCGGCGTCGTGATCACGCTCAACGAAGCCGACCGCATCGCGCGCTGCGTGGCGTCCATGCGCGCGGTCTGCGACGACGTGCTGGTGCTCGATTCCGGCTCCACCGACGCCACCGTGCAGATCGCGCGCGCCCTCGGCGCACGCGTCGAACACCGCGACTGGGACGACTTCGCGCGGCAGAAGAACGCCGCGATCGAGCGCGCACGCCATCCGTGGGTGCTGCTGCTGGACGCGGACGAATGGCTGGAACCCGCGGCGCAGGCGCGGTTGCGCACACTGTTCGCCGGCGAGCTGGAACGCGCCGACTGCTGGCTGCTGCTGCGCCGCACGCACTTCCTCGGCCATGCGATGCGCGCCGGTTCCTTCGCGCGCGAGCCGGTGCACCGCCTGTTCCGCTCGCACCTGCGCCACGGGCTGGTGCCGGTGCACGAATACCTCGACGTCGCGGGCGCCACGGTGCGCCGCTCGGACATCGCGCTGGAGCACGACACCGCGCGCAGCGAGGCCGAGTACTGGGCCAAGCTGCAGCGCTACGCCGGCCTGTGGGCGCGCTCGCGCAGTGGGCGCCGGCGCCCGGCCGCGTGGCGCGGCCCGCTGTCGGCGGCGACCTACCTGCTCAAGAACCTCGTGCTGCGCGGCGGCCTGCGCGATGGCCTGCCCGGGCTGCGCTTCCACGCGCTGCATGCGCGTTACGCCGCCCTGAAGTACCGACTGCTTCGAGCGCGGTCATCGCGCGCCTGAGCGCCTGATCGGTATCACGGCTGCCGATGCGTGCTAGCCGGCATCGCTGCGCCAGCCCACGCGATCCAATGCCGTCGCGATGCGCGCGGCGCGCAGCCACCAGCCGCGCCGTCGGCACTGCGCCAGCGCGTCCGCACCGGCATCGGGCAGGTCGCGCAGGAACGCGGCATGGCACACCTCGGCAACATCGCCGTCAGCGCACCCGGCGCGATGCAGCCGCCGCGCGATCGCGGCATGGCCGCGAAGCAGCAGGTAGTCGAGCGCGTGCCGCGCGCGGGCCGAATGCGCATGCGGCGCGAGACACGCGCGTACCTCTGCAAGCGCCGCGGCATGGTCGGCCAGCGCGTCCACCGGCACCGCGCGCGACAGGCTGCCCGCGCGCTGGCGGTAACCGATCCACGGCTGCGCGACATGGCGCCAGCGCGCGGCCATCGACAGCAACTGCGCCACCGCCGGCATGTCCTCGTAGCGCGCCCGCGACGGGAAATCGACCGCCTGCCACAAAGTGCGCCGCGCGATCCGCGACCACACGTGCAGCTGCGCGGCTTCCAAGGCGCCGGCCAGCAGCACGTCGCGATCGTCGCCGGCGGCGGGGCCGCTGAAGGTGCTTCGGCGCCGCCGTCGCCACGGCGCGGCATGCAGCGTGCGGAAGTCGCACAGCACCAGGTCGACGGGATCCTCGCGCAGCAGCGCATGCAGCGATTCCAGCGCGCCGTCGGCGACGACGTCGTCGGCATCGACGAACCAGACGTACCCGCCGCGCGCCGCGTCGAGCAGCTGCCGGCGCACGTGCGCGACGCCCGTGTTGTCGGGATTGGCGGTGAAACGCACGCGGGCATCGCGTTCCGCCACGCGCCGCACGCGCGCCGCGGTGTCGTCGCGCGAGGCGTCGTCGACGACGACCACTTCGACGCCGTCGTCGCCCTGCACCAGCACCGAGCGCAGCATGGCCTCGACATGCGGCGCCGCGTCGAAGGCGGGCACCAGCACGCTCAGCCACGGCGGCGTGGCGGGTTCGGCGGTCACGGCGCGGGGCAGTCGACCGCGCGCGCCGGAACCAGCCACCAGCCGCGACGGTTGCTGCGGCCCATGTGGAACGCAAGGCGGCGGTCGATGCAGGGCACGAGTGCGGTGTCCTCGAGCAGCAGCCATCGCGACGCGGGCCGTTCGCGCTGCCATGCGATGGCATCGGCACGTTGCAGCGACACCTCGCGCTTGAAGCCGAAGGTACGCGCCGGGCGGTCGGCCATCAGCAGCAGCTGCTCCTTCCATGCGACCAGCGCGAGTTCGTCCTGCGCACGGAGGCGCGCGGCCACGCGCTGCATCAGGCCGCGCGCGGAACTCGCATCATTGAGCATCGGCGCACCGACGAGCCCGACCGCCAGCCACAGTGAGGCCAGCGTGCCCACCAGCGCGGCTTCCGCGCGTCGCAGGCCGAACGCCGCGCAACAGGCGAGGCCCGCGGCGCCGATGGCGAGCAGCACCGCGCCCACTGCGTCCGCGTTGCCGGCGAGCCCGCGCGCCTCGGCGAGGCGACGCTCGAAGCCGGGCTCGCCCAGAAGCACCGCCGCGCCGGCGGCCGTCAGCAGCCCTGCCAGCAGCGCGGCGAAGCCCAAGGCGGTGCGGCGCGCGGCGGGTCGCTGCAGGATCGATGCGAGTACCGGGCCCAGCGCGACGCAGAGCAGCGGCAGCGCCGGCAGGATGTAGACCTCGCGCTTGCCCGCGCTCAGGCTGAAGAACAGGACGATCAGCGCGGCGCCGCCGAGCAGCACGAGCACGCGCGCATCGCGTGCACGCAGCGCGTCGCGCCACGGGCGCCAGGCCCACAGCAGCGCGAGCGACGTCGGCAGCCACTGCGTAGCGATGACCTCGAGGAAGTACCAGGCCGGCTGGTGGTGATGCCAGGGATCGGCATACCGTTTGGCCGTCTGCCGCAGCAGGATGTCGTCCGCATACGCCTGCAGCGCGGGATCGCCACTGCCGCGTACGGTCAGCAGCATCGGCAGCAGCCATGCGAGCACCGGCAGCAGCAGCGCGGCCGGCCCGAGCCACGCGCGGGCATCGCGCCAGTGCATGCCGCCCGCCCCCATCCAGCCACGCACGATCGCGAAGCCCGCCGGCACCAGCACCAGCAGCGCGACCACGCCCACGCCCTTGCTGATCACACCCAACCCTGCGGCGAACCAGCCGAGCGACCACATGCGCCAGTCGGGTCCGCGCAGCACGTGGCGCAGCAGGCCGTACACGGCGAGCGTGGTGAAGGACAGCAGCACGGGATCGATCTGCGCGCGTCGCGCCTGGAACGTGAACTGCACCGCAACGAGCAGCGCCCATCCCGCGTAGGCACCCGCCTGCCGGGAGAACAGGCGCTCGCCGAGATCGCGCACCAGCCACAGCGTGCCGAGCGAGGCGAGCAGCGACGGCAGCAGGAAACCGACGCGCAGGCTGCCCGTGGCCGACATCGCCACCGCCTGCAGCCACATGAAGAGCGGCGGCTTGTCGGAGTACAGCTCGTCGCCCCGCGTCGGGAACAGCCACTGCCCGCTCTCGACCATCTGCCGCGCCACGAGCGCGAAGCGCGGCTCGTCGGCGGGCCACGGATCGCGCAGGCCGAGGCCGGTGCCGAGCATCAGCAGCGCGACGAGCCAGAACAGCCAGCGCTCGCGGGATTCGGGAGACATCGCCATCGGCGGATGATAGCCGGCGGGGTGCCGAGGCCCGGCGCAGGCCGTGTCAGGCGTCGGCATGTCGGCGTCGCGCGCCGACGCCGGCCGCATGTAGCGGAAACGGTGTTACGGCCGCGGCGCCCGTCGCGTCACGCCGATGTCGACGCCGTGCGACCGCGGCACCGTCTGCGATGCGGCGTCCGTCCGAGCGCACCACGCGCACGGCCCCACCGACGCTCAGGCCTTGCGCAACCGCGCGTAGAAGAATCCGTCGCGCCCGCGCTCGCCCGGCAGCACCTGCCGGCCGACCCCGCTCTCACGACCGAAGCGCGCATCGAGCGTCTCCGGCACCGCGTCCGGCGTGCGCGCGAGGAAACCCGCGACCTGCCGCTCGTTCTCGTCGCGTAGCACGGAGCACGTCGCGTACACGAATGCGCCACCCGGCGCGAGCGTCGTCCACAGCGCATCGAGAAGGCGCGCCTGCAGGGCCGTCAGCGCCGCGAGGTCGCTCTCGCGCCGATGCAGCACGACGTCGGGCTGGCGACGCACGATGCCGCTCGCCGAGCACGGTGCGTCGAGCAGCACCGCCCCGAAGGGGATCCCGTCCCACCACGCATCGAGGTCCGCCGCATCCGCCGCCACGAGGCGCGCGCCATCCAGCCGCAGCCGTCGCAGTGTGTCGCCGACCTGGGACAGGCGCGCCGCATCGACGTCGACCGCGGTGACGTGCGTGCGCGTGTCCCGCTCCAGCAGGTGCGCGGTCTTGCCGCCGGGGGCGGCGCAGGCGTCGAGCACGCGCGCGCCGGGCGCGGGCGCCAGCGCATCGGCGACCGCCTGCGCGGACGCGTCCTGGATCGAGACCTCGCCCTCGGCGAAGCCGGGGAGCGCGGCGACGGGCACCGGCGTGTCGAGGCGCAGCGCGTCGGGTGCATCGGGGTCGGCGAACGACGTGATCCCCGCGTCCGCCAGGCGTCGCGCGTAGGCGTCACGCTCGCCCTGCCGGCGATTGACGCGCAGCCAAAGCGGCGGTGCGACGGCATGCGCCGCGACGATCGCATCGGCGTCGCCGGGCCAGTCCGCGGCGAGGCGCGTGCGCAGCCACGCCGGCCAATGCGCGCCGGGCTCGGCGGGCGGCAGGCCCTCGCGCAGCGCGCGCCGGAGCACCGCATTGACGAGCTTGGCATGGTGCGGGGCGCCGATCAGGCGCGCGGCATCGACCGTCGCCGCGACCGCCGCATGCGCCGGCAGGCCGAGCGGATCGAGCTGCGCGAGGCCGACCATCAGCAGCGCGCGCACGCGTACGTCGCGACGCGGCAGCGGGCGTGCCATCCATGCGTCGAGCGCGGCGGCCGGGCGCATGGGCGCGCGCAGGACCGCGAAGACGATCGCCTCGACGAGCGCGCGATCGCGTGGATCGGCGATGTCAGCGAGCGCGGGGCCGAGCTCGGCGCGCAGCGAGCGCCCGTGATGCAGGACCGCATCGACGACGCGCGCGGCCGCCGCGCGCACGGCGGCGCCCGGGGCGGCCGGGGTCGTCGTGGTCCGGGGCCTGCGCGTGGGTCGTGTCGGGCTCATGCGATGCGCATCAGGCGACGCGCAGGTCCTGCCGAGCATTGAGGAAGTCGGCGGCGGTGATCGCACGCCCGCCCTCGCGCTGCAGCACGCGCACGCGCAGCACGCCCGTGCCGCAGGCGATGTCGATGCCCTCGCGTCCCGCCCGCAGCACGGCCCCCGGCGCGGCGCCGTGCGCCTCGTCGAGCGCGGCCGCGCCATGCACGCGCACGCGTTCGCCGGCGAGCTGCGCCTCCGTCATCGGCCACGGATTGAAGGCGCGCACCTTGTTCGCCAGCCGATGCGCCGGCTGCGTCCAGTCCAGGCGCGCCTCGTGCTTCTCGAGCTTGTGCGCGTACGTCACGCCGTCCTCGGGCTGGGTCTGCGGCACCGGGCGGATGCCGACGCGCAGCAGGCCGAGCCCGTCGGCGAGCACCTGCGCGCCGAGTTCCGCGAGGCGGTCGTGCAGCTGCCCGCCCGTCTCCTGCGCGCCGATCGGGATCGACTGCGAGAGCAGCACGGGGCCGGTGTCGAGGCCCTTCTCCATCCGCATCAAGCAGATGCCGGTCTCGGTGTCGCCCGCCTCGATCGCGCGCTGGATGGGCGCGGCACCGCGCCAGCGCGGCAGCAGCGAGGCATGCACGTTCCAGCAGCCCTCGACCGGGATGTCGAGCACCGACTGCGGCAGGATCAGGCCGTAGGCCACCACGACCATCACGTCGGGCCGCAGCGCGCGCAGCGCGTCCTTCGACACACGCGACTTGAAATTCTCCGGCTGCAGCACGTCGAAGCCGCGCAGCAGCGCCTCCTTCTTGACCGGCGAGGGCGTGAGCCCGCGGCCACGGCCGGCGGGCCGGTCCGGCTGGGTGTAGACGCCGACGATCTCGCCGACGTTCGCCGCGGCGCGCAGGCAGGGGACGGCGAACTCGGGCGTGCCGGCGAAGACGATTCTCATCGGTGCAATCCGGAAGACGGGGTTCGAACGATGCGCGGCCCGCGCGCGACGGCGTCGCCGCGCCGCGGAGGAGCGCTCACGTGACGGGGCTCGGAGGCGATCGCGTCCACGCGCACCGCGTCCGGGCGCATCGCCGGCCGAGGCCTCAGGCCGACTGGCGCTGACGCTTGGCGAGCTTCTTGCGCACCATCTCGCGCTTGAGCGGCGAGAGGTAGTCGACGAACAGCTTGCCCGCGAGGTGGTCCATCTCGTGCTGGATGCAGACCGCGAGCAGGCCGTCGGCCTGCATCTCGAACGGCTGGCCGTCGCGGCCGATGGCGCGGACCTTGATCGAGTTGGCGCGGGTGACGTCGGCGAAGATGCCGGGGACCGACAGGCAGCCTTCCTGGTAGACCTGCTCGCCGTCGCGCTCGAGGATCTCCGGATTCACGAACACCAGCGGCTGGCTGCGGTCGTCGGAGACGTCGATCACCATGAAGCGCTGGTGCACGTCGACCTGGCTCGCAGCCAGGCCGATGCCCGGCGCCTCGTACATCGTCTCAAACATGTCGTCGAGCAGTGCCTGGAATTCCGGCGTGGTCACCTGCGCCGGCTCGACGGTCTTGGCCACCGTGCGCAGGCGGGGGTCGGGGAATTCGAGGATTTCGAGCTGGGCCATGGCGGATCACCGGAGATCGCCGCGCGCGGATCGGCGGCGGCATGCCCGTGCGGCATGCGGAATAAACAGGGGCGGCCGTCACAAGCACGCGACGGGCCGCCATTCTACCGCCCCGCAGCCGTTGCCATGGCCGCCGGAGCGTGGGCTATAGTGCCGTTGCCCTTTATTTGGGCCCGCCTGTCGGGGAACCAGGTCCATGGACATGATGAAACCGCTCCGCGCGGTCGCAGCCGCTGCGCTGCTGACCGTCGCCGCCTACGCCGTCTCGCAGGACTTCCGCGACGGTCATCCGGACACCTATACGGTCAAGCGTGGCGACACGCTCTGGGACATCTCGGCCCGCTTCCTGAAGCGGCCCTGGCTGTGGCCCGAGATCTGGCAGGCCAATCCGCAGATCCGCAATCCGCACCTGATCTACCCGGGTGACGTGATCTCGCTCGCCTACCTCGACCGCGTGGTCACGCCCGGTCCGCGCACCGAGGCGCCGATCACCGGCGTGCCGCTGGCCGAGGTCGAGCCGTTCCTGAAGAACCTGCGCGTGGTCGACTCGTTCGAGCAGCTGCCCTACGTGGTCGGCCTCGAGGAAGACCGCCTGCGCGCCACCGGCGGCCAGGTCGTCTACGTGAAGGGGCTCGACGGCGTGCAGCCGGGCACGCGCTACGCCGTGGTGCGCCCGACGGTGCGCTACGGCCGGATCGACCGCACGCAGTGCTGCGACATCATGACCAAGGCGGACCTCGATTTCCGCGGCGGCCGCATCGCCGGCACCAACCTCGACCCGGTCTCCGGCGTCGACCCGCTGTGGGCGAGCCTGCTGGTGCCGCGCAAGGGCAGCGAGATCCTGGGCCACGAGCTGATGCAGCAGGGCGTGGGCACGATCAGCCGCGGCACGGTGGGCGGCATCGAGGCGGCGACGCTGGTGATGGACGGGTTCGGCCGCGAGATCCGCGTCGGCGACCGCCTGATCCCGGTCGAGGCCCAGCCCTACGACCTGCAGTTCTTCCCGCATCCGCCCAAGGCGCAGTTCGAGTACGGCCGCGCGCGTGTGATCGCGGTGGCGGACATGCTCACCGCCGGCGGCCCGCGCGACGTGGTGGCGCTGTCGGTGGGCGCACGCGACGGCGTCGACAACGGCACCGTGTTCTCGAGCTGGCGCGTGGGCGAGACCACGGCGGACCTGGTGGCGAAGGGCGGCGAGCGCGACCCGACGTCCGTGGCCCGCGCCGACCGCGTGCGCCTGCCCGACGAGTTCGCCGGCCACCTGATGGTGTTCCGCACCTTCGACAAGGTGAGCTATGCGCTGGTGATGGATTCCATCCGCCCGACGCGCCTGGGCTACGAGCTCAAGCACCCCGACGCGGCCTACTGAGTTCGGAGTTTTCCCACCGATCCACGCGACGGCGCCCGAGGGCGCCGTCGTCGTTTCCGGGCCAGGCTGGCGCCATGGATCGCCCGCTCGCGCTCGCCCTGCTCGCCGCCATCGGTGGCCCCGTCGCACCCCGGCGCAGGCTGCTGGCATCGACGGACGATCTGCCCGCCGCGATCGCTGATCCTGTCATCTGGCGCACCAGTGGCCTGACCGCCGCACAGTCGGCCGCGCTGCGTACGCCGCCGGCCGAGCTGCTCGCGCGACTCGAGCATTGGCTCGCCGACCCGGCCCACGCGGTGATCGGCTGCGACGACCCGGACTGGCCACCGGGCCTCATGCGCGTCGCCAGCCCGCCACTCGCGCTGTATGTCGCCGGCGACCCGTCCCTGATGTGGCGGCCGGCCGTGGCCGTGGTCGGCAGCCGCGGGGCGACGCCCGGCGGTCGCCAGCACGCCGCGGAGTTCGCGCAGGCGCTCGCGCAGGCAGGACTCGTCGTCGGAAGCGGGCTGGCCGCGGGCATCGATGCCGCCGCACATGCCGCCGCGCTGGCCGCGGGCGGCGGCACCTTCGCGGTGCTCGGCACGGGGCCGGACGTCGCCTATCCCGCTGCCAATGCCGCGCTGCAGCGGGAGGTCGCCGGGCGCGGCGCGCTGGTCAGCGAGCACCCGCCCGGTACAGGTCCGAAGCGTGAGCACTTCCCGAGCCGCAACCGCCTGCTCGCCGCGCTGTGCGTCGCCACCCTCGTGATCGAGGCCGCCGAGCGCTCCGGCGCGCTGATCACCGCCCGCCTCGCGGCCGATGCCGGTCGCGAGGTGTTCGCCCTGCCCGGCTCGGTGCGCAATCCGCTCGCCCGGGGGTGCCACCGGCTGATCCGCGAAGGCGCGGCTCTGGTCGAGACGCCCGCCGAACTCATCGAGGCCTGCGCGGCGCCTGCCGCCCTCGACGCGCGGCAGGCGCTCGCGCGCCTCGACCCGGCGGTCGCGTGCGACAGCGGCGGCCCATCCGACGACACAACGCCCGCGTACCCCGACCACGACATCCTGTGGCGCGCGCTCGGCCACGACCCCACCGATATGGACGAGCTCGCCGAGCGCACCGGATTGACGCTCCCGGAGCTGTCGCCCATGCTGCTCGCCATGGAGCTCGACGGGCGCATCGCGCGCCAGCACGGCCGGTACGTCAGGCTGCGCTGACGACGCCGCCCGCGGCCCGGACAACGTGCAGTGCCGGCATCGGGGGGCGGGCCATGAAAGAGAGCATTCTCGACGTGCTGCTGTTCCTGTTCGAGCACGTGCTCGACGCCGATGCCGACCTCGTCGGCGGCAGCGATCGCCTGCGAAGCGGTGCCCTGGTCGACGAGCTGGGCGAGGCCGGCTTCACGCCCGCGGAGGTGCACAAGGCCGCCGACTGGCTCGATGCGCTCGCGCGCCAGCGCCCCGCGGTGGCCCGTGCGCGGGCCGATGCGCCGGTGCGCATCTACGCGGGCCAGGAACTCGAGAAGCTCGACGTCGACAGCCGCGGCTTCCTGATGTTCCTCGAGCAGCACGGGGTCATCGACGCCGACCAGCGCGAGCTGGTGCTCGACCGCGCACTCGCGCTCGAGCAGGACGAGATCGACCTCGACGACCTCAAGTGGGTCGTGCTGATGGCGCTGTTCAACCAGCCCGGCAGCGAGGCGGCCTACGCCTGGATGCAGACGCAGGTGTCCGAGGACGAGCCCGAGCCGGTACATTAGGGCGAGCCGCACGCCCGGGGAGGGGCTCCGGCGCCGCACTTTCCGGGGAGATCGCGTTGAACTGGTTCTACCACGCCCCCGGGGAGGGGCGGATCGGCCCGTTGTCGGCCGACGAGCTGCGCCGGCGCTACAAGGAGCGCCGCATCCAGCGCGACACCCTAGTCTGGCGCGAAGGGCTTCCCGAATGGCAGCCGCTGGAGCGTGTCGCCGACGAGGTCGACCTGTTCTCCGTCACCCCCGATGCGTCGCTACCCCCGCCGCTGCCGGCGGCGATGCCGATGGCCGTGGCCCCCGCGATGGCGGGTGTCCCGGCACGCGGCCCCGGGCACCTGCAGCCCGAGCGGAAACGCATGAACGGCTGCCTGATCGCGCTGATCGTCGTGGCGGCGCTCGCCATCCCGACGCTGGGGATCCTCGCGGCCATCGCCCTTCCCGCCTACAACGACTACGTCGGCCGGTCGAAGGTCGCGGCCTACGTCGAGCCGCGCGCGGCCGCCTTGCGCCTCGGCACCGAACGCGCCCGCTCGATCCTCGGCCGCTGCCCCGAGGAGCCGCTGGAGGCCGGGCTCGAAGGCGACGCCGCGCAGGGCGTGCGCACCGGAATACTCGACGACGGGCGCTGCGCCTTCGAGATCACCGTGATGGGTGTCGACCCGAAGGTCGACGGCAAGACGGTCCTGCACGTCGCGCCGGCCAGCGCGGGTGGCGACTGGGACTGCACCGGCGGCGACCTGCCCCGCATCTACCGCTCCGCCGCCTGCCGCGGCACCGAACCGGACACCGCGACTCCATGAGCACCTGGTACTACAGCGACGCGCAGCGCAACCGCCTCGGCCCCGTCGCGGCCGCCGACCTGGCGCAGCTCCACGACAACGGGCAGCTCGCGCCGGAGGTCCTGGTCTGGCGCGAGGGCATGCCCGACTGGAAGCCCTGGCGCGAGGTGATGGACGAGGTGCTCGGGCGCGGGCCGGCCGCGTCGAACCGCGCGACCTTCGCGGTCGCCGGCGCGGATGCCCCGCCCACCGCATCGGGCAATCCGTACGAGGTCGTCGAGCGCGCCGCTCCCCCGGCTTCGCCGTACGCCGCCCCGCGCGCCACCGTGGGCCAGTCGACCGACTGGCACGGCGGCGGCGAGGTGGTCTATGCCGGCTTCTGGAAGCGCGCGGCGGCGACCTTCATCGACGGCTTCGCCATCGGCCTCGTCGGCGTCGTGGTGCAGATGCTGCTGATGGGCGTCTTCTTCGGCGGGGTCGCCGCGTTCGGTTCCGACCCGTCCTCGATGTTCTCCTCGGGCGCCGGCATCGTGGGCATCGCGCTGGTCTACCTGATCCCGATCGCGATGCAGGTGGTCTATTACGCCGCGATGCACGCCTCGGCCAGCCAGGCGACGCTGGGCAAGCTCGCGGTGGGCATCAAGGTCACCGACGCCTCCGGCCACCGGATCGGCTTCTGGCACGGCGTGGGCCGCTACTTCGCGACCTGGCTGTCGGCCCTGATCCTCTGCATCGGCTACGTCATGGCCGCCTTCACGGACCAGAAGCGGGCCCTGCACGACATGGTCGCCAGTACGCTGGTGGTCGACCGCTGGGCCTTCACCGCGCAGCCCGAGCGCCAGCGCCGGGAGCTCGGCACGGTGACCATCGTCGTGCTCGCCCTCGGTGGGCTGCTGGTGGTGGGCTACTTCGTGCTGATCGGCGTGGCCATCGCCCTGGCGGGCATGGCCGGCTGACCGCCCGTCCCCACGCGGCTTGACAGCCGCGGTCGCCGTGGGGCGACACTAAATAAGAAGAGAGCGCCGGCGCCCGCGACACACTCGCGGGCGTCGCCGCTTTCCCGACCCGGCGCCGCCGGGCCTTTTCACGCCCCGTCCCGCCCGTGCGCGCAGCCTTCGCGACCGGGGACGGCGCCCCCCGGAGCCGACATGGCCAAGAACCTCCTCATCGTCGAGTCGCCTGCCAAGGCCAAGACGATCAACAAGTACCTGGGCAAGGACTTCACGGTCCTCGCCTCGTACGGCCACGTGCGCGACCTCGTCCCCAAGGAGGGTGCGGTCGATCCCGAGCACGGGTTCGCCATGCGCTACGAGCTGATCGAGAAGAACGAGAAGCACGTCGACGCGATCGCCAAGGCCGCCAAGGGCGCGCAGCACCTGTACCTGGCCACCGACCCGGACCGCGAGGGCGAGGCGATCAGCTGGCACATCGCCGAGATCCTGAAGGAGCGCGGCCTGCTGAAGGACCGTTCGCTCGAGCGCGTGGTCTTCACCGAGATCACGCCGCGCGCGATCAAGGAAGCGATGACGAAGCCACGCTCGATCGCCGAGCCGCTGGTGGATGCGCAGCAGGCGCGCCGCGCGCTCGACTACCTCGTGGGCTTCAACCTCTCGCCCGTGCTCTGGCGCAAGGTGCAGCGCGGGCTGTCGGCCGGCCGAGTGCAGTCGCCCGCGCTGCGGATGATCGTCGAGCGCGAGGAGGAGATCGAAGCCTTCGTCGCCCGCGAGTACTGGACGATCGAGGCGGAGGTCCATCATCCGTCGCAGCAGTTCGCCGCCAAGCTCACCAAGCTCGACGGCAGGAAGGTCGAGCAGTTCACGCTGACCAACGAGACCGACGCCTTCGACGCGCGCGACCGCATCACCAAGGCCGCGGCCGGCATGCTGCAGGTGACCGACGTCTCCAGCAAGGAGCGCAAGCGCCGCCCCTCGCCGCCGTTCATCACCTCGACACTGCAGCAGGAGGCCGCGCGCAAGCTCGGCTTCACCACGCGCCGCACGATGCAGGTCGCGCAGAAGCTCTACGAGGGCCTGCCGCTCGGGCCGGAAGGCACCGTCGGCCTGATCACGTACATGCGTACCGACTCGGTGAACCTGTCGCAGGACGCGATCGCCGAGATCCGCGACGTGATCGCCCGCGACTTCGGCACGCGCGCGGTGCCCGACAAGCCCAACACCTACACGACCAAGTCGAAGAACGCGCAGGAAGCGCACGAGGCGATCCGCCCGAGCTCCGCGCTGCGCACGCCGGCATCGGTGGCGAAGTTCCTGCCGGACGACGAGCGCCGCCTCTACGAGCTGATCTGGAAGCGCGCGGTCGCCTCGCAGATGGTGCCGGCCACGCTCAACACGGTTTCCGTCGACCTCGCCGCGGGGAGCGATCATTCGTTCCGCGTCTCCGGCACGACGGTGGTCGATCCCGGCTTCCTCGCCGTGTACGAGGAAGGCAAGGACGCCAAGACCGCCGAGGACGACGAGGAAGGCCGCAAGCTGCCGGCGATGAAGCCCGGCGATCGGCTTCCGCTGGCGCAGGTCGTCGCCGACCAGCACTTCACCGAGCCGCCGCCACGTTATTCCGAAGCCTCGCTGGTGAAGGCGCTCGAGGAGTACGGCATCGGCCGTCCGTCGACGTATGCGTCGATCATCGGCACGCTGCAGGCGCGCAAGTACGTCGAGCTGGAGAACCGCCGTTTCCGCCCGACCGACGTCGGCCGCGCGGTGAGCAAGTTCCTGTCCGCGCACTTCACCCGCTACGTCGACTACGACTTCACCGCCAAGCTCGAGGACGAGCTCGACGCGGTGAGCCGCGGCGAGGAGGACTGGGTGCCGCTGATGGAGCGGTTCTGGAAGTCGTTCAAGCAGCTCGTCGACGACAAGAAGGACAACATCGACCGCACCGACGCGGGATCCGTCCGCGTGCTCGGCAGCGATCCCAAGACCGGCCGCCAGGTCAGCGCGCGCATCGGCAAGTTCGGGCCGCTGGTGCAGATCGGCACCAGCGAGGAGGAGGAGAAGCCGCAGTTCGCCTCGCTCAAGCCCGGCCAGAGCATCTACTCGATCTCGCTGGAGGAGGCGCTCGAGCTGTTCGGGCTGCCGCGCACGCTCGGCGAGAGCAACGGCGAGACCGTCAGCGTCGGCATCGGGCGCTTCGGCGCCTTCGCCAAGCGCGGCTCGACGTATGCCTCGCTGGCGAAGGAGGACGATCCCTACAGCATCTCCTTCGAGCGCGCGGTCGAGCTGATCGAGCAGAAGGAGGAGATCGCCCGCAACCGCATCATCAAGCAGTGGGACGGCTTCGACGTGCAGGTGCTCAACGGGCGCTTCGGGCCGTACCTCTCGGACGGGCGCATGAACGGGCGGATCCCGAAGGATCGCGACCCGGCGTCCCTCACCCTGGACGAGGCCGAGGAGCTGCTCGCGACCACCGGCAAGCCGGTCCGCGCGCGCTTCGCCAAGAAGGCGGCGAAGAAGGTCGCCGCGAAGAAGACCACCGGGGCCGCGCCTGCCGGGAAGGCCGCGAAGAAGACCACCGCGAAGAAGGCCACGAAGAAGGTCGCCAAGAAGACCGCCGCGAAGAAGGCGACGGCCCGGAAGGCCGCCGGCTCGACGGCGGCGAAGAAGGCATCTGCCAAGAAGGCCGCCACCAAGAGGCCGGCGCGCGCGACCGACGACGACGCGCCGTTCTGAAGGCGCGCGGCGTCGCCACGACGCCGTGCGCATCCGCCTGCGGACACCCGCTCCCGATGAGCGCCAACGACCTCAACGTGCCTTCGTCCGTCGCGCTGCTGATCCGAGGCGGCGTGCTCGCCTACCCGACCGAGGGGGTATGGGGCCTGGGCTGCATCCCGTTCGACGGCGAGGCGGTACACCGGCTGCTCGCGATCAAGCGGCGCCCGGTGGAAAAGGGCCTGATCCTGGTGGCGGCCGACGCCGCGCAGCTCGATGCGGTGGTCGACTGGAGCGCCCTGCCGGATGCACGCCGCGAAGCGGTGCTCGCCACGTGGCCCGGTCCCCACACCTGGGTCGTGCCCGCGGGCGCCGCGGTGCCGACATGGATCTCCGGCGGACGTGACGCCATCGCGGTGCGGGTGAGTGCGCACCCGGTGGTGGCCGGGCTGTGCCGTCGCCTCGGCGGCCCCCTCGTCTCGACCAGCGCCAACCTCACGGGCGAGCCCCCCGCGTTCCGGCGCGAGGCGCTCTCGCTGGCGCTGCTGGGCCTGGTCGACGGCATCTGCGACGGCGAGACGGGCGGCCTCGCGGCGCCGACACCGATCCGCGTCGCGCTGACGGGCGACGTGCTGCGCGAATAGCCGGCGCTCGCGGTCCGCGACGCGGACGCCGGCCGCACCGAAACGCTGAACCGCCACGAACGCCCGGTGCGTCTTCGCTTCGCCGTGGCGGCCGTCGCGCGCAAGATCCGCGCATGGATCCCAAGGCCGCCCTGCTCGCCCTCCCGCTCGCGCTGGTGCCGGCGTGGTCCCCGGTCGCCGCGCAGCCGCAGGTCACCATCTACCGCTGCACCGACGCCGCCGGGCGCCTGAGCCTGCGCGATTCGCCGTGCCGCAAGGGCGAGCGCCAGGAAGTGCGTTCGATGCTGCGCCCGACCGATCCGCCGCCCCATCGCGCGGTCACGACCGCACCGAGGCCGGCACCGGCCCGGGCCGCGGTCGACGCGGCGCCGGTGATGCCGCGCGTGGTGTACGTCACCCCGCCGCGCACCACGTACGAATGCACCACGCCGGACGGCGAGCGCTACACGAGTGAATCGGCGGAGGGCAATCCGCGCTGGGTCCCGCTGTGGACGCTCGGGTACCCGGCCGCCGTGCTCCCGGAAGCACGCGGCGGCTACGGCGGCACGATCGAGTACCGGGACCGCACTGCGCGCGTGCGCATTGACGGCGGGCGCCAGTGGCGCGTGCCGGGCACGGTGGTCGGGCCGTCGAGCGTCTACGCGCCGGCAGGCACGTGGATCCGTGACGTCTGCCACCCGCTGCCCGCCGCCGAAGCCTGCGCGCGCCTGCAGGACCGGCGTGACGCGCTCGACCGGCGCTACAACAGCGCACTGCAGAGCGAACGCGAGGCGATCGTGCGCGAGCAGCGCGGCATCGACGCGCGCCTCTCGGGCGAGTGCCGGGCATGAGGACGCCGCTGGCGATCGCGCTGCTCGTCGCGCTCTGCGTGCCGGTGCGGGCGCCCGGCGCACCGGAGATGGTGGTCTACCGCTGCGTCGCGGCGGACGGATCGGTCACGCTGCAGAACGGGCGTCGCTGTCCGAAGGGCATGCGCGAGGAGCGACGCGTGGTGGAGGTGCCGAGGTCGCGCGCCGCCCCGGTGCTGCCGGCGACGGTCGCGGCGCCGCCGCCGATCGCGCCGATGCCGGCGCAGCGCTCCGGCACGGACCCGACGCCCGCCGGCGCGACGCCGACCATCGAGATCGGCCGCGCCGCCGCGCCGCCGCTGTTCGCCTGCCGCACGTGGGACGGGGCGAGCTTCTACGGGGACACCGAGACGCCGCCCCCGCGCTGCGCGCCGCTGCAGCCGATCGGACTGGACGGGCGCGAGGTGGGCGGTGCGCTGGCCTGCGAACTGCGCGCCGATGCGTGCGAGCCCGTCGCCGAGGCCGCGCGCTGCGATGCCTGGGCCGAACGCCTGCGCCGCGCGGAAGCCGCGCTCGCCTTCCCGACAGGCGATGCCGGGGCCGCGCGCGAGGAGCTCGACCGCGTCCGCACCGCGATCGCCGGGACGGTCTGCGCACGCTGAGCCCCGCGAAACCGGCGCCGCGCGGGCGGTCCAGAGGTATCGTCGCCCGCTCGCGCGCGCACCTTCGGTGCGCATCGGGGCGCGGTCGACCGTCGACGCCTCGCGAGGGCCTCAGGCAGGGGTCACGCGCGACGGCGCCGGACCGCCTTCACCCCCGTCCTCATCCTCCGGCGCCGGCTCGGGCTCGGGTTCCGGCGGTGGCTCCGGCACGCGTGGCTCGATCACCTCCGGCGGAGGCTCCACCGGCACGTCCTCCACGAACTCGGGCGGCGGCCCCGCCTCGCCATCGACCGCCTCCGGCAACGGCTCGCCGTCGGCATAGTCTTCCTCGTACGGCACCTCCTCGTACCCGCCCGCGTAGGGGTCGACGGGCGCCGGGGCGTCGGGCATCCGCATCGGGCGGCGCTCGCGTGGCAGCCCGGTCGCGCGCGGCGGCGCCATCCGCAGCGCCTCCACCATGAAGTCGCGCCAGATCTGCGCGGGCAGGCCACCGCCGGTCACGCGCTTCATGGGCGTTCCATCGTCGTTGCCCACCCAGACGCCGACGACGAGGTCGCCGGCCAGCCCGACGAACAGTGCATCGCGGTATTCCTGCGTGGTGCCTGTCTTGCCGAACGCCGGGACGCTCAACTTCGCCGCCCGGCCGGTGCCGTGGTCGACCACGCCCCACATGAGGTCGAGCATCATCGCGCGGCGGTTCGGGTCGAGCGGCGTCATCGGCGTGGCCGGGCGCATCGCCGGCAGGCCGTGCGGCACGACCGGCGCCGCCCCCGCCGCGAGTGCGGCATACGCGGCCGTCAGCTCGAGCAGCGTGACCTCGTAGGTGCCGAGCGTGATCGTGGCGTCGGCACCGAGCTCGCTCCGGATGCCGAGCTCGCGCGCGGCGCGGATCACCGCCTCGGGGCCCAGCTTGTCGACGAGGCGCACCGCGGCGACGTTGCTCGAGCGCGCGAATGCCTCGCGCAGGGGTATGACGCCGGCATAGCGCCCGTCGTAGTTCTCCGGCGCCCAGTCGCCGAGCTTCAGGCGCGTGTCCTCGATCGGGGTCTGCGGCGATGCGCCCTGCCCGAGCGCCGCCCAGTAGGTGAAGAGCTTGAAGGCCGAACCGGGCTGGCGCTTGGCCTGGGTCACGCGGTCGTACTGGCTCTGCTTGTAGTCGCGGCCACCGACGAGCGCGAGCACCTCGCCGGTCGGGGACATCGCCACCAGCGCCGCCTGCGTCGCGCCGCGTCGGCGGCCCTCGCGGTCGAGCCAGCGCTGCAGGACGCGCAGCGCATGCTTCTGCATGCGGCCGTCCAGCGTGGTGCGCACCTCGATCTCGCCGTAGTCCGCGCCGAAGGCCTCCTTGGCCTGTGGCGAGACCCAGTCCGCGAACCACGTGCCGACGGGCAGCGTGGCGCGGCCCTCGCGCACGCGCGGGCTGCGATGCCGGCGCGCCTGCGCCGGCGTGATCGCCCCCGCCTCGACCATCGCCTGCAGGACGACGCGCGTGCGCTCGCGGGCGGCCTTGAGGTCGTTCGTCGGTGAGAGCCGCGACGGCGCCTTCACGAGTCCGGCGAGCATCGCGGCCTCGCCGATGTCGAGCTTCTCCGGCTCCTTGTCGAAGTAGTGCCGGGCCGCCGCGCGCAGGCCGTAGACGCCGTCGCCGAAGTACACCGCGGAGAGGTAGCGCGAGAGGATCTCCTCCTTCGACAGCCGCGCCTCCAGGTAGACCGCGATGATCGCCTCGCGGATCTTGCGGCGGAACGTACGGTCCGGTTCCAGGAAGGCGGTCTTCGCGAGCTGCTGGGTGATCGTGCTGCCGCCCTGCTCGACCTCGCCCGCCCGCGCGTTGTGGAGCGCGGCGCGTGCGATGCCGCGCAGGTCGACGCCGAAGTGGTCGTGGAAGCGCCGGTCCTCGATGGCCAGCAGCGCGGCGGTGACGTGCGGGGGCAGCGTGGCGACGTCGACCGGGGCTTCCTTGTAGGCACCGCGGCGCGCGAAGGGCTCGCCGTTGCGGTCGAGCAGCACGAGCGTGGGATCGGGCAGGGGCTCGAGTGCGCGATTGAGCGGGAGCGCCCACGTCATCCAGATGAAGAGCAGGGCCAGCAGGCCGAGCGCGATGAGCACGAGGCGCCGGTGGTCGCGGAACCAGGAGGTGCGGCCGGAGGGCGGCTCGGCAGGCTCGACGGGATCGGGATCGGGCGCGGCGTCGTACGAGGGGAACTTCAGCATGGCGGCGATCAAACCACCTCGCATGTGAGGACGCCGCGCGCCGCGTTCGCTGCGACGCCACCCGCGATTTAGCTAAACGCGCTGAACCGCGTTAGCCGCGCTTTCACCGCATCCGTGCCGGCTGCTAACGGCCGCATGCCTAGCATCGGATCGGCCCGGGGCTGGAGCGCCGGCACCGGGTTCCCGTACCGACCTTCACCCCCACAGACGATGCGATCGGCGGATCGCGGATAAGGAGCTAGGAGATGGCGAGCAACAACAGCAACGGTGGCAACAACGGCGGACGCAGCAACCGCGGATTCGCCGCGATGGACCCGGCCGAGCAGCGCGCGATCGCCCGCAAGGGCGGCGAGGCGGTGAGCCAGGATCGCGAGCACATGGCCGCGATCGGCCGAAAGGGCGGCGAGGCCTCCGGTGGCGGCAACCGCGGCCGCGGCGGCCAGGGCTCGCGCGAGGACGGCATGAGCGCCGGTTCGCGCGACCAGCGCTGATCTCAGCGCGATCACGTCGAAGGCGTCCTCCGGGACGCCTTCGTCATGTCCGGCGTCAGAAGCCGTACCGCAGGAAGCCGCCGTCCACCGCGATGGTCTCGCCGGTGATGTAGGAGGCCGCGGGCAGGCACAGGAAGGCGACGGCGGCGGCGACCTCCTCGGGCTCGCCGACGCGCCCGAGCGGGGTGCGGACCAGCACGTCGTCGAGGTAGTCGGCGTCGGCCAGCTTCACCGAGGTGCGCCGCGTGCGGATGTACCAGGGGGCCACCGCGTTCACGCGGACGCCGTCGTCGGCCCATTCCACCGCGAGGTTCTTCGTCATCTGGTGCAGCGCGGCCTTGGCCATGCCGTAGGGTGCCCCGGTGCGCACGTGGGTCAGGCCGGACACGCTGCCCACGTTGACGATGCTCGACGCGGCATGGCGCGTGAGCAGCGGATGCGCGTAGCGCGCGAGCTCGAAGGCCGAGAACAGGTTGACCTCGAAGATCTGCCGCCACTCGTCGTCGGCGTAGTCGGTGGCGGGCTTGGAGAGGTTGCCGCCGGCATTGTTGACGAGGATGTCCAGCTGGCCCTCGCCCTGGTCCTCTACCCAGTCCAGCAGCTCGCGGCGCTGCTCGTCGATGCCGACGTCCGCGGTGAAGGCCATCACCAGGCGGTCCGGAAACTCCTCGGCGAGCTCGATGCGGGTCGCGTCGAGCGCATCGGGCTCGCGCGCGGCGAGCAGCACGTCGGCGCCGAAGCCCAGCAGCTCCCGCGCGATGGCGCGCCCGATGCCGGCGCTGCCGCCCGTCACCAGCGCGAGCTGTCCGTCGAGCCGCCAGCGTCGGTCGTCCATCGCATGCTCCCAAGGTGTGCGGGCGTAGGATAGCCATGCATCCGCCGGAGATCGCCGCCATGGTCCGTCCCGTCCTGCCCCTCGGCCTCGCCCTGCTCCTCGCCGCGTGCACGGAGCCCAACGCGCCCGACAAGGAGCAGCCGCCGGAGCCGCAGGCCGCGATATCGCCGCGAGGCGGCGACGCGACCATCGGCGGCCGGACGCCCTCCGGCGGCGCGCGGGGCGCACGGTCGGTGGCGTCCGGAGCGGCCGACGCCGCGCCCTAGCGCCGCGTCAGGGAACACCCCGAGGGCGCGACCGATTGATGCGGCGCGCCGGTTTCGGCCACAGTGGACGCAGACCTCCACACCCGCGCCACCATGGATCGACTGTCGGAGCCGTCCCCGTTTGACCTGCTCGACGACGCAGGTCACGCCTTCGTCGACCGCGTGCTGGCTTCCGTGCGCGACTACCTCGGCGCGCACGTCAGCTTCCTCGCCGAGGTGGTGGGCCAGCACAAGCTGATCCGCGCGGCGCATGGCCCCGCGCAGTCGGCCGGCGTGCCGGTGGGCATGCGCTTCCCGCTCGCGGATACCTACTGCCAGCGCGTGCTCAGCGGGACGATCCCGCAGGCGATCTACGACGCGCGAGCCGACGCGCGAACGCGCGACATCCCGCTCACACGCGTGCTCGGCATCGCGACGTACATGGGAGTGCCGGTCCATCTGCCGTGCGGGCGTACGCTCGGCACCCTGTGCTGCATCAATTTCGAGCCGCATCCGGAGCATCGCGATCGCGACCTCGGGATGCTCCGCTTCCTCGCCGACCTGCTCGGTCGCCACCTGGAGGACTCCGTCGCCAGCCACGCCCTGCGCCGCGAGCGACGGGGCGCGGTGCAGGGTGTCCTCGCCGGTGGCGGGCCGACGATGGTCTATCAGCCGATCGTGGAGATGCGCACCGGCCGCATGGTGGGCGTGGAGGCCCTCGCTCGTTTCGACACCGCCCATGTCCAGGCCAGCCCGGATGTATGGTTCCGGGAGGCCTGGGCGATCGGCCTCGGCCAGGAGCTCGAGCTCGCCGCGATCCACGGCGCGCGTCGTGCGCTCACGGAGCTGCCGGCCGAGGTCTACTTGGCTGTGAACGCCTCGCCGGTGACGGTGATCGCGGCCGATTTCCAACGCGCGATTGGCGGCGTCGAACCCGGACGCCTCGTGGTGGAGATCACCGAGCACGCCGCCGTCGAGGACTATCCCGCGCTCGTGCGCGAGGTCGCCGCGCTGCGCGCTGCAGGCGTGCGGATCGCCATCGACGACGTCGGCGCCGGCTATTCGAGCCTCCGCCACGTGCTGGAGATCGCGCCGGACATCGCCAAGCTCGACATGAGCCTCACCCGCCACGTGGATGCCGATGTCGCGCGACAGGCCATGGCGCAGGGCGTGGTCGCCTTCGCCGAACGCACGCGCGTCACCGTCGTGGCCGAGGGCGTCGAGACGCGCGAGGAGGCCGCCGCACTCGAGGCCGCCGGCGTGGTGTACGCCCAGGGCTACCACTTCGCCCGGCCCGGAAGCCTGGCGAGCGCGCTGGACGCGCAGCGGTCGGCCTGAAAACGCGGACGCCCGGCCGAGGCCGGGCGTCCGGATCACTCGCCGGCGTCAGAGCCCGCAGAAACAGTAGGCGATCGACTTCACCGGACCGCCGCGGCGATCGGTGATCGCCTGCTCGACGAAGCGCAGGTCGCGCGCGGCCTGCGGGGCGACCCTGGCCAGCACCGCGCGCGCCATGTCGGAATCACGCACGAGCATCGCGCCCACGCGGCTCTCGACGGCGCCGCCGAAGAACTTCTCGAACGGCGTCGGCGTCTTCTCGACATACCGCACGCGGTACGAATCGCGGTCGCCGAGCCTGGCGCGCTTGGCGGCATCGTCGATGGCGACCTGCAGGCCGCCCATCGCATCGACGAGGCCCCGCTGCATCGCCTGCGCGCCGCTCCACACGCGGCCACGGGCGACCTCGTCGACCTGCGCCACGCTGCGGCCACGCGCCTGCGCGACGCGACCGATGAAATCGGCATAGCCCTTCTCGATCACCGCCTGGATCACCGTGCCGACCTGCGGGTCGAGCGGGCGGGTGATGTCGAACGCGCCGGCGAGCGGCGTGGTGCCCACACCGTCGGTGCGGACGCCGATCTTCTCCAGCGTGCGCGGGATCGTCGGGAAGAGGCCGAAGATGCCGATGGAGCCGGTGATCGTCGACGGATCGGCGTAGATGCGATCGGCGTTCATCGAGATCCAGTAGCCACCGGAGGCGGCGACGTCGCCCATCGAGACCACCACCGGCGTGCCCTCGCGCTTGAGTGCCTCGACCTCGCGGCGGATCTGCTCGGAGGCGAAGACCTCGCCGCCCGGCGAGTTCACGCGCAGCACCACGGCCTTGACCGAGTCGTCCTCGCGCGCGTCGCGCAGCAGCGTGGCGGTGGAATCGCCGCCGATCGTGCCCGGCGGCTGGTCGCCGCCGGTGATCTCGCCCTCGGCCACCACCACGGCCACGGCATCGCCGACCGCCGGGGCGAGGCCCTCGTCGAGATGCGCGAGGTAGCCATCGAGCGTCACGTGGCGGAAGCCGCCTTCGGCGTCGTCGTCGGCGACGCCGCGCTCGGCCAGCAGGTCCTCGACCTGCTCGCGCGTCTTCAGGCCGTCCACCAGCTTCTGGCGCAGCGCGAGCTGCGCGAGGTCGCCGCGTGCGGCGGCCACCGCGGCCGGCAGGCCGTTGATCGATGCGGCGAGCTGCGCGGGCGCCATCCTGCGCGCCTTGGCCACGTCGGCGACGTAGCGCTGCCAGACGTCGTTCATCCAGAACAGGTCGGCTTCCTTGCTCTCGGGCGAGGCGGCGTCGAGCACGTAGGGCTCGGCGGCGGACTTGTACTCGCCCACCTTGAACAGGTGCACGTCGACGCCGAGCTTGTCCTGCAGGCCCTCGCGGAAGTACTGGCGGTAGCGGCCCAGACCTTCCAGCAGCAGCATGCCCATCGGGTCGAGGTAGACCTCGCTGGCCTGCGCGGCGAGCAGATACTGCTTCTGGTCCATCTGCTCGGAGAAGGCGACGACCTGCTTGCCCGACTCGCGCACGCGCGCGATCGCCGCGGCCACCTCGCGCAGCGAGGCGAAGCCGCCGGCCTGCAGCCCGTCCAGGTGCAGGTAGACGCGTTCGATGTTCCTATCCTTGCGCGCGGCCTCCAGCGCACGCAGCACGTCGCGCAGCTGCAGCTCGCCCTGCCCGTCACCCATCGCGCGGCCGAGCGAGCGGGTGAAAGGATCGGAGGTGTATTGCTCGACGAGCACGCCGTCCGGCGCGATCACCAGCGTGCTGCGGTCGAGCACGGGGCGCGCGCGGCCGCCGGCGATGGCTGCCAGCACGAAGATCAGCAGCAGGAACAGCAGGCCGAAGAACAGGAAGTTGGTGATCAGCCGGCGCGTGAAGTTCATCACGTCCCACAGGCCGGTGAAGAAGCCCGCGATGGGGCCGCGCGGTGGGTTCATTCGGAGCGATCTCGGTCGTTGACGGGCACAGGGTAGCGAGCGGCGGCCGAGCGGGTCATGTGTCGACGGTCACCGGCCGTTCCGGCGGCAGGGTCGCCAGCCGCGTGGGGGCGCTCGAGCGCATGAAGCGCGCGCACATCAGCACGGCCGCGACCGACAGCCCGGCGATCAGCCCCAGCCACATGCCGCGCGGGCCCCAGGCGGCATTGCCGAGCAGGCCGAGGCCGAGGGTGGCCCCGAGCGGCATGCCGATGCCCCAGTAGGCGAACGCGGCGATGCCCATCGGGACGCGGGTGTCCTTCAGCCCGCGCAGCGCGCCGGCCGAGAGCACCTGCACGCCGTCCGGGAACTGGAACGCCGCGGCATAGAGCAGCAGCGAGGCGGCCAGCGTGGCGACCGCGGCGTCCTGCGTGTACAGGCCGACGATCGCCTCGTTGCCGGCGAGCATCACGATGGCGGAGACCAGCTGCGTGGCGAGCACGATCGCATAGCCGGCGAGCGCGGCGCGCCGGACCGCGCCGGCGTCGATGCGCCCGAGCGCATGGCCCACGCGCACGGTGGTCGCCTCGGCCACGCCCATCGGCACCATGAAGGCGAGGCTCGCGACGTTGATCGCGATCTGGTGCGCCGCCGCCGGCACCTCGCCGAGCCGCCCGATCAGCAGCGCGGTCACGATGAACAGGCTGCCCTCCATCATGATCGTGACGCCGATCGGCAGCCCGGTGCCCAGCAGGCCGCGGATGGCCGGCCAGCGCGGCGGATCGAAGCGGTCGAACAGGCGGAGGTCGCGCAGGCGGCGCGCCCGGTGCAGCACCACCACGAAGGCGATCGCCTGCAGCCACAGCATGATCGACGACGCCAGGCCGAGGCCCTGCGCGCCGAGCTCGGGCAGGCCGAAGGCGCCGAAGGTGAGCGCATAGCCCACCGGCACCAGCACCACCAGCCCGAGCGCGCCGAGCACCATCGTCGGCAGCGTCCAGTGCAGGCCCTCGGCGAGGTAGCGCATGCAGAAGTAGAACGTCAGCGCGGGCACGCCCCAGCGGATGCCGTGCAGGAAGTCGGTCGCGCCGGGCACGATGCCGGGGGCGATGCCCATCGGCGCCAGCGCGAGCGGGGCGAGCGTCAGGAACAGGAACATCAGCACGCCCAGCCCGGCGGCCAGCCACAGCGCCTGCCGGAACAGCGGGCCGATCTCCTCGCGGCGGCGCGCGCCGTCGAGCTGCGAGACCGAGGGGGGCAACGACATCAACGTGCCCATCGGGACCATCAGCGGGAGCCAGAACAGCGCCGTGCCCACGGCCACGGCGGCGAGCGTGGCGGTCCCGTGGCGGCCCGCGATCGCGTTGTCGACGAAACTGATCAGCCCCGTCGAGACGTGCCCGGCCACCAGCGGCGCGGCGAGCGCGGTGCTGGTGCGGATCTCGGCGAGCAGTCGGGGAGCGGAGCGGGACACGTCGATACCCGGCACGGCGGGCCATCTTACCGGCCGACGCGGTTCCCGCCGGCGCGCGCGCGTGGTGCAATGCCACCCGACGACGCGCGAAGGGGAACGCGATGGACGCCGCGATGCCGCAGGCCTGCGAGAACTGCACCACGCCTCTGCAGGGTGCGTACTGCCACGTCTGCGGCCAGCACGCCGCCAATCCGCTGCGCGATTTCCGCCATGCGGTGGAGGACGTCTTCGAGTCGTTCTGGCACCTGGACGGCCGCGTGTTCCGCACGCTGCGCGACCTGCTGGTGCCCGGGCGCGTGGCCTGCAACTACCTCGCCGGCCAGCGCGTGCGCTACATCCCGCCGCTGCGGCTGTTCGTGATCCTCACCGTGATCACCTTCTTCGTCGGGCAGATCGCGGTGATGGTCGGTGTCACGCCGGGCGATCCGGACGCGCCGGGCAGCCGCGTGGTGCGCGTGAGCGACGACGGCGATGCCGGACGCTCGATCCAGAACGCGAAGACCGTGGCGGAGGTGGAGGCAGCGCTCGCGCGGCAACTGGGCGAACTGCGGCAGGCCCGGGAGAGCGCCGGCTTCGTTCCCGGCGCGCGCCTCGCCCTCGACGAGGCCGAGAAGGAAGTGCGCGAGCTCGCCCGCCGGCGGATCGCCGCCCTGCGCCCTGGCGCGGCGGGCGCGTCCGCGACCGCGACCACATCCGCATCCGCATCCCCCACCCGTCCGGCAGAGCGATCGGCGCGTGACGCCGCACGTCCCGCTCCAGCAGGACCGACCGCCGGCAAGGACGACGGAGGCGATGACAGTGCGGGCGAGACCCGCCGCGGACTCGAGCAGATGGCCGCCAAGCTCGGCACGCTGCGCGATCCGTCCAAGCGGTGGCACGAGGACGACAATCCGGTCGACATCGCGAGCTTCCCGGCGTTCGCCGACGCCTGGTTCAACCAGCGCCTCGCGAACATGGAGCACAACGTCGAGCGCATCGAGCGCGGCGGCCCTGGCCTGCTGATGAAGCTCGCGCTCGCCGCCGTGCCGCCTGCGCTGTTCGTCCTGGTCCCCGTGTTCGCGCTCCTTCTGCGCGTGCTGTACCCGTTCGCGGGGCGCGGCTACCTGGAACACCTGGTCGTGGCGCTCTACAGCCACGCGACCATGCTGCTCGTGCTCCTCGCCACGTTCACCATGGCGCTGCTGCGCGCGGCCCTGCCTTACGGGGTGGTGGAGGTACCGACCTACATCCTCGCGACGCTGCTGTGGCTGGCGCTCCCGGCCTACCTGTTCGTGATGCAGCACCGCGTCTATCGCCAGCACTGGCTCGCCACCGCGGCCAAGTACGCGGTGCTCGGCACCGCGTACTTCTTCCTCGTGATGCTCGTCGTGGTCTACAGCCTGATGGCCGCGCTCACGGCGGGCGCCTGAGATGCTCGTCTACGAGGTCACGGTCGAGGTCGACGCGGAGATCCGCGAGGCATATGTCGCGTGGCTGCGCCCGCACGTGGACGAGATCCTCGCGCTGCGCGGCTTCACGGGCGCGGAGATCTTCGAGGTCGTCGACCCGGTCTGCGACGATGGGTGGATCGGTCTCTGCACGCAGTACCGCCTCGCCGATCCCGCTGCGCTCGAGGCCTATCTGCGCGACCACGCCCCGCGCCTGCGTGCCGACGGCATCGCACGCTTCGGTGAGCGAATGCGCGCACGGCGGCGCGTGCTCGCGCCCCTCGTCGACTGATCGCTCAGCGTTCCAGGCTGAGCTGAAGCCAGGCCGCGCGGTTGGCCTCGGACGTCGACACGAGCTCGCGTCGCAGGCGCTCGCGATCGGTCGGCGGCGTGCGCTGCACGAGCACCGCGAGATCCACGCGCTGCAGCGGCGTCATCGCGCGCAGCGTCCGCAGCAGGTCGGCGCGCTGCGTCGGCGGAACCTGCGCGAGCAGCGGCTGCAGGCGCGGGTAGTCGGCGCCCAGCGCGGGCCCGAGCATCCATCCGCGTGCGGCACTCGCGTCGAGCGCGTCGAACTTCGCGCGCAGCGCGGCCTGCTCCGCCGGCGGCAACGCAGCGACGCGTGCGGCTTCCGCGCGCAGGCGGATGCGCTCGGCGGCCGGGAGCGCGCTCCATGCGGCCCAAGCCTCGCGCCGGCGGCGACGCTCGGCGAGCGGCAGCGCATCCCAGTCCCGTGCCCGCGCGGCGAAGGCGCGACGTTCGGCGCGCGGCCACGCGGCCCACTGCGCGGCCTGGCCCTCGATGCGCCGGCGTTCGTCCGGCTGCAGGCGCGCCAGCACGCCGCTCAGCTCGGGCGGCACCTGTGCGGTCGCCAGCGCGGAGACCGCGGCCAGCGTCGCCAGCAGCAGCGCGCTACGGCGCATCCGCGGTCTCCACGTACGGGGCGAGTGCCTCGACGGCCGCCGGCGGCGTCGGCGCGAGCGGATCGGCCGGCGCCGTCGCCGCGTCGACCTGGGCCGCGCTCCAGCTGAGGAACGCCACGTCGCGGGCGAGGGCCTCGCCCGCCGGGTCGGCGAGCAACGCGAAGTCGGGATGCGCGATCAGTCCGCCCGTCGGTGAAAAGCGCGAGGCCGGGCGCCCTGCCGGGCCGAGTTCGGCCGTCTCGACGCGATCGTCGGCGCGACGCTCCATCCACCAGGTGGCGCCGAGAGCGACCGCCACGGCGGCGGCGACTGCGAGGATCGGCGCCGCAGGGCGCCACCGCCGCGCAGGCGCGTACTGCTCGGCCGTTCCCGCCAGCGCGGCCTCGCGGCCACGGGCGAGGCGCAGGGTGCGGTCGGTCGGCAGGTCGCGGACGCGCTGCTGCAACGCCTGCGCCTGGCGCGACCATGCGGCCGTGTCGGGCGCCCCGTCGCCGAGGCGCGGTACCACGCGCTCGAGGCCACGCCGCGCGGTGCCCTCCGCGACGCCGAGCACGGCGGCGGCATCGGCCTCGTCGAGACCGGCCGCCATGCGCAGCAGCAGCAGTGCACGCAGGCCCGGCTGCGCGGCGGCGGGGGGCAGGTCCGTGGGCCACGGCGCGCGACGGGCGCGTGCCAACGCGGGCTGGCGCATCAGCTCGGACCAGAACAGGCGTGGCCAGTCGGGCATCGGCTGCCCCATCGCCGCATGGCGAAAACCCGCCATGGCACGCGTCAGCGCCGCGTCGCCGATGCCGGCTTCGCCGGCCTGGAGCTCGGCGACCACGGCGCCGCGCCGCTCCACGCCCTTGAGGAATGCGGCGAGCGCGGGCGGCGCGGCGAGGGGCGCCAGGGGTTCGGGGGGCACGGACATCGGGCGGGATCATAGCGACGGCCGTCCCGTTTCCCGGGTGAGCAGACGCACACGGCCGTCGTCACTCAGGGCTTGACCGGAGGCCTCCGAGGCGCTCTCCCAAGCAGGACGCGGCTCGCAGCCCCCGAAGCGTTGTGCACAGCGGTAACCGGCCTGTCATTCGCAGCCCCTGCGACCCGGCCTGCCTAGTCTTACGGGTGTGTTTCACGCGTAAGCGATTGATCCGATTGACTTTGCTGCGCATGGTGAAAATTTCGCCATCCCACGGCCGCCTGCGTGGGACGCGCCTTGCGCAATGTGAAGGCGACACGATTCACAGACTTATCCACAGTTGGTGTGGATAAGGCCGTTTCCCCAACCGGGGCGGATACTTAGCTGCGATTCATGATCGTTCGACGAGCTATGCGGCCCAACTCGATCGCCCGGCCCTCCGTAGACTGGCGGCCATGAGCACCGCCCCGCGGGATGCCGACGTCTGGAAGGTCGCGATCGGCGGCCTGCCGCTCGCGCGCCTGTTCGACTACCGGCCGCTGGATGGCCCGGCCGCCGGCGATGCGGTCGGCTGCCGCGTGCGCGTGCCGTTCGGGCCCCGCGAGCGGGTCGGTATCGTCGCCGCCATCGGTCCGGCGGACGCCGGCAGCGAACCCAAGCCCGCCCTCGAACGCCTCGATGCGGCGCCCCTGCTCGCCGGTGAGCTGTGGGACTCGCTGCGCTGGCTCGCCCACTACACGCATGAACCCTTCGGTGAGGTGGTGGCCACGGCGCTTCCGACCCTGCTCCGGCACGGGGAGCCGCTGCCGCCGACCGACCGGATGGGCTGGCGGCTGACGACGGCAGGCGTCGACGCGCTTCCCCGGCTGCGCCCTGGCCGGCCGCGTCGACTCGCCGAGCGCCTGGCCCAGGGGGCGATCGCCGAGGACGAGCTCGACAGCCTGTTCGAGGACTGGCGCGCGGCCCTGCGCTCGCTCGACCAGCGCGGGCTCGTCGAGCCCGAAGTGATGGCGCCGATCGCGCCGCCCGCGCGCCCCGGGCCCGCGCCCAACGACGAGCAGCGCGCCGCCATCGACGCGATCCTCGCCGCGCGGGACGCCTACGGTGCCTTCCTTCTCGATGGCATCACCGGCAGCGGCAAGACCGAGGTCTACCTGCATGCGATCGCCGACTGCCTCGCGCGCGGCAAGCAGGCGCTGGTGCTCGTGCCCGAGATCGGCCTCACCCCGCAGACGCTCGCGCGTTTTCGCGCGCGCCTGGGCGTGCCGGTGTATGCGCTGCATTCGGGGCTCTCCGACGGCGAGCGGGCCCGGACCTGGGCCGCGTGCCTCCGCGGCCAGGCCCGTGTCATCGTCGGCACACGCAGCGCGGTGTTCCTCCCGCTGCCCGACGCGGGCCTGATCGTCGTCGACGAGGAGCACGACGGCAGCTACAAGCAGCTCGACGGCATCCGCTACCACGCGCGCGACTTCGCCATCTACCGTGCCTCGCAGCTGGGCGTCCCGATCGTGCTGGGCAGTGCGACGCCGTCGATGGAATCGCTGCGCAATGCACGTACGCACCGCTACGCGCACCTGCAGCTCACGCGCCGTGCAGGCCCGGCGAAACCCCCGACCGTGCGCGTGATCGACGTGCGCAAGCGCGCGCTCGATGCCGGCCTGTCGAACGAGCTCGTCGACGCGATCGCACGCACGCTCGAAGGCGGCGGCCAGGCGCTGGTGTTCAAGAACCGCCGCGGCTACGCCCCCGTCCTGCTCTGCCACGACTGCGGGTGGACGGCCGAATGCCCGCGCTGCGATGCGTCGATGACGGTACACGCCAAGGGTCGCAAGCTGCAGTGCCACCACTGCGGTGCCGGCAAGCGCGCGCCCGACGCCTGCCCCGACTGCGGCGGCCTCGCGCTGCAGCCGCAGGGCGCGGGCACGGAGAAGCTGGAGGAAATGCTCGCGGCGCGCTTTCCGAGCGTGCCGGTCGTGCGCATCGACAAGGGCACCACCCGCAACCGCGACGCGATGGCCGGCCACCTCGAAGCACTCGGCGACGGGCCCGGCGTTCTCGTCGGCACGCAGATGCTGGCCAAGGGCCACGACCTGCCGGGCCTTGCCCTGGTGGCGGTGGTCGGGATCGACGAAGGCCTGTTCTCCGCCGACTTCCGTGCGCCCGAGAAGCTCGCGCAACTGCTCGTGCAGGTCGCGGGCCGCGCCGGTCGCGCCGAGCGGACGGGCGAGGTCCTGCTGCAGACGCATCATCCCGAGCATCCCCTCCTGCACACACTTCTCAACGGCGGCTACGCGCAGTTCGCCGACGAGGAACTCGCGCTGCGCCAGGACACCGGCTTCCCACCGTTCGCGCACATGGCGATGCTGCGCGCTGAAGCGCGCGACATGCACGTGGCCGATGCCTTCCTCGCCGTCGCCCGCGGCCATCTGCTCGCGACGGAAGCGGGCGGCCTGCTGACCACGCACGGCCCCCTCCCCGCGCCGATGCCCCGCCGCGCCGGCTTCCAGCGCGCGCAACTCGTGGTCAGCGCCGCGGGCCGCCCTGCGCTGCATGCCGCGCTCGATGCCGCTCTGCCCGCGATCCGGGACCTGCCCGAAGCACGCAAGGTGCGGTGGTCGCTGGATGTGGATCCGATCGACCTGTACTGACCGGAGCGTCGCGGGATGCCGCGCTGAACTCCGTCGGACTTTCCCTATACGAACGGTCGACCGGATGGGCTAGGCTCGGCATGCACTCGAAAGGACTCGTCATGCATTTTGGATCTTCCATCCTGATCGTGGCCGCGTTCGCGCTGGCAGGCTGCGACGTGGCCCCTTCGCCGAAGGGCGCGCACCGCGCGACTTCCGCGGCAACGCCTCCGGTGCCGGCTTCCGTGTCGCCTCCGGTGAGCGCCGCTGCCAACTCGAATCCCGACTTCCTGAGCGGGCTCGCCTGCGACAGCGCGGCGCGCTCCTGCACCGCGCCCGGCTATGCAATCAGCGGCTCGGCTGACGCATGTGCCGCCGATGGCCCGTCATTCGGTGCTATTTCCGACGATGTCCCGGTGCCTGCGGTCTCCCGCGTGCAAGGCGCGAATCCCGTGGCGTCACTGGCACCTGGCCAGTTCCTCTGCATCCATTACACGGCCCAACCCATCGCTTCCGATGGAGAGGCCTGGCTTTACGTCACGGCCATCTCGCCCGAACACGTGCCTGCATGCACGACCGCGCACTGCGGCGATCCCGGCGCCAGTTCCCAGTGGGTCGATGGACGGTCCGGTCCATGCACTGTTCAAGGTGACCGGTATGGCGCTGGCTGCCCCGCGGGCTGGGTGCGCGCAGCCAGCGTCGATGCGTATTCGATGGGCTTGTGAGCATCGCCTAGGTACGTGTCTCCGCCTTGCACGTCTCTGCACCGGCCGAAGTGCGTGACGTGAACTTCCATGGCATGGAGAGGATCTGTGGTTCAAGACAAGGAATTCATGATGAAACGAGCGTTGCGGCGGCTCCTGATCGGCAGCACTCTCCTGACGACATTGACCGCCTGCCATTCCGGGACGTCGTCGAGCGACGCGCCCCCTCTCGGTCGGGCCTCCAGTTCGCAGCAATCCACGGTGCCCCCGGTCGCTGCTGCTTCATCACAGGACCCGCACGTGATGAAGGAGGCGGTCGCTACCGCGATACGCGCGCACTATGCCGCAGGCTATGACGAGGTGAATCGCTGCTGGCGCACCGAGCGCGGCGAGGGCGACCAAGCCATGGCGTATTGCATGCGGCCTCTGCGGGAACAGGTGGTCCGCGAGGGAGACGCAACCTGGGTCTATGTGGCGCTCGCCAGCGCCAGCGATATCAGCGGGCATCCAGACTACATCTACGGCCGAGCGGATACGGGCGTCATGGATGCATTCAAGCTGCGCGTCGCGGCGGATGGTACGCCGACGGTCGTAGCCCAGGGACTCGGCATGCCCTTCGGATCTGCAGGCGACTGCGGGTGCGCGAATGCCGATTTCGTACAGGTCGGACCGCGCGCGCATGGGTGGATGTTCACGTCGGGCGGTACGTGGCAGGGAGCGACTGTGGCCTCCCACGCACTCGTCGTGCCGGTCGGTAGGACGTTCAAGGACGTCGCCGCGATGCCGCGATATGTCGAAGAGGATCCGGCAGTCGAATACCGGCTCGCCATGGCTCCGCCCACGGCGGGGGAGTGGTACCCGCTGGAGTACTCGCAATGGCGCGACGGCAAGCGAGTACGCACGACCCGGATCACGTTCGATCCGGCCTCCGGCCGCTACCGAGCGACCGGAGCGCTTTGAGTCCGCACTACTCAAGGAACGAGGTGAATCATGTCCAAGTCGCAGACACGCGAACGCAACTGGAACAAGAACGACGAAATTCTCGCCGAGGCTGCGCGCAGCGCGGGTATCGACCCCCGCATCATGGTGAAGATCGCCGGCTTCGAGTCGAATTTCGATACAGCGGCCCGCCCCATCTCCACCAGCAAGCCGCACCTCAACACCGTCCGGCAGTGGGATGGCACGATGGCGGTCTCCAGCGCATACGGGCTCGGGCAGTTCCTCGATGGGACCTGGCTGGAAATGGTGCGCAAGTACGGCGACAAGTACGGCATCGCGAACGCTGACGCCTTTACCCGTGCGCAGGCCAACGCACCGGGCATTCGCGACAACCCACGCCTCCAGGCGGCGATGCTGGCGGAGTTCACCCGCGAGAACATCGCGGCAGGGGCGCGGCTAGGCGGGCCGGATCCAGACGCGAACGTGTATGCGATGCACAACCTGGGCTCGTCCGACGCGCAGAAGTTCCTGAATGCGTTGCGGGTAAATCCCGGCCTGCGGTCTGACCAGGTGCTGTCGGATCGCGTGATCAGCGGCAATCCGTCACTCTATGGCGATGGCAGCCGAACCGTCGCGCAGGCTTACCGCGCGATGGGTGAGCACATGGACGCGTACCAGTCGTTCGCCGACCGTGTCCCCGCTTCGACTCGGCAGCAGGCGGTATCCGGCTCTACCCCACCCTCGCCTGCCGCACCTCGCGGAGAGACGCCGATTCGCATCGGCACGGCCGCCATCTACGATGAGGCGTACCGGCACTTCCTTGCTGGCGGTAACCGATTCGAATACGGCCGCGGAGATATCCGGCTCGCCAACAACGAAGGCGTCGCCAATCGCAGGACCGATTCGAGTCGGACCGAGCAGGACAACGACCGCGATGGCCTGAGGGGCGTGGATTGCTCGTCGTTTGTCTGGCGAGGCTTGAAGGACGCTGGTTACGACGTGCCGGCGCGTCCGTTCACCACGCATGCGTTGTTCAACGGCCGCCAGATCACCGATTACGCGCGTGAGCGCTTCGATGTGATTGGCGCTGCGGAAGCGTCCCGCGACAACGGCAGGCTCCAGCCGGGGGACATCCTGCTGTTCAAGGACAGACGCTCCGGCGGACAGCACGTCGGCATCTTCAAGGGCTACGACAGCCAGGGCGACATCCAGTTCATCGGTTCTCAGGTGAGCACCGGGCCGGCGCAGGCGGATGCTGGCGAAGGCTCGTACTGGAACGGCGGTCGGTTCGAGATCGTCGGTGCTCTTCGGGCCAAGCCCGAGTTTCAGGTGCGACCGCCGCTGCATGCGGGCGAGATGGCGTCTCCCGTGCAAAGCCGGGAGCCCGCGCCGCCGGTCGTCAGCGAGCCACCCGCCTCGCGTGCCGCGCCCCGTCCGGTGGCCGAAGCAGATGGCCGCCTCGAGCTGGGCGAATACGGGGCGGCAGTCGCCGTGCTGCAACGCCGGTTGGCCGACCTCGGCTACCGTGGCGGCGATGGCAAGCCACTCGCCGTCGATGGTGAGTTCGGGGGCAATACGCGGCATGCGCTCCAGCAGTTCCAGCGCGAGCACGGCCTGCAGGGGTTGGGCATGGCTGGGCCGAAGACCGAACTCGCACTCGATCGCGCGGAACGCGCGCTGATGAGCCATCCCTCGCATCCGCACCATGCGCTCTATACGCAGGTGCTGCAGAAGGTGCATGCAGAGGAGCGCGCGCGCGGCATTGAGCCGGGCCACCACAGCCAGCGGATCGCCGCGGCGCTCGCGGTGGAATGCCTGCGCGAAGGGATCACGCGCGTCGACCGCGTGGAGCTCAATCGCGACGTGACACTGGTGCGCGGCGTGCAGGTCAGCGCGGTCCGCGACGAGCCGGCGCTCAACCGGGCGACCGACGCGATCAGCACCCGGCAGGCCTCGCAGCAGCCGATGCTCGAGAGCAGCGAGCAGATCCACCAGGTCGCGGTGAACTTGCAGGCGCAGCAGCGGGACGAGCAGCAGCGACGGAGTACGCCGGCGCTGGCGAATTGACGACGCAAGACCCTCGACGACCGCGTCGGGGGCCGATGGCCAGCCTCGTGCCGGGCGCGACGCCGGCGCGCCGGGCCATGCTGCCGCCCGAAGCCCACCGCGTCGCCACAGTCGCCGGCAGCTGCTCCCGTTGCAGGTGCAGGTGCAGGTGCGGGTGCGGGTGCGGGTGCGGGCGGGTAGCGCTCTGCGCCCCGAGATGGACTCCCGCTCCGCGCCACGCCCATCGCGATACGTCCAGCGCGAAGGGTCGTGATCGTGCCCACGACGGCGCTTGGGCGACAATGTCCCGATGACGACCCGACTCGACGCCCTCCGCCAGCACTCCACGATCGTCGCCGACACCGGTGACATCGAGGCCATCGCCCGTTTCCGTCCGCTCGACGCGACGACCAATCCGTCCCTGCTGCTCAAGGCGGCGTCGCTGCCGGCGTATGCGCAGCTCGTCGAGGATGCCGTCGCCGCCGCGAAGGGAGACGATGCCGGCGCGCGCGTGGCCGACGCCTCCGATCGGCTGGCGGTCGCCATCGGCGGCAAGATCCTCGAGTTGATCCCCGGTCGCGTATCGACCGAGGTGGACGCCCGCCTGAGCTTCGACACCGACGCCACCGTCGCCAAGGCCCGTCATCTGGTCGAGCTGTACGACCGTGCCGGAATCGGCCGCGACCGCCTGTTGATCAAGATCGCCTCGACGTGGGAAGGCATCCGGGCCGCCGCCCAGCTCGAGCGCGAGGGCATCCATTGCAACCTCACGCTCCTGTTCTCGTTCGCGCAGGCGGTGGCCTGCGCGGAGGCGGGCGTGTTCCTGATCTCGCCCTTCGTGGGTCGCATCCTCGACTGGCACCTCGCGAGCGGCGCGGAGAAGCCCGCGACGCCCCAGGACGACCCGGGCGTGCAGTCGGTCACTCGCATCTGGCGCTGGTACAAGCGCCATGGCTACGACACGGTCGTGATGGGCGCGAGCTTCCGCAACACCGGGCAGGTGCTCGCGCTGGCGGGCTGCGATCGGCTCACCATCTCGCCCGACCTGCTCGGCGAACTGCAACAGGCCGAAGGCGAGGTACAGCCGGCACTGGTCGACGACGGTGCACGGGACGCCGCGCCGGTGCATCTCGACGAGCCCGCGTTCCGGTGGCAGCACAACGAGGACGCGATGGCGACCGAGAAGCTCGCTGACGGCATCCGCAAGTTCGCGCAGGACCAGGTCAAGCTCGAGGCCCTGCTGTCGGCGCGACTGCGCTGATCGCACGCGCCATGGACAGGCGGCTCGCCACGTCGATCCTCATGCTGGCCGTCGCCGCGTCGGCGCACGGTGCCGAGCCACGCCTCGACGCGGCTCGCATGCGCACGTTGCTCACGCCTGCGCGCCCACTGGGGGACGCATCGGGCCGGGCGGTCTTCGACGTGCACTTCGCCGGGACGTGCATCGCCGTGGAGGACTTGCCGTTCGAGCACACGTGCTCGCATGTGCCGCTCGAGGACCGCGACGATCCGTCCCCGTGGCCGGACGCCTTCATCGCTCTGGAGGACGACCGCATCGTCGCGACGATCGTCGCCGACGCCCGCTGGGTGCCGCGGTCGTGGCGGTGCGTGCGTCTTCCACATTTCCGGGGGCCGAAGCTGTGCACCCCGCCGGACGTGGATCGCGCGGTCCGGAGCGGGTGGGCGGACCGCTGGAGCACCGTGCTGCGCTCCGCCGGCTGATCAGACGTCCAGTTCGATGATCCGGGCGCGCACGTCGCGCCCGTCCACGTCGAGTACGCCGACACTCACCGGCAGGCGGAACCGGCGTCGGCCGGCGCTGCCGGGATTCACGAGCAGCGTGCCGTCGGAGCGCTGCTCGACCACGGGCCGATGGGAATGCCCGGCGACGATCACGTCGATCGGCCCGGGCGGGGGCCTGGCATCCAGCTCCTTGAGGTCGTGCAGCACGTGGATCGCGACGTCGCCGGCGCGCACCGACCGGGAATAGGGGACCGCCTCGGCCCAGGCCGCGGTGTCGTTGTTGCCCCGCACGGCGACGACCGGGGCGATGCGCCCGAGCGCGTCGAGGATGGCGGCGTCCCCGATGTCGCCGCCGTGCACGATCAGGTCGCTGCCCGCGAGCGCCGCGACCGCCTCGGGACGCAGGAGGCCATGGGTGTCGGAGATCAGGCCGATGCGCATGTCAGCCGACGGCGCGCGCGACGTGCCGACCCGTCCGGATGAACCGCGCCGGCACGTGGTCGGTCAGCCACACGCCGTTGGCCGACAGGAAGAACGCGTGGCCCTGTCCATGCAGCGCCTGCGCGTCGACCTCGAGCACGGTCGGGACACCGTGGCGCGCGCCGACCTGCCACGCCATCTCGCGCGTGGCGGACAGGTGCACGTGCTGGCGCCCGCGCCGCTGCAGGCCGGCGCGACGGATCGCCTGGACATGACGCGTCGCGGTGCCGTGGTAAAGCACGGCGGGCGGCACCGTCGGCACCAGCCCGAGGTCGACGGGGACCGAATGTCCCTGGTTCGCCCGGATGCGGCGTCCCGATTCGTCGAGCGTGAAACGCTGCTTGTCGTTGCGCGCGACGACGTCCGCGACGAGTTCCCGCGTGAGCGGGATGCCCTGACGTCGAGCGCCTTCGATCAGCGCGTCCACGTCGACCCAGCCTTCCGGATCGAGCTGTACGCCGGCCACGTCGGGCGCGTGGCGGAGCACGCGGCTGAGGAACCGGCTGTGACGCACGAGCCGGCCCGCACTCACCGCTCAGTCCTTCCGACCGAACAGGCGGCGCAGCCAGCCGCGTCGCGGGCGCGTCGCGTCGTTCGCCTGCCCATGCCGGTCGGCGGTCTCGGTGACGATGTGACCGAGACGCTGGTCGAGTTCACCGATGAGCTCGTCCAGCACTTCGTTGCGCGGCCGCTCCGGATGGCGCATCACCGCTTCCACACCCATCTCCACGAACTCCGCCTGCGTCTGCGGCGGGAGCGCCAGGCTATGGGCCTGGAACCACTGCTCGATGCGCAACGAGACCTCGCCCGCGATCACGGCGGGGTCGGCGGGCGCCGGCATCGGCGCGGAGGGCGGGACAGGACGGGGCTCGGTGTTCACGGCGTGCTCGGATCAGTCGATCGGACGTCCCGTATAGCGAGCGATCGGCAGCGCATCCGTGATGCCCGCGCCGCAGCGTTCAGCGAACGCCCGAAAAGCGAACGGCCCGGTTTCCCGGGCCGCCCTCCAGAACACGTGCCGCGGTCGATCAGGCGGCGAACAACGCACGCATCTTCTTGAGCGCGTTCGCCTCGATCTGGCGGATGCGCTCGGCGGAGACGCCGTACTCGTCGGCGAGTTCCTGCAGCGTCACCTTGGACTCGGAGTCCAGCCAGCGGCGCTTGACGATGTCGCGCGAGCGCGCATCGAGCTCGGCCAGGCCCTCGCGGAGCACCTCGAGCTGGTTGTCTTCCTCGTCCTCGCGCTCGTACAGCTGCGACGGGTCCTCGCCCTGCGCGGCGAGATAGGCGACCGGGCTCGGCGGGCCGTCCTCGTCGCCGTCGTCGGGCGCGTCGAAGCCGATGTCGCGACCGGACAGGCGAGACTCCATCTCCAGCACTTCCCGCTCGGAGACGTTGAGGTCGGCCGCGACCGCGCGCACTTCCTCGGCATTCATCCAGCCCAGGCGCGTCTTGCTCTTGCGCAGGTTGAAGAACAGCTTGCGCTGCGCCTTGGTCGTGGCGACCTTCACGATGCGCCAGTTCTTCAGGATGAACTCGTGCATCTCGGCGCGGATCCAGTGCACCGCGAAGGAGACGAGGCGCACGCCCTGGTCGGGGTCGAAGCGCTTCACCGCCTTCATGAGGCCGATGTTGCCTTCCTGGATGAGGTCGGCGATGCCGAGGCCGTAGCCGTTGTAGCCACGCGCGACGTGCACGACGAAACGCAGGTGCGAATGCACCAGCTCGCGCGCGGCGTCGAGGTCCTCGTGGTCGCGGTAGCGGCGGGCGAGCGCCTGCTCGTCGTCGACGCTCAGCACCGGGATGCGGTTGACCGCATTGATGTAGGCGTCGAGCGAGCCGAGCGGGCTCAGCGCCGCCGTCGACAGGACCGGCAGGTTGTGGGTGACGAGAGCAGTGGAGGCTGTCTGGGTCATAGGTCTAGGTTAGCAGTCGGGTCATTGGACTGCTAAAGCGCCGGGAAGTTCCTGAGCGTTTCGCAGGTGGAACAAAAGGCCGGATAGCTTGCCGATCGGTGCGTGCATTGACGGTTAAACCGGTAGTACGGGGCTGAATACTCACCATGCGGGCGTGACGCACCGGTTTCCAGCCCAACCGATGGGCTAGTGAATCCCGTCCGGCCGCTACACTCCGGCCGGCATGACGAAGAAATCCAAGCCGACCTCGTTCGACATCGCCTTCCGCGCCGGCGTGTCGCAGGCCACCGTGTCCCGCGTCCTCCGCGGCAGCCCGCTGGTGAACGAGGAGACGCGCAGGCGGGTCGAGGCGGTCGCGCGCGAGCTCAACTACAAGGTCGACCGCCGGGCCTCCAGCCTGCGGACGCAGAAGTCCGGGACGCTCGCCCTGCTGCTGTTCGAGGACCCCACGCCGGACGATTCGCACATCAATCCCTTCTTCCTGTCGATGCTGGGCTCGATCACCCGCGCCTGCGCCCGGCATGGGCAGGACCTGCTGGTCTCCTTCCAGCAGCTGTCGGAGGACTGGCACTCCGACTACGAGGACTCGATGAAGGCCGACGGGCTGATCCTGCTCGGCTACGGCGACTACGAGGAGTACCGGCACAAGCTCGACGTACTCGTCGAGCGCGGCACGCACTTCGTGCGCTGGGGCGCGGTGGCGCCGGACCAGCCGGGCATCTCGATCGGCTGCGACAACGTGCATGGCGGCAGACTCGCCGGCGAGCACCTGCTGGCCTGCGGCCGGCGTCGGATCGCCTTCCTGGGGCATGCGTCGACGCATTACCCCGAATTCCTGGACCGCTTCCAGGGCTGCTCGCAGGCGCTGGCCGAGGCCGGTCTCGGCGCCCTCGACCGGGCCCTGCAGGTCGACGCCGAGACCAGCGAGGAAGCCGGATTCGCGGCCGCCCAGGCACTGCTCGCGCGCGGCCAGCCGTTCGACGCCGTGTTCGCCGCGAGCGACCTGATCGCGATCGGCGCGATGCGCGCGCTGGCCGAGGCCGGCATCCGCGTGCCGCAGGACGTCTCGGTCGTCGGCTTCGACGACATCCCGATGGCCCGCTTCTCCGTGCCGCCGCTGACCACCGTCGTGCAGGACACCTCGCGCGCCGGCCAGTTGCTCGTCTCCACCCTCATGCAGCTGGTCCGCGACGAGAGCGCGGAGAGTGCGATGCTGCCGGCGTCGCTGGTGGTGCGGCGCTCGTCGTTCGTCTGCGGCTGACCCCCGAACGGAGCGGCAGGCGCGGAGCGGCGTCCGGTCCCGCCCGCGAGTGGGCGGCCGGTCCAAACACGGTCGAACTGCGACCCCGTTCGCATCGGCGTGGGGGATTTCCCCGATGCCGGGCGCAACCCGCCTGCGCACGATGACGCCATGGATACCGTGCAGCCCCCGCACGACTTCGCGCCCCACAGCGCGCGACCGACGAGGCGTCCGATGGCGGAGAGCACCGACCTGATCCCGGTCATGCTGTTCGAGGACACGCGGGGACGCCTGGTGGTGGTCGACAGCCGCGCCGCCTCGACGCGTGCGCTCGATTCCGAGCTGGTCCGGATCGGTCGCACCCGCCTCGCGCTGCATCACCTCGCTGCGACGGTGGCGGCGCGCCTGACCACGGAGGGCGTCGTCACCGTGGAGGGCGCGGACGCGCTCAACGTGCTGCTCGCCTTCGCCAACGGGCTCGGGCCGGGCACGCTGGACCGCTAGCCGCGCCCCTTCCGCGCTGCCGCATGCGCGAGCGCCTCGCGCAGCGCCGGCTCGGTGATCGCGCCGTCGAGCACGTAGACCTCCACGCCGTGTGCGGGCACGGTGGCCCGCAGCACGCGATCGGCACCGACTTCGACGACGCCTCCGCCGATGCGCGCCGCCCACGTCCCGCGCTGGAGCATGCGATCGATGCGGAAGTCCGCGGGTGTATCGCCCTTGTTGAGCAGCACGAGCGCGGCCTGCGTCGACTCGCGCGTGGCGAGCGCACGGATGAAGGCGGCGCGATCGCCCTGGAATTCGAGATTGACCTGCAGGCCGCGCTGCAGCGCGGGAGTCGCCTGGCGCACCTTGGCGATGCGGCGCAGGGCGTTGTGGATGCGATGCGACTTCGCCGCCTCGATGCGCTTCTGCCCGAAGTAATTGCGGTTGCCGGCATGCTCGGCCGTGCCGCGCTCGAAGCCGACCTCCGAGCCGTAGTAGATGACGGGGATGCCGCGCGCGGTGAACAGGAAGTTGTTGGCGTCGATGAAGTCCTCGTCGGACCCGTCGAGGCGCGCCATGTCGTGGTTGTCGTAGAACGTCATCAGCTCGTACGGATTCGCGTACGGGCCGTCGGTGAGGTAGAGCCGCTCGGCGATGCGCTCGTAGCCGCCACCCTTCCTGCCGAAGACCTCCTGCAGGCGCTCCTTGAGCGGGAAGTCCAGCACGCTGATGCCGCCGTTGCGCGGGAGCGTGTGCTGGGCGATGGTCGCCGCGTCGTGGTCGAACGCCTCGGCGAACATGAAGAAGCCCGGGCGTTTTTCGCGGATGCGCTCGGCGAACTTCTCCCAGAACGCATGCGGCATCCACGGGATGGTGTCGATGCGGAAGGCGTCGGCGCCCTGGTCGATCCACTGCGAGTAGGCGCCGACGAAGTAGTCGAGCACCGCCGGATTGGCCTCGTTGATGTCCGAGAGCTGGGCGAGGCCCGGCTTCACGTTGTACCAGGCGTGCAGCGGGTTGGTCTTCGGATCGAGCTTCGACGGATGCAGGTTCTGGTGGTCCGCGATGAGCTTTGCGTCGCGGTCGTAGATCTCGCCGAACTTCGGCTGGTCCTTCGGCATCGTGTAGGCGGGCGAGCCGTGGTTGGCGACGATGTCGAGGACGGTCTTGAGGCCATGCCGCTTCAGGCCGCTCGTCAGCCCACGGAAATCCAGGCCGGCGCTCGGCAGGTGCTCGTCCAGCTCCCAGAAGTTCACGCCCCAGTAGCCGTGGTAGCCGGTCTTGCCCTGGTCGGTGTGCATGCCGCCCCACTTCACCGGTTGGCCGCCGGTAAAGGCCTCGTCCGGGTTGTCGACGATCGGGGTGATCCAGATCGCGCCGAAGCCCATGTCTGCGATATAGGGGGCGTTGTCGAGCACGCCCTTGAAGTCGCCGCCGAGGTAGCCGATGTTGTCGGTGCGGCCTTTCGGGGCACCTGGCGTGGGGCGGTCGAACGTCCTGTTCCTGCCGCCCTGCGTGCGGTGGTCGTTCGAGGGGTCGCCATTGACGAAGCGATCGGTGAGCACGAAGTAGACGGCGTCGCTCGCCATCGGCTCGGTCGTACCAACGAGGGTGCGGGCGTTGACGTTCGCGCGGCTCTGGGCCGCCGCCGGCACCGCCGCGGCGAGGGCGAGGGCGAGCGTCGCGATGCGGACGGCGCGGTTCATGCGGAGGCTCCGATCGCCGCGGTGCGCAGGCGCGGCTCGCGCACCCGCAGCACGCAGAGGCCGGCGACCACCATCGAGATGCCGCCAATGGCCAGCGCGTAGATCGGCTGGCCGTCGAACAGCGTCCTGAGCATGAAGCCCAGCAGGCTCGCGGCGACCAGCTGCGGGATCACGATAAAGAAGTTGAAGATGCCCATGTAGACGCCCATCTTCTGCGCGGGAACGCTATCGGACAGCAGGGCGTACGGCAGCGAGAGGATCGAGGCCCAGGCGAAGCCCACGCCGAGCATCGACAGCAGCAGCCACTGCGGGTCACGCAGGAAGACGATCGACAGCAGCCCCAGCCCGCCGAGCACGGCATTGATCAGGTGGCTCGTGCGAAGGCCGAAACGGCTGACCATCTTCGGGATGACGATGGCGGCGAGTGCCGCGAACCCGTTGTACGCGGCGAAGAGCACGCCCACCCAGTTGGCGCCCTCGTTGTAGGCGGCGGACGTGGTGTCGCTGCTGCCGAAGTGCACGCCGGCCACGGCGGGCGTCGTGTAGATCCACATCGCGAACAGCGCGAACCACGAGAAGAACTGGACGACGGCGAGCTGGCGCATCGTCGACGGCATGTCGTAGAGGTCGTCCATGATGTGGCCGAAGGCGCCGCCGCCCGCGATCAGGGTGCGCGCGAGCAGCGCGAGTCCGTAACCGGCGATCAGGCCGCCGAGGATGTAGAGCTGCTTGTCGAGCCCGTAGGCGTAGACGATCGCCAGCAGTGCGGCACCGGCGACGAGCCAGACCAGCGCGGCCGCGCGCATGCGGGCCGGCGCGCGCGGGCGCGAGGGCAACGGCGGCGCCTCGTCCCATGCCTTGAGCGTCTCGGGTGGGTATTCGCGCGTGCGCAGCACCGTCCAGCCGATGGCGAGCAGGAGCACGACGCCACCGAAGTAGAAGGCATACCGCACGGTGTCGGGCACTTCCCCCGGGCCGGCGGTGTTGCCCACGCCCATCTTGGCGAGCAGGAACGGCAGCAGGCTCGCGATCACCGAACCGACACCGATGAAGAAGCTCTGCATCGCGTAGCCCGTGGGGCGCTGCCTGACCGGGAGCTGGTCGCCCACGAAGGCGCGGAACGGCTCCATCGAGATGTTGATGGAGGCGTCCAGGATCCACAGCAGGCCGGCGGCGATCCACAGCGCGGACGAGTTCGGCATCGCGAACAGCGCCAGCGTGGCGAGGATCGCCCCGACGAGGAAGTACGGGCGGCGACGGCCCAGCCGCGTCCACGTGCGATCGGAGAAATAACCGACGATGGGCTGCACGATCAGGCCCGTCAGCGGCGCGGCGATCCACAGGATCGGCAGGGCCTCCATGTCCGCGCCGAGCGTCTGGAAGATGCGGGAGACGTTGGCGTTCTGCAGGGCGAAGCCGAACTGGATGCCCAGGAAGCCGAAGCACATGTTCCAGATCTGCCAGAACGAGAGCTGGGGCTTGTGTGTCGCGTGGTTCATCGGGGCTCCGTCATGCGTCCGCCGTCCGCGGCGTGGCGAGTGTGGGGCCGGAGCCGCGAGAACGCGGTGTGCGATGCAACATGGAACCGGACCGTGCCGCGGGCAAATGCCGCGGTGGCGCGATGGTAGACAGCGGCCCCGCCGCACAAATTCCGCTGCAAACGTATTCAGCGCCGGAGCGTGACGGCGCGCGGTCATGCTCCGCCGCCCGCGTGGAATCCTCCCGCGGCGTGTTCTCGATGGGACGTTCGATGGCGACGAAGCAGTGGTGGCGAGGCGCGGTGATCTACCAGATCTACCCGCGCAGCTTCCTCGATACCAATGGCGACGGCATCGGCGACCTGCCCGGGATCGTCGACAGGCTCGACTACGTGGCGAGCCTGGGCGTGGATGCGATCTGGATCAGCCCGTTCTTCAAGTCGCCGATGGCCGACTTCGGCTACGACATCGCCGACTACCGCGCGGTCGACCCGATGTTCGGCACGCTGGAGGACTTCGACCGCCTGCTCGCCAAGGCCCATTCGCTCGGCCTGAAGGTGATGATCGACCAGGTGCTCAGCCACACCTCCGACCAGCATGACTGGTTCAGGGAGAGCCGGCAGAGCCGCGAGGGCGCGAAGGCCGACTGGTACGTTTGGGCGGACGCGAAGCCCGACGGCACGCCGCCCAACAACTGGATGTCGATCTTCGGCGGCGTGGCCTGGCAGTGGGAGCCGCGGCGCTGCCAGTACTTCCTCCACAACTTCCTCGCCAGCCAGCCCGACCTCAACTTCCACAATCCGGCCGTGCAGCAGGCGCAGCTGGAGAACGTGCAGTTCTGGCTCGACCGCGGCGTCGACGGCTTCCGGCTGGATGCGATCAACTTCTGCTTCCACGACGCGCAGCTGCGCGACAACCCGGCCAAGCCGGAGCACCTGCGCACGGGGCGTGGCTTCGCGCCGGACAATCCCTATGCCTTCCAGTACCACCACCACAACAATACGCAGCCGGAGATGCTCGGGTATCTCGAGCGCATCCGTGCGCTGATGGACCGGTATCCGGACGTCGCCGCGCTCGGCGAGATCTCGTCCGAGGACTCGCTGGCGACGATGGCCGAGTACGTGCGTCCGGGCCGGCTGCACATGGGCTATTCCTTCGAGCTGCTCACCGACGACTTCACCGCCGCCTACATCCGCGGCACGGTCGAGCGCCTGGAAGCCTCGATGGCGGACGGCTGGCCGTGCTGGGCCATCTCCAACCACGACGTGCAGCGCGCGGTCACCCGATGGGGCCGCGACGCAGCGGGCGATGCGCTCGCCCGCCAGCTCGTCGCGCTGGTCTGCTCGCTGCGCGGCTCGGTCTGCCTCTACCAGGGCGAGGAGCTCGGCCTGCCGGAGGCGGACGTGCCCTTCGAGCTGCTGCAGGATCCCTACGGCATCACGTTCTGGCCCAACTTCAAGGGTCGCGACGGCTGCCGAACGCCGATGCCGTGGAACGGCGGCGACCAGGCCGGCTTCACCGAGGGGCGCCCGTGGCTGCCGGTCGCCGAGTCGCACCATCCGCGCAGCGTCGCCCGGCAGGAGGCCGATCCCGGGTCGGTGCTGCATGCCGTGCGCGCCTTCCTCGCCTGGCGCCGTACGCAGCCCGCGCTCGTCGAGGGCGGCATCCGCTTCCTGGACACGCCGGAGCCGGTGCTGGCCTTCGTGCGCGAGCACGCCGGACAGCGCCTGCTCGTGGCATTCAACCTGTCGGCGGCACCGGTCGACTGCCCGCTCGACATCGAATGCGGCGAAGTGGCCGACGCGCCCGGCGTGGACCAGGGCGCATTCAATTGCGGCCGCCTGCTGCTGCCCCCGCATGGCGCGTTCTACGCCACGCTGGGCTGAGCCGATGGGATCAGGCGTTCGTGGCGCAGTGGCGCGCGATGAACGCCTCGTGGGTCGGCATGGCCTCGACGCACTTGCCGATCACGCCGCGCACGTTGGCGAGGTAGTCGGCGATCTTCTCCTCGGAATACAGGTCGACCAGCGCGTGGTAGCCGCGCGGGTGCACGCGCTGGCCGTGCATGACCTGCACCCAGCTGGGCTCGGCGAACAGCTCGTTGCCCTCGCGGAAGACGCGGCCGTTGCTGCGGAACAGGTCCATGCGCTGGGTGACCGACTCCGGCACGTCCATCGTGCGCACGTAGTCCCAGAACGGCGTGTCGGTGCGCTCGGTGGCGTGGTAGTGGACGATCAGGAAGTCGCGGATCGCGTCGAACTCCTGGTCCGAATGCCGGTTGAACTCGTCGATGTCGGCCTGCTCGAAGCCGCCCGACGGGAAGAAGGCGGTGAGCCGCGCGATCGACGACTGGATCAGGTGGATCGACGTCGACTCCAGCGGCTCCATGAAGCCGCTCGCGAGGCCCACGGCCACGACGTTCCGGTTCCAGAATTTCTTCCGCTTGCCGGTGACGAAGCGCAGCGTGCGCGGCTCGGCGAGCGCCTCGCCCTCGAGGTTGGCCATCAGCGTGGCGGTCGCCTCGTCCTCGCTGATGAAGCGGCTCGAGAAGACGTGGCCATTGCCGACGCGGTGCTGCAGCGGGATGCGCCACTGCCAGCCGGCCTGGCGCGCGGTGGAGCGCGTGTACGGCGTGATCGGCCCGCCGTGCGCGCAGGGCACGGCCACCGCACGGTCGCAGGGCAGCCAGTGCGTCCAGTCGACGTAACCGGTCTTGAGTGCCTGCTCGATCAGCAGGCCGCGGAAGCCGGAGCAGTCGACGAACAGCTGGCCTTCGACGACGCGCCCGCCGTCGAGCGTCACCGATTCGACGAAGCCGTCGGTGCCGCGCAGCGCGACGTCGACCACCTTGCCCTCGATGCGCTCCACGCCGCGCGCCTCGGCGTAGCGACGCAGGAACGCCGCGTACAGCCCGGCGTCGAAGTGGTAGGCATAGGCGATGTCGGCGAGCGGCGAGTTCGGACGGTCGGTGACCGCGCGCATGAACTTGTTGTGGCGGCTCGCCCACGTGGTGATCGAGTACTCGTCCAGCGCGGCGGCTTTCCCCGCCTGGTGCATCTTCAGCCAGTACTGGTGGAAGGGCACGAGGCCGAGGTCCTGGCCGATCTTGCCGAAGCCGTGGATGTAGCTGTCGCCCAGCTGCCCCCAGTTCACGAACTCGATGCCGAGCTTGAACGAGCCCTGCGTGGCGCGGACGAATTCGGCCTCGTCGAGGTCGAGCGCCTGGTTGAACAGCTTGATCATCGGGATCGTCGCCTCGCCGACGCCGACGGTGCCGATCTCCTCCGATTCGATCAGGCGGATCGAGTATTCGCGACCGAGCACCTTCGACAGCGCCGCCGCCGTCATCCAGCCGGCGGTCCCGCCGCCCACGATCACCACCTGCGTAATGCGATCCGACATGTCTGAAGCCACTCCCCGTCCGGCCTTCGAGTCTACGGCCGCGGCCGCCCCGCGCCATTCTGGCCGGCCGCGGCGCGCGGGTAACGCGACCGGTGTCGCTGGAAACGTATTCATGCGTGCCGCCCTCGGGGCGACGCTGACGGCCGCGGCCGCCGGGGCAGCGGCGCAGGAAGCCTCGCGGGCCGACTGCGACGCGCCCGGCCACGCGCGGACGCTCGCGGCCGCGCCACACGCCGCGACCGACGCGCGCGCCTACTGGCTCGATGCGCGCACGCTGCAGTGGCCGGGCATGGCGGCGAACGCACGCTACCGTCTGGTGCATTCGTCGCGCGCCGGGCTCAGGGCCACGATCGGTGCTCGCGTCGAGGGTGCGGACGGCTCGATCGCACTGCGTGCATCGACTGCCCCCCTCGGGCACGAGGTGGCCGACCGCTTCCGCTTCGTCGCCGACGGCGCACGCTTCGTGCTCGCCGATGCCGAGGCCGACCTCGTGCGGGCCCGCATCGCCGACCAGTGGCTGCTCGTGCAGGAGGACGCCGGGGGGCGTGTGCTCGCGGCCACGTCGCTGCAATGGCCGGGCCTGCTCGACGACACCTTCGCGGCGGCCGAGCGGGCGGACCTCGGGCTTCGCGTCGACGCGGAGTCCGCGCGCTTCGGCGTATGGGCGCCGACCGCCCGTTCGGTATCCCTCTGCCTCTACGAGACCGGCACCGCGGGCGCGACGCGCCTGGAGCCGTTGCGCCGCGACGCCGCGACCGGCACGTGGCACACGCAGGTGCCCGGCGACCTGCGCGGCGGCTACTACACTTTCCTCGTCGACGTCGTGGCGCCTGGCGTAGGCCTGGTCCGCAACCGGGTCACCGACCCGTACTCGATCAGCCTGACCACCGATTCCAGGCGCAGCCACATCGCCGACCTCGAAGACCCGGCACTCGCGCCGCCCGGCTGGCGCGGGCACCCGCGTCCCGCGCCGCTTCCGTCCAACGTCGACATGCTCGTGTACGAGCTCCACGTGCGCGACTTCTCGCTCGGCGACGCGACCGTGCCGGCTGCCCATCGTGGGAAGTACCTCGGCTTCACCCATGCGGACTCGGCCGGGATGCGCCACCTGCGTGCGCTGAAGGATGCCGGCCTGACCGACGTGCATCTGCTGCCCGTGTTCGACATCGCGACCGTGCCGGAGACGGGCTGCGTGTCCCCGTCGGTCCCGAACGCGGCGGCGGACAGTCCCGCGCAGCAGGCCGCAGTGCACGCGGCCGCCGCGCGCGACTGCTTCAACTGGGGCTACGACCCCTACCACTTCAACGCGCCCGAAGGCAGCTACGCGACCGATGCATCGGACGGCGCGGTGCGCATCCGCGAATTCCGCGCGATGGTCCAGGCGCTGCATGCGCAGGGCCTGCGGGTAGGCATGGACGTGGTCTACAACCACACCACGACGTCCGGGCAGGCGCCGACATCCGTGCTCGACCGCATCGTGCCCGGGTACTACCACCGCCTCGACGCCATGGGCGCGGTCGAGCGCTCCACCTGCTGCGAGAACACCGCGACCGAGCACCACATGATGGCGCGGCTCATGGCCGACTCGATCGTGCTGTGGTCGAAGCACTACGGCATCGATTCCTACCGTTTCGACCTGATGGGTCACCAGCCGCGCTGGGCGATGGAACGGGTGCAGCGGCGGCTCGCCGCCGAGGTCGGCCGGCCGATCCCGTTGATCGGCGAAGGCTGGAACTTCGGCGAGATCGCCGACGGCAAGCGCTTCGTACAGGCGGCGCAGGGCCGGCTCGACGGCACCGCCATCGCCAGCTTCAGCGATCGCGCCCGCGACGCCGCGCGCGGGGGTGGCTGCTGCGACTCGGGGCTGGACCTGCTGAAGCAGCAGGGCTGGCTCAACGGCCTGGTCTACGCGCCGAACACGCATGCCGATCCGACGCGCCCGCGTGCGGACCTGCTGCACGTCGCCGACCTCGTCCGCGCGGGCCTCGCGGGCACGCTGCGTGACTACCGCACCACGTTCGCCGACGGCCGCACCGGCACGCTCGCCGAGCTCGACTACAAGGGGCAACCGGCCGGCTTCGCGAGCCAGCCCACGGAGGTCGTGAACTACGTCGAGAACCACGACAACCTCACCCTGTTCGACCTCAATGCGCTGCGCCTGCCCGCCGGCACGACCCGCGAGGACCGCGCGCGCGTGCAGGTGCTCGGCACCGCACTGGTCGCGCTGAGCCAGGGCGTGGCCTACCTGCACGCCGGGCAGGAGGTCTTGCGCAGCAAGTCGCTCGATCGCAATTCGTTCGACTCGGGCGACTGGTTCAACCGCCTCGACTGGACGTACACCGACAACGGCTTCGGTGCCGGCCTGCCGCGCGCCGCGGACAACGAATCCAGCTGGCCCGCCTTCGCGCCGGTGCTGCGCGATGCGTCGATCAAGCCCACGCGGCGCGAGATCGAATACACGCGCGATGCTTCGCTCGACTGGTTGCGCGTGCGCGCGTCCACGCCGCTGCTGCGCCTGCGCGCCACCGACGAGGTGCAGCGTCGGCTGACGTTCCTCAACACCGGACCGGACCAGGACCCCACCGTCGTCGTCGGCCACCTCGACGGGCGCGACCTCGCGGATGCCGGATTCCGCGAAGTGCTCTACGCCATCAACGTGGCGCCCGACGCCCGCCGCATTCCCGTGCCCACGCAGGCAGGCAAGCGCTGGGCGCTGCATCCGGCCCTGCGGGCCGGCGTCGACCGCCGTGCGCGGGACGCGCGGCTCGGTGCCGACGGCCAGCTCACCCTCCCCGGCCGGACGGCCGTCGTCTTCGTGATCGAGTGACCCGCCGATGAGCACGCTCCGCCTGCGCTATCTCGCCCTCGCCGCCCTCGCGTTCGTTGCCGGGCCGGCCGCCGCCGCCACCGTCGCGAGCGTCGAGTCCCCTGACGGCGCGATCCGCGTCGAGCTCGATGTCGACGACGGCCGCATGGGCTACCGCGTCTTCCGGGCGGGCAAGCCGTTGATCAACACGTCACGGCTAGGCTTCCTGTTCCAGAACGCCGAGCAGATCCAGCGCGACCTCGCCTTCACCTCGCAGACCACGCGCAGCTTCGACGAGACGTGGGAGCAGCCCTGGGGCGAGCGCCGCCTCACGCGCAACCATTACAACGAACTGCGCGCCCGCTTCACCGAGAAGATCAACCTCAAGCGCGCGATCGACGTCGTGTTCCGCGTCTACGACGACGGCGTCGGCTTCCGCTACGAGTTCCCGGACCAGCCGCAGTTCAAGGACGTCCGCATCACCGAGGAGCTGACCGAGTTCGACGTCGCCCGCCCCGCGACCGCCTGGTGGATCGCCGGCGGCGAGTGGAACCGCTACGAGCAGGTCTACAACACCACGCCGCTCGCCGAGGTCGGCCGCGCGCACACGCCGATGACGATCCGCACCGACGACGGCGTCTACGTCTCGTTCCACGAGGCGGCGCTGGTCGACTACTCGGCGATGTGGCTCGCGCGCGTGGAGGGCCGTCGCCTGAAGGCGCAGCTCTCGCCGGGCTCGGAAGGCTGGAAGGTGCGCCGCACGGCGCCGTTCCATACCCCGTGGCGCACGCTCACGATCAGCGATCGCGCCGGCGGGCTGGTCGAGTCCAGCCTGATCCTCAACCTCAACGAGCCGAACAGGCTCGGCGACGTGAGCTGGGTGGTGCCGCACAAGTACGTCGGCATCTGGTGGTCGCTGCACCTGGAGACGCAGAGCTGGGCGACCGGACCCAAGCACGGCGCCACCACCGCCGAGACCAAGCGCTACATCGACTTCGCCGCCAAGCACGGCTTCCGCGGCGTGCTGGTCGAGGGCTGGAACCCCGGCTGGGACGGCCAGTGGTTCGCGAACGGCTGGGGCTTCGACTTCCTCAAGGCCACGCCGGACTTCGATCTCGAAGCGCTGTCGGCGTATGCGAAGTCGAAGGGCCTGCACCTGGTCGGCCACCACGAGACCGGCTGCGCGGTGAGCCACTACGAGCGGCAGATGTCCCAGGCGTTCGCGATGTATGCGCGGCTGGGCGTGGATGCGGTCAAGACCGGCTACGTCTGCGATGCGGGGCAGATCGAGCGGCAGGACGTCGAAGGCGGCCCGGTGCTGCGCGAGTGGCACGACGGGCAGTGGCAGGCGAATCACCACCTGCGCGTGGTGCAGGAGGCGGCGAAGCATCGCGTCGCGATCAACGCGCACGAACCGATCAAGGACACCGGCCTGCGCCGCACCTATCCGAACTGGGTCTCGCGCGAGGGAGCGCGCGGCATGGAGTACAACGCCTGGGGCAACCCCGGCAACGCGGCCGAGCACGAGGCGATGCTGGTCTTCACCCGCATGCTGTCGGGCCCGATGGACTTCACGCCCGGCGTGGTGAGCCTGAAGGGCCGCAACGGGCTGGTCTTCCACTCCACGCTCGCCAAGCAGCTCGCGCAGTACGTGGTGCTCTACAGCCCGATCCAGATGGCGGCCGACCTGCCGGAGCACTACGAGCAGCGGATGGACGCCTTCCAGTTCATCAAGGACGTGCCCGTGGACTGGGAGGACACCCGCGTCATCAACGGCGAGCCCGCCGACTTCGTCACCATCGCCCGCAAGGAACGACGCGGGCACGACTGGTACGTGGGCGCGGTGACCGACGAGAACGCGCGCAGGCTCGAGGTCCCGCTGGACTTCCTCGACGCCGGGCGCCGCTACGAGGCGCAGATCTACCGCGACGGGGACGGCGCGGACTGGAAGACCAATCCGCATGCCTTCGTCGTCGAGAAAAAGCGCGTCAAGCGCGGTGACACGCTGTCGCTGTGGCTCGCCCCCGGCGGTGGCCAGGCGATCCGCTTCCGCGCACTCTGAGCGCGCAGCGCCGGACGGTCGTGCCGAGTCCGCACCCGACCGGCCGCGCATGACCGTCGGCCGGTGCCGACGGACGGCCCGGCTGCCATCCTCGTCTTCCGCCCCATCCGACGCCGACGTGTTCAATCCACGCCCTCGCATCGACGCCATCGCCGTCACCCCGCAGCAGACGTGCTGGGTGGTGGACGACGCGCTGCTCGAGCCGGACCGGCTGGTCGAGTTCGCGGTGGCGGAGCGGCCCCGCTTCGACGACGCACCGCACAACGCGTATCCCGGCCCCGAGCTGCGCCTGCCCGAGGCCTTCGTGCAGGCGTTCGAGCGCTGGTTCTCGCTGCACCTGCGGGACCGCGTCGGCCTGCGCCGCGTGCAGCGCGCGACAGCGCGCCTGTCGCTGACCACGCGGTCGCCGGCGTCGCTGCAGCCGCGGCAGTCGATCTGCCACGTCGACGCCTTCGACCTGCAGCCCGGCCAGCGCATCGCCGCGACCGTGCTCTACCTGTTCGACGACCCCGCGCTCGGCGGCACGAGCTTCTACATGCCACGGCGCCCGCTCGAGGACATCGCGGTGCTGCTGCGCGACTCGGCCGCGATGACGTCCGACGCATTCGAGGCGCGCTACGGCATCGCCCCGGGGTACATGGTCGAGTCGAACGCGTGGTTCCAGCGCGTCGGCACGGCCCCGCCGCGCTACAACCGCCTGATCGCCTACAGCGGAACGATGTTCCACAGCGGCGACATCCGTCGCCCCGAGCTGCTGCGCGACGACCCGCGCACGGGACGGCTGTCGGTCAACGGCTTCTTCATCGGCTCCCGTCCGTTCGGGTCGTGAGCGCATCCGACCGGAGCTCCATGGCTGCCACGACGCTCCGCCTGTCCTCGACCCTGCTCCTCGCCGCCGTGATTCCGCTGGCGTGGACCCCGGCCGCCCGCGCGGGCCAGGCGCCCGCACCGGCGACACGTGATGCCGCCATGCACGGTGCACCGCGGACCGCGGACGACACGCGGGACGCGAGCGCCGTCGCGATCGACGTCCTGCACGTTCCCGCGCCGGGCGTGGCCGAGGCCCCGTTGCGCGTGCGCGTGCTTCGACCGCCCGGCTACCGCGGGGATGCGTCCGTGGGGCACGCCGTGCTGTACGTCAACGACGGGCAGGATGCCGAAGCCGTGCAGCTCGCCCGGACTCTCGAAGCCCTCGCGCGCGATGGCACGATCCGTGCGCCGCTCGTCGTCGCCATCGACATGCCGCCCGACCGCATCGCGGCCTACGGCTATTCCGACCGCATCGCCGGCCGTGCCCGTGTCGCGCCGACGCGGCATGGCGATGTGGGCGCGAAGGCGCATGCCTATTCCGAATGGCTCGCGACGACGCTCGTCCCGCTCATCGACGCCCGCTACCGCACGCGCACCATGCCCGACGCCCGCGCGATCCTCGGCTGGTCGCTCGGTGCGGCGCATGCATTCAACATGGGCTGGCAGTACCCGGAGCTGTTCGGACGCGTCGGCGCGTTCTCGCCCTCGTTCTGGCTGTCGACCGCGCGTGGCGACGCCGCCGCCGTGCAACGTACGCGCATCGCGCAGTCGATGGTGCATGGCACCCCGCCACGCAACGGTGCGCGCTTCTTCCTCGCGGTCGGTACCGCGGAGGAGGCCGACGACCGTGACGGCGACGGGATCAACGATGCGCTCGACGACACGCGCGACCTCGCGCTCGGCTGGAACGCGGACGCCGGCGGCCTGAAGGGCCTTCGCCAGGCCGGCTACCGGGTCGACGAGCACTGGACGACGCGCCCGGGCCGCGGCGACGTCGCCCTGCACGTGCTCGACGGCGGCATGCATCGGCAGGACAGCTGGGCGCGCATGCTGCCCGACTTCCTGCGCTGGGCGTACGCGGTGCGCGCGCCGCACATCGAAGCGGCCGGTACCGTCGAGGGCTGGCACGACGTGCCGTCCAGGCACGTCGCGTCGCGCACCGTCGACGTCTGGCTGCCGCCGTCCTACGGCACGGACCCGTCGCGGCGCTATCCCGTGATCTACATGCATGACGGGCAGAACCTGTTCGACCCCGCGCTCTCGTATACCGGCGTGGACTGGGACGTGGACGGCACGATGACGCGTCTGGTCGCGCAGGGCGCGGTGCGCGAGGCGATCGTCGTCGGTGTCTGGAACACGCCGCTGCGCTTTTCCGAATACATGCCGCGCCGCCCGATCGAGGCGGCGCCGCCCGCGCGTCGGGCCTTCATGGGCACGGCCACGCTCGACGACGTGCACTCCGACGCCTACCTGCGGTTCCTCGTCGACGAGCTCAAGCCATTCGTCGATGCCACCTACCGCACGCGGCCCGGGCGCGACGATACGTTCGTCATGGGGTCGAGCATGGGCGGGCTGATCTCGCTCTATGCGCTCGCCGAGCACCCGCAGGTGTTCGGCGGGGTGGGCGCGGTATCGACGCACTGGCCCGCGGGCGAAGGCATCGTCATCGACTGGTTGCAGGCACACCTGCCCCGTGCAGGCGCGCACCGGCTCTACTTCGACTTCGGCACCGCGACGCTCGACGCCCAGTACCCGCCTTACCAGGAACGCATGGACGCCGCACTGCCGGCGCTGGGCTATCGGGAAGAGCGAGACTGGCTCACCCGGCGCTTCGAGGGCGCCGAGCACAACGAGGCCGCGTGGAAGGCTCGGCTGGATGTTCCGCTACGGTTCCTGCTCGGCACGGGTCAGGCGCCGGGGCGCTCCGCCGAGGGCGGCAGGTAGGGCGCGACGGCTTCGAGCAGCTCGACCGTCTTCGGATCGACCGCGCGCGGTTCGAAGTCGAAGTGGCAGATCGTGCCGAACATGCGGCCTGTCGAATCGACCAGCGGCACCCCGCAGTAGGAGCGGAACACCGGCTGCTTGGGATGGCCGTCGACGCGGGCGTCGCAGGCCGCGTCGGGCACGGTGAACGTGCCCGCCGAGTCGCGCACGAAGACACAGTAGGACGCAGCCACCGGGACGTCTTCGACGGCCTCCTCCGACGGGTTCTCGCGGTCGAAGAACACGACGTTGCGCAGCATGTCCCCGTCGAACCGGAACAACGAGGTGAAGCGGTGCGGCGTCAGGCTGTTGAGCAGGATCACCGCACCCCGTACGTCCCCCGCGTCGAGGAGGGCGCGCACGCGCTCGAGGACGGTGGTGACGGGCATGCGGGATCGTTCGGGGCGGCGGGACAGGGCACGTTACGGAATTCGCGTTAGCACCGCGTCCATGACCTTCGCCGCGCCCGGCGCGGCGCCCCCGAAGACGTGGCTCCCGGGCCGCGGCTCGATCGCGCGGTAGCCGGCGTCGTAGTCCCACGTGGTGACGTAGAGCCGGGCACCCGAAAGGCTGGCCGGTCGACCGAGCGCCGAGGCCGGGAAGACCAGGCGGATGCGCCGCGCATCGGCATCCACCTCGACCTGCGCGCCCGGCGAGACCGGCGTGCCTTCGGCATCGGCGGTCGCCCCCTCGGCCGAGGACAGCAGCGTGACCCAGCCGCCCGCCCGCAGCCGGCGATGCCAGCGCATGCCGTCGGGCAGCTCGGCCTGCTGCAGCGGCATCACCCGCGTGCCTTGGCCCGCGCCGGGAAGCTCGAGGTAGACGGTGAAGGCGACATGGTCGAAGCCCTGCGCCGGATTCCACGTGCGCGTGATCGAACGCATGGTGAGGTCCACGCGCAATGCCCCGTCGCTGGTGTCGACGTCGACGCGCTCGATGTCGAGCTGGCGGTTCGCCCCCCAGCTCTCGTGCGTCGGATAGAGATACGTGCCCGTGGGACCGGTGTCGTCGCCGCGCGGGTCGGCCTGCGTGGCGACGCGCGCCCACGTGCGCCCGACCGTGAAGGTCCGCGCCTCGGATGCGCTGCCCCGCGAAGGATCGAAGGCGACCACGCGGTGCTGCACGGCGGCATCGAGGAAGTCGTCGGTGCGCACGCGCGCCTGCCAGCGGCCGTCGCGACCGGCTGCCACCTGTGCTGCCGCGCCCAGGTCGCCGTCGACCACGGCCTGGATCCGTGCGCCTGGACGCGCGCGGCCCGAAACCCGGAGGTCACCCTCGACCCGCGGCGGCACGGCATCGAGCGTCGGCGCACCGCGGGTACCGTCCAACGCGCCAGCCCCATCATCGGCGTCCACGTGCCAGACATAGCCGGCGCGCGGGGGCAGGACGACTTGCACGCGTCCGCGCGCATCGGCACGCAGCACGGGCGCCTCGCCGTCGATCGCGAACGCGGGCCGCAGGCGTGCGCCGGCGCCGGCCCCGGTGTCGAGCGCGTCGGCGAGGATGGGCGAGGATGCGGTGTTGAGCGCGACGATCGCCGCGCGCCCCTCGTGCTCGATCCGGTAGGCGAGCAGGCCCGGACCGGCCGGGGACGATGCCAGCAACCGCGGCACGCCGCGCGAGAAGAGGCGGTCGCCGAGCCGCAACTCGGCCGCACGCCGGAGGTAGCGGTAGCCCCGGGCGGCGGTGTCGAACCGGTCGCGGCCGCCACTCCCCCAGCCACCGGCGAACATCGCCGCGCGCGCCTGCGTATGGCCCTGCTCGGTGCCGTAGTAGATCGTGGGGATGCCCGGCAGGGTCATCAGCAGCAGCAGGCCCTGGCGCAGGCCGGCGTCGGTCCCCTGGGCCAGGAACCGGTCGACGTCGTGATTGTCGAGGAACGTCGGCATGAGGTGCGGCCGCGCGTGCACGCGCATCATCCGCTCGATGCGGTCGCCCAGTTCGGCGGTGGGGCGCCCCCGCGCGAGCACGTCGAGCAGCGTGCCGTGCAACGGGAAATTGATCATCGCGGGCAGCAGCTCGCGGCCCTGCGCGTCGCGCGAATAGGCCTCGATCCGCCGCGACTGTGCGTCCTCGAACGGGCGGTCGACGGCGAAACCCTCGCCGAAGACGTGGAAGGCTTTGCGGCCCGTCGCGCGCGCCACCTCGAGGATGCCGGGCGCCTTCGCGTCGCGCGCATTGAGGAAATCGTCGAAGTACGCGGGCGGCACGTAGAAGGCGGTGTCCACGCGGAAGGCGTCCACGCCGACCTCGCGGATCCAGTGCCCGTAGGCGTCGCGCAGCGCGCGGCGCACCGTCGGGTTCTCGGTGTCGAGGTCGTCGAGCCCCGACATCTGCCACGTCTTCTCCTGCACCGGGTCGCCGTAGTCGCGCACGTCCGGCGTCCAGTGGTAGATGCCGGCAGCGCGGTCTCGCGCGCGGCGCGGATCGTTGAGGTCGAACGGCGCCTGCGACGGGGCGGTGCGGCCGCGCGAGTCCGGCACGATGCGCAGGCCCTTCGCGGGGTCGCCGCCATGCGGGCCGTCGGGGTAGCCGAACCAGTCGCCGACGTGGTTCACCACCACGTCCTGCACGAGGTACATGCCGCGGCCGTGGAGCGCACCCGAGAGTGCGCGGTAGTCCGCGAGCGTGCCGACGTGCGCGTCCACGCGGGTGAAGTCCTCCGCCCAGTAGCCGTGGTAGCCGCCGTACCCGACGCGCGCGTTCCACCACTGGTTCGCCACCGGCGGGGTGATCCATACCGCGGTGGCGCCGAGGCCCTGGATGTAATCGAGCCGGCGCGCGATGCCGCGCAGGTCGCCTCCGCTGTAGCGCCGCCGGTCCGATGGGTCGTACTCGCCGGCGCCCTGGTCGTTGTTGCCGGGGTCGCCGTCGTCGAAGCGGTCGACCATCACGAAGTAGATGATCTGGTCGCGCCAGTCCGGCGAGGGCACGTGCCGCGGGCCGTCCGCCCCGCGGGCGGGCGCGACGAGTGCGAGGCCGAGCACCGCACCGATCAGGCAACGACTGACAACCGGTCCACCCATCGCACGCTCCCGTCCGGATGTCGCCGATGGTGGACCACGTCGTTCAGCCTCGCGGCGCGCGGTGTCATGGCCCTGCCATGAATACGTTTGCAGGGGAATTTGTGCGGGGGACCCCGGTTCTACCATCGCCGCAGCTTGGTGGACCGTCCGCCCGGCCACTTCGTTCGAGCCGACGCCGATCGCGCCGAGCCACCGCTATCACCTTGCTGGGGAGTACCAGGGGATGTTGAATCTGAAACGCAATCTGCTGAGCGTCGCGCTGGCCTCGGCCACGATGATGGTGGCGTCGCAGGCCCATGCGCAGGCCGCGCAGCAGGACGCGGGCACGCGTGCCAACGAGGAGGCCGAGCAGCTCGACTCCGTGGTGGTGACCGGTATCCGCGCGTCGATCGAGAAGTCGATCGACACGAAGAAGGACGAGACGGCGATCGTCGAGGCGATCAGCTCGGAAGACCTCGGCCGGTTGCCGGACGCCTCGATCGCCGACTCGCTCTCGCGGCTCCCGGGCCTCACCGCGCAGCGCTTCGGCGGGCGACCCCAGGAGATCAACATCCGCGGCTTCGCGGGCGACTACTCGACCACGACGCTCAACGGTCGCGAGCAGGTCAGCCTCGGCAACAACCGCGGCGTCGAGTTCGACCAGTATCCGTCCGAGCTGACGAGCCAGGTGGTCGTCTACAAGACGCAGGACGCCTCGCTGATCGGCCAGGGCCTGTCGGGCACGGTCGACCTGCGCACCGTCCGCCCGCTCTCGTACGACGACCAGGTCATCGCGATCAACGTCCGCGGCGACATGAACGACCGCGACGGCAGCAAGCAGTACGGCAATCGCGGCAGCATCTCCTACGTCGACCAGTTCGCCGACCGCACGGTGGGCATCGCACTGGGCTACGCGAAGCTGAACAACCCGATCCAGGAAGCGCAGTTCGAGTCCTGGGGCTACGACGGCGGCGTGCTCGGCGGAGGCAAGCTCTACGAGATCGACACCGACAACGAGCGCGATGGCTTCATGGGCGTGCTCGAGTTCAAGCCGAGCGACATCTTCACCACGCGGCTCGACGTCTTCTACTCGAAGTTCGACAAGACGCAGAACAAGACGGGCATGGAGTTCGGGTTGGCGTGGGGCTCGGCGGGCCAGCCGGTGACCCGTACCAACAACAGCGGCGGCACCGCGGTGCAGGCTACCTTCAACAACTTCCGCCCCGTCATCCGCAACGACTACACGAAGGAGGATGACAAGCTCTTCTCCTTCGGCTGGAACAGCGAGCTCGAATTCGGCGAGAACTGGACGCTCACCACCGACGTCAGCACCTCGAGCGCCAAGCGCGAGCAGCGCATCCTCGAGACGTACGCCGGCCTGCGCAGCGGCCTCGCAGGCGACACGGTGTCGATCAGCTTCAACCCGGACGGCTACTTCGACTTCGATTTCGGCTACGACTACTCCGATCCCAACATCCTGCGCCTGACGGATGCCGGCGGCTGGGGGCAGGACGGCTACATCAAGGACTTCGAGGTCCGCGACAACATCGACGCCATCCGCGTCGACCTCGAGCGCACGTTCAATGACGGCTGGCTGTCCTCGATCGAGTTCGGGGCGAACCTGACCGAGCGCACCAAGAGCCGCGGCTCGAACGAGAACTTCCTGTGCCTGCGGGCCGACTGCGCCCGCACCGAGGTCGTGAACGGCGTGTCCGGTCCGGTCCAGCGTCCGATCCCGACGCAGTTCGCCAACGGCTCGGGCTTCAATTTCGCGAGCCTGACCGGCCTCTTCGGCTACAACGCGCTGCAGGCGTTCGAGTCCCTCTACTTCCGCCGTGCGAACGTCAACAACGGCGACATCAACCAGAAGAACTGGGAAGTCGACGAGAGCGTGGCGACGGCCTATTTCCAGGCCAACATCGACATGGACATCGGCTCGATGCGCCTGCGCGGCAACGCGGGCGTGCAGGCGGTGGTCGTCGAGCAGGAGTCGAGCGGCGTCCTGACCTTCCAGGGCACCACGCTGTCCGAGCCGGGCTCCTATGGCGCCAACTACACCGACTACCTGCCGAGCCTCAACCTGACGCTCGAGATGCCGGCCGACCAACGCCTGCGCTTCGGCGCGGGCAAGCAGCTGGCGCGCCCGCGCATGGATCATCTGCGAGCGAACGCGGGCTTCGGGGTCAACATCAACCAGACCGATGCGGCGACCTGTGCGGCCATCGGCCGCCCGGCGCCCTGCGTGATCTTCGAAGGCAGCGGCGGCAATCCGGAGCTGCGTCCGTGGGAAGCACACGCCTACGACCTCTCGTACGAGAAATACTTCGCCGAGAACCGCGGCTACCTCAGTGCCGGCCTGTTCTACAAGGACCTCAAGACCTACATCATCGAGGACGCCACCACCCTGGACTACAGCCAGCTGCCGCTCCCGCCGATCCTCGGGCCGGTGCCGACGACTCCGATCGGCTCCTATCGCGCGCCGGTGAACCGCGAGGGCGGGACGGTGAAGGGCTACGAGCTCGCGGTTTCGCTGCCGTTCGACATCGTGTGGGCGCCGCTGCAGGGCTTCGGCTTCACCGCGAACTACTCGTACGTGGAGAGCGAGATCACTCCGTTCGGCCCGGGCACCGCCCCGGTCACGCTGCCGGGCCTGTCCAAGCACATCGCCAATGCCTCGGTCTACTACGAGCGCTACGGCTTCAGCGCACGCGTCAACTCGCGCACGCGCTCGCGCTTCATCGGCGAGGTGCAGGGCTTCGGTGGTGATCGCTACTTCGAGGAGTTCAAGGGCGAGCGCGTCACCGACCTCCAGCTGGGCTACCAGTTCGGCGAAGGCCCGCTGGATGGCCTGTCGATCCTGTTCCAGGTGAACAACCTCGAGAACACGCCGTTCACGCAGGAGTTCGACCGCCGCGCCGACCGACCGCGCAAGTACTTCGAGTACGGGCGTACGTACCTGCTGGGCGTGAATTACAAGTTCTGATCACGAACAGCGCGTGACCCCTCGGCCCCTGCCGGCTCTCTCCGACGGCAGGGGCTTTTTCTTTGTGGCGCGCTCGCGCCGGGAGTCGGATCCATGTCACACGGGCTCGTGCAGGTCCTCGTCTTCATCGCACTCACCGCGCTGGTCGCCCTCGCCACGTGGTGGCGTTGCCGGCACGAGGTGCGCGCCCCCGACCAGGGGACGGACTTCTTCCTCGCCGGCGGCACGCTCTCCTGGCCGTTCATCGCGGGCTCGCTGCTGCTGACCAACCTGTCGGCCGAGCAGATCGTCGGGATGAACGGCGCGCAGGCGATGCTGGTCGCCTGGTGGGAGTTCGGTGCGATCGCGGGCCTGCTGGTCCTCGCGCACGTGCTCGTGCCCCTGTACTACAAGCACCGCTGTACGACGACCACGGAGCTGCTCGAGAAGCGCCTCGGCGATGCAGGCCTGCGCCGCACCGTGTCGGTGCTCTTCATGCTCGGCTACATGTTCATCCTGCTGCCGGTCGTGCTCTACACCGGCGCGGTGTTCATGAAGTCCATGTTCGCGCTGGAGATGTCGATCTTCGCGATCTCGCTCCTGTTCGCGCTCGGCGGCCTCGCCTACGCCGCGTTCGGTGGGCTGCGCGCCATCGCCATCTCCGACACCTACAACGGGCTCGGCCTGCTGGTGATGGGCATCGTGGTGGTGCTGTTCGCGCTCGCGGCGGTGAACTGGGACCTGTCCGGCGTGCCGCAGGAGCGCTGGACGCTAATGGGCGCGGACGACTCGGACATCCCGTGGCACACGCTGCTCACGGGCATGGTCTTCATCCACTGCTTCTACTGGGCCACCAACATGGTGATCGCCCAGCGCGCCATGGCCGCGCCGTCGATCCGCGAGGCGCAGAAGGGCATCTACGCCGCCGCCGCGTTCAAGCTGGTGACGCCGCTGGTCGTCGTGCTGCCCGGCATCATCGCCTTCAAGCTCTACGGTGACGTGGGCGACGTGTCCTACGGACGGCTCGTGGGGGACGTGCTCCCGCCGTGGCTCTCGGGCGCCTTCGCCGCAGTGATCGCCGGCGCGGTGCTCTCGAGCTTCAACTCCTGTCTCAATTCCGCGGGCGCGCTGTACACGTGCGACATCCACCTGCCGAAGGTGAATCCCTCCGCGGATCCCAAGCGGATCGGGCAGCGCGTGGCCATTCTGTTCACCCTCGTCTCGCTGGCGATGGTCCCGCTCTACGAGCACTCCCGGAGCATCATCGCGACCCTGCAGCAGCTCAATGGCTTGTACTCGATGCCGGTGCTGGCAGCCTTCATCGCGGCGATCTTCTTCCGCGGCGTCAACGCGCGCGCGCTCCGCTGGGCCCTCGTGTTCGGCGCCGCACTCTATGCCGTCTTCACCTTCGTGTGGACGCCACTCCACTACATCCACCTGATGTTCATCACGCTCGTCGCGACGCTCGCCTTCGCGCTGGCCGCGAGCCGCCTGCTCCGCACGTCGGCGGGCGCCCCGCCCGTCCTCGCCGACGCCGGCCAGGGCGGCTGACGCCCCGCCCGGTTTCACCCGGCGCCGTCCAGGGCGGACGTAGCGTTGCCCTGCCGCAGTCGGCGGCAGCGCGGAGAACGACATGGGCGGCAGCGGACAGAACCAGGACCACGACGCGGACGACGAGGCCCGCGGCGTCACGGGCGCGGGCACGGGCGCGGCAGCGTTCCCGGTCGGCGCGCTGGCAGGCGCCGCGATCGGAGGCGTCGGCGGTGCGCTGCCGGGCGACGAGACGATGGCGGCGAATCCGGAGGCATCGGGCGGCACGCGCGAGCGCCGCGCCGACGACGGCCGGGGCTGAACCGGCGACAGGACCGCGCGGCGCGCTCAGCGGGTGCGAAGCGCGGCCGCCTCCCGGGCCAGGGCGCCGATCCGCTCGAAGTCGCCCGCGGCGAGCGCATCGCCGGGCACCATCCACGAGCCGCCCACGGTCGCGACGTTCCGCAGCGCGAGGTAGGACGGCGCCTTGGCCGCATCGATCCCCCCGGTCGGGCAGAAGCGCACGTCGGCGAAGGGACCGGCGAACGAGCGCAGGGCGCCGACGCCGCCGGACGACTCGGCCGGGAAGAACTTGAAGCGCCGGTAGCCGTGCTCGAGCCCGGCCATCAGTTCGCTCGCCGTCGCCACGGCGGGAATGAAGGCGAGCGCGGTGGTCTCGGCGGCCTCGTAGAGCCGGGGCGTGGTGCCGGGCGCGATGGCGAACACGGCGCCGGCCGCCTCCACGTTGCGCAGGTCTTCCGGCCGCAGCACGGTGCCGGCGCCCACGCAGGCGCCGGGCACCTCGCGCACGATCGCGCCCATCGCATCGAGCGCGGCCGGCGTGCGCAGCGTGATCTCCAGCACCGGCAGGCCGGCGTCGACGAGTGCGCGTGCCAGCGGCACCGCGTCCTCGATGCGCTCGATCGCGAGCACCGGCAGCACCGGCGCCTGCGCGAGGATCGAATCCACGCGTGCGGCACGGGTCTCGGGGGTCCAGATCATCGGGATGCCTCCAGGCTGGCACGCAGCGCGACGGCCGCGCCGAGCAGACCCGGCTGCGGATGGGTGACGACGGAGACCGCCACGTTCTCCAGGTAGGCGGCGAAGCGGCCCTTGGCGAGGAAACGCTCGCGGAAGGCGCTCGACCGCAGGAACGGGATGAAGCGCGGCACGATGCCGCCGGCGATCATCACGCTGCGCGCGCCGTGCATCAGCGCGGCATCGCCGCAGACGCCGCCGAGGATCGCGCAGAAGCGCGCGAGGGCGCGGCGCGCGGCGACGTCGTGGCCTTCCAGCGCGAGCGAGACGACCTCGGCGGGGTCGCGCAGCACGGGCGCGACGCCCGCGGGTCGGTCCGGCTGGCGGATCACCGCATCGATCTGCGCCAGGCCGACGCCGCACAGCACGCGTTCGTTCGAGGTGCGCCCGTGCAGCGAGTCGAGCCAGCGCGCGATCAGGCGCTCCTCCTCGATGATCGGCGCGAACGTGGCATGCCCGCCCTCCGTTTCGACCACCTGCCAGCCGCGTGCGTCGTCGCCGATCAGCAGCGCGACGCCGAGGCCGGTGCCCGGGCCGATCACGGTGATGGGCGACGGCGGTGGCGTCGCCGCCGGCCCGTACAGGTGCACCACGTCGTCGCCCTGCAGCGCGGGCACCGCCCAGGCGACGGCGCCGAAGTCGTTGAGCATCAGCAACCGCTCGAGGCCGAGCGCGCGTTCGAGCTCACTGCGGGAGAACGACCACGCGCGATTGGTCAGGCGGATCTCGTCGGTGTTGACCGGGCAGGCCACCGCGATCGCCGCGTGCGCGGGCCGCGCGCCGACCCGTTCGAGGTAGTGCTCGGTCGCATGCTGCAGGCTCGCGTATTCGGCCGCGGGCAGCGACTGGATGTCGTGCAGGCGCGGCGTCGCGCCGTCGAGGTCGGCGAGCGCGAAGCGCGCATTGGTGCCTCCGATGTCGGCGACCAGCAGCGGCTGCGTCATGCGCCGAGCTCCCGGTCGCTCGCGTCGAGAAGGCTGCAGGCGCCCTCCTCGGCGCTGCCGACCTGCGCGCGCATGATCGCGAACAGCTCGCGGCCCAGGCCGGTGCGGCTGGCGGCGACGTTCGGCGCATGCGGCTCGCGCGCGGCCCACTCGGCGGCGTCGACGAGGACGTCGATCGTGCCGGCGTCGGAATCGATGCGGATCATGTCGTCGGCCCGCAGGCGGGCGATGGGCCCGCCGTCGGCGGCCTCCGGCGTGAGGTGGATGGCCGCGAGTACCGTGCCCGATGCGCCGGACATGCGCCCGTCGGTGAGCAGTGCCACCTTCTGCCCGCGTTCCTGCAGCACCGAGAGCGTCGGCGTGAGCTTGTGCAGCTCGGGCATGCCATTGGCCTTCGGACCCTGCCCGCGCACCACGGCGATGAAATCGCCCTCGAGCAGGCCGGCGCGGAACGCGTCGAGCAGCGCTTCCTGCGTCTCGAAGATGCGCGCGGGCGCGGTGATGTTCCGGCGCTCCGGCGCCACCGCGGAAATCTTGACCACCGCCCGCCCCAGGCTGCCCTGCAGGCGGCGCAGGCCGCCCTCGGCATCGAAAGGCTCCGCGAGCGGCCGCACGATGGAGGGATCGCGCGATTCGGTCGGCGGATCGCGCCACTTCAGCGTCACGCCATCCAGGTACGGCTGCTTCGCCTGGTCGCGCAGGGTGCCTCCGTGCACCGCCGGGATGTCGTGCATGAGCCCGCCATCCAGCAGTTCCCGGATCACGAAGCCCAGGCCACCGGCGCCCTCGAACTGGTTCACGTCCGCGCTGCCGTTGGGATAGATGCGCGCGAGCAGCGGCGTGGCGCGCGAGAGCTCGTCCAGGTCGTCCCAGTCGATGCGCAGGCCCGCGGCGCGCGCGATGGCCACGAGGTGGATCGCATGGTTGGTGGAGCCGCCCGTGGCGGCCAGGCCGACCATCGCGTTTACGATCGCGCGCTCGTCCACCTGCTGCGCGAGCGGCGCATAGGCATCGCCGAGCGCGGTGATCCGCAGCACGCGCTCGGTGGCCGCCACGGTGAGCGCATCGCGCAGGGCCGTGTTCGGATTGACGAACGCGGTGCTGGGCATGTGCAGGCCCATCACCTCCATCAGCATCTGGTTGGAGTTGGCGGTGCCGTAGAACGTGCAGGTGCCGGGCGAGTGGTAGCTGGCGGCCTCGGCGTCGAGCAGCTCCTCGTCGCTGGCGAGCCCCTGCGCATGGCGCTGCCGCACCGCCGCCTTCTCCTTGTTCGGGATGCCCGAGGGCATCGGCCCGGCCGGCACGAGGATGCAAGGCAGGTGCCCATACGAGAGTGCACCGATCAGCAGGCCCGGCACGATCTTGTCGCAGATGCCCAGCAGCAGCATGCCGTCGAACATGTCGTGGCTCAGCGCGATCGCGGTGGACAGCGCCACCGTGTCGCGCGAGAACAGCGACAGCTCCATGCCGAAGCGGCCCTGCGTGACGCCGTCGCACATCGCCGGCACGCCGCCCGCCACCTGCGCGCTGCCGCCGTTGGCCCGCGCGATGGCGCGGATCAGCGTGGGGTACTGCTCGAACGGCTGGTGCGCCGAGAGCATGTCGTTGTAGCTGGTGACGATCGCGATGTTGCCGCCGGTCTTGCCGCGCAGGAACGGCTTGTCGGGGCCGGTGGCGGCGAAGCCGTGCGCGAGGTTGCCGCAGCCCAGCGCATTGCGCGCCGGGCCGTCCTTGCGCATGGACTCCATGCGCGCGAGGTAGGCCGCGCGGGAGATCGCGCTGCGCTCGGCGATGCGCGCGGTGACGCGCTCGACGACAGGATGCAGGGACATCATGGACTCCAGTGGACGTGCACGCGCGCGCCCGGTGCATGCAGGATCGCCGCGACGGGCTGGCGCATGGGCTCGGCCGATGCATAGACCTGGTCGAGCACGGCACGCTTGGCGCTGCCGGTCACGACCAGGTGCAGCGCGCGGCTGCGCAGCAGGCGGGCGGCGGTGAGCGAGATGCGCGGAAACGGCGCCTCGGGAGGCAGAGGATCGGGGTCGATGCGCAACGCCTCAAGCGTCGAGGCCCGGTCGAGCCCCTGCTCCAGTTGCCTGGCGTTGGGGAACAGCGAGGCGGTGTGGGCGTCCGCCCCCATGCCGAGCACGGTGGCGTCGAACGGTACGTCCCGGTAGCCCGCGAGCAGCGCGCGGGCATAGGCTTCGGACGCGTCGGGATCGCCTTCGGGCGTCGTCAGCGCCTGCACCTGCGAACCCGGCGCGGCGGCGAACAGCGTGCGCAGTTCGCGGACGTTGCTGGCCGGGTGCTCGTGCGGCACGCAGCGGTCGTCGCCCGGCATCACCACGACCTTCGACCACGCCAGCGGCAGCAGCGCGAGGTCGCGATAGGCCGGGAGCGGCGTGCGCCCGCCGGCGAGCGACAGGAGTGCGGTGCCGCGCGCGGCGAGGGCCTCGCGCGTGGCGTGCGCGAGCTCGGCGGCGAGGGCCTCGGCGAGCGCGCCGGCGTCGGGGTAGGTGTGCTCGGTCCAGGCCATCGTCACTCGCGCCAGCTGTGGCCGTGGCGCTCAGCGAGCGTCACCGCGCTCGTCGGGCCCCATGTCCCGGCGGGATAGGCCTTCGGCGCCAGCGACTGCGCGCGCCAGCCGTCGTGGATCGCATCGACCCACTGCCACGCCGCTTCGGTCTCGTCGCGGCGGACGAACAGCGTGCCGTTCCCTTCGATGGCGTCGAGATACAGGCGCTCGTAGGCGAGCCGGCGGCGGTGCGTGGCGAACTCCTCGTGCATGTCGAGGTCGAGTGCCACGCGCGAGAGCTGCACGCCGCCGCGGTCGAGGCCCGGGGTCTTGCTCATCAGGTGCAGCTCGATCCGTTCCTCCGGCTGCAGGCGGATCAGCAGCGCATTCGGCTCTACACGCGCACCGGGGAAGATCGAATGCGGCACGCTGCGCAGCTGCAGGTAGATTTCCGTCGAGCGCCGCGGCATGCGCTTGCCGGTGCGCAGGTAGAACGGCACGCGGGCCCACCGCCAGTTGTCGATGTGCGCGCGGATCGCCACGAAGGTCTCGGTGCGGCTGGCGCGGCCGAGCTCCTCGAGGTAGCCCGGTACGGCCTTGCCATCGATCGCGCCGGCCGTGTACTGCCCCGCGACCGTCTCGTGCGCGACCTCCGCGCGGCCGATCGGCCGGAGCGAGCGCAGCACCTTGACCTTCTCGTTGCGCACCGCGCTGGGATCGAACTGCGACGGCGGTTCCATCGCGGTCAGGCACAGCAGCTGCAGCAGGTGGTTCTGCAGCATGTCGCGCATGGCACCGTAGTCGTCGTAGTAGTCGCCGCGGCCTTCCACGCCGACGGTCTCGGCCACCGTGATCTGCACCTGCTCGATGTGCCGCGCGTTCCAGATCGGCTCGAACATCGCATTGCCGAAGCGGAGCGCGAGCAGGTTCTGCACGCCTTCCTTGCCGAGGTAATGGTCGACGCGGTAGATCCGCGACTCCTCGAACACCTGCGCGACCCCGTCGTTGATCGCGTTCGCGCTGGCGAGGTCGTGCCCGATCGGCTTCTCCAGCATCACCCGCGTGCCGGGGCCGGAGAGGCCCTGCGCGGCGAGCGCCGTGCAGATGTCGCCGTAGAAGCGCGGCGCGGTCGAGAGGTGGAAGACCACGTCGCCGCCTTCGCGCAGTGCGTGCACGCGCGCGGCCAGGCGCGCGAAGGACGCGTCGTCGCCGAGTGTCGCCGGCTCGTACTCCACGCGCTCGAGCAGCCCGCGGATTTCAGTCTCGTCGCGCTCGGCAGCCGGCACGAAGCGCTCGATGGCCTCCGCCACGCTCGCGCGGAAGCCGTCCCGATCGAGCTCGCTACGCGCGGTACCGAGGATCCGCGTGGCGGCCGGCAGGAGACGGTCGCGATGCAGGCCGTAGAGCGACGGGAGCAGCATCCGCTGCGCGAGGTCGCCGGTGGCGCCGAAGATCGTGAGCAGCGAGGCGGGCGTGGGGCTCATGGGCGATCGCGTGGACAGGACAGGCAAGCGTAAGGGGACTGCCATGAAAGCCGCGCTGCATACGTTTACAGCCGCTGGGGCCTAGCCTACCCGGAATGGCAGCGCTGTCATACATGCGCCGCCGCATCGTACGGTCGGGGTCAGACCGCACCCAGTGCACGCGCCGGCGGAAGCGTCCAATCGACCACGCCTGTGGCCTTCCGCGCGAGATACTCGTTCGCCGAAGAGAAATGCCCGCATCCGATGAAACCGCGATGCGCCGACAGCGGCGAGGGATGCGGGGCCTTCAGCACGCGATGGCGCGACGTGTCGATGCGCTTGCCCTTGGCCTGTGCATAGCTGCCCCACAGCAGGAAGACCAGACCGTCGCGCTGCGTGTTGAGGACGTCAACCACGTGGTCCGTGAAGCCCTCCCATCCCTTGCCCTGGTGCGCGCCCGCCCGCCCGGCTTCGACGGTCAGCACCGCATTGAGCAGCAGCACGCCTCGGGCGGCCCATGGCAGCAGGCAGCCGTGGTCGGGGCGGGCGATGCCGAGGTCGCGCTGGAGCTCCGCGTAGATGTTGAGCAGCGAGGGCGGTACGGGAACGCCGGGGCGCACCGAGAAGGCCAGCCCATGCGCCTGCCCCGGGCCGTGGTACGGGTCCTGGCCGAGGATCACCACCTTCACCGCATCGAACGGCGTGGCGTCGAAGGCCGCGAAGATCTCGCGGCCCGGCGGATACACCGGCACGCCGGCGGCCCGTCGCTCGCGCAGGTAGGCACCCAGCCGCTGCATCTCCTCGCGCTGCAGGTAGTCGCCCACGCGCGCCTTCCACGAGGGTTCCAGCCGGATACGATCGTCGCTCATCGCCTCATCGTCGCAGAACGACCGCTTCGCAGGCGCCATGTGCGCGTTCCGGCGTCAAGCAGGCGGCGCAGCCGGTCGGCCGGGCGGTCGCCCGATGCACCGGCGGGCCGCTGCACGGCCAGGCACGCCAGCGAACAGCGAATGCCGCCCGGGTCGAACCGATGCGACGGCCGACCGCCGCGGGCGACTCAGCCGGCGGTCGCTGCCGCGCCGCGCTCTGGCAGGCCCGAGAGCCGCAGCTGGAAGAGCGTCTTCGTCACCAGCAGCCGCTCCTCGATGGGCTTGAGCACGAGGTCGTTCGCACCCGCGCGGAGCAGGTCGCTCTGGTTCTCGGGATTGGCGTCGCCGGTCATCACGAGCACCGGCAGGCGGCGCTTGCCGTAGCCGAAGTGCACGCGCAGGCGCCCGAGCAGGTCGTGGCCGGAGAGCTCGCCCTTGAGGTAGACGTCGGTGAGCACGAGGTCGGCACCGACATCGTCCTGCCCGCGGTGCTGCTCGAGGTGCTCGAGCGCCTCCTCCACGCCCACGAAGTGCAGCACCTTCAGGCCGTGCTTCTCCAGCATGCGCTTGGTCGCGAGCGCGACCACCTTGCTGTCCTCGACGTACAGCACGCGCGCACCGGCGATCGGCTCGGGATGCACGTAGCCGCGGATGAAGGTGGCGAGCGCCGCCTGCCCGAGCGACTTGTCGAAGTAATCGGTCACGTCCTCCGTGAACAGGCGCGACTCCAGATGCTCCTGCGCATTGCCGGAGATCACGATCACCGGCACGTACTTCTGTCCCGACGCGGCGCGCACCGTGCGCGCCAGCGCGAGCCCGTCGCCGTCGGGGAGCGTGAGCGCGGTGGTGACGAGATCGACTGCGCCGCCTTCCAGTGCCTCGCGGGCCTGGGCGATGCCGTCGCAGGCGACGATCTCCACGCCGGGCACCTCACGCGCGAGCACGTCGATGATCAGCTTGCGGACCAGCTTCGACCCGTCCACCACCATGATGCGCGCGGCATCGGCGGACAGGTGGCGCAGGTCGGGGCTTTCCTTGCTCACGTCATCGGCCGGCGGAACGGGTCTGGCGGAGATAGTGACCGGCCACCAGCCCCGCGCCAAGCCAGCCGATCGCCCCGGCACCCAGAACTGCGACGGCCGCCCGCATCGGGTCGAAGCCGTGCAGCCGGAATGCGCTGCCGTAGCTGCGCGCGAGCTCGGCCACCGGTTCGCGCAGGGCCGCGTCGGCCGCCGTCAGCAGACCCAGCGCGATCGCACCGGCGAGCAGGCCGTAGCAGGCACCCAGGTAGAGGAACGGCCGACGGATGAAGCCGTCCGTCGCGCCGAGCAGCTGCAGCACGTCGATCTCCTCGCGCCGCGACTGGATGTCCAGCCGCACCGTGTTGCCGACCACGAGCAGTGCGCCCAGCCCGAGCATCGCCGCGAGCACCCAGGCGATGCGCTCGCCGAGCGTCAGCCAGCGCGCGAGGCGCTGGCGCCATGCGGCATCGTGCTGCACGGCGTCCACGCCGGGCAGATCGTCGAGCGAAGCGGCCAGTGCCGCATCGTCGCCGCGCGGCGTCACTCGCAGCAGGTGCGGCAACGGATTCTCGCCCAGCGCCTCGGCGGCCTCGGCGAGCCCGCCGTGGCGGCGCAGCTCGGCGAGGCCCTCGTCCGCGCTGCGTACCTCCACGCGCGCGACGTCGGCGCGCGCACGCAATTCGTCCGCCAATCCGCGCGCACGCTCGATCGGCTGGCCGGGCTCCAGGTAGACGCTCACCTGGCGCGAGGCCTGCACGTCGCCCGTGAACTGCGCGAGGTTCTCCAGCACCGCCCACAGCCCGAGTGGCAGCGCCAGGGCGATCGCCATCACGCCGACGGTCAGGCCCGTGGCCCACGGCTTGCGCGCCATGCGGCCGAGGCTCGCGACGAGGCTGAAGACATGGTGGTCGAGCCAGCTGCCCAGCCGCGAACGGGCGCGGGGCGCCTTCGCGGCGCGCGTCGTCGCGGCGCTCACGCCGCCACCTCGCCGGCGGCGATGTCATCCGCGAGGCGCCCCTCGTGCAGCACCAGCACGCGCTTCTTCATGCGCCGCACCAGCGCGAGGTCGTGGCTCGCCACCATCACCGTGGTGCCGCGCGCGGTCAACGATTCGAGCAGCGCCATGATCTCCGTCGACAATGCGGGGTCGAGGTTGCCGGTCGGCTCGTCCGCCACCAGCAGCCGCGGCTCGGCGACGACCGCGCGCGCGATGCCCACGCGCTGCTGCTCACCCGCCGACAGCTGCGACGGCAGGGCGCGCTCGCGCTCGGCCAGGCCGACCTTCTCCAGCGTGGAGCGCACGCGCTTGGCGATCTCGCCGCGATGCATTCCGCGCAGCAGCAGCGGCAGCCCGACGTTGTCGCCGACGCTGCGGTCCCCGAGCAGGCGATGGTCCTGGAAGACCACGCCGACCTCGCGACGATGCAGCGCGATCCGGCGACCCCGCACCTTCGAGAGATTGCGCTCGCCGAAGATCACCGCGCCGCGCGAGGGGCGCTCGGTCAGGTGGATCAGGCGCAGCAGCGTGCTCTTGCCCGCACCGGAATGCCCGGTGACGAACAGCATCTCGCCCGCCTCCACGGCGAAGCTCACGTCGGTGAGCGCGGTGCGTCCGCCGTAGGTCTTGGCGACATTGTCGAAGCGCAGGACGGTCATGCGATGGAGTATCGCAGACTGCTCCGCGGCGGTCGGCGGCATGACCGCACAGAGCGTGGGCGGACACCGGAAACGACGACGCCACCCGGAGGTGGCGTCGGCTTGGCGACGGCGGACGCCGTGCGACTCAGTGCTGGTTGCGCGGTGCCCGCGTGATCAGCGACTTCAGCCCGCGCGCCACGCGATGGAGCAGCCCCGGCTTGGCCGGCGCGGCCTGCGTGGCCTCCAGCTCGGCCTTCGCGCGGGGCGAGGTCGGCTGCGTGCGCGGTCCGCGCGTCTCGGCGCGGGCCGGGCGGTCGGAGCGACGGCCGTCGGCGGCCACCGCGGGCGCGGCCGTGCCCTCGGCCGGCGCGGCGCCGTCGACCGGCTTGCCGCGCCGACGGCGGCGGCGCTTGCGCGGCGCGAGCTCTTCCCCGGTGACCGGATCGATGCGCGGCGGACGCGGCGGCTTCGGTGCGGATGCCGCGTCGACCGGCGCAGCCGACGCGATCGCGATCGCGTCGACCGCCTCCCCCGCGACCACCAGCTTCGGTGCGCGCGGACGACGCTCGCCCTCGGGCTTGGGCCCGCGCGGGCGGCGCTCGCCGTCGCGACCGGTGCCCGAACGGCTGCCGCTGCGCGGCTTGACGCCGCGGCGCGCATCGTCCTCGGCCTTCTGCTCGCGGGCCTCGCGGAAGATCGCGCTCACGCTCTCCTCCTCCTCGCCCTCGACCTTCTCGCGCGGCGCGCGGGGGATCGCGACGAGCATCTCCGGCGTCACGTGCTCGCCGGGGATCTTCTGCTCGATGTAGGCCTCGATGTCCGGCAGCGACATGCCGTAGCGCTCGCAGGCGAACGAGATCGCATCGCCCTCGGCGCCCAGGCGCGCGGTGCGGCCGATGCGGTGGACGTAGTCCTCGGCATCGAACGGCAGGTCGTAGTTGTAGACGTGGCTGACGCCATCGATGTGCAGGCCGCGCGCGGCGACGTCGGTCGCCACGAGGATCTCGAGCTGGCCGGCCTGGAACTTCTTGAGCAGCGACTCCCGCTTCTTCTGCGGCACGTCGCCGGAGAGCACGCCGACGCGGTAGCCGCCCTTCTCCAGCGCGCGCGCGACGCGCTCGACGAAGGCCTTCGTGTTGACGAAGACCATCGTGCGCGCGCCTTCCGAGCGCGACAGCAGCCCGAGCAGCAGCGGGATCTTCTCCTCGTCGGCCGGGTAGTAGACCTTCTGGCGAACGCGCGCGGCAGTGATCGACTCGGTCTCGACGACCAGCTTCTCCGGCTCGTTCATGTGCTCGTAGGCGAGCTCGAGCACGCGGTGGCTCAGCGTGGCCGAGAACAGCAGCGTCTGCCGCGTGGTGCGCTCGGGCATGCGGCGCAGCAGGAAGCGGATGTCCTTGATGAAGCCGAGGTCGAACATGCGGTCGGCCTCGTCGAGCACGCACATCTCGCAGGCATGCAGGGAGACGACCTTGTGCTGCTTGACATAGTCGATGAGGCGACCGGGCGTGGCGATGATGACGTCCGCCCCCGACTGCAGGATCTGCCGCTGCTTGTCGTAGTCGACGCCGCCGTAGACGAGCGCGAACTTCAGGCCGAGGTCCGAGCCGAACTTCACCGCGTCCTTGTGGATCTGGATCGCGAGCTCGCGCGTCGGCGCGAGGATCAGCGCGCGCGGGTCCTCCGGCTTGCGCTCGGCCAGCGCCGGGCGCGTCAGCAGACGGTTCACCACGGCGACGAGGAAGGCGAGCGTCTTGCCGGTGCCGGTCTGCGCCTGGCCGGCGACGTCGCGGCCCGCCAGGGCGAGCGGCAGGGTCAGCGCCTGGATGGGCGTGCAGCGGGTGAAGCCGGCGGCTTCGAGGCCCGCGAGCAGCGCGGGGTGCAGGTCGAACGTGGAGAAGGAGACGTCGGTAAGGGGCTTGTCGCTCATCGGAATCCGGGCGCGCCGGGCGGCGCATGCAGGGAGGGCGGCCCGTGATCGGGCCGGCCGGGGCGTCCAGGGGCGCGCGTGGGACGCGGCGGGTTGCACCCGCGGAACGCTGCGGATGCGGCCGGACGGCCATGCGGGGCTTGCGCCACCGCGGAAGGCCCCCAAGTGTACCCCATGGCTGCACGGCCTCCGTGCGACCATGCCCGCCCGATCCACGGAGACCGATTCAGTGAGCGACAAAGTGATGCAGGTCGGCGACGCCGACTTCGAGCGCGAGGTCCTGCAGTCCGACGTGCCCGTGCTCGTCGACTTCTGGGCCGAGTGGTGCGGCCCCTGCAAGATGATCGCGCCCGCGCTCGACGAGCTGGCCCGCGACTACGCCGGCCGGGCGAAGGTCGTGAAGGTGAACGTCGACCACAACCGCCAGAGCGCCATGAAGTACCACGTGCGCTCGATCCCGATGCTGCTCGTCTTCAAGAACGGCCAGATCCACGGCCAGCAGATCGGCGCCGTGGGCAAGGGCCAGCTCGCGCAGCTGGTCGAGAAGGCCCTCTGAGCCATCGATCGGGGCGTCGGCGATGACGCCCCGATGAACCGCCCGCGTCCCGGAACGCGCGATGCGGGCGCGAGGCCGCCCCATGATGGCCTGCCGGACAGGCAGGCCGCCCCGTCGGCCGCTCTTCACGCGACGCTGCGGCCCAGCGGCGTGGAATGCCCTCGCCCCGAGCGCTTGCACGCCTCGTCGCGGCGGTGCTAGTTTCCCGCTGGCCCGGCGCGTTCGCGCTCGCCGCACCCCTCTGATTCCACCCGAATCGACCCGATCCCGATCCCGACCTCGCCCGCGCATCCGTGGGCGCTCGCCGCTTAGCGAGGAATTCCGCTTGTCCGACCAGACCCCCGACGCCGGCGAAGTCGCCGAGAAGCGCGTGCGCAAGGCACGCGTGGCCAAACCCGAGGCCGCGTCCCCCGAATCCGGCGCCGTCGTCACCGCCGAGCCGCCGCGCCCCGAACCCCGCGCGGAAGCCGAAGCCCCCGTCCGTGCGGAAGCGCCCGCCGCGAGTGCGGCCCCGGTCGCGGGCGCACCCGAGCCGTCCACGTCGGGCGAGTCCACGCCGCCGCAGGGCGGGCCGCAGAACGGCGCACCGCGCGAGCAGGGCGAGGGCGGCCACCGCCCGAGCCGCCGCGAGCGCTTCAAGAACCGCCGCGAGCGCCAGCGCGAGCGCCAGCGCGAGGGCGGCATGACCGACGAAGGCGCCGGCAACGGCGAGGGCTTCGTCCCGCGTCCGCATCCGCAGGTGCCGGAAGGCTTCCCGACCTACTCGCTCGGCGACCTCAAGCGCATGCCGGCGCCGAAGCTGCTCGACATCGCCGAGCAGCTCAACATCCACGAGGGTGTGGCCCGCGCGCGCAAGCAGGACGTCATCTTCGCCCTCCTCAAGGTGCTGACGCGCCACGGCGAGGGCGTCGCCGCCGACGGCGTGCTGGAGATCCTGCCCGACGGCTTCGGCTTCCTGCGCGCGGCCGAGGCGAGCTACCTCGCCGGCCCGGACGACACCTACATCTCGCCCTCGCAGATCCGCCGCTTCAACCTGCGCACCGGCGACCACATCGCCGGCCGCATCCGCTGGCCGAAGGACGGCGAGCGCTACTTCGCGCTCAACATCGTCGACACGATCAACGGCGAGCCGCTGGAGGCGTCAAAGAACAAGGCGCTGTTCGAGAACCTCACCGCCCTGTTCCCGCGCCGCAAGTTCCGCCTCGAGCGCGGCGACGGCTCGACCGAGGACATCACGGGCCGCATCCTCGACCTGATGGCGCCGCAGGGCAAAGGCCAGCGTGCGCTGATCGTCTCGCCGCCGAAGGCCGGCAAGACCATGCTCATGCAGCAGGTGGCCACCGCGATCACGCACAACCATCCGGACGTGCACCTGATCGTGCTGCTCATCGACGAGCGCCCCGAGGAAGTGACCGAGATGCAGCGCACCGTGCGCGGCGAGGTCATCAGCTCGACGTTCGACGAGCCGGCCGCGCGCCACGTGCAGGTCGCCGAGATGGTGATCGAGCGCGCCAAGCGACTGGTCGAGCACAAGAAGGACGTGGTGATCCTGCTCGACTCGATCACCCGCCTCGCCCGCGCGTACAACAACGTCGTGCCGAGCTCCGGCAAGGTGCTGACCGGTGGCGTCGACGCCAACGCCCTGCACCGCCCGAAGCGCTTCTTCGGCGCCGCGCGAAACGTCGAGGAAGGCGGCTCGCTGACGATCATCGCCACCGCCCTGATCGACACCGGCTCGAAGATGGACGAGGTGATCTACGAGGAGTTCAAGGGCACCGGCAACTCGGAAGTGCACCTGGACCGTCGCATCGCCGAGAAGCGCGTCTACCCGGCGATCAACATCAACCGCTCGGGCACGCGCCGCGAGGACTACCTCATCGAGCCGGAGCTGCTGCAAAAGATCTGGATCCTGCGCAAGCTGCTGCACGGCATGGACGAGATCGCGGCGATGGAGTTCCTGCTCGACAAGATGAAGAACACCAAGTCGAACGACGAGTTCTTCAGCTCGATGAAGCGCTGAACCCGGAGCGATCCCTGCCCCACGAAAAAGCCCCGCTCACGCGGGGCTTTTTCGTTGCGCCGGGCCGTCGCGGTCAGAGCGCGATGCCGCCGATGGGGGTGAGGAGCCTGAAGCGGGCCGGCGCGGCACCGAAGTGGATGCCGTCGTCGACATCCGCCATGTCCGGCAGGTTGCCGGCGAGCATCGGGTCGAGCCAGGGCAGCGGGCGCTCGCGGCTGCGCGACTCGTGCAGCCAGAGGCCCGGGCGCGGCTGCGGATGGCGCTCGATGAGGTATTCGATGTTGATCGAGGCCGTGAGGTCCTCGGGCCTGGGCACGGCGCCGTCCGGCACCTGCACGTCGATCGTCCAGCGGCGGACCGCCTGCACCGCGGCACGCTCGAAGATCGCCAGTGCCTTGGCGAGCGAGGCTTCGCGCCCCTTCACGCCGTACAGCGCGCTCTCGCGGGGGATGGCCTCCAGGACCTTGCCGTCCGGCCCGAACCGGAAGGCGACCATCACGCGCCCCGACAGCCCCATGTACAGCGCCTCCTCCGGATACTTGATCGGCGTGCGCTTGGCGATGCCGCGCGCGAAGCGGTCCGCCACGGGCGACGCCTCGCCTTCGCCCTCGGGGAAGCCCACGTGCTCGACCTTGAGCTGGAGATCGCCGTCGCCCACCGGTTCGGCGACCAGGTGCATCCGCATGCGGGTGCGGGCGATCACGGGCTTGCCGTCGACCAGGACCGGCTCGAACCGGAAGCCCTCGGCGATCGCGCGCACGCGGCTGGCGAGCGGATCCTTGAGCTCGGTGATCGGCTCGTATCCGACGACGCTGCCGTCCGGGCCGATCTCGATCGTGCTGTCCACGCGCGTGGCGTAGACGGGCGCCTGGATGTCGGGCGGCGGGAGGCGCTCGGCGGCGGCGGCCGGTAGCGTGGCGAGCAGCGCGGCAGCCAGCAGGGCACGCAAAGGCTTCATCGGTTCGTCCTTGAGGAGAGTGCCGCGATCGTCGCGCGACCTTCTGGGCGCTGTCTAGCTGCCCCCCGGCCGGGGCGCCTCTGTCGCATTCGCCACCACCGCGCGGTCGCGACCGAGGCGCTTGGCCTCGTACATCGCGGCGTCTGCGCGCGCGAGCCAGGCATGCACGTCCTCGCCGCTTCGCAGCACCGCGCCCCCGATCGAGACGGTGACCGGCCGGGCGCCGGCACGCAGCTGCAGCGCGACCTGGTGCCGCAGATCGTCGACGAGCCGCTGCAGGGCATCGACGTCCGTACCGGGCGCGAGCAGCACGAACTCCTCGCCGCCGTAGCGGAAGAGGCGATCACCCGCGCGGCAACGCGACTGCACGAGACGCGCGAAGGCCACCAGCACGTGGTCGCCGGCCTCGTGCCCCGCCTCGTCGTTGATGCGCTTGAAGTGGTCGAGGTCGAGTACCGCCAGCCCCACGGGGAGGCGATGGCGCCGGAATCCTTCGGCTGCGATGAGCAGCTCGCGCTCCATCGCGCGGCGATTGGCCACGCCGGTGAGGGGGTCGCGCGAGGCGAGCGCCTCCAGCTGGACCCGCTGCTAGTGCGTCTGGTGGGCGAAGACGTAGGCGAAGAGGCAGGTCACCGCCGCCGCGGCGAGGTACATCAGGCGCTCGGCGGCCGAGCCGAAGGCGCTGCCTTCGAGCACGAGGCACAGGATCACCGCCGCCGACGCCAGCAGCGCATGGGAGCGCCTGACGAGCAGGAAGTTGGCCAGGATCGCGGGAAACGACCAGAGCGCACCGGGCAGTCCGATCAGGCGACCGATCACCACGCAGCCCACGGTGGTGACGGCCACGATGAGCAGGCTCGCGCGCGCCACGTCGCCGCCACGCCAGACGTGCACGAGCCCCGCCGCGAGCGAGAAGACGATCAGCGCGTCCACGACGCCCGCCACCGTCGCGCCCTGCGCGAAGCGGTAGATCGCGAACGGGCCGATGCCGAGCATCGCCACGACGCAGAACAGCACGAAGATCGCGAACGCGTAGTCCGTTCGCAGGCGCTGGAACGACACTACGGCCCCCTTTCCGCAGCTCGACGGGGCATGGAACCACCCTCCCCCCCGCCCCGCAAGCGGCCCTGCCTGAACAGGCTGCGCAGCCGTCCGTGCAGCGCCACACCATGCAGCGTTGCGTCGGGCGGCATGACGCACGGCGTGCCGCCGGCCTAGCATCGGCGTCTCCCACGGAGCCCCGCATGCACGGCAGCACGCTCGAGATCGCCCTGGTCTTCCTACTCGCCGCGGTCGTCGCCGCGCCGCTGTTCCGCCGTTTCGGGCTCGGCGCCGTGCTCGGCTACCTCGCGGCCGGCGCACTGCTCGGCCCGCAGGCGCTCGGCGTGGTGCGCGATGCCGAGCCGGTGCTCGCCGCCTCCGAAGTCGGCGTGGTGATGATGCTGTTCGTGCTCGGCCTGGAGCTCTCGCCCTCGCGCCTGAAGGTGATGCGTCGACCGGTGTTCGGTGTCGGCGGTGCGCAGATGCTCGCCTGCTCGCTGGCGCTGACGCTGGGCGCGCGCATGGTCGGGCTGACGTGGAGTGCCGCGGCGGTGGTCGGCATCGCGCTCGCGCTGTCGTCGACGGCAGTGGGGCTGCAGCTCCTGTCCGAGCGCCGCGCCGTGCATTCCGAGCACGGGCGCCTCGCCTTCGCGGTGCTGCTGTTCCAGGACCTCGCCGCGATTCCGCTGCTCGCCGCCGTGCCTCTGCTCGGCCGCGGCGGTGGAGACGGGCTCGATGCACTCGCGGTGGCGAAGGCGATCGGCGCGCTCGCGGTGGTGGTGGTCGGCGGTCGCCTGCTGCTGCGGCAGGTCTTCCGCCTGGTCGCACGCACGCGCATGCCCGAGGTGTTCACCGGCGCGGCGCTGCTCGCGGTGCTCGGCGCCGCGTGGATCATGCAGGGCGCGGGGCTGTCCGCGGGGCTCGGCGCATTCCTCGCCGGCGTGCTGCTCGCGGATTCGGAATTCCGTCATGAACTCGAAGCGCAGATCGAGCCGTTCAAGGGGTTGCTGCTCGGCCTGTTCTTCATGGCGGTCGGCATGTCGATCGACCTCGCGCGCGTCGCCGCGGAGCCTGCCGCGATGCTCGCGCTCGTCACCGGCCTGATGGCGATCAAGGCGCTGCTGATCGTCGCGGTGGGGCGGACGGTGGGGCGCCTGGGCATCGCCGATGCGCTGCAGCTCGCCGCCGTCCTCGCATTGGGCGGCGAATTCGCCTTCGTGATCTTCGCGGAAGCCGGACGCGCGGGCCTGATCGATGCCGCGCTGCGCGACCGGCTCGTCGCCGCCGTGGGCCTGTCGATGGCCGTCACGCCGCTGCTGCTCGCCGTGCTGTCACGCATGCTGTCCAAGCGCCGCGCGCCCGAGCGTGCGTTCGACACGCTGCCCGACGGCCAGCCGCAGGTGCTCATCGCCGGCTTCGGCCGGTTCGGGCAGGTGGTGGCGCGCATGCTGTCGGCGCAGCGCCTGCCGTTCATCGCGATCGAGCCGAGTGCGGACCAGGTGGACTTCGTGCGCCGCTTCGGCAATCCCGTCTACTACGGCGATGCCAGCCGCTCGGACCTACTGCGGTCGGCCGGTGCACAGGACGTGCGCGTCTTCGTGGTCGCGCTCGAGGACCCGGAAGCCTCGGTGCGCACCGCGCGCGCCATCCGCCAGCACTATCCGGAGGCGACGGTCTACGCCAGCGCGCGCGACCGCCGCCATGCCTGGGAACTGATGGACCTCGGCGTGCATGCGATCCGCGAGGCCTTCCACTCGAGCCTGCACACCGGCGAGCGCGTGCTGGTCGACCTCGGCCTCGACCCCGCGACCGTCGCCGAGCATGCGCGGCGCTTCCGCGAGCACGACGAGCGCCTGCTCGCCGCGCAGTACCAGCTGCGCGACGACGAGGACGCCCTCGTGCAATCGGCTCGCGACGCGCGTCGCGAGCTCGAGGAGCTGTTCAACGCGGACCAGGGCGCGGGCGTGCTGGGCGGCATCGCCCGCGAACCCGGCGATGCGCCGCCGCGACGCCAGCCGGTGGCGTGACGACCGCTCAGCCGATGCCGTGTTCGGCCTTCAGCCTGCCGATGCGTTCGGCCACCGCAGGATCGAGCCGGGTCTGCTCGGCCTGGGCGAAGATCCGGCCGAGCACGCGCTTCTCGTCCTCGTCGAATTCCCGATCACGCTCGGCGAGCTGCAGGAGCTTCTCGAGCTCGCCCATGTCCAGCAGGCCGTCGTTGGCGAAGATCTGGATCGATGCCAGCGTGATGTCGAGGTGGCTGCGCGAATTCATGATCGTCCCTGCTCCGGATGCGTGGTGGAGGCGCCGACACTAGCGGTCGGGCCGCCGTGTGTCAGCCGGCAGGCCGTCAGCGATCGCGAAGGAAGCGCGCCATCGAGATGTCGCGCGGGTTCGTGGCCGGCGCGAATTCGGCGGCGATGTCGACGAAGCCGCGCATCAGCGCGATCTCGCGCGGGCTGCGGGCGAGCGAATCGCGGAGCTCGGGGTCCGCGCCGGCCTTGAGCAGACGCTGCACGACGCGGGAGAGCCCGTGCAGTGCAGCCAGGTGCAATGGGCCGAAGCCGCGCGGATCGCGCACGTCGAGCGCGACGTCCTGCGCGAGCAGTTGCTCGAGCCCGGCGAGCAGCACGTCCTCGTCGACCGCGGTGCCCGGCTCGGCGCGCGCGCCGAGCAACAGCAGCAGGGGCGTCGCGCCACCCGCGGCGGCATCGGCATCGGCGCCGGCGAGCACGAGCGTGTCGAGCAGCGCGACCACGCGGGCCGCATCGCGCGCGGTGAACGCGAACATCGCGGCGCAGTGCAGCGCGGTGCGGCCCTGGCCATCGACGGCGTCGACGTCCGCACCCGCGGTGATCAGCCGCGCGGCGAGCTCGGGCAGGCCCAGCGCGCAGGCGACCATCAGGACCGTGAGGTCGCCGGGCAGGCGCTGCTCGAGCGGCACGCCCGCCTGCACGAGACGATCGACGATGCCGACGTGCCGCATGCTCACCGCGGCCGACAGCGGCGTGGCGCCCGACTGCGCCGCGTGGCCCGGATCGGCCCCGCGCGCGAGCAGCAGCTCGACCACGTCGGCATGCCCGCCGCCCGCGGCGCGCAGCAGTGCACTGCACCCCTGGCGATCGACGGCGTCCACCGGCAAGCCGAGATCCAGCAGACGACGCACCGCGTCGACGTCCCCGGCGACCGCGGCCGCGGGCACGTCCTGCACGCGCAGCGGGCGGCGCGGCAGCGGCCAGCCGCGCCAGTCGAGCCATTCGGCGATGTCGCGGCGCCCGGAGGCGAGCGCCGCGCCGAGCGGCGTCTGCCCGTCGGTGGCGCGCAGGTCGGGACAGGCGCCATGCGCGACGAGCTGGCGCACCGCGTCGACGCGGCCGAGCGCCGCCGCGAGGTGCAGTGCGCTCATGCCGCGGCTGTCGCGCCCGTCGAGCCCGACGCCCGCCTGCAGCAGCCGCGCGAGCAGCCACATCCAGCCCAGCCGCACCGCGAGCGACATCGGCGGGTCGCCCGCGCGCGACGGGCCGAACGGATCGGCGCCGCGCTCGAGCAGTTCGAGTGCGAAGGCTTCCTGCGTGGTGTCGTTGGTGGCGACGCAGGCCGCCATGAAGCGGGCGAGTCCGCCGCGGCCGGCGGGCGACACGCCCGACTCGAGCAGGCGACGGGCGGCCGGACGCGCCGCCGGGCCCCGCCCGAGCAGCACGAACAACGGCGTCTGGCCCTGCCCGTCCGGCACGTAGGGATCCGCCCCACGCGCGAGCAGCCAGTCGACCCGGGACACGTCCGCGACGATCGTCTCGTCGTGAAGCATCAGGCCGAGGTCGACGGGCGAGAGCAGGCGCACGACCGAGTCGAGGTCGGTGCGCCCCTGCTGCAGGCCCTCGCGCAGCAGCGCGAGCGGCGTGCGGTCGGGGATCGGCGCGTCCTCGTCCTCGCGCACGGCCGAGGGCAGTGCATAGCCGGCGTCCAGTGCGGCGACCAGCGACCAGCGACCGGCTTCCGCCGCGCGATCGAGCGGGCGTTTGCCTTCGCGGTCGGCCTGCGACGGGTCGACGCCCAGCGCGAGCAGCCGCTCGATCAGCGCGGGTGTAGCGGCCTCGGCCTCGCAGGCGAGCGCCAGCAGCGTGCGGCCCTCGGCATCGACCGCGCGTGCCTGCGTCGCGCCGCCGTCGGGCAACTGCCGCAGCAGCTGGTCGACGACCGCGAGGTGGCCGCCGCGCGCGGCCTCCATCAGCGGCGTGCGCTGCCGCGCATCGGCGAGTGCGGGGTCCGCACCGGCCTCGATGAGCTCGGCGACAATGGTCTCGTGGCCGGCGCCCGCCGCGACGTGCAGCGCGCTGCGGCCACGCGCGTCGCGCGCGTCGACGCGCGCCCGGTTCTTCAGCAGCAGGTGGACGCCGGCCGGATCGTCGTCCTCGCTGCCCGCCGCGGCCAGCAGTGCAGGCTGGCCACCGGTCGGCTCGGGGCGCGCGCCGCGCTCGAGGAGGAATTTCGCCACGCGCCAGTTGCCCGCGGCGCAGGCCATGCCGAGCGGCGACAGGCCTTCGGCGTTGATCGCCTCCAGGTCGGCCGCGGCATCGCGCAACAACGCGGCGACGCCCGGATCGGTGCTGCGCGCGGCGAAGTGCAGCGGCGTGTTGCCCTCGGCATCGCGCGTGCGCGGATCGGCGCCGTTGGACAGCAGCGTCATCACCGCCTCGGGGCGGCCGTGCCAGCTGTCGCGCGTCGCGGCCAGCAGGGGCGTCATGCCGGCGTGCGCGGCGTTGAGGTCGATGCCCTTGGCGATGAGGGCGCGCAACAGGCGCAGGTCGGGCAGCACCGCGGCGAGCACCGGGAGTGCACGCTGGTCGCGATCCCCCGTCGGCGGCGGCGCCTGCACGTCGGCACCGGCGTCGATGAGGGCGAGCGCGCGTTCGACGCGCCCGCTGCGCGCGGCGGCGTAGAGCTCGGGCACGAGAGCGGCGGCATCGACGGCGGCCAGCGGCGGCGACTCCGCCTGCGCGATGCCCTGGGGCGCGGACGCCGGTGACGGTGCCCCGCTCGCATCGATGGCCTCGACCAAGTCGACGGGCATCGGATCGGCGCGACGCACGACCGTATCGGCCGCGTCGTCCTCGGCATCGGTGGGGGGCGCATCGGACCGGTCGACCGCGATGTGCAGCGCCGGCGCGAGCAGCACGAGCGCGGCGACGGCAGCCAGGCGGGCGCTGCCCTCGAGGAGGCCCGGCCAGGCCAGCGCCCCGATCGCGACGAGGATCGCGAGCACCGCGCAGGCGACGCCGAGGCCGCGCCACGCTGCACGGTCGACCGGTGCTTCGGGACGCAGCGGGCGGCGCCAGTCGCCATCGCGCGCCACCCCCGGCCACAAGGGCCATGCGGGCCACAGCAGCAGCAGGGCGATACCGGCGGCGAGGCTCGTGGTCAGCGCCGCAGGCAACGAGCCGCTGCGAAGCAGCGCGCCGGCGGGCCAGGCGAGCAGCCCGGCGGCCAGCGCCGCGGGGGCGATCCAGGCCCCCAGGGTGCCGAGGAGGCGACGCGCGAGGCGCCGGCGCGAGCCGCCGCGCGCCAGTCCGACGGCCAGCAGTGGCTGCGCGAGGAGGGCGGGCCCCGCGGCCCAGGGTGTCGCCAGCAGGGCGACGGCGGTCAGGGCGAGGCCGGCCGCGACGAGCGCAGCCGCGAGGCCACGGGCCGGGCGGTCAGGCATCCCGGCTCCGGTAGAACTCCGAGGCGTCGTACGCCGCGGCGTCCGGCGGCGGCGGGACCTGCAGGAAGAAGCCACGCGCGGCGAGCGCCTCGCGCACCTGCGTGACGTCCGCTCGTGCGAGGCGGCGCTCGGGCGTCAGCTCGACTTCGAGCACGAACTCGAGGCCTCCGAGCGACTCGCGGACGGGAACGGGCATCGCGTCGAAGGCCTCGCGCTCGGCGAGGTAGACGTAGGTATCGGCCTTTCGCAGGCTCTTGTAGACGTAGGCGTGCATGCGTGCGGACCGCCGGGCGAGCGAACGCACAGCATACCCGCCGTGCGCATGAATGGCCGTCGTGGTCGCGCATCCGTGACAGGCGCACCCCGAGGCCATCACCGGCACGCGCGGACGTGCGCCTAGGCACGCCGGCGAGGCACCAGCGTCAGTGATAGCCGCTGTCGGCCGCCACCTTGCCCGCGAAGACGCGATACGACCACCACGTGTAGCCGAGGATCGCCGGCAGCAGGATCACCATGCCGACCAGCATGAACCCCTGCGACGACGGCGGCGACGCGGCCTCCCAGATCGTCAGGTGCGGCGGGATGATGTTCGGCCACAGGCCCAGCACGAGGCCGACGAAGCCGAGCACGAAGAAGCTGAGCGTGAGCAGGAACGGCGTCGCGTCGCGCCCTTCGCGCAGCGAGGCGCGCCACAGCCACAGCGCATTGGCGAGCGCCGCGAGCGGCACCGGTGCGAGCCACCAGAAGTTCCCGCCCTCGAACCAGCGCGCCATGATCCGCGAGTCAAGGAACGGCAGCCACGTGCTGACCAGCCCCATGAAGGCGACGACCACCAGCACCAGCGGCCGCGCCATGTAGCGCGAGACGCGTTGCAGCCGGCCTTCCGTCTTGAGGATCAGCCACGTACTGCCCAGCAGCGCATAGCCGAACACGAGCGCCACGCCGGTCAGCATCGCGAAGGGACTGAACCAGCCGAAGGCGCCCTCGACATAGCGCCCCTCGCGCAGCGGCATGCCCTCCACCACGGCACCGAGGATCACGCCCTGCGCGAATGCCGCGAAGGTGGAGCCGGCCGCGAACGCCCAGCCCCAGAACGTTTTCGCGCGGGTGGCCTTGAAGCGGAACTCGAAGGCCACGCCGCGGAAGATCAGCGCGATCAGCATCAGCAGGACCGGCAGGTACAGGCCCGAGAGCGCCGTCGCATACGCCACGGGGAACGCGGCCAGCAGGCCGGCGCCGCCGAGGATCAGCCAGGTCTCGTTACCGTCCCAGATGGGCGCGGCGGTGTTCATCATCAGGTCGAGGTCCTGCTCGTCGCGCGCGAATGGCGCGAGCACGCCGATGCCGAGCACGAAGCCGTCGAGCAGCACGTACATCAGCACCGAGAAGCCGATCAGGAAGAACCAGACGACGGGCAGCACGGTCACGGCATCCATCAGCGGGCCTCCCGGATCTCTTCGTCGGGGAACTCGTCGCCCACCGACAGCGGGCGCTTCGGGCGCCGCTCACCCTCGTCCGCCTTCGGGCCCGTGTCGTGCGGTACCGGCCCCTTCTTCACGAGCTTGACGAGGTACCAGATGCCTGCGCCGAACACGATCGCGTACACCACCGCGAAGGCGACGAGCGAGGTGAGCACGCTGGCGGCCTCCACGGTCGGGCTCACGGCCTGCGACGTGCGCAGCAGGCCGTAGATCACCCACGGCTGGCGGCCGATCTCGGCCACGTACCAGCCGGCGAGAATCGAGACGAAGCCGGAGAACATCATCAGCCGCCAGAAGCGGAGCAGCGCGCGCGATTCGAACAGCCGCTTCTTCCACAGCGCCCAGGCCGACCACGCCGCCATCAGCAGCATCAGCATGCCCAGGCCCACCATCACGCGGAACGAGAAGAACACCGGCGCCACCGGCGGGCGATCCTCCTTTGCTACCGCCTTGAGGTTCTGGATGTCGCCATCCCACGTATGCGTGAGGATGATGCTGCCCAGGCGCGGGATCTTGACCTCGTAGTCGTTCCGCTCCGCCTGCTGGTTGGGGATGCCGAACACCACCAGCGGCACGCCCTCGCCCGGCTCGGCCGGTTCCCAGTGCGCCTCGATCGCCGCGAGCTTGGTCGGCTGGTACTCGCCGACGTTCAGGCCGTGCAGGTCACCGACGAGGATCTGCGCCGGCACGGTGATCGCCGCGAACAGCACCGCCATGCGAAGCATCCGCTTGGCTGGCTCGACGTGGATGCCCTTGAGCAGGTAGCCCGCACCCACGCCGCCGACGACGAGGCAGGTGGTGATGAACGCCGCCAGCGCCATGTGCGACAGCCGGTAGGGAAACGAGGGATTGAAGACGATCGCCCACCAGTCCGCCGGGTGGAACGTGCCGTCGGGCGCGATCGTGTAGCCCTGCGGCGTGTGCATCCAGCTGTTCGCGGACAGGATCCAGAACATCGAGATGAACGTGCCGAGCGCGACCATGCAGGTCGCGAAGAAATGCATGCGCTCGGACACGCGCCGGTGGCCGAACAGCATCACGCCGAGGAACGTCGCCTCCAGGAAGAAGGCGGTCAGCACCTCGTAGCTCATCACCGGCCCGAGGATGTTGCCTGCGCGTTCGGAGAGCACCGCCCAGTTCGTGCCGAACTGGAAGCTCATCACCACGCCGGACACGACGCCCAGGCCGAACGAGATCGCGAAGATCCGCAGCCAGAAGAAGTAGATGTCGTGCCAGACCTCGTCGCGGGTCCGGATGAAGCGCCACTTGCAGAAGGCCAGCCAGCTGGCGAGGCCGATCGTGAACGCTGGAAACAGGATGTGGAACGACACCACGAATCCGAACTGGATCCGTGACAGCAACAGCGCATCCATCGAGGGCTCTCCCTACGATCCGTGATCTTCTATTCGCCTGCGTATTGTGCGCCTGCCGCATCGTCCGCGCCACCGTGCCCGCATCGCGGGGGCGGCACGTTTCAGCCAGCATTGCATCGCCCGCGTAGCGGGCCGTCAGAGCGGCCGCTGACGGCCGCAGGATCGGCCGATCGCCATCGATGCGCATCCAAATCGCGCGACCGCTCGTATGCACGCGCCGCTCACACCCGCTGACGGTGGTTTCACTCCTTTCGACCGACAGTGGCGCTCCCCGTACGCTGATGGAGCATGGTCGTGAGCGAACGCAGAGACGCCGGCAGCACCTCGATCTGGTCGGCCACGCAGCAGGTGCCGCACGCGCCGCCACTGGAAACCGATGCGCAGGCGGACGTGTGCATCGTCGGTGCCGGCATCGCCGGCCTCACCACCGCCTACGAGCTGCTCAAGGCGGGCCGCGAGGTGATCGTGCTCGACCAGGCCGGCATCTGCGCCGGGCAGACCGCGCGCACCACCGCGCACCTGTGCGATGCGCTCGACGACCGCTTCCATGAGCTCGAGCGGCTGCACGGCGAAGGCGGCGCGAAGCTGGCCGCGCGCAGCCACCGCGATGCGATCCAGACGATCGAACGCATCTGCCGCGAGGAAGGCATCGACGCCGACTTCGAGTACGTCGACGGCTACCTCGTGCTCGGCGAGAGCGCCGAGAACCGCGACGAGCTGCAGCAGGAGTACGAGGCCGCGCGACGCGCGGGGCTGGATGTCGAGTGGGCCGACGCCCCGCCCGGCGCGTGGTCGCAGTTCGGCCGCGCACTGTGCTTCCGCCGCCAGGCGCAGTTCCATGCCACGAAGTACATGGACGGACTCGCGCGTGCCGTGATGCGCCTCGGCGGACGCATCCACGGCTTCACGCACGTGCGCGACGTGGACGACGGCGACGTCGCCGAGGTGAAGACCGACGGGGGCCGGCGCGTGCAGGCGCGCTCGGTGGTGGTGGCCAGCAACACGCCGTTCAACGACCGCGTGACCATGCACACCAAGCAGGGCCCCTACCGCACGTACGTCGTCGCCTTCGAGATGGAGGCCGGCGCGCTCCCGGCGATCCTGCTGTGGGACACGCTCGATCCCTACCACTACGTGCGCACCGCGCGCATCGACGGGCGCGAGTACCTGATCGTCGGCGGCGAAGACCACAAGGTCGGCCAGGAGCCGGATCCGCACGGGGCCTACCGCAAGCTGGAGGACTGGACGCGCCGCTGGATCCCGGCGGCGGGCACCGTCGCCTACCGCTGGAGCGGGCAGGTCTACGAGCCGATGGATTCGCTCGGCTACTTCGGCCGCAATCCCGGGGTGCAACGCCGCAACGTCTACATCGCGACCGGCGACTCGGGGAACGGCATCACCCACGGCACGCTCGCGGGCGTCACCATCGCGCAGCTCATCACCGAGCGCCCCGCGCCGTATGCCGACCTGTACGACCCCGGCCGCAAGAACCCGCACGCGAGCGCGCTGCGCGAATACGTGAGCGAGAACGCGAACATGGTGGCGCAGTACAAGGACCTGGTGACGCCGGGCGACGTGAAGTCGGTCGACGAGATCGCACCGGGCATGGGCGCGATCGTGCGCGACGGGCTCTCGCAGCGTGCCGTCTACCGGGACACCGACGGCCAGCTGTACGCGCACTCGGCGGTCTGCCCGCACCTGGGCGGCATCGTCAGCTTCAATCCGGCCGAATGCTCGTTCGACTGCCCGGTGCATGGTTCGCGCTTCGACGCCCGCGATGGTTCGTGCCTGAACGGGCCGGCGCCGTGCGGCCTGCACGACGTGGATGCGGCGGAGGTCGCCGAAGCGCACCTCGCGGCGCAGCGCAACGCCGCGATGAACGGGCAGGGCCCGACCGCGCACCGGTGACCGACGACACAGCCGCCGGCCCGCCGGCGGCTGCTACGCTCCGCCGACTTCGTTCGACGGACCCGTCCATGCGTCGCCAGTTCCTCACCGCCGCGCTCCTCGCCGGCCTCGCCCCGCTCGCCTCCGCCCAGACCGCCCCGCGCATCACCCTCGACCAGGCGATGGCCGATCCGGACTGGATCGGCAATGCCGTCGAATCGGCCTGGTGGTCGTGGGACGGGCGCACGGCCTATTACACGCAGAAGCGCACCGGCGCGACGATCCGCGACACGTTCCGCGTGCCGCTCGACGGCGGCGCGGCTGCGAAGGTGGACGGCGCCGAGCGCGGCGCGATCGACGGCCCGCGCGCGGTGCTCGATCCCACGCGCAGCCGCATGGCCTTCTCGCGCAACGGCGACATCTTCGTGCGCGACCTCAAGACCGGCACGCTCACGCAGGTGACGCGCTCCGATGCCGCCGAGACGCGCCCGCAGTGGGGCGGAAACGGCCAGCTGGTCTTCCGCGCCGGCAACGACTGGTTCGGCTGGCGTGCCGGCACCGGCGTCTGGCAGGCCGCGGTGCTCAAGGCCGAGGACGATCCGGGCAAGGCGCCGAAGGCCGACGACCTGCGCGATCGCCAGTTGCGCTACATCGACACCCTGCGCACCGACCGCGAGCGCCGCGATGCCGCGCGCGAGCAGGACGAGGCCTGGCGCGCCGCCGATCCGACGCGTGCGCCGCTACCCGCCTACCTCGGCAAGGACCAGGCGCTGGTCGACAGCGCGCTGTCGCCCGACGGGCGTTGGCTGCTCGCCGTCACCTACGCCAAGGGCGCCGACCTCGGCACGCCCGGCAAGATGCCCAAGTACGTGACCGAATCGGGCTACGAGGAGTTCGAGGAGGTGCGCACGCGCGTGGGCCGGAATGCCCCGGCACCGCATCGCCTGTGGCTCGTCGAGACCGCGACCGGCGCCGTGCGCGAGCTCAAGTTCGACGAGTTGCCGGGCATCAAGACCGATCCGCTCGCCGACATGCGGAAGGCCGCCGGCCAGAAGCCGCTCGACGGCATCCGCGCGGTCCGCATCGAGACCGACGGCGACGGTACGGGCCCCGCCATCCATTGGAGCACCGACGGCCGCGATGCCGCCGTGCTGGTGCGCGCGGTCGACAACAAGGACCGCTGGATCGCCAGCGTCGACACCGCGAACGCGAAGCTGGTCACCCGCGATCGCCTCACCGACCCCGCATGGATCAACTGGAACTTCAACGAGTTCGGCTGGATTCCCACCGAAGGCCGCGACCGCCTGTGGTTCCTGTCGGAGAAGAGCGGCTACTCGCACCTCTACGTGAGCGATGCCCCGGGTCAGGCCACGGCGCTGACGTCCGGCACGTGGGAAGTCTCCTCGCCGATGCTCGCGCCCGACGGCTCGCGCTTCCTGTTCACCTGCAACCGCGCCTGGCCGGGCGACTACGAGGTCTGCGCGGTGCCTGTGCGGGGCGGCGAGGTCCGTGAGCTGACGTCGCTCGATGGCGTCGAGGACTTCGCGCTCTCGCCGGACGGCGCGCAGCTGCTCGTGCGCCATTCGGACAGCTACCTGCCGCCGCAGCTCGCGGTGATCGCCGCGAACGGCGGCACCGCGCGCGACCTCACCGACACGCGCCGCGCGAAGTTCAAGGCGATCGACTGGATCACGCCGGAGATCGTCAAGGTGCCGAGCACCGACGGCGCCGGCACCATCTGGGGCAAGTACTACGGCCCGAAGAATCCGGAACCCGGGAAGAAGTACCCGATCGTGATGTTCGTGCACGGCGCCGGCTACCTGCAGAACGTGCACGACAAGTACCCGACGTATTTCCGCGAGCAGATGTTCCACAACCTGCTCGTCGATGCCGGTTACGTCGTTCTCGACCTCGACTTCCGCGCCTCCGAGGGCTACGGCCGTGACTGGCGCACCGCGATCTACCAGCGCATGGGCACCCCCGAACTGCAGGATTACCTCGACGGCCTGGCCTGGCTCGGCCGCGAGAAGCAGGGCGACGTCTCGCGCGCCGGCATCTACGGCGGCTCCTACGGCGGCTTCATGACCTTCATGGCGCTGTTCAAGAAGCCCGGCACGTTCAAGGCCGGCGCGGCGCTGCGTCCGGTCACCGACTGGTCGCAGTACAACCACGAGTACACGTCCAACATCCTCAACACGCCGGAGCTCGATCCGGAGGCCTACAAGCGCTCCTCGCCGATGGAGTTCGCGCACCACCTGCAGGACCACCTGCTGATCGCGCACGGGATGATGGACGACAACGTCTTCTACAAGGACTCGGTGATGATGGCCCAGCGCCTCATCGAGCTGAAGAAGGACAAGTGGGAGCTCGCCAGCTATCCGCTGGAGCGCCATGCCTACTCGCATCCGGAGGCCTGGTACGACCAGTACCGGCGTATCCGCGAGCTGTTCCGCGAGGCATTGGGGCACTGACGCAGCGCCGCGTGCGCCACTCGGAAAGGCCGCCTCCGGGCGGCCTTTTTTCCGACGACCCATGCCCCGGGCCGCCTGAACGCCATCGCGATTCCGGCTGGCGAATGCCCCCGCGGGAGCCGACACTAGCCTCACGCGTGCTCGGGGAGCGCGCGCCATTCCAAGGACCTTCCATGCCACGGACCCGACTCCGCCGCCTCGCGCTCGCCTGCGCGATCGCACTCGCATCCACCCAGGCGCTCGCCGTGCAATCGCCCGCTACGGCACCCGCATCCTCGCCTGCGATCACGCTGCCCAAGGGCATCGCCGCCGGCCCGTGCGTGGAGGGCATCTGCGAGTACCGGCTCGCCAACGGACTTCGCGTGCTGCTGTTCCCGGACGCGAGCAAGCCGACCGTCACGGTGAACCTCACCTATGGCGTGGGCTCGGTACACGAGAACTACGGCGAGACGGGGATGGCGCACCTGCTGGAGCACCTGCTCTTCAAGGGCACGCCGACGCATCGCGAGATCCCCGCGGAGATGAAGAAGCGCGGTATCGGCTACAACGCGACCACGTCGCTCGACCGCACCAACTACTTCGGCTCGTTCCCGGCCAGCGAGGAGACGCTCGGCTGGCTGCTCGCGCTCGAGGCCGACCGCATGGTCAATTCCTTCGTCGCGAAGAAGGACCTCGACAGCGAGATGACCGTGGTGCGCAACGAGCTGGAGGCCGGCGAGAACAATCCCGGCGGCGTGCTGAGCCAGCGCGTGCGCGCCACCGCCTACCAGTGGCACAACTATGGCAACACGACGATCGGCGCCCGCAGCGACGTGGAGAACGTGCCGATCGAGCGCCTGCAGGCGTTCTATCGGACCTGGTACCGCCCGGACAATGCGACGCTGGTGATCGCCGGCCGTATCGAGCCGGCGCGCGCGCTCGCGCAGGTCGCGAAGGCATTTGGTCCCATCAAGCGTCCGACCGCGGCGCTGCCCCGCTTCTACACGAAGGACGCAGCGCAGGACGGCGAGCGCGAGGTCACGGTGCGCCGCACCGGCGACCTGCGCCTGGCGATGCTCGCCTACCACGTGCCCGCGGCGACCCACCCGGATGCCGCGCCGCTCGCTGTGCTGTTCAACGTGCTGGGCGATACGCCGACGGGCCGCCTGCACAAGGCCCTGGTCGAGACCAAGCTCGCCGCCGGTGCCGGTGGCGGTGCCGGCATGCTGCGCGACGCGGGCCTCGCGACGCTCGTCGCGGCCTATCCGAAGGACGGCGACCCCGCGAAGGTCGAGGGCGAGCTGATCCGCCAGATCGAGCAGATCGCCGCGCACCCGGTCACCGCCGACGAGGTCGCCCAGGCCCGGCAGCGCATCGCCAACGGCTTCGAACTGCTGATGAGCGATGTCAACGCCGTCGGCATGTCGCTCACCGGCGGCGTGGCCAACGGCGACTGGCGCCTGCCCTTCCTGCAGCGCGACCGCATCGAGGCGGTGACCGCCGACGACGTCAATCGCGTCGCCCGCACCTACTTCAAGCCGAGCAATCGCACGCTCGGACGCTTCGTGCCCACCGACGCGCCCGACCGTGTCGAGCTCCCCGCGGCCCCGTCCGCGGAGGCGGCGCTCGCCGGCTACACGGGCAAGGCGGCGGTGGCGGCGGGCGAGGCGTTCGACGCGACGCCGGAGAACATCCAGACGCGCACCGAGACCTTCACGATCGGCGACGGGCTGAAGGTCGCCCTGCTGCCGAAGGACACGCGCGGCGACACCGTGGTGGTGAGCGCGACGTTCCGCTTCAACGACGTGGACGCGCTGAGGACGAGCCGCGCACCCGCCGGCAGCGTGGCCGGCGCCCTGCTGATGCGCGGCTCGAAGACCCTCAGCCGCGAGGAGATCGCCCGACGCTTCGAGGCGCTCAAGACCGTCGGCGGCGTCTCCGGCGGCGGCCAGGGGGCCAGCATCGGGCTGACGTCCCGCCGCGAGCACGTGGGCGCGGCGCTCGCGCTCGCCGCCGACATCCTGCGCAACCCGGCGTATTCCGAGTCGGAATTCGAGCAGTACCGCCTCCAGGCGATCACCGGCCTGGAGTCGGCGCGCAGGGAACCCGGATCGCTCGCCGCCAATGCGCTCGCCGAGCATTTCGATACGTGGCCGGACGACCACCCGTTCCGGCATCGCTCGATCGACGAGGCCCTCGCCGACCTGCGCGCCCTGCAGCTCGAGGACGTGCGTCGCTTCCACGAGCGGTTCTACGGCACCGCCGAGGGCGAGATCAGCATCGTCGGCGACTTCGACCCGGTGGCGATGCGCGCGCAGCTGGAGACGCTGTTCGCCGGCTGGCGCGCACCCGTGCGGTTCGCGCCCGTCCCCACGCGCCACGTCGACATCCAGCCGGAGCGCGAGCGGATCGAATCGCCCGACAAGGCCAATGCCGTGGTGCTGGCGCGCCACAACGTCTCGCTCAACGACCGCGATCCCGACTATCCGGCCCTGCTCGTCGCCAATTCCGTGCTCGGGGGCGGGGGCATGAAGTCGCGCCTGGGCGATCGCATCCGCCAGAAGGACGGCCTCAGCTACGGGGTCGGCAGCAGCCTCTCCGCCGATGCCAGTCGCGAGGGGCGCGACGACGCGGGGAGCTTCTCGATGAATGCGATCGCGGCGCCGCAGAACGCGGAGAAGGTCGAGGCGGCCATGCGCGAGGAACTCGGCCGCTTCGTGCGCGACGGGATCACCGCCGACGAGCTCCGCGATGCCGTCGCCGGGCTGCTCACCCAGCGCCGCCAGTCGCGCGCGTCCGATGCGGGCGTGGCCGGGATGCTCGCATCGAATCTCTACTACGGGCGGACGATGGAGCACCAGGCGGCACTCGATGCCCGCATCGGCGCGCTGACGGTCGATGAGGTCAACGCGGCGATCCGACGTCATCTCGATCCCGCCAAGCTCAGCGTCTACCTGGCGGGCGACTTCGCGAAGGCTGCGCAGGCGTCGACCACCCCGTGACCCGCGGGGTCGCGTCTCAGTCGGCGAGGCGCACGCCGGCGCGGCGTCCGTAGTCGGTCGCCGCGTCGAATTCGCGGCCGCGTCGCGTGGCCTCGTGGTTCGCGCGCCGGATCGCATCGCGCACGCGGCGCTCGAGCTCGGCGCAACGCGGCGCGGGCTGGATCCGGGCGAGGTCGACGGCAGCGGCGCGCGCCGCATCGATGCCGTGCGCCCGGTGCACCGCCTCGTGCTCCTCGGCCTTGCGCAGCATGCGCGGCCAGGACGACCGCAGGCGCGAGGACGCGGGCCGGCTCGGCCGCCAGTGCGGCAGCGTGGTCACGACCTCGATCACCACCGCGGGATCGAGCAGCCGGCACGTACCGCGACCCGGCTCGACGGCATACCGCGCGCGCAACTCCCAGGCGGTATAGGCCCACGCCCGACGCCCGGTCGGATGCTGCGGGCCGCGCTCGGCCATCTCGCGCACCAGGCTGGCCGCGTCCGCGGCGTGTACCTCGTAATGCTCGCGACGGTCGACGATGTCGACCGGGACGCCCACCGACGCCGCCGGCTCCGCGGCGCCCGCCACGGGCAGGCCCGCGCATGCGACGAGCAGGCCGACGGATGTCGCGCGCATGCGGTGCTAGCGCCGCGGCCAGGCCGCCAGCAGCGCCCACAGGCCGCCCACGCCCGCCACCCAGACCGCGGCCGGGATCGACCACAGGCGCGGGCCGCCGGCCTCCAGGGCGTAGAGCACGGCCGCGGCGATCAGCAGGCCGGTGCCGAGGATCGCGGCCACGGTGCGCTTCTGCATCTTGCGCACCTCGAGCGTCAGCGCGGCGAGGTCGTCCGAGCGCATGCGCAGCTCGTGGCGCCCTTCGACCTGCTGGGTGAGCCAGGCATGCAGCAGGCGCGGCATGTCGGGCGCATGCGTGACGAGCTCGGGCAGGCGCTTGCGGAATTCCGAGGCGAGCCGCTTCGGGCTGTAGCGCTTGACGAGGATGCGCTGCAGCACCGGGCGCGCGACGTCGAAGATGTCGATCCTCGGATCGAGCAGGCGGCCCACGCCCTCGATGTTGAGCAACGTCTTCTGCAGGAGGATCAGCTGCGGCTGCAACGTGAGCTCGTAGCGCTGCGCGGTGCGGAACAGCTTGACCAGCACCTCCGCCAGCGAGATCTCCGACAGCGGCCGCGTGAAGTAGGGCTCGCAGACCGCGCGCGCGGCGGCTTCGAGTTCGTCGATGCGCGTGGTCGGCGGCATCCAGCCCGCATCGACATGCAGCTGCGCGATACGGCGGTAGTCGCGGTTGAAGATCGCCATGAAGTTCTCGGCGAGGTAGTACTGGTCCTCGTCCGAGAGCTGGCCCATGATCCCGAAGTCCAGCGCGATGAAGCGCGGATTCGCGCGGCGCGCCGGGTCGCTGTCGACCCAGATGTTCCCCGCGTGCGCATCGGCATGGAAGAAGTTGTCGCGGAAGACCTGCGTGTAGAAGACGCGCACACCCTTGGACGCCAGCGCCTTGCGGTCGATGCCCGCCGCGTCGAGCGCCTCGATGTCGTCCGACGGGATGCCGTGCACGCGCTCCAGGGTGAGGACGCGCTCGCCGCTGTGGCTCCAGATGACCTCGGGCACGTAGAGGTCGTCGCTGCCTTCCCAGTTTCGGCGCAGCACGCTCGCGTTGCCGCCCTCGCGCTGCAGGTCGAGCTCGGCGTCGAGCGTGTACTCGATCTCGCGCACCACCTCCTGCGGGCGGATCTTGTCGGCGGCCGGATGCGTGCGGTCGACCACGCCGGCGAGCGCGCGCAGCAGGCCGATGTCCTCGGCGATCTGGCGGCGGATGCCGGGCCGCAGCACCTTGACCACCACCTCGCGACCGCTGCCCGGCAGCGTGGCGGCATGCACCTGCGCGATGGACGCGGAGGCCAGCGGGGCCGTGTCGAAGCTCGCGAACGCCTCCGACACGGGACGACCGAGCGCCTGCTCGACGATGCCGCGCGCGAGCTCGCCGTCGAACGGCCTGACACGGTCCTGCAACTGCGCGAGCTCGTCGGCGATGTCCGGCGCGATCAGGTCGCGACGCGTGGAGAGGATCTGCCCGAACTTGACGAAGATCGGGCCGAGTTCCTGCAGCACCAGGCGCAGGCGCGCGCCGCGTGGCAGGGCCGCGACTTCCTTCGACGCGCGCGGCACGAAGGGACGCGCGAGGCGCAGCCAGCGCTCGGCGGGCGTGCCGTCGAGCAGGGCGTCGAGCCGGTAGCGGATCAGCACGCGGCCGATCCGCGCGGCACGCAGCAGCGCCCTCATGCGGCCGGTCGCCCGCGGGACTGCAGGCGCGTGATGCGCGCGGCGAACCGCTCGACGTCGTCGCGCAGGCCGTCGACGTCGTCGTAGAACGCATCGAGCTCGGCGCGCGAGAGCACGTCGCGCGACTCGTGCTGCAGGAATTCCGAGGTGTTGGAGGCGACCACGCCCGCGGCGGTCGTCACCCCGCGCAGCGCGGTCGCGAACGCCTGCGCGACCTGCACGCCGGCGATGTCGCCGAACGCGGCCACGAACGGCCGCTGCCAGTCGGGATCGAAGCGCTCGGCGAGGCGTTGAAGGCGGCGCGCGAGGTCGGCATCGCCCTCGATGCGCAGGGTGCCCACGCCCGGCGCGTCGTCCCGGCGCATGAAGGGCAGTTGCGCGATCAGGCCGCCGATCGTGGCGCGTACCGAGAGGTCCGCGTCCTCGCCGTCCACCGGCCCCACGCGCAGGCGTTCACCCTCGACGCGGATCTGCAGTGCGAGGGCCGGTGCGGCCAGCCGCAGCACGAGGCGTCGCCCGTCGAGCGCGCGCAGGCCCTCGCGGGTCTCGGGATCAAGCGCCATCGCGCGGTTGAGCGCGGCTTCCAGCGCGCGGCCGGCGAGCGGCTTGAGGGCGTTCAACGGCGACGGGCGCGGGTCCATCGCGGCATTCTAGCCCCGCGTGTCGGCCGGCCGCGTGGCGGCGCTAGGCGCCCGCCCAAGCCATGCGGAGCCGCTCCAGGCCCTCGTCGAAGGAGACCTGCGGCACGTAGCCGAAGTCCCGGCGCGCAGGGCCCATGTCGTACCAGTGCGTCGTCACCAGCTGTTCGGCGAGGAAGCGGGTCATCGGCGGTTCGCCGCGCAGCGGCAGCAGGCTCCACAGGCCTTCGCAGGCCGCGCCGATCGCATAGGCCGCGCGGAACGGGAGGGTCCCGGTCGGCCGCGGCGCGCCGGCGGCGTCGAGCAGCGCGTCCAGGGTGTCGCGCATCGTGCGCGGCTCGCCGTTGCTGATGAAGTAGGCGCGGCCCGCGCAGGCGACGCCCGGCGCGAGCCGGTCGAACGCCGCGAGATGCGCATCGGCGGCGTTGTCGATGTAGGTGGTGTCGACGAGGTTGCCGCCGTCGCCGACGAGCCTGAGGCGCCCGGCACGCGCGCGCTCGACGATGCGCGGCAGCAGCTGGTTGTCGCCCGGGCCCCAGATGAGGCGTGGGCGCAGCGCGACGACGGCGAGCGATGCGTCGTTCGCGGCGAGCGCGCGCTGCTCGGCGATCTTCTTGGTCTCCGCGTACGGCGACTTGAGGCCCTCCCCATACGGCACGTCGTCCGCGCCGAGCCCCGCCACGGGACACGTCGCGCGATGCGTCACGCTCGGCGTGGACGTGTAGACGAGCCGCGCGATGCGGTGCTCGCGGCAGGCGTCCAGCACGTGCTGCGTGCCGGCCACGTTGGCGTCGAAGAAGTCGCGCCCGTCGCGCGACCAGGCGCCGGCCTTGGCCGCGTTGTGGAACACCGCGTCGCAGCCGCGCGCGGCATCCAGCACCGCATCGCGCGAGGCGAGGTCGCCGCGCACCTGCCGGATGCCGAGCGCCTCGAGCTCCGGGTAGTGGCCGCGGTTGAAGCTCACCACCTCGTGCCCACGCGCACGCAGGCGGCGGCAGAGCGCCTGCCCGAGGAAACCACCGCCGCCGGTGACGAGGATCCTCATGCGCGCAGCTCCCTGGTGGCCCATGCCGCGAGCGTCTCGCGGCCGATCTTGGCGTTGTGGCGGATGTCGACCGGGAAGCCGGGATGCCGCAGGAACGTCTGGATGCCGGCGGTATGCACGTGGCCGCGGCCGATGTCGCGCAGGGCCTGCTCGATCCCCGGCCACGCGCCGTGCGGCACGCCGGCCGCGAGCTCGACGCACAGCACGGGCCGCTGCGCGCCCGCCGGGCCCACGCCGACGAGGGCGGTGCGGCGCACCTGCGGATGCACGTTGAAGACCGGCTCCACCTGCTCGGTGTAGAGCGGCCCCGCGGCGGTCTCGACGCGCTGCGTCTTGCGCCCGCAGAACCACAGGCGCCCGTCCCCGTCGAAGTAGCCGACGTCACCCATGCGGTGGACGATGCGCTGGCCGTCGTGGGGCAGCCTCTCGGTGATCTTCGCCAGCCGCGTCTGTGCCTCGCGCGCGTAGTAGGTGTCGGTCGCCGTGGGCCCGGCCACGGTGATCTCGCCGACCACGCCGTCGGGTACGCACAGAGCGTCGGACCACTCGGGAATCGCATCGTCGCGGATGGCGATGATGCGCACGTCGTTGCCCGGCACGGGGCGGCCGACGCACGTGCCCGCACCCGACTCCGTCGCCGCGCGCGTGGCCTGCAGCTCGCGGCCTTCGACCACCGCCACGGGCAGGCATTCGGTCGCGCCGTAGGGGGTGTAGAAGTCGGCCCCGTCCGGCAGCAGCTCGCGCATGCGCGCCACCACGTCGGCCGGTACCGGCGCACCTGCGGACGTCACGCGGCGCAGGGTCGGCAACGGCTGGCCATGATCGGCCAGCACGCGCATCAGCGCGGGGGAGCCGAACAGCTGCTGCGCCCCGAAGCGCTGGATCGCTGCGTGCAGCTTCCGCGGATCGGCCTTCGCCGGGCGCGTCGCGTCCATGTCGGGGATGACCGACGTCAGCCCGAGCGCCGGACCGAACAGCGCGAAGGGCGGGAACGTCGGGAAGTCCACCTCGCCTTCCTCGATGCCGAGCGCCTCGCGCAGCAGCTCGACCTGCGCCACGAAATGCCGATGCCGGTACACCACGCCCTTCGGCACGCCGGTGGACCCGCTCGTGAACAGGATCGCGGCGATGTCATCGGGGTCCGTCGCGGCGAGCTGCGGCCCGGCGCCGGCGCCCGTGGCTTCCACGCGCGCCAGCGTGTCGTCGGCGAGGACCGCGCGACCCCCGGTGGTGATGCGCAGGCGCGCCGAACGCGACCAGCGCAGCAGGACGCGTGCCACGTGCGCGAGCGGGATGCCGATGAAGGCCTCCGGCGCGGCCTCGTCGAGGCACTGCTTCAGTGCGCGCCTGTCGATGCCCGGGTCGACCAGCACCGGCACGGCGCCGGCCTTGAACAGCGCGAACATGAGCAGGAAGAATTCCGGCGACGGCCGCACCATGACCACGGTGCGCGTGCCGCGCGCCACGCCGTGCCGTGCCAGTCCGGCGGCGATCGCATCGCTGCGTGCATCGAGCTGCGCGTACGTCAGCTCGTCGTCGTAGCGCGCCAGGCCATCGGCGCCCCGCGTGCCGGGGCAGCGCATCGCGATCTGGGCGCCGCGCTCGCGGGCGAGGCGCGGGAGGGCGGATGCGATGTTGCAGGGCGCGCCGCTCATGGCGACGCCTCCCGACACCGACCGTCGTCCGGGGCCGTCGGGCGACTCATCCGGCCGGCAGCGGATGCGTGTCGAGGAACCGCCGGATCGCCGGCACCAGCACCTCGTGCTTGTCCGACAGCACGTAGTGGTGCGCGTCCTCGAACGCGTGCACCTCCGCGTGCGGCAACGCGCGGCGGAAGCCCGCGAGGAAGTGGTGGTCGAAGACGAAGTCGCGCAGGCCCCAGCCGATGAAGGCAGGACGATCGGCGAACTCGGGCAGGCGACGGCCGACTTCCTCCAGCAGCGCCCAGGCGCGGTCGCCTTCGCGCAGCGGGATGTCCTGCATGAAGCGGATGGTCGAGATCGCGTTCGCCCAGCCGTGGTACGGCGCGTCGAAGGCATCGCGTGCGTCGCGTGGCATCGGCCGGCTGACGCCGAAGCGCGAGGCGCCACGGGCGAACAGGTTGAAGCGGCGGATCAGCCAGGCGCCCAGGCGCGAGTCGCGGCCGAGCGCGATCTGCCAGGGCATCGGCTTGGCGCTCGGCAGCGGGAAGGCCGCGGTATTGAGGATCACCAGGCGCTTCACCTGCGGCATGTGGCTCATCGCCCAGCCGAAGCCGATCATGCCGCCCCAGTCGTGCACCGCGAGCGTCACCGGACCGGTGACGCCGAGGTGGTCGAGCAGCGCGGTGAGATCCTCGACGCGCGACTGCAGCGTGTAGTCGTACTCGCCATGGCGCCGCACGGGCGTCTGCGGAGGCAGCGTGCCGCCGCCATCGTCGGGCTTGTCCGACAGGCCCATGCCGACATGGTCCGGCACGATGCAGCGGTACCGGTCGCGCAGGCCGAGCACCAGATGGCGCCAGTAGTAGCTCCACGACGGATTGCCGTGGACCATCACCACCACCTCGCCGTCGCGCGGGCCTTCGTCGAGGAACGACATCGCGATGCCCGGCCGCACCTCGAAGCGCTGCGGGGCGAAGGGATAGTCGGGAAGCGTCGCGGGATCCATCGCCGTCATGTCATCGAGCCTGAAAGCACGCGGCCGCACGAGGCGGCCGGTGGCGTCGCGATTCGTGCGTCGGGGCGCTTACCAGACGACTTCCGCCATCGAGCAGTTCAGGCCCGAGCCGATGCCGAGCAGCGCGACGCGGTCGCCCTTCTTGAGCCGCCCCATCTCGCGCAGCTTGCTCAGCACGATCGGGACCGAGGCCGGGCCGATGTTGCCGTGCTCGCCGAAGATGGTCAGCACCTTGCGCGGGTCGATCCCCATCGCCTTGGTGAAGGCCGCGGTGTGGACCTTCGACACCTGGTGCACGACGAACTCGTCGAGCTCCTCGGCCACCCAGCCGAGCTTCTGGCGCGCGACCTGGAACGTCTTCTGCGCGAGCTTCACGCCCTCGATCAGCAGCAGGCGCGTGTCGGTGACCATGCCGTCGAGGTTGCCGCGGCAGAGCTTGTTCCATTCCGTGGCCGCGCGCGTGACGCCGCCCTTGTAGCGCGGCGCCCCCGGCGCGAGCTCGGCGCGCGCCATCACCATCGCGGCGGCGCCGGAGCCGAGCGTGAGCGTGGCGAGCTCGTTGCGGAAGGCCTCCTCGGTGACGTCGGCATGCGTGAGGCGCTCGAGCGTCTTCTCGTAGGCCAGGTCCGCGGTCTCGCCGTCGACGACGAGCGCGTAGTCGATCTCGCCGCGTTCGATCATCCGCGCGGCGATGTCCATGCCGTTGATGAAGGCCAGGCAGGCGTTGGCGACGTCGAAGTTCTGGCAGGTGTCGGGCAGGCCGAGGTTGCCGGAGACGATCGAGGCCGTGGAGGGCTCGAGGTAGTCGCGGCTCACCGAGGTGTTGACCAGCAGGCCGACGCGGCCGGGCTCGATGCCCGCGTCGCCGAGCGCCTTCACCGCGGCGAGCGTGGCCGCGTCGGAGGCGAGCATCGGGCCGTCCCACAGGCGGCGCTCCTCGACGCCCGCGATGTCCTTGATGACGTCCGTCTTGATGCCGAGGCGATCGAGCGTGGGGCGCAGGCGTGCGTTGATCTCGTCCGTGGTCAACCGACGCGGCGCGTCGATGTGGGCGAGGCCGGCGATGGCGACGTGTTGGAACAGCATGGCGGCGGCTCGGTGGCGGACGTGCGGAACACGCTAGCTTAACGTCCACTCCCGTACGGCGCGACCGGGGCCGTTCAGGTTGCGGCGCGCCCGGGGCGGGCGACGGCCCACGCGGACCGGCGTCCCATGCGCTGGCGGTTCCTGCCGCGGATTCCGTTTCGGGCGCGTCGCGGCGTGCACGTCGCGCCGGAGATGCACCCGCGCGCGTGGCCGGCGGGGCGTCAGCGCGGGCAGCGCCAGCCGATGAAGCGCTGGCTCCCGTCGCGGGGCTCCGCGACCGGCTGCACCGCAGTGGCGCCGAGGCCCACGGCCTCGTTGCGTGCCAGGGTCTCCAGCTCCTCGCGCACGCGCAGCGGATTGCGCTCGTAGAAGGCGACCTTGTCGGTCACCTCGACCTCGATCTCGCCGAGCTTCGTGCAGCCCGCGGGCGCCGGCCCGGCGGCGAGCACGCGCACCGCGGCGGCGCCCGACTGCATGGGGACCCACGTGCAGCCGGCGGCGGCGGAGGCGATCAGGATGGCGGCGAGCGGACGGCGCATGGGATGTGCTCCTGGAGGACGCAGGCGATTGTGGCCGCGCCCGTCTGAATCGTCATGCCGACCGCGTCCCGCGACGGGGTGGCCGGACGAACCGGCATGACTCCCGGCTGCGGCGCGTCGGATCGGCCCAAAAGAAGACCGCCGGCACGGGGCCGGCGGTCATCCGTTCGCGCGGCCGGGCCGATCGCCCGGTCCGGCGTGTCGTGCTTACTTGCCCGCGGCCGGCTTGGCCGCGGCGTCGACCGAACGGCCGTCCGCGTCGATGATCACCACCTCGCCGAGGTTCAGGGCGCGCACCGGAGCCTCGGTGCGCTTGAGGTCGCCGACCACCACCCACGTCATCGCCTTCGGATCGAGGGCGCGCGCGGCGGCCTTCACCTGCTCCGGCGTCAGCGACATGATCTCGGCCTTGCGGCGGAAGACGTAGTCGTCCGGGCGGCCGTAGCGGACGAGCCCGCCGATGGTGCCCATCACCGCGCCGGCCGTCTCGTACGCCCCCGGCAGGCTCAGCGTCTGGATGTTGCGGATGCGCGCGACCTCGTCCTGCGTCGGCGCACGCTGGCCCGAGGCGTACTCGGTGATCTCGCGGTTCATCTCCGCGAGCGCCTCGGCGGTCTTGTCGATCTGCACCGGCGCGATGGCGAGCCACGGACGCGGGCCGAGCGCGCCGACCACCTGGCTGCGCGCGCCGTACGACCAGTGCTTGTCCTCGCGCAGGTTCATGTTGAGGCGCGAGGTGAAGTCGCCGCCGAGCACGTCGTTGGCGAACTCGAGCTTGATCGCGCCCGGGTCGGTGGTCGGCGGCACGAGCTGGCCGGCGAACAGGTTTGCCTGCACCGCGCCCGGCTGGTCGATGAGATAGACGCGCGTCGCGCTCGGCTTGGCGACCTGCCCCGGCACGACCGGCTTCGGCGCCGGGCCCTGGCCCGTCCAGTCGCCGAAGTGCTTCTCGAGCATCGGCACGATCTCGGCGAGCGTGGTGTCGCCGACCACGATCAGCGTGGCGTTCTCCGGGCGGACCCACTCGCGGTGGAAGCGCTCGAGGTCGCCGCGGTTCATGGCGGCGATCGACTCCTCGGTGCCGGTGCCCGTCATCGGTGCGGCATACGGATGCGCGGCACCGTAGAGCAGCGGCGGCAGCACGCGCAGGGCGACCGCGTTCGGATTGACCTTCTCCTGCTTGATGCCGGCGATCCAGCTGGCCTTGACACGATCGATCTCCGCCGGCTCGAAGCGCGGGCGGCGGATCATGTCGGCGTACAGCGCCAGCGACGGATCGAGGTTCTCCTTGATCGCGGAGAGATAGACGTTGCTGCCGTCCAGCGCGGCGCCCGCGCCGAGGTTGGCGCCCAGGCGCTCGGCGGCGTCGGCGAAGGCCAGCGCATCGCGCTCGCCCGCGCCCTCGTCGAGCATGCCCATCGCGAAGTTCGCGGTGCCCGCCTTGTGGCCGGCGTCGCTCGCATAGCCACCCTTGAACTCGTAGCTCATCTGCACGACCGGGATGTCGTGGCGCTCGGCCAGGATCACGGTGGTGCCGTTCTTGAGCTTGGCACGCTGCAGGTCGGGGAACTTGAGGTCGGGGAACGACGTGGGCATCGGCACGCCCGTGCTGCGGTCGACCGCGGCCGGCGTGGTGGTGAACTTCGGATCGGGCTTGGGCAGGGTGGCCGCGGCCGGCGTGGCGGCGGGCTCCTCCGGAAGCGCGACGCGCTCGCCCGGCGTGATCACCAGCGTGTGGCTGCCGGTATCGAGCCACGTGGCGCCGGCCTTCCTGATGTCGGCGACGGTGGCGGACTGCAGGTTGGCGAGCGTGGTGCGGAAGCAGCCCGGGTCGCCTTCGTACACCGCGCACTCGGCCAGTGCGTCGGCCTTGCCGCCGAAGCCGCCGATGCGCTCGATGCCGCGGATGAAGCCCGCGCGGTAGACGGTCTTGGCACGGTCGAGCTCGGCCTGCGTCGGGCCTTCGGCGATCAGGCGGCTGATCTCCTCCTCGATGATCGCCTCGACCTTCGCCGGGTCCACGCCCTGCTTGACGGTCGCGACGACGCCGAAGTTGGAGCCGAGCTGCGACTCGCCCACGAACGCGCTCACATTGTCGACGAGCTTGTCGCGATGCACGAGGCGCGCGTCGAGGCGCGAGGAATTGCTGCCGCCCAGCGTGCCGGCGAAGATCTTCAGGTGGTCGAGCGCGGCCTCGCCGTACTGCGGGACGTTCCAGACGCGGTAGATGCGCGACTGCGGCACCTTGTCGGTCATCGTCTGGCGGGTGTCCGCGCTGCGCTTGGCGACGTCCACCTTCGGCTGCGCCATCGTCGGCCCGGCCGGGATGTGGCCGAAATACTTGGCGACCTTCTCCTTCGCGGTGGCGACGTCGATGTCACCGGCCAGCACGAGCACCGCGTTGTTCGGGCCGTACCAGGTGCGGAACCACTGCTTGACGTCGTCGAGCGAGGCCGCGTTGAGATCGGCCATCGAGCCGATCACGCCGTGGTGGTAGGGATGGCCCTTCGGGTACAGCGCCTTGGTGAGCACGTCCCAGGCCTGGCCGTAGGGCTGGTTCTCACCC